>ERZ1023305.20-NODE-20-length-92632-cov-53.528922_pt1 | contig 92632 bp, 84 predicted proteins | sample MGYA00380474_ERZ1023305 | MGnify/ENA primary metagenome ERZ1023305 (study PRJEB33173, sample SAMEA4830372) | metagenome | study: EMG produced TPA metagenomics assembly of the PRJEB25223 data set... | reverse complement strand
GCAAATAAATTCAGGCAAGCATCGCATTGCTAAAGCTTACCTACGCCATTTGGCACCTAAAAATAAATTATAACAGTTTTTTAAATCGCTGTCAGCTGTTTTGCTGATTTTTATCACTTTTTAAAACCCATCGATATATCGTACCGATGGTTTTTTAGCAAGCTTAAATCAGCAGTTCGCTAATTTTAAAAGTTATGGCGAAGACCGACTTTAACGCCATATTGATGCGCCTTAAGCTTGCTGTCTGTATCTAACTTGTCGTACTGACCCAGATAATTATACTCAACACCAGCATCAACGCTAAGCTGTGGGTTGATGGCATATTGTGCCCCAGCCAGCACACCAAAGCCAACCTTATTTTCTTGTTTTTGACTGTGAGTGGTTGATTGGCCAGTGGTCGTTGTTGTCACTGTCGAAACAGTGCTTTTTATTTGGTTGATGCCCACACGAGCACCTGCATATGGCGTGAAGCCTGACACTGTGTCAAAATCATAAATGGCAGAAAGACCCAAAGACTGCGCTTTAAGCTCGCCTGAAGAGGTGATACTCGTGTTCGTGTTCGTTTGTGGTTGATAAGTGTAAGAAGAGTTAATCTTACCATAATTTTTATAATCTAAGGCATAGCGAGCCAAGTTAGTATCTTTACCAAAGCTGATGCCATAGCCCAAGCCTTTATCTTCAAGCTTATTGTCATTGGGTCGATTGTCGTTATATTTTGCTTTGAGATTTGAATAACCAAGATCGGCTTGAACATAATAACCGTTATTAACCAAAACATTGGCTGCAGCGGCAGTTGAAAGACCTGCCAAAACTGTTGCTAAAATTAATTTTTTCATCACATACTCACATGAATTGTTATATTATTATATCGGCTTATACTGATGATAAGCCCAACCATTTTACACCAAAATCATCCAAACCGCCAAGGTCAAGTGCTGCGTAAAAGGCTGATCAGTTATGCGACCAATTTTTTAGGCTGTAATCTTCCACTTTTGGATAATTCTGCCAGCCCAATGAATATGTCTTGGGCATACAGTCGCATAAGCAACACATCATCAAACTCACACAAGCTATCTAGACGGTCTTTGACATTAAGCCTTTGTCCCAATTTTAGTCGCTCAGCTTCCAAACTATCAATGTTTAAAATGGGTATGTGCGTCATCAAAGCATCCACAGGTAGCAGCCGATTGATTTTATCAGGCAATGATAACTCACTTAACACATCAAGACCGACCGCATCCGCCACATCAAAACCGCTTGTAGCCGTGCGACGCAAATCAATCAAATGCCCCACACAGTCCAAATGCTCTGCCACACTTTCGCCCAGCACACGCACATAAGTCCCCTTTGAACAAGAGACAATCAGTTTAATTGTGGTATTATCCAGTTTTGTGAGTGTCAAATCATGTATGATAATGGGTCTGGCATCACGCTCGACCACCTCGCCTAATCGTGCATATTCATATAATTTTTTACCATCTTTTTTTAAGGCAGAATACATAGGCGGTACTTGCATTTGTTTGCCTATTAAAGCTTTGGCAATCCCATCAAGCGTTTGCTGATTAAAGCTTGGCACATCGGTGCGTTGTATCATCTGGCCATATCTATCAGCAGTATCTGTTTTAACGCCTAAGCTTAACAGTGCGACATAACTTTTATCTGCATTAAGCCCATACTGTGCAAACTTGGTCGCCTCACCAAAACAAATCGGCAAAAGCCCTGTTGCCATCGGGTCAAGCGTGCCTGTATGACCTGCTTTTTTAGAATCATACAACTCGGATTGATATAAATACTTAGCTTTTGCCAAAGCACTGTGTGAGCTGATATCAGCGGGCTTATCTAATAATAAAATGCCTGAAATCGTCACTTTTTTGGGGGGCTGCTTCATCATGATTGATCATCATCCAACTGATGCTCTTCATCCAGATAGTTTTTTTCACTTTCTTGGGTTTTTTGCATGGCTTGACCAACCAAGTTCATCATGCGATTACCATGAGCGGTTACCTCATCATAATGAAATCTTAAGCGTGGCGTGGTGCGTGTTTTCATGGTGCGTGCCAGCTCAGTTCGCAAAAAGCCAGTAGCGGTATTAAGTACTTTTAAGCTTTGAGCGTGTGCCTCACTGTTCATGCCACCATCTTGACTTGGCTCCAAAATCGTCACATAAACATCAGCATAACCCAAATCAGGGCTAACCTTCACACCAGAAATGGTTACAAATCCCGTCAAGCGTGGGTCATTAATCTCATCTCGGATTAAAATGGCTAAAGTACGCTGAATTTGGTCAGCAAGTCGCTGTAATCGTTGATTCATAAGTCCTCTAAATAGATATGTTATTAAAAAAATTCACCCAGTATTATGGTGGTAGTATAGCCCATTTTTTGAATAAAACCAATGAATGCCAGTTTTGCTGATTTATCCTATTATCTGCTTTTGCATTTGGTTATCTTACTCGTTAATTGTCTTACTTGTTAATTGTCTTACTCATTAAAAATAGCACCTATTTTTAAAATCCAAGGCATGATAAAACAGTTCATGCCATCAATCCGCTTGCCCATAGTCACCGATAATCAACATAATTTTCAAAAAATCATGAAATTTACTTAAAGTTACATTAGGTTACTTTGGTTTATAAATAGTTGATTGAATCATAATAATTCTTGACAAAAAACACTTAGTACAAAATTTTAAATTCTTTATACTAAAAGTATCGCTAGACATCAAGAAGTAGCTAACAGACAAAAACAGATAAAAAAATAAATCATTTTATCATTTTGATGATATTAGGTTACCTTGATGGTTTAATTTAAATAGTTTAAATTTGTATCTGAAGTTTAAGCAGTATATAAATTTAAGCGGTATATAAAAAGATTAAAAATCCTGATTGAGCCATCAATCAGATCAACAAAACAAAGGGAGAAGTATGATGAGCAAGTTAGTACGATTGTATGACATTGAAGCTACCAACCGTGAAGTATTGGGAGATGACTATTATAACCCAATCGGCAAAACTGCTTATGGCATCGGTCAAGAAAAACTTGGTAAAGTACAAGATGTATTGGTTGAGGTAGACACAGGTAAGATTCGCTATCTCGTGGTTGATGCTGGTGGTTGGTTCTTCTCAAAAGAAGTTTTGGTTCCAGCAGGATTGTCTCGCATTGTTGACGATGAGGTCTATTTTGACAGTCTGACCAAAGAGCAAGTAGAAGCAATGGAAGGCTATGATCAAAATTATAGCTATACTTATGAAGAGCAATATAATAAAGACCGTGAATTTTATGCAGCAGAGACACTACCTGCAGAAAGCCGTCTTGAGTTAGATGAAAGCCATTATCATGCTCCAAATACGCTAGAGCTATTAGAAGAACGCCTAACAGTCAATAAAGACCGTATCGTCGCAGGCATTGTCAGCCTTGGTAAGCATGTGGTTACCGAAGAACGCCGTGTTGAGGTGGATTTAGAAGAAGAACATGCTCACATTGAGCGTACTGCTGTAGATCGCCCAACAGATCGCCGTATTAATGATGATTTGGGTGCAGACACCATCAGTGTTGAGCTGGAAGCTGAGCGAGCCAATGTTACCAAACAAACTTATGTTACCGAAGAGGTCACCTTAGGCAAAACTTCAGAAACTCGTACAGAGACCATTTTAGAAACCATTCAGCGTGAAGAACTGAATGTTGATGATTTGGGCAATGTGGTTGATAAAAATGGCAATGTGGTCAACTATGAAGGCATTACCGCTGATGAAGTACGCCGTGCTCGTGGTCTATAATCTGACCTAACCTAAACTTTGACTTGAATGAGTAAATCACATCAGTCAAACATCCAAAAAGTCAGGGCAATGCTCTGGCTTTTTTTAAATTTAATCAACACTTATTAATCAACACTGAAAAGCTGGGTTTGATTAATCCAAACCAACTCTCAAAGAAATTTTTAAAGACCTAAAAATTTTAAGGAAATAAGACAATGAAAACACCGCATACAGTTGATGATACTCAAACCTTAGAGCTTTTGGAAGAAAGGGCTGAAGTTCAAAAACAGCGTGTTAATACAGGTAAGGTGATTTTATCCAAAAAGATCAATACACGCACCGTTAATATTCCCATCACCTTAACCGAAGAACATCTTGTCATCACCTATCAACAAGATGATACCTCTTTGGCAACGCATGAAAGGTTATCAAATGATGATGACTTGGTCAATATTATTGACAACACAAAAGCCACACATGCCAAAATTACCATCAACGGTCAGGTGTGTTCATTAACACCAGATACGCCAATTGAGATGTTGTTGTATTGTGAGACTGCGACAGTCACAAAAACAGCTCACGCCATTGAAGATATTCACCTAAATACCCAAACCATTCAGCGTGAGCATGTTTTTACCACCAAGCTACAAAAAGAAGTACTGGACATACAAGAAGGTGAAAATTTAGTGATTCAAAATGATGACCCAGATTATGTCAAATGATTTATTTGGTGGATTTATCAGATAAAAGTTTGTTTCACTCATACAGCGGTATATCATATCAATAAAAAAGATTGGTGTATCAACACCAATCTTTTTGAACAATCAGACCAATCATTTATTAAAAATTTTATTAAAATTTATTCAATAAAATCAATAATTAGATGAAGTAACTGAATGCTAACTTTTGGGCATATCATTTGCATGATTTTAAACAATACACCCAAACGCCATCATTATAATTATAGCTCTCGCTTCACTTCATGGATCTCAAAGACCTCAATCTTATCACCCACGGCAACCTCATAGCCCTTGACCGCAAGACCGCATTCCATACCTGCTTTCACCTCATTGACATCGTCCTTGTAGCGACGCAAAGACTGTAAATGACCTGTAAAGATGACTTTATCATCACGCAAGACTCGGATTGGCTTATTGCGATAAATGGTACCTTCTTGAACCATACAGCCTGCTGCTGCGCCAAATTTACTTGAGCGGAAGACATCACGAACCTCAGCGATACCTAAAATCTGCTCACGATGCTCTGGTGCAAGCATGCCGCTCATTGCCGCTTTGACATCATCAATCAGACCGTAGATAACGCTATAATAACGAATATCTATGCCCGCTTCATCTGCTTTGCGTTTACCTGCATTATCAGCACGGACATTAAAGCCAAGCAATACCGCTTCACTTGATTCTGCCAAGATGACATCAGATTCGGTAATTGCACCAACGCCTGAACTAATCACACGCACTTTAACTTCATCAGTTGAAAGCTCATCTAATGCATTTAATAACGCTTCTAATGAACCACGGACATCTGTTTTTAAGATGATATTTAAAGTTGCAACTTCTGCCGATCCCATACTTTCAAATAAGGTATCAAGTCGCATTTTATTTTGACGATCAAGCGTGCGTTCACGCTCCCGTGCCGCCCGAAAATCAGCAACTTCACGGGCTTTTTTCTCATCAGATACCACTAAAAATTCACTGCCTGCTGCGGGTGCTTCTGGTAGACCCAAAATCTCAACAGGAATTGATGGGCCTGCGGTTTTGATGCGTTGACCATTTTCATCAGTCATGGCACGAACCTTACCATAGTATTCGCCTGCCAAAACCAAATCACCTTGATTTAATGTACCTCGCTTAACCAATAAGCTTGCCACAGCACCTCGTCCTTTATCCAAGCGTGATTCAATCACCACACCTTGGGCAGCACCATCAATCGGTGCCTCAAGCTCCATCAGTTCTGCTTGGATACTAATAACCTCCAAAAGCTCATCAATACCCATACCCGATTTGGCAGAGACTTTAACCATAGGAGTATCGCCACCCCATTCTTCTGGAATGACTTCTTTGACGGACAACTCATTAATCACACGATCTGGATCGGCGGTATCTTTATCCATCTTGTTAATCGCAACAATGAGCGGTGTCCCTGCAGCACGAGCATGATCGATGGCCTCTTCGGTTTGTGGCATCATGCCGTCATCAGCAGCAACCACAAGCACCACGATATCTGTTGCTTGAGCCCCCCGAGAACGCATGGCGGTAAAAGCAGCGTGACCTGGGGTATCTAAAAAGGTAATTAGACCACGATCTGTTGTTACATGATACGCACCGATATGCTGAGTGATGCCACCTGCTTCGCCACTTGCAACTTTAGTGGTGCGGATTTTATCCAAAAGCGATGTCTTACCATGGTCAACATGACCCATGATGGTCACCACAGGTGGGCGTGTTTGGATATTGCCTGATTTTTCATCAACAGCGACTTGTAAATCATCTTCTAGCTGGGTGTCGCTGATCGGTACAAAGTTATGGCCAAATTCTTCGATGACAAGTGCAGCGGTCATTTGATCGATACTGTCTGACTCACGCACCATCTCACCCATCTTCATTAATGATTTGATGACTTCACGCACCTTAACTGCCATTTTTTGTGCCAAATCGGATAAAACGATATTTTCACCAACCTCAACATTATGGACGATTTTTTCAACAGGCATTTCAAATTTATGTTTATTGGCTTGAGATGATTTTAAGCCCTTGGCACGGGTTTTCATTTCACGCTCTTCTTGCTGACCTTTGCGGCTTTTTTTACCGCCTCTGCCAGCAGTGCCTGTTGCACCTCGTTTAATTTCACGACGCTCTTTTTCAAATGATTCTTCAAGCGCAGCACCCACCAAACCATCGGCCAACGGTGCATCGTCTTTGGTACGAACAATAGCGGCAGTTGCCCCATCATCAGAATCGCTATAACGAGACGCCATTTGTTTCATCTGCTCAAGTGTGCGTTTTTGAGCTTCTTCGGCAGCTTTACGGCGTGTTTCTGCCTCCATCTGACGCAAACGCTCTTCTTCTGCTTCACGAGCTTCACGCGCCTTTTTATCAGTTACTGATTCTTTTTTGATGGGTTTGGCAGGTTTTTTCTTATCGGTTTTTTCTGCCTTATCAGCAGGCTTGGCGTCTTCTGGATTTTTCATCTTTTTGACGACAACCGTCGCATTAACCTCATGATTTTTTACAGGCTCACTGCTTGCACGCATCGCAGCCAAGGTTGCCGCTTGACGCTCAGCTGCTTCTTTTTTACTGCGTTCGGCGGCTTGTTTTTCTGCGGCAGCTTTTAGGCGTGCTTCTTCGGCAGCCTTGGCTTGGGCTGCGATTTTCGCTTCAAGCTTAGCTGGGTCTGGTTTGTCATAGACGACTTTTTTGGTACGCACAACATTGACCGTTTTTGCTTTACCTGATGTGCCTGTTACTTGAGCGGTCGAGGTAGTTTTGGATTTTAAACTGATGCGAGATTTGGGTTTTTCACCATGGCTTTGCTTTAAAAAAGCCACCAGTTTATCTTGCTCACTATCGGTAACAAGATCATTTTCGCCACGACTTGGTAGACCAGCATCGGCAAGTTGTTTTAGGATGGTTTCGGTTGTTGTTTTTGAAGTTTGTGCAAGTTGTTTAACTGTTTTTGCCATTCATATCACCTAATTGTTTTGGTTTGGCAAGTGGGCTTGGCACAACTGCCAAATCTGCCCACTTATGTATTGTCTGCCAAACCTTTAGGCTTGGCAAAGTTATTTTAATGGCTGTACGCTCATTGTTGTACGCCTGTGACCGCGACACTCATGATTATTCGAACCATGATTGGCGTGCTGCCATAATGAATTTTCCAGCACTTTGGCTGTTCAACCCCTCGATATCTTCGATATCAAAAATGGCTTGCTCTGCCAAATCATCCAGCGTAATGATATCACGCTCGGCCAATTTGTAAGCGATTGCTGGTGTCATGTCTTCTAAAGCCAAAAGCTCAGCACTTGGCTCTTTAATATTTTGCTGTTTGGCAATTTCATCACTAATGATGACTTCTTTGGCACGCTCTTGGATGGCGGTGATGGTTTCATCATCCAAGCCATCAATTTCATAGAATTCTTCTACTGGTGCATATGCCACAGTTTCAATGTCGGCAAAACCCACTTCCGCCAACACTTCCGCCAAATCACGATCAAGCTCCAAGCGTTCATAAAATAGGTCAATCACTGCTTGATTTTCAGAAGCTTGGCGTTCGCTGTATTCAGACTCCAAAATCATGTTCAGCTTGTAGCCAGTCAATTCAGAAGCCAAGCGAACATTTTGACCTTGAGATCCAATGGCGCGTGCTAATTGATCATTCGTTGCAAAAATCACTTCAGCAGTTTTAGCATCTTCATCAAGCACAAGACCACTGACATCAGCAGGCTCAAGCGCACTGATGATATATTGTGCTGGATCTTCATTCCAAACAATCACATCAATGCGTTCACCATCTAGCTCCTGTTGTACAGCTTGAATACGCGTACCACGCATACCAATACACGCACCCACAGGATCAATACGGTGATCATTAGTTTTTACCGAGATTTTAGCACGAAGACCAGGTAGGCGAGCCACATCACGAATCTCAATAATCTGCTCACTAATCTCTGGAACTTCTTTATTCATCAAAGCAATCAGCATCTCATTGCTGGTCCGTGACAGCATCAGCTGTGGGCTACGGCCATCACGATTGACCTGAGATAAGATGGCAGAAACTCGGCTTTTCACACGCAATGTCTCACGCGGCAATGTCTGATCTTTTGCCAAATAACCTTCACCGCCTTCACCCAAATCCACAATATAAGCATCACGGCTTTGTTTTTTAATTTCGCCACTGATTAAATCACCAATGCGTGACTCAAATGCATCAGCAACCAAAGCTCTTTCAGCTTCACGGATTTTTTGGATGATGACTTGTTTGGCCTGCGTGGCGGCGATACGACCAAATTCAATCGACTCAATTTGTTCTTCTTTAATATCGCCAATTTGCCAGTCGTTTTCGTCCAAATCACTGATCGCAAGCTGGCAAGCTGGCATCTCATGATCTTCATCGGCAACCACTGTCCAATAACGAAATGTATCATAATTGCCCGTTTTACGATCAATATGTACACGGATAGCAACCTCAGGCTGCTCAGTATAGACTTTTTTCTTGGTTGAGACGACAAGCGCTTGCTCAATCGCCTCAAAAATATCTTCAGGATTTAGCCCTTTTTCGTTACTGACGGTCTCAACCACAGTCAAAATTTCACGACTCATCTGTAGATCCTTTGGGTTAATTGATATTGATTAATTTTTATACAATGATTGCACCACTTCACCATGCAATCTATCAACAGGCATGAGACCAAATCAATCAGTCTTCGTACACCAAATGCGCTTTATCCACGCTATCAAATGCAATATTAAATTCAAGCTTATCTTCGGTAATCACTGTCATAGTGTCTTCGCCCACATTCATCAAGCGGCCCACTACTTTGCGGCGTTTTGTATCACCGCTGCCAATGGCATGAATCAGGCGTAGATTAATTATCTCGCCCACATATGCCGCTACCTGCTCACGCGTAAATAAAGGGCGATCAAAACCCGGACTTGACACCTCTAGGACATATTCGCCCGCAATTGGATCGTGAACATCTAATACACCAGAAACCTGATGATTAACCGCTGAACAATCCTCAATGGTCACATGCTCACCTGCTGCTCGATTTTCGGGCAGCGATTCAATATAAATACGCAGTAATGATTTGCGACCTTGGGGCATAAACTCAATGCCCCACAAATCAACACCGCAGGCAGCTACCGCAGGGGCGATCAATTCGGTCAGCTCAGCAATTTTGCTTGATGGTTTCATGATTGAATGATAATTCCTAAAATAATGTTTACAAAACGGCGGTACTCATCACAACAGTCCATAAAGCACCGTCATAACATCGTATAACCCATCATGAGTGATAAGCGTTATTTCAGTGATGAATTTGTTTTAAATACAAAAAAACCCACATAACACAAGGTTGGTGGGCAATCATAATACCAGCCGACAGCTTAATTTAAGATATTAAGCTACCTAAGATTGCAATTTGGCAACGCTTAGGATTTTAAAAAATGGTAGCGGGGGCTGGATTTGAACCAACGACCTTCGGGTTATGAGCCCGACGAGCTACCAGACTGCTCCACCCCGCATCAATTTAGAATGCCTATTATATAGACTATTTTTTTAATGTCAAGCGATTTTTAAAAATTTTTAGCTAAGCAATTTGGCGACCAGTCAAGTCTATGAGTGATTGATGCCTAATTCAAGTAAAAATCCCTAAAAATAGCCAGAGATTGATTTGGTGCGATCGGAGGGACTCGAACCCTCACGCCGTGAAGCACTACCCCCTCAAGATAGCGTGTCTACCAATTCCACCACGATCGCAAAATATCGGAGTATTCTACCCAAAAAATCTGTCAAGTGCAAGCAAAATCATTGCTTAATTGGCAGGGGTGTTCGGTGTCTCGCTGACAACGGCTGGCACATCCAAGCGTAACTGATCTTCGGCTTGTTTTTGGGCAAAATGAGCCAATGCAAGGCTTGTCACAAAAAAGACAGTCGCAAGCACTGCGGTTGTGCGTGTCAGAAAGTTTGCCGACCCTGCTGCACCAAAAACTGTGCCTGCTGCACCTGAGCCAAAAGATGCACCTGCATCGGCACCTTTACCATGTTGAATCAAAATAAAACCCACCATGACAATGGCAATAATAATATGAATGGCTAAAAGAATTGTAAGCATAAATTTCCCAATCGTATGGTATGCAAAAATAAAACAAATTACGATGCTGACTCAAATGCAGCAATAATCTGTGCAAAGGTATCTAATTTTAAAGAAGCACCTCCGACCAATGCCCCATCAACACCGTCAGCTTGAGCGAATTCAGCAGCATTTTGCTCATTCACCGAGCCGCCATAAAGCACACTAACACCTTCAAAGTGATACGATGCTAAGACTGACTTAATATGCGCATGAGTTGCGATGACTTCTTGAGTGCTGGGTGTCAGACCTGTGCCAATCGCCCAAATAGGTTCATAAGCAATGATCAGCTTGCCCCGTGGCACACGAAAGGTTTGTAATACTGATAATTGATCATCAAGCACTGATAAAGTCTGATTGGCTTGATATTGCTCTTTGGTCTCACCAATACAAAACACAACGCTCAAATCTGCAGCAAATGCTTGCTTCATTTTCTCAACCAATAAGCTGTGATCTTCACGATAATAGTTGCGACGCTCAGAATGCCCAATAATGACAAAGCCTACGCCCAAATCACTCAGCTGCTCAGCAGACACATCACCCGTATACGCCCCCGTACTTTGGGTATACGCACAAATATCTTGAGCACCCACCCAAATCGGCGTACCTGCCAAGACACCTGCCACAGTCGATAAATGGGTAAAACTTGGTGTACAGCCAACCCTGACCGCATCACAGGCGATACCACTCAAGCCCTGTGCCAGCTCATGTGCCATCGACTTGGTTGCTGGGTTTAATTTCCAATTGCCGATGACGCATCTTTGTACATTCATAGTCATTATCCCTATAAAGCTTTAAAGTTCAGACAGTCGATGAGCAAATACACCCAAACGAACCTGCTATTATAGCCCAACTTGGTCAATTTCCCTAAGAGTTTTTAAAATTTTATAAACCAATCTGCCACCCAAATCACCTTAACGCACTCACTAACAGTGTGTAAGGCTCATCGGTGAATTGATGGCAAATCAGCGTAATTTTAAGGTCATCAGTCCAAGCACCACTAAAATAATACACACAATATAAAAACGCGCGACCACTTTGGTTTCTTTAAGTCCAAGCTCTTCAAAATGATGATGTAAAGGTGCCATCAAAAAAATGCGTTGTTTTCGCAGACGATAAGAACCAACCTGTAAAATCACCGATACCGCTTCAGCCACAAAGATACCGCCCATGATCGCAAATGCCAATTCTTGGCGAGTCATCACAGCAATGGTACCAAGCATGCCCCCAAGACTCAATGCACCCACATCGCCCATAAATACATCGGCAGGTGCCGCATTATACCAAAGAAAGCCCAAGCCTGCGCCAATCATGGCAGCACATACAATGGTAACCTCAGCATTATAAGCAATATAAGGCACATGCATATAATCGGCAAAATGTGGCGAGCCAGAAATATAAGCAAAAACGCCCAAGCCTGCTGCGACTAAAACGACGGGTAAAATCACCAATCCATCTAAACCATCCGTCAGATTCACCGCATTAGATGAGCCTGCCAACACAAAATAAGTCGCAATAATAAATCCCAAACCCAATGGAATCGCTGAAAATGGAATCACAATGTCTTTAAACAGTGGAATTAGCATGTCTTGCATGGCGATCATGGTGGCGATATCTTGCTGTGTGGCGATATAATACATGGAACAGCCAGCAAATAGCGAACCGACCGATAGCCAAAAATATTTTTTTCGGGCAATCAGTCCTTGGGGATTTTTGTGCTTGATTTTTAGCCAATCATCTGCCCAGCCAACCGCACCAAAAATGACCATGACCACCATCAAAATCCAAACATAAGGATTACTTAAATCCGCCCATGCTAAGGTAGCAATACCAATCGCCACCAAAATCAGCACCCCACCCATCGTAGGCGTGCCTTGTTTGGCAAGGTGAGTTTTTGGTCCATCATCACGCACGGCTTGACCGTATTTTAAGGTACGCAGATAATGAATCACAGGCTTACCGCCAATGATCACAATAAGCAGTGATGTAATCACCGCAAGCAATGCCCGCAAAGTCAATGAACCGATGGCAATATCTGTTTGCTGCAATAGCCAATACAACATGAAGCATCCTTAATTTGTTAATGGTTACAAGCGGTCAAATCAGCAATCAGGCTCTCCATTGCCATGCCACGAGACCCTTTGAATAATACGGTGGCAGAACCATGTGATAATAATTGACGCAAATCATTCACAAGGCTTAGTTTGTCTGTATAATGCTTGGCAATGGGCTTTTGTTCATTGATCGCAGCGGCAGTATGTGCCATGTGATTACCCAAAGTCAATACATGATCAATCTCAAGTAAAGCCAACTGATGCCCCAGTTTGGCATGCTCATCATCTGCCGCATCTCCCAGCTCAAAGATATCACCAAGCACCAATATCTTAGTGTCTAATTCAGCTTCAAGCACTTTTGCTGCAGCGAGCATGGAAGTTGGGTTGGCATTATAAGTATCATCAATAATGTGATATCCATCCACTGACAGACGCATCAAACGACCCTTTGGTGGTGTCGCACGCAGAAGCCCTTTGGCGATTTGTTCAAGTGATACGCCCAGTGCAAAAGTCGCTGAAGCTGCCGCCAACGCATTCGCCACATTATGCTCACCAATGAACGGTAGATGAACAGGCAAGCTGTCAATTTGATCAATATCAATATTGGTATTTAGAGTAAATGTGCTGTGCGTGGCAAAAGTTTCGATATCATCAGCAAACAAATCCCCCATCATCAGCACCGAGCTGATACCTTCGGCTTGAAGCATAGCTTGATCCGTTTCTTCAAGCCCCGCTTGCTCAATCGGCACGGCACGCTCACCAAACGATAAATGCAGCTTTGTAAATTGAGACGCTTGCTTTAAAAGCTCTGGATAAAAGTCATCTGAAAACGGTAAAATTGCCACGCCCTGATTGGTTAGTGCCGAATAAATCTCTGATTTGGCACATGCAATATTAGCCCGACCACCAAACTCGCCCAGATGTGCGGTGCCGATATTTAATATCAACGCCACATCAGGACGCACCATTGACGCTGTATAAGCAATCTCACCCAAATGATTTGCCCCAAGCTCTATCACCAAAAAACGATGCTCATCAGTCAGCTCAAGCAACATCATCGGCACGCCAAGATCATTATTTAAATTGCCACGCGTGATGAGCGTCGGTGCAATTTGACTCAAAATAGCACCAATCATCTCTTTGGTCGTCGTCTTGCCACTAGAGCCAGTCAAGGCAATGACCGTCAAATCAGGGTGAGCGTCTCGCCGAAACCTGCCCAAATTCCCCAAAGCAAGCTTCGTATCTGCCACCAAAAGCTGCGGTATATCGCAATCAACAACACGCTCAACAATCGCCGCAGATGCACCTTGCTGATACGCATTTTGGATAAAATCATGCGCATCAAATCGCTCACCTTTGATTGCCAAAAAAACATCGCCTGCTTGGATTTGGCGTGTATCGGTCACAATACGACGAGCGTCAATCTCAGCCTTATCACTGTGATGCCACTGCCCCTGTGTGGCTTGTTTTAGGTTATCTTGGTGCCAAAAATATGCACTTGAATTTGTCATGCGATTGCCTTTTATTACTTTTTATTTTTGATATTTTTGTAAAAACTCGCCCAATACTGCCAAATCATCAAAATCATAACGCACACCTTGGATTTCTTGATAAGTTTCATGCCCCTTACCTGCAATCACAACGATATCGGTTTTGCCTGCGGTTTTAACCGCCAATTCGATGGCTTTTTTACGATCAGGCTCGATGATGATTTTGTAATGATCCTCACAAGACAGCCCTTTTTGCATATCTGCTAAGATGGCAGATGGCGATTCAGAACGCGGATTATCAGCAGTCAAAATCACTTGATCTGCATACGCCAAACCTGCTTGGGTCATCTGCGGGCGTTTACCTCGATCACGATCACCACCACACCCAAAGACTGCAATCAGCTGGCCCGTACAGTGGCGACGCAGACTTGATAAGACTTGCTTAAGTGCGTCGGGCGTGTGTGCATAATCAACAATAAAAGCGCCTGTCTGAGATGGTGCGCGCTGCATACGCCCTCTTGCGCCTTGTAATTGAGTAATCAAATTTGGCAAATCTGCTGCCCTTGCAGGGTTTAAAGCTGTAAATGCCGCCATACTGGCAAGCAAATTATCCACATTAAACAGCCCAAGTAAAGGACTGATAGCCGTCATCTCACCTTGAGGTGTTTGTACCTCAATCTCAACACAATCAAGGCTTGGGCGTACCGCTTTGGCATAAAAATCAGCGTTTGGCTTTTGTTGGCTATATCCAATCATCTGAAAATCTGCAGTCTCATAATCAAATAAAGCAGACTCATCGTCTAAATTCACCACACCAAATCTTAGTGTTGGGAACAATGATTGATCAAAAAGCTTGGCTTTGGCATCACGATAAGACGCCATATCAGCATGATAATCCAAATGATCTCGGGATAAATTGGTATAAATAGCACCGATAATTGGTATGCCTTGTAAGCGATACTGATCAAGCCCATGTGAGCTTGCCTCAAGTGCAATCATTTGTACGCCTTCTTGTGCCATTTGATGGATAAATGTATGTGTCAATAGCACATCGCCTGTGGTGTTGGCGGACTGCATCAGTTGACCCAGTCGCCCATTACCTGCCGTCCCCATCACAGCAGAGCTGATGCCAGACGCTTGACAAAGCTGTGCGATCAGCTGACTGACCGTGGTTTTGCCATTAGTGCCTGTTACCGCAATAATCTTGGGCAATGCCACGGCATGATGTAGCTGAAGGCGAGCAGCAATCAAATCACCCAAATAGGTGCGAATATTTGGCACGCTAATGATAGGAATTTGTATGTCATCTAAATCCAGCCCCGCCAAATCAAACTCACTGATGACAAATGCCGCACTGTCTTTGACCGACATAAGATAACGATTGGCATTATTTAGGTTTGTTTGAGCATCTTGACTACTACTTTTTAAAAGTACAAAACCATCATCTACGCCAATCTTACGACTATCCAAGCAAAATTGGTCAAATTGACACGCCAAAATCGGCGAAAACACAGACTCAAGTGCCATCAAACCAAGTTTTGCCGCCACAGTGTGGGGGGTAGCCACCGCCTTTTGGATCACTTCACGAAAACTTATTGGCGTCATCATACATCCTTAATCAGCTAAATTCATCGGTTAGTTTAGGGTGATAACACCCGTAAAGGCTTATCATAAGGCACATTATATAAGCGTAGTGCCTCTTTCATCACTTGGTGGAATACTGGTGCTGATACTTGCCCTGCATACGATTGGCGGCGTGGGTCTTCAACCAAGATTACCACCACAAAGCGTGGATCTGACGCAGGTGCTAAGCCAACAAAAATCGCACGATGCTGATCGGTGTAATAACCACCTTGTGGATTGGTACGCCGACTGGTACCTGTTTTACCCGCCACACGGTAGCCATTGATGGCGGCGGCTTGACCTGTACCACCTGGTCCTGTCACAAGCTCCATCATACGCACAATGGCTTCGGCATGACCTGCATGAATGACTTGGGTAGGTTCGGGCGTTTTTTGATTTTTAACAAGTTTTAATGGCTGCATCAGCCCCTGATTGCCAAGTGCTGCATAAGCTTGGGTCAACTGTGCTAATGTTACTTGCTGACCATAGCCATAACTTAGTGTTGCACGGCGTGCCAGCTCACGCTCTTTTGGAATACTAACTCGTCCCGATGCCTCAGCAGGGAAATCCAGTGCCGTCTTACTACCAAAACCAAATTTAAGCTGCATATTAGCGATAGCATCAGTCGGTAAATTTAACGCAATTTTTGTTGAGGCAACATTACTGGATTTTTGAATCAGTTTATCTAGCGTGATAACACCATAATTACCGCTATCTCGGATCGTATATCCACCTACCGACATACTGCCTGGGCTTGTATCAATCACAGAATTTGTGGTGTATTCACCCGATTCAAGTGCAGCGGCCACTGTGAACGGTTTCATCACCGAACCTGGCTCAAACACATCAAGCACGGGGCGGTTTCTTTCGTTAGCACCATCTCGTTCGGACAAATTATTAGAATTAAAAGATGGCCATGACCCCATCGCCAGCACTTCACCCGTCTTAACATCAACCACCATGCCTGAGCTTGAACGCGCCGACTGTAAACGCCCAACCTGCTCAAGCTCTTTATAAAGCACATACTGCAATCGTGAGTCAATTGTCAAGCGAATGTTTTCGCCTTCAATCAGCGGTTCAATTTGCTCAATCTCTTGAATGGGCTGCCGACCAGTACCACGCAAAATCTGTACCTTGCCATCTTTGCCCGCCAAACGCTCATTATATTTAGCCTCAATGCCTGCACGCCCAATATAGCCACCTTGAGATTTATCACTTGACTGAGCCATATAACCCAAAAGCTGTGCATTGGGTTCAGCTTGTAAATAATAGCGCTGAAAATACTGCTCACGACCAATGGCAAATAACCCCAAATCTGTGACGGATTTGGCAACTTCAGGTGATACACGGTTTAATAGCACCAAGCGGCGTGAGCTTGCACCTTTTGGCAAAGCTTCTTTGACTTTTTGGCTATTAGAGGTGTCAAGTGTATGATCAATCCCAACCGCCGCTTCAAGTTTTTCAAGCGGATAATTTGCCGTCGCTGCCAACCTGACCAAGTCCATTTCTTTGAGTTTTTTGAGTGCTTTTTGTTTGGCGGTCTCACTTTTGGTGGTTTTGATTTCATTGTCCAAGCGATAATATTCTTCGGCATAGGCATAAGGATCAAAAAATACCGTATATAATGGTGCATTGGCAGCCAAAGGCGCACCTTCACGATCTGTGATGACACCTCGATACGCAGGTTCGGTGCGTTTGCCCGTAATCAGCTCATCACCTTTATCAATAAAAAACTGTGGATTGACGATCTGTAAATAAAACGCGCGTGCAAAAATCGCCATAAATATACATAACATCAACCCCCCAATGATCAAATATCGCCAGGCATCTTGCTTGCCACCAGCCAAATTAGCACCAGATTTTTTGATGCGTTTTTTGGTTAAAATCCCAAAAGTCTTGGCAGACGCCTTTGGGCGGTGTAAAGGTGGTGTTGCCGTCGCTGAGCCAGTTTCTGGATTTTTTCTTTGTTTGGTCATGCTTTACTCGCTATTTTGGCTTGGCTCAGAGTCAGGCTTAGCACTCGGCGTAATGACACGGCGGTTTTCATTGGTCGGAAAAAACATTCCAAGCTCACTGACGGCACGCTGAGCAACTTGCGGCGTGGCGCTGAATGTTTGCTGCTCAATCATCAACCTTTGCTCTTCAATTTTTAGCTCATTTAATTCACGACTGCGTTTTTGTAATTCAATATAGGTTTCGTGTCGCTCTTGGGTTTGGGTGACGATGCCCAAAGCGGTTGCAAAAATCATCACAACCAAAACCGCCAACACCAAACGCAAAACCCAAGTCATACTTGAGTTGAGTGTTGTCATCAAAGGAGTGTTGCTCATGAAAATCGCCACCTATCAAAATAAAATATATCAATCTTCGTCTTGTGCCACCAAAATGGTATCAAGGCGCACGCCGCCACGCAGCCACGCACTGCGAGCTCTGGGATTGGCTTTGACTTCCTGATCGCTTGGCCCAACACGCTTTGGTTTACCAAAATATTTTGGACGCTTGGGAATGATTGGCAGATGTGCATCTTCTTCATACTGTCCACGACTGTGACGCTGCAAAAACTGCTTAATCAAACGATCTTCAAGCGAATGAAAACTAATCACCGCAAGCATACCACCTGCTTTTAGCACCCCGATACTTTGTGCCAAAAACGCCTCCACATCTCCAAGCTCATTATTAATAAAAATACGCATTGCCTGAAAGCTTTGAGTGGCAGGATGTTTGCCTCTTTGCCATGCAGGATGGGCTTGCTTGATGACTTCAGCTAATTGTCTTGTGGAGGTGTAATTTGGCATGGACTTAATCGCTCGGGCAATCTTACGAGAATGGCGTTCTTCGCCATAGTTATACAACACATCAGCCAGCTCATCCGCTGATACACGCTGCAACCACTCAGAGACAGGCTCACCTCGTGTGGTATCCATACGCATATCAACTACGCCATCACGCATGAAACTAAAGCCACGAGTTCCATCGTCTAACTGGGGGCTTGAGACACCCAAATCCGCCATCAATCCATCAATTTTATCAATACCCAATGCCTGTAAATTTTTTGTTAAGTGAGCAAAGCTGTCATGCACAACCTTAATGCGTTCATCTTGTGCTGCCAGACTTTTGGCAACAGCGATGGCTTCTGGGTCTTTATCAAAGACCACCAAAGTTGCCTCAGGTGCCAAATATTCAAGCAAAAGCCGACTGTGTCCACCACGCCCAAAAGTGGCATCCACATACACACCTGAAACTTTTGAAGTGACATCGTTTAATTGTTTGACACCAAGCACCATCGCAACTGTTTCTGGTAACAAAACCGTCGTATGACTAAATTCATCAGAGGTGGAAATGGTGTTTGACATGGTGCTCACTGTGGTTATTTAGCAAAAATGATGAATGCTATGCCAGTTGCTTAGATATCTATTCGCCGAATAAAATATCATCAGATGGGAACATAACCTTACTATTTTATCAATAAATCAAAGGGTTTTGGGAAGTTTATCAAAATTTTTTGTGTGCTTTATTGATTGTTTGTACATTTTGCGATATTTTTCGTCATTTTATAAAGCGTGTGGCTATCTCTACCAAAAACTGTGGCGATTTGTTATCATAGCACAAACAATTCATTTTCCTAAGTTAGAGAAAATCATGACACGACCTGTACGCACCCGAATCGCACCAAGCCCAACTGGCTTTCCCCATGTAGGCACCGCTTATATTGCACTGTTTAACTTAGTATTCGCCAAATCCATGGGTGGTGAATTTATTTTACGCATCGAAGATACCGACCAAGTCCGTTCTACTAAGCAATCTGAACAAATGATTCTAGATGCACTAAAATGGGCTGGATTATCTTGGGCAGAAGGTCCAGATGTGGGCGGCCCGCATGCGCCTTATCGTCAATCTGAACGCACCGATATTTATAAAAAATACGCCGAAAAGCTGTTAGATGATGGGCATGCATTTCGCTGTTTTTGCACACCCGAAGAACTTGATGCCATGCGAGAAGCACAGATGGCAGCAGGTTTGCCCGTTAAATACGATGGTCGCTATGCCAATTTATCACGAGAAGAATCAGATGCGTTGGTCGCCCAAGGCAAACCATTTGTGATTCGTATGCGTGTACCATCAAGCGGCGTTTGTACCATCAAAGATATGCTGCGTGGTGAGGTTGTCATTCCTTGGGAACAGGTAGATATGCAGGTTTTGCTAAAAACTGACGGTCTGCCGACTTACCATCTTGCCAATGTGGTTGATGACCATTTGATGCAAATCACCCATGTTTTGCGTGGTGAAGAATGGTTGCCCTCAGCACCCAAGCATCAGCTGTTATATGAATATTTTGGCTGGCAAATGCCAGAGCTTTGTCATATGCCACTACTTAGAAACCCCGATAAATCCAAGCTGTCTAAGCGTAAAAATCCAACCTCCATTACCTACTATCGAGATGCAGGCATACTCCCTGAGGCATTGATGAATTATCTGGGTCGCATGGGTTACAGTTTGCCAAATGAACAAGAAAAATTCACCCTAGATGAGATGATTCAAAGCTTTGATATCCAGCGTATTTCCTTGGGCGGCCCTGTCTTTGATATCGAAAAGCTATACTGGCTCAACGGTGAATATCTACGGACATTATCCGTTGACGACCTAAAAAATAAAATCTTGGCATGGGCAAGCGATGACACTAAACTCACCGCCATCGCTCGTGCCATTCAACCACGCATTAATTTATTATCCGATGCAATCAACTGGGCAGGTTTTTATTTTCAAAATCTGCCCGCCATCACTGCCGAAGATTTTGCCCACAAAAGCCTAGATAATGAGCAGATATTAGAAATTTTATATTTGGCGACTTGGCAATTAGAAAACTTACCCATTTGGAGCGAAGAGAATATTTACCAAACCCTTAAAGGCTTGGCGGCACATTTTGACATTAAATTAAAAGATTTTATGCAGCCATTTTTTGTGGCGATTGCAGGCTCGACCTCAAGCACACCTGTGATGAATTCCATGTACATCATCGGTGCAGACATGACTTTGGCACGCTTACGGCACGCTTGTGAGATACTCGGTGGATTGGGCAAGAAAAAGCTCAAAAAATTAGAAGAGAAAAATAAATCTCTGCCAAATTTTCTAGCCTAATTTTTTAGCCTAAATACCAAAGCCTTATGCCCCAGTACTCAAAGCCTGTATTTTGCCTGTATTTTTGAAAAAATGCTCAAAAAATGCAAAAAATGCTTGACGGCTCAAATTTATTCTGTATAATACGCTGTCATTAGCTTAGTATGGGGCTATAGCTCAGTTGGTAGAGCACTTGCATGGCATGCAAGGGGTCAGCGGTTCGACTCCGCTTAGCTCCACCATAACTAACCTAGTACAAAATGTAAGCACCTAGGCAATTTCTTACATTTTTGGCAGTTACTCATTTTTTAATTTAAAAATAGTGACTGTTTTATTTAAAAGTCTAAGGACTTTTACTTGCGTCCCATTCGTCTAGAGGCCTAGGACACCGCCCTTTCACGGCGGTAACAGGGGTTCGAATCCCCTATGGGATGCCAATATTTTTCTTGAAAAAGAAGCAAATAGCCAGTCTGATCGCATGACTGGCTTTTTTGTTGATTTATTTTTGCTTTAAAATTTTTTAAAGCACAGTTTAAATTAAACTATGGCAAATTTTCATACACATCTCACCACTGGCGTTATTGGCAGTACCATCATCGCCACCTCTGGTTTTTATTTTGAATTATATGGCTTAACGACAGCGGTGCTTTGTTTGGCTGTTGGTACATTAGGTAGCCTGTTGCCTGATATTGATCTTGACCACTCAAAGCCTGCCTCTCAAGGCTTTTTAATCGCCTCATTGGTCATCTCGACACTAATCACCATTTTATACGCCAACCGCTATCATGCTGACAGACTTTTGATTGACTCCTTGATTTTGTGGATGGGGGCGTTTTTATTACTCAGGCTTGGATTATTTGGTACTTTCAGTCGCCTAACAGTCCATCGTGGTATGGTACATTCTGTGCCTTATATGGCAATGTTTGGGCTACTGTTGGTATGTGGGGCGTTTTATGGACTAAAATTGACGGCGTTTGTCAGCTGGCTATTTGGTGCTGTCTTATTCATGGGCGCACTGATTCATTTGCTTTTGGATGAAATTTATAGCGTCAATATTTATGGCTTAAGGCTCAAAAAATCAGCGGGCACTGCTTTTAAATTTTTTGAGATAAAAAAACCGTTTAGTTATATTTTTTTATATCTCATTATTTTGGTTTTAATTTATGTTGCACCATCATCAGCGGATTTTATCCGAGCATTGGGTCGTTTTGGCACATAAAATGGCAAGCAGTACCTTGATGGGCAGTTTGTTAAGCCATCATTTACGCACTTTAGCCCAATAAGACGGATTAATCAATAGTGATAAAACCTATGTGGTTTTTGCCTGCTTTTGCCGACCTGCACGAAAAACAAACGCATCTTGATAAAAACTTGGATCGGCGTTATCCCAAAAATGTGGCACGCCTAAAATTGGCAATGGATGCAAATGCTTTGGTGTCACACCTTCCACCAAAAAATCATTTAATTGATTGCATAATATCTCGTCGATACGCTTTAATTGCTCAAGCTGCGATAGCTCAAAAAACGCTTTGGGTACATGCACGATAAGCGTGTGGGCACATAAGGATTTATAAGGCGAAATCAGTTGCTCAAGCAGTGCATGCCCAAAGACAAATACTCTAGCGTGCGTATCTGGCTGTGACGGATGGTGCCAGTATTGGCGTGTATTCACCAAACAATTTTGCCAATCAAATGCCACCAAAGCATCACCAATCTGTGTGCCAATGGTGTCTTCGCTGACCACAAAAATCGCCCCATTTTCATCAAAAGCTGTAATGGTATCACGCACACGGTTTCGACCATTGCTTGTATTTTGATGAGCAAAATGTGCAACATGCTTGGCATTTAACATGGATTTGGATTTTGGAAATACCGACCAAACGCACGCCCCAAACCAATCATGCAGATTATCACGCGTGGGGATTTTGGCGGTTTGATGAATGTACATTTCGTATGCTGTGCCATGTGGCAAATCATCTTGAACGGTAAATTGAAGCGGTGTATTTGTGCCATGCAAATATGGCATAATATGGTTTGAGTCAAAATAATCATTGAGCCATACTGACAAATGTCCCCCTTGATAAGTTTTGCCAAAGGCTCGATGAATATCTGCATAGGGTATCAGATGAGGCATGGTTTGGTTGATTTGTTGAAAACTTGGCCAAAAGTCCAACTCAGCTTGAGCGATGTCTTTGGCATCTTTCATACGCTGGCCCCCACACTGCGTGCCAGCCTTATGCCTTCTTCAATGCTTAGATAAGTTTTTTTGCTTGGGGTGTCTTTGAACACTACCTCACCATCTTGAAAAACGATACATTCATCCACCGCTAATTGCTGCCATTGCTCATTGTCAGTCAGCGGAATGGTTACCAAAATCGTGACCTTATCTTTATCGGTGGTTACATCACTAAAATTCACCGTCATCTCGCCATCAGACAGTGTCGCCTCACCAAAGGGCGCTTTGCGTGTCAAATAAAATAACAAACTGCCTGCATACGCTAATTGCCAATTGCCATTTGAAATTAAGCAATTAAACAGCCCATTTGCCGCCAAATATCGGCACTGTGCCGTCAAAAAAGCAAACAACATCTCATCGGTTGGGCGTGTTTTAAAGGTCGCTTTTAGGCGGTTTAAGAGATAACAAAACGCAAGCTCACTGTCTGTGGTGCCAACAGGTGCATAATGTTCTGCATTACCATTAGTCATCAGCCTTTGGGTGCGACGAATAAAGCCATCGCTCATCTGCCCATTATGGGCAAATGCCCATTGCTCTCCCCACACTTCTCGCACAAAAGGATGAATATTGGCAAGTCCATGACCCCCTGTGGTTGCCTTGCGAATATGGGCAATCACATTCATCGCTTCAATGGGATAATGATTCACCAAATCAGCCACAGGCGATAAATGGCTGGGTTTATCATCATGAAACTGACGAAGCCCAATATCACCCAATGCTGTCCGCTCAAAAAACGCAACGCCAAAGCCATCTTCATGATGGTCGGTAAGTCCGCCACGCTTTCTAAACCCTGTAAAGCTAAATCCGATATCGGTGGGGGTGTTGGCATTCATTCCGAGTAGTTGGCACATGATTATTGCACCTTTGCCCAATGATGACTTGCCAAGCGTTTCATCAAATCAGGATTTTTAACCATAATATCATCACCTGTGCGTCCTTGTTCACGGTTATAATGAATCACATTTAGTCGCAAAAGCCAAAAAATCGTGGCACAGTAAGCAAGCATGATGGGCAAGGCAGTTTTTTCGTTGTCCGTTAAGGGGCGGACACTCTCATAGCCGTCTATAAAAGCAGTCATTTTGTCCGTGTTAAAATTCACGCTCTCGCCGTCATTGGCATTGCCCCATGTGGTACAAAAATCGTTGATGGTGATGGCAATGTCCATCAGATAATGCTCAACAGACACCTCGGTAAAATCAAGCAGTCCTGTCAGCTTTGGTGTATCGCCCGTAAAATCCCACAGCGTATTATCTGCAAACATGTCTAAATGGCACAAGCCTTTGGGCAAATCTTGGGGCAGATTGGCATAAGCCGTCCAGATATCGTTCATGAGACGGGCCTCATCGGTAGGCATATAGGCGGTTTCACGCTCTTTGACCCTTGTCCAGTCATACAGTGGTACGCCATAATCTTCACTTGGCTGTAAGGTTGTTAAAGCGTCATGCAAAGTCGCCAAGGCTTTACCCATTTCATGGCACATGGCAATATCTGTCAGCACAGGATGACTGCCTGATAACTTTGGGACGATTAAGATGGCTTTATTTTCATAGCGCATCACACAGTCCTCACCAATATGATTGCCCTTGGCGGTCATCTTGATAAGTGGTGCAGCAATCGGCAGCCTGTCTTTGAGCGTGTGCATGATGGTTGCCATTTTAATGATATCATCAGGTACACGCTCTTCATATAAAGTAAAAACATGGCTAAACTCATCATCTTCATCACTGTCAGTTTGGATGAACCAGTTAGAATTTTTGATACCTTGGGTGATGGGGGCGGCTTTTTTAAATGCCACCCCAAACAGCCCACAAAAGGCAAAAAATTCATCATCAGATAAGTGAGTATAAACAGACATGGGCAACCCCAACATAAAATAAAAACTATATTGTAATAGATTTTAAGGCGATTGCGATAAAATTTTTCATATTTTACCAAAGCATGCCTGCCCTTGATCACATTTTTTATAAAATATGATCAAATTAAATACAGTCAACCCATCTTGAAGATGCATAATATTCAATTGATGTGCAAAATGATGGTAGAACTTGCTATAATGCTTGGCATAAACTGTACTTTTTATGCTTTTATCGGTTAAGCTTATGGCTTTACTGAAGCATTTGACCGTTTTTACCTGTGTTTATTGATTGTTTTTTAAGGAAAATCATGTTAGCCAAACGCCTAATTCCTTGCTTGGATATCGAAAATGGCCGTGTTGTTAAAGGCGTCAATTTTATCGACATTAAAGACGCAGGCGACCCTGTTGAGGTTGCCAAACGCTACAATGACCAAGGTGCTGATGAAATTACCTTTTTGGATATTACCGCAAGCGTAGATGGGCGAGATACCACCTATGAAATGGTTGAGAAAATTGCTCGTACCATTTTTATTCCGCTGACGGTCGGTGGCGGAGTACGCAAGCTTGAAGACATTCGCAATTTATTAAATGCAGGTGCTGATAAAGTTGGTATCAATTCTGCTGCCATCACTAATCCTGAGTTCGTCAATGATGCTGCCAGCCGTTTTGGTAATCAGTGCATCGTTGTATCAATTGATGCCAAACGAGTAGGCGACATCGATGGACAGCCCCGTTGGGAGATTTTTACCCATGGTGGACGCAAAGCCACAGGCATTAATGCGGTGCAATGGGCGGTAGAGATGACCAAGCGGGGTGCAGGTGAGCTTTTGGTAACCAGCATGGATGGTGATGGCACACGCCAAGGCTACGATTTATTATTAACACGCACCATCAGCGATTTGGTGAATATCCCTGTCATCGCCTCAGGTGGTGTGGGCAATTTACAGCATCTGGCAGATGGTATCTTAACAGGCAAGGCTGATGCGGTATTGGCTGCCAGCATTTTTCACTTTGGTGATTATACCATTAAGCAAGCCAAAGAATTTATGGCAAACCAAGGCATTGCCATTCGCCCAATTTCACCCATTGACCTGCACTCATCTACCTAAGCTTTGATTGAGCTATGTTAATTTTATAATATCATGCTAATCAAACAAACTATCTTAAACAAATTATGGGTAACTGTTGGTAAATTGTGATAAAATGGTTAGAATAATTAAAAGACACATCTTTTGAGGGCAGATTATGACCACATTTACCGAACAAAAAAATGCCGTAACCCATATCGATGGTGCTTTACATAAAAATGCCAATCTGCGTATTGGGATTGCCGTTGGCCGCTTTAATGGCTTTTTGGTTGAAAGTTTGGTAGAGGGGGCTTTGGATGCTCTGCTGCGTCATGGCGTGCTGGGTGAGAACATCACGGTTGTGCGTGTACCGGGGGCATTTGAGCTGCCCTTGACTGCCAAACGCATGGCGGTAACGGACAATTATGACGCCATTGTCGTACTTGGAGCAATTATCCGTGGGGCGACACCGCATTTTGATATCGTGGCAAGCGAGTCCGCCAAAGGTTTAAGCCATGTGGCTTTGCATCATGACATTCCTGTCATTAATGGCATTTTGACCACCGAAAACATTGAACAAACCATTGAACGAGCTGGCACAAAAGCAGGCAATAAGGGTTATGAAGCCGCCATGACTGCCATTGAGATGGTCAGTGTCTTAAAGGCACTTTAATCAAAATCACCATAAATGATTGAATATTTATGGCGTTAACCATTTCGCTTAACATGCAAGCACACTTATGCGGTGTGCTTTTGGGTTTTTTACACTATTTAACAATCAATCCACTTTGATTTTGGTAAGTTTTATTTGATGACATCAATCATATTTGCCAGACCAGCCCAATTGAGAACATTATGACTGACCATGACATTCTTTTTGCCGAACAAGGCTACAAAACCACCCACACTGCCGTACGCAAGGCAAGACGCTTTGCCTTGCAAGGCTTATATGAATGGCTGATGACCGATTACCGCTTTGCCAAACAAAGACGAGATTTGCTAGGGGGTAATGAGCCACATACCATCACTGCCCGTACTCGTGCCGATAATGCCATGCACACCGTACATTTGGGTTATTATCATGAACTTATGCGTAATATCCCTGCCCAAATTGATGAATTAGAAGCCCTGATTGTCAGCCAACTTGACAGAGAGTTATCCAAACTTGACATCATCGAACACGCCATTTTACTCATTGGCACTTATGAGCTTAAACATAGCCTGCATATCCCCTACAAAGTGGTGTTAGATGAAGCAATGAAGCTCAATGTCCATTTTGGGGCAACCGATGCTCATAAGCTCATCAATGCCGTCATGGATAAGATTGCCAAAAATGTGCGTCAGCCAGAGGTGCAAGCTGATAAGTAAAACACAGACTGCTCTGTTTTATCTGTTAAGTTTTGTCCATCAACCCATCACCCACCATGTCCGAATTTTCCCTAATCTACACCCATTTTAAGCACCTAACCGCTCCCCACCAACATACCGTGTTGGGCATTGGTGATGACTGTGCCATCAGCAACATTCCCCCAAACAGCCAGCTGGTCAGTTGTGTAGATACGCTGGTGGCAGGGCGGCATTTTGTTCATGAGACCGACCCGCACGCCATTGCCTATAAGGCGGTGGCGGTCAATCTGTCCGACCTTGCCAGCATGGGAGCGACGCCCTATGCCATTTTGGTGGGCTTATCCTTACCAAAGTCCATGGCAAATGACGACTTTTGTCAGGCGTTTGCAGAGGGTTTGGCGGCGGCTTGCACACCGTTTGGGGTAGAGCTGATTGGGGGGGACACCACAAGCTCACCCATTTTAACGATTTCAGTAACGGCTCTTGGATTTATCCCACATGGGCAGGCAATCACACGTCAAGGGGCATGCGTGGGTGATGTGGTGTGTGTCAGTGGTACGGTGGGGCTGGCAAGCCTTGCTTTGCATGGGATTTTGGACGATTTAAATGGAGACGGACACGCCAACCGACCACCAGAGAGCTTGCCTGAAAAATTACGCCAAGCCATGCAATACCCCGCCCCACAAGTGGCACTTGGCAGGCAGCTCATCGGCTTTGCAAACAGCATGATAGACATCTCCGACGGTTTGGGGCAGGATTTGGGGCATATTTTGACCGCCTCAAATGTCGGTGCGGTGATTGACCTTGATGCCATACCCAGCCATGCCTTGCTTGATGCCTTGCCCCATGCCCAAAAATGGCAACATCAAATCAATGGGGGCGATGATTATCAGTTGTGCTTGACTATGACAAAACAAAATTTTAAAAAATTCAATCAATCATATCCAAACAGCATCTTTGCCATTGGTGAAATCGTGGCACAGCAAGGGTTAACATTGATGAATCATCATCAAAAAGTGGATTTAACAGTACAAGGGTGGGAGCATTTTTAACATGAATGAATTACAATCAATTAATGATTTATTTAAAAATCGTATTTTTAGAATACCAAATTATCAAAGAGGTTACGCTTGGCAAAACCCCCAGTTAAGTGATTTTTGGAAAGATGTCATCATTCTGCCACAAGATAAAAGTCATTATACAGGTGTATTGTCTCTAAAAAAGATTGAAAATATTGATGAAAAATACAAAGATGAGCGATGGCTGATTGAACAAGGTGTAACGCCATTTCATATTGTTGATGGTCAGCAGCGATTAACGACTTGCGTGATATTCATTCAGGCTTTTATTGAATTTTTTGAAGAAAAAAACCCCAATATCATCATTGATGATAAATCATTATCTGAATTAAAAACTTATTATCTTTATCAAGAAAAGGACAATAAAATCCTAACAGCTTATAAATTTGGTTATGAAGTTGATAATCCAAGCTTTAATTATTTAAAACAAAGAATTTTTAATAGTCAAGAAAGTGGAAATGTCCAAGAAACTTTTTATACACTCAATCTTGAAAACGCTAAATCATTTTTTAAAGAAGAAATAGAAAGTTTATTTAATAAAAAAAATGATGAAAATTCCGAACAAAATGGTGAAGATTCAGTCATCGAATTATTTACCAAAATAACTCAGAATTTTTTATTTAATATCTATGAGATTAATAATAATTTCAATGTATTTGTTGCCTTTGAAACCATGAATAATCGTGGTAAAAAATTATCAAATTTAGAATTATTAAAAAATAGAATTTTATATTTAATCACACTTTATGACAGTCATGTTTTGCTCAAAAATGAAGAGAATAACTTGACTGATTTTGTTAATGAAACATGGTCAGAGATTTATTATCAATTGGGCAGAAATAAGAATAATCCATTATCTGATGATGATTTTTTGCGTAATTATTGGATTATTTATTTTCATTATACCAAAAAAAGAGGAAGTGATTATATTGATTATTTTTTAAATGAAAAATTTACCGCTGAACAAATCTACGATTATAATCATGGTAATGGCAAGGGATTAGCCCCCAAAAAATTAAAAGACTATTTGGATAAACTAAAATTATTATCACAGCATTGGTATAATATACATTTCCCAAATGAAAACTATTCTCCAGATGAAAGATTGTGGTTAAGTCGCTTAAATCGATTAGGTTTTATGTATTTTAGACCATTAATTACTGTGTTATTTTTAAAAAATAGTGGTATAAATACAGATGATAGAGTTAAAATCCTTGAAAGTATTGAACGATTTATTTTTATTCATTTTAGATTAAATCGTAATCAATCAAACTCTGGCGAAACACCATTTTATAATTTGGCTAATCGTATTGCCAGACAAACTTATCAGGACAGCGAAAATAATATTAAAATAAATGAAGCATTAGAAGAACAGCTGCACCGATGGTTTCAAAAAACAGATGATGGTAAGGATCGGTTTGAACCAAAATATTTTAATGATTATATTCAAACAAGACATTTGGGATTTTATGGTTGGAATGGGCTGCACTACTTTTTATATGAATATGAATATTCCCTATTTTCAAATTATGGTAATGAAAAAATAGAATGGAGTTTATTTGTTAAGCCTGATGGTAACGATAAGGTGTCTATTGAACACATTTACCCACAAAATCCAAAAGATGAAGATTGGCAAGACTTCATAAACTATTCGGCAGATGAAAGAAAGTTGTTGCAAAATTCATTGGGTAATTTATTGCCATTATCTTTTAGTATTAATAGTAGTCTACAAAATACTTGCTTTAAAGATAAGAAAAATCAGAAACTTGATGCAAAAGGTAATGAAAAAAGGCGTGGTTATACCCAAGGATCTCATTGTGAAATTGAAGTGGCAAAAAATGAAATATGGACGGCTGATACCATCAAACAAAGGGGTTTAAAACTGCTGGAATTTATGGAAGAGCGTTGGGATATTTCATTGGGCGATGATTTGGCAAAAATACAAAAAATACAACTGTTAGGCTTATCTTTTTTAGATGATGCTAAAATAGAAAAGGAAAAGCAATGACCAGCCACAAACCTGACATTCGTCAAGCAAACCCTTGCCCGCCTTGCCCTGCCACCGCCACGGCTTGGGAGAGGGCGATTTATTGGCTTGGGGTTGGGCTTGGCACAGGTTTGCCTAAAAAAGCCCCCGGCACTTGGGGAACAGTGGGCGGGCTTATGATTGCTTTGCCCATGCTTTTGTTGGGATTTTGGGGATTTTTGGCGGTTGTGGTGGTTGGCTGTTTGGTTGGCAGTTATGTGTGTGGCAAAACCTCAAAGCTGATGGGCGTACACGATGACCCACACATTGTCTTTGATGAATGGGTGGGCATGTGGATTTCGCTTTTGCCAAGTGTGTGGTTACTTGCTCAAACACAAGATGCAGCTAAAACTGGCTTAGAGTATTACCACCCAAGCACTGCGTTATTATTCATTGTCCCTTTTGTTTTATTTCGCTTTTTTGATATCATCAAGCCCCCTCCGATTAAATGGGTGGATAAAAATGTCTCTGGTGGATTTGGGATATTGGTTGATGATGTGTTGGCAGGGGTGATGGTGGTAATTTTCATTTTCATGCTTAGGGCGATTTTAATTTTAATGCTTGGTTGGTTTATGTTTTACTAAAGAGTGAACAAATTTTATGCCAAGTTAAAATTTGTGCTAAAATAGCCACACATATTGGCAAAAATCATCAACCAGTCATCACATGTTTACCGTCTTTTTAAACCGTCTTAAAGCGTCAAGCGTCAAGCGTCAAGCGTCAAGCGTCAAGCGTCAAGCGTCAAGCGTCAACGATTATCTGCACATGACATAACCTGTCAACCCCTTAACGCCCTAATTTTTCTTTTTCTACCAAAGCCTGCTTTTATGTGGGCTTTTTTCGTCTCTAAACTGTGTCCAAAAGGCGGTGCAAAATGACTGATGCCGCCAAAGCACAAGATGACAAACCACAAATCAAATCCAAAAAACGAGTTGCCGATTTTGGCGAAGTGTTTACCGCCGAGCGTGAGGTTCATGCCATGCTTGATTTGGTCAAAATCCAAACCGAGCAAATCGCCAGCACTTTTTTAGAGCCTGCCTGTGGCACAGGTAATTTTTTAGCAGAAATTTTAAGGCGAAAACTTGCGACCGCCCTAAGACTCTCCCAAATCAACAAAAGCCAAAAATCCCCCAAATATGCCCAATTTCCTTATGAAAAACACGCCATTTGTGCCATATCATCAATTTATGGCATTGAGCTTTTGGCGGATAATTGTGATGAGTGCCGTCGCCGATTGCTGGATTTATTCCTAGACCATTACCAAAGCCATTTTAAACAAACAGACCCTGCTGTTATTGATACGGCAAGGTTTTTATTATCAAAAAATATCGTGGGTGGCAATGCGTTAACGCTAAAAGATTTAAATGGCAATTCCATTGTATTTAGCAAATGGAAGCTCATCAGCGAAACGCTTATCCAAAGGCGTGATTATGTCTATGAAAATTTGGTAGAAAAAACCAACAACCAATTGACCGATAATCAAGGATTTATTCCCAAACACATTCAAGATTATCCGCCCATTCATTATCTAAAATTAAGCGAGCAATAACATGGACAGTCTCAACTTGCAAATAGACAGCAACATCACAAAAGACCTAGATGCCATTCAACAAGGTCAATTATCGCTATTTGAATTGGGTTATAACCCCGATGTATTGGACTGTTTATCCAGTCTGTCTAATGATGAGGTTTTCACATCGCCAAAACTTGCCAATCAAATGCTGGATTTATTGCCGTCTGAGATTTGGTCAAATCCAAAGGCGACATTCTTAGATCCTGTGTGTAAATCAGGCGTGTTTTTAAGAGAAATCGTCAAACGCTTGGATAAAGGATTGACCAATCAAATACCAGATAAACAATCTCGCATTAACCACATTTTAAAAAATCAAGTTTTTGGCATTGCCATTACTGGGTTAACCGCCCTATTATCAAGGCGTAGCGTGTATTGTAGCAAAATTGCCAACTCACCCTTGTCCATTTGTGAAGAGTTTGATAATGACATGGGCAATATTATTTTTGGGGCTGTCCGTCATCACTTTAAAGATGGCAAATGCAGTGAATGCGGCGCAAGCCAAGCGGTGTTTGGCAATCGCCAAGGGTTAGAAAATCATGCTTATGCGTTTATTCATTCTGACAGAGATGATGTGTTTGGAGACTTATTAACCATGAAATTTGATGTGATTATTGGCAATCCGCCGTATCAATTAGATGATGGTGGTGCAGGAGCGAGTGCCAAACCGATTTATCATTTATTTGTTGAACAAGCCAAAAAACTCAATCCCAATTATCTGATTATGACTACCCCAAGTCGTTGGTTTACTGGCGGTAAAGGACTTGATGCTTTTAGAGACAGCATGTTAAATGACAGACGCATCAAAGAAATTCATGACTTCCCCAATTCAAAAGACTGTTTTGATAATGTTGTTATTGAAGGTGGTGTGAATTATTTTTTATGGGAAAAAAGACATGATGGTGATTGTGAGGTTTTTACTTATGATGACGGTCATTGTGTTTCTCAATTAAAAAGACCATTAAAAGAAAAAGGGATTAATGTTTTTATTCGTTACAATCAAGCCATTAATATTTTGCATAAAGTAAAAAACTTCAATGAACCAAGTTTTGCAGATTTAATCAGTAGTGCAAAACCATTCGGGTTAAGAACATTTTTTAAAGGAAATAATAAGCCATACAAAGATAAAAATGACAATGTAATGCTATACCAGAATGGTGGTATTGGCTACATCAGCAGAAGCGATATTCCAAAAGGTGCAGAGTGGATTTTAAAACATAAGGTTTTTATTTCTTATGCTTATGGCATGGGAACAACTGAACCATATCAGGTAATAAATACACCTTTTTACGGTGAACCAAATTCTATATGTACTGAAACATATTTACTTATTGGACCTTTTAAAAATAGGGAAATTTGTGAGAATGTCATTTCTTATATGAAAACTAAATTTTTTAGATTTCTAATTGTTTTGATTAAAAACACTCAGCATGGAACACAGAAAGTTTATCAACTTGTACCCATGCAAGATTTTAGCCGCCCATGGACAGATGAGCAGCTTTATGCCAAATATGGCTTATCCAAAGATGAGATTAACTTTATTGAAAGCATGATACGCCCAATGGATAACGACAGCGACAAACCTAAAAAATCACGCACCAAAAAAGCAAAACAAGCGGATTTATTGGAGAGTGGTGATTAATCAATCAATGCAGTAACGATGATGACAGCCTAACACAGCGAGAAACTAACATGAGCCAATTTAACCCAATCCACACCCCAAAGATTTATGCCTATTCTGACAGCCGTTTTCCAAATTGCCTAAAAATCGGTTATACCACCCAAGATAATGTTCTAGACCGCATTCGCCAGCAATACCCCATCAAAACCCCAAACCAAACTTGGCAGCTCATTGGTCAATGGGACGCCATCAAAACCGATGGCACACTTTTTACCGACAGAGCCATCCATAAAGAACTCAAAAAAATGGGCATAAAACGCATCGCAGGCGAATGGTTTGAATGCGACCTTGATACGGTAAGAAATGCCATTTTAAATGTCAAAAATAACAAAACTTTTGAAAGGCAAAAAACAAAAGATTTTGCCATGCGTCCAGAGCAATTAGATGCTGTTAATAAAACCGCTCATTATTTTAATGCCATCAAACAAGATAAAAACAATCATCGCACACCGCATTTTTTATGGAATGCCAAAATGCGATTTGGTAAAACATTTGCCACTTATCAGCTTGCTAAAAAAATGAATTGGCAAAAAGTGTTAATTTTAACTTTTAAACCTGCGGTAAAAAATGCTTGGCAAGAAGATTTGACCACGCACAGTGATTTTGATGGTTGGCAATTTATCAGCCGTGATGGCGAATTAACATTAGAAAATTATGATAAAAATAGACCAATGGTTTATTTTGCCTCTTTTCAAGATGTTTTGGGCAGGGATAAATTTGGCAATATCAAAGCCAAAAACCAAGACATTCACGCAATGAATTGGGATTGTGTGGTATTTGATGAATATCATTTTGGGGCGTGGCGTGATAGTGCCAAATCGCTTTTTGCCAAAGATGATGAATTGATAGAGACACAAAATGACTATCAAGAGATGGAAATTGGGGTAGAGAATTTTAATGAAAATGAATTGCCAATCACCACAGAGCATTATTTGTATTTGTCAGGCACGCCATTTCGGGCGATTGCATCAGGGGAGTTTATTGAAGAGCAGATTTTTAATTGGACTTATGGCGATGAACAAAAAGAAAAATTAAATTGGGATAATAGCCCACACAAACAACAATGGGGCGATAATCCGTATTTGTCATTACCGCAAATGATGTTACTCACTTATCAATTACCTGAGCATATTCGCACGATTGCCACAGGGGGTGAATTTAATGAATTTGATTTGGGTGAATTTTTTAAAGCAGACGGCAGCGGCGAGACAGCGAAATTTAAACACCAAAGCTATGTGCAAAAATGGCTGGATTTAATTCGTGATAATCTTGATGACATGATTGTCAGCAATTTAAAACAAGGCAATGCCAAACCGCCCATGCCATTTAGTGATGATAATTTATTAAACAGTTTATTGCACACACTTTGGTTTTTGCCAAGTGTTGCCAGTTGTTATGCCATGGCAAATTTATTAAAATCCCCCAATAATAAATTTTATCATGACTACACAATCATTGTGGCGGCAGGCAATCAGGCAGGCATGGGCGATAGGGCGTTAGCCCCTGTTAATGATGCCATTGGCAATAATCCTTTACAGACAAAAACCATTACCCTATCTTGCGGTAAGCTGATGACGGGCGTTAGCGTGCCTGCGTGGACGGGGATTTTTATGCTCAGAAATTGTGCCAGCCCTGAGACTTATTTTCAGGCAGGATTTCGGGTGCAAACGCCTTGGACAGTGCAAGGCGATGATGGGGTAATTGTGATTAAAAATCAATGCTATATTTTTGACTTTGCCCCCAATCGTGCCTTACGCCAAATCGCTGATTATGCCCATCAACTCAACCCAAAAGAGGGCAATCCAGAGAGTAAAGTCGCTGAGTTTATTGCCTTTTTGCCTGTGCTTGCCTATGATGGCAGTGCCATGGAGCAAGTTGATGCCAAACGGCTTTTGGATATGGCGATGAGTGGCACGACCGCCACACTGTTAGCAAGACGCTGGCAAAGTGCGTTATTGGTCAATGTTGATGACATCACCTTAAAAAATCTGATGAGCAATCAAGATGCCATGAATGCTTTAAATAACATTGAAGAGTTTAGAAACCTAAATGATGATATTGAAGTGGTGATTAATCGCAGTGAAAAAATCAAAGGTTTAAAACAAAAAGCCAAAGACAATGACGGCGAGCTGTCAAAAGAGGATAAAAAAACATTAAGCGATGAAGAAAAGAAACAAAAATCCCTGCGAAAACAAATTCAAGATAAACTGATTAAATTTGCCACACGCATTCCGATTTTTATGTATTTATCAGATTATCGAGAACATAGTTTAAAAGATGTGATTCAGGAATTGGAGCCGGATTTATTTACTAAGGTAACAGGTTTATCACAGGCGGATTTTTCTTTGCTTGTGTCATTAAATGTGTTTGATGAAGCGGTGATGAATGATGCGGTGTATAAGTTTAAACGCTATGAAGATGCCAGCCTTGAATATGCAGGGATTGATAAAAAGGAGAGTTATATTGGTTTGTATAATACCCAAATCAAACGACAATGGTAAGGCAAGAATAGCAAATGACACATGATAAATAAAAGCCATTTGCCACTTAATGGAGATGATAAACCGCTTTATCAAAAATAGATTGAATTAACTTGCTTTAATCAATATGCTTGAAATAAAACGGCTTAGGCATCTAAAAAAATTACAAAAAAAATGGATAAAATGCTTATTCATGATGATTTGATAAGCTGTCAGCAAACAGCTGGGTTAACGCTTGATCATCAAACCGATATTCTCTGCCACAAAAACCACAATCAAGCGTCAATACACCACCTTGTGCCGCTGCAGCGTGTTTAGCTTCATCATAGCCAAGCTGTAAGATAGCACCTTCACTTTTTTGGCTTGAGCAAGTACAGGCAAATTGTAGCGGTGTCAAACTTGGCAAAACCACATCTTCTTCATGATATAGCCGATACAAAATCTCATTAGCGTCCAAATCGGTGAGTTCATCTGCCTTTAGCGTATCGGTGAGTGCCGTTAAGCGGTCCCATAAATCAGGGTCAGCCTCTTTATCGGCATCACTTTGGGGCAATAGTTGCACCAATATGCCGCCTGCTGTTGTCTCATTGGTGGCAAGCTTAATGATGGTTGGGATTTGGGCGGATTGTCTTTGATAATGTGCCAAACACTCACCCAAGCTGTCGCTGACACGCTCAACAATCCCTTGGTAAGCCTCGCCATTATCAGGGTGGATGCTGATAAATAAAACCCCTTTGCCAAGCTCACCAAAGGCTTCATCGGCAGATTTTAGGCGTTGCCATACCGTTTGATTCTGATTGGTATCATCAAACCCTGCCAAAGCACGCACCGAACCTGTATGGTCACACTCTGCCATTGCCCAATTTAGGCGAGCATCAGAATCAGAGCTTTGTAGCTGAATGGATAATTTGCCGTCTATTTTTAGTGTGCTAATCAACAAACTTGCCGAAACAAGCATCTCACCAAGCAACGCTTTAAGGGCAACAGGATAGTCTTTTTGGGTGATGACGGTTTGATAAGCATCGGTTAGCTTGACCACATCGCCACGCACCACCGAACCATCAATAAAAAAACGCTGACGATAATCACGCTTAGGCGTGTGTTGAGTTTGAGTTGTCATAATGTGCCTGCCAAAATTTATCTGATTTAATATTTAATGAACAATCTACTTAATGAACGATCTACCAAGCGATATGGGGACGAATTTGAGATTTACAAATGCCCAACGATTGGGTTTAACTGATTGATTCTTACCGACAAAAAGCGACATCGACCATTTGGTATGCTATAATTTACCTAATTTAATCAGAGACTAAGGAACGGCTTATGTGCGGTATCGTTGGTGCCATTCGGACACATCATAATGTGGTAGATTTTTTAACAGATGGGCTAAAACGCTTAGAATATCGTGGCTATGACTCATCAGGCATCGCTGTGCAAACCGAATCAGGCATCCGCCGTGTACGCCGTGTGGGGCGGGTTGCACTGATGGAAGAAGCTGCCAAGCAAAAACAAATTCATGGTCTGACAGGTATCGGTCATACCCGCTGGGCAACCCATGGCGGTGTTACCAAACCCAATGCTCACCCACACATTTCAGCAGGGCTTATCTCGGTTGTACATAATGGGATTATTGAAAATTTTGAGACCGAACGCACACGCCTTCAGAACTTGGGTTATGAATTTGAATCACAAACTGATACCGAGGTCATCGCTCACAGTGTCCATCAAGAATACACCACCAATGGCGGTGATTTATACCGTGCCGTCCAAACAGCTTGCTCAAGATTTCATGGTGCTTATGCCATCGCAGTTATTGCCAATGATGCACCAAATCAAATGGTTATCGCACGCATGGGGTGCCCGCTGTTAGTTGCATTTGGTGATAATGAGGTTTTTATTGCGTCTGATGTCTCAGCAGTTATTGCCTTTACTCGCCGTGTCACTTATCTAGAAGATGGCGATATTGCCCTACTTCAAGCCGATGGTATCCAAAAACTGCTTGATAAAGACGGCAATCAGGTCAATCGCAGCATTAAAACCTCTGAGATGTCTTTAGCATCCTTGGAGCTTGGTCCTTATAGCCATTTTATGCAAAAAGAAATCAATGAACAGCCACGAGCAGTTTCTGACACTGCCGAAATTTTTTTAGAAGGTGGATTTGTTGCTGATAACTTCGGTGAAGAGGCGCCTGAAATCTTTGCCAAAATTCAAAGTATCAAAATTTTGGCGTGCGGTACTTCATATTATGCCGCACTTACTGGCAAACATTATCTTGAAAGTATTGCCAAAATCCGTTGCGATGTTGAAATTGCCAGTGAATACCGTTACCGTGATGTCATCTCAGACCCCGACGAGCTGGTCATTACCATCAGCCAATCAGGTGAAACTTTAGATACCATGGAAGCGCTTAAATATGCCATGGCACAAGGTCATCGCTACAGCTTGTCCATTTGTAATGTCATGGAATCGGCCTTGCCACGCACAAGTACACTTGCCATCTTCACGCGTGCTGGTGCTGAGATTGGCGTGGCATCCACCAAGGCGTTTACCACACAGCTGGTGGTGTTATTTGGTCTTGCGGTTACTTTGGGTATCTTGCGTGGTCATGTGGATGAATCACAAGCACAAAACTACGCTGAGGATTTGCGGTTATTGCCAGGTAGTATCCAACATGCCCTAAACTTAGAACCACAACTTGCATCATGGGCGCAAAGTTTTGCCAACAAGCCAAGTGCTTTATTTTTAGGTCGTGGTATTCATTATCCGATTGCCCTTGAAGGTGCTTTAAAATTAAAAGAACTCACCTACATTCATGCTGAGGCTTATCCTGCCGGAGAGCTTAAGCACGGTCCTTTGGCACTGGTTGATGAAAATATGCCCGTCGTCGTCATATCGCCCAATGACGGACTGCTTGATAAAGTCAAAGCCAATATGCAAGAGGTCTCTGCTCGTGGTGGTGAGTTGTTTGTATTATCTGATTTGGATAGTGATTATACTGCCAGTGAAGGCGTTCATATCATTCGCACACCACGCCATATCGGTACACTCTCGCCGATTGTGCATACCATCCCTGTACAATTATTGGCATATCATGTGGCACTGGTCAAAGGCACAGATGTGGATAAGCCGAGAAATCTTGCCAAGTCGGTCACAGTTGAGTAGAACAAGATAAAATATTGTGCGTAGATGGTGTGCCTATCAATACCCCAATCAGCATTAACAAACCTTTTGACCAGATTTGTTAGGATAAATAACCTTGTGGATTATTTGACTGCCACCGCCATGTATCTACGCACATACGCTCAATATCAAGCTCTGCTGTCCAGTTAAGTACAGCTTTGGCTTTATCAGCACTGGCATAATAAGCTGCAATGTCGCCTGTGCGTCTATTGGTAATAACATACGGTACGCTTTGACCAGTATTTGACTCAAACGCCTCAATAAGCTGTAAAACCGAAGTGCCTTGACCTGTGCCAAGATTAATGGGACAAAATCCAATGCCCGCAGATTGCCCAACCAAATAATGCAGTGCTGCCACATGACCTTTTGCCAAATCCACCACATGAATATAATCTCGCACCCCCGTGCCGTCAGGTGTATCATAATCATTACCAAATACAGACAGCTGTTTAAGATTACCTACCGCCACTTGGCTGATGTATGGCATTAGGTTATTTGGAATATCGGTTGGATCCTCACCAATTCGCCCACTTTCATGCGCACCAATTGGATTAAAATACCTCAAACAGACAACATTCCATGCGTGATCTGCATTCACCAAATCTTCCAATATATGCTCTACCATCAATTTGCTTTGACCATAAGGACTGGTACAAAAACGCGGCATATCCTCGGTAATGGGTAGGCGATTTGAGCTGCCATAGACGGTTGCCGATGATGAAAAAACGAAATTTTTAACCCCATATTTTGCCATCAGCTCCAAAAGATTGAGCGTACCGACAACATTATTTTGATAATATTTTAGGGGGTTTTTGGTGCTTTCTCCCACAGCTTTTAGCCCTGCAAAATGAACTACAGCAAAAAACTGATGTGCCTTAAAAACAGCATCAAGATGCGTTTTATCCAAAACATCACCTTTAATAAATTCAATATGTTGACCAACAATTTGCTCAACTCGCTGCACTGCAACGAAACTTGAATTAGATAAATTATCATACACCACTGGCACAAATCCCGCCTGAATCAGCTCAATCAAAGTATGTGAGCCGATATAGCCCGCTCCGCCTGTTACCAAGATTTTTTTGGGTAAATGATGCTCGCTATCACTTGGGTTTGTATCAATATTTTTCATGTCAGTTGTCCCTGTGTTTATCATAAAAGCAATCAAAAATGATATTATACACCAGCCTTGTCAATCACCCATAAACCGCACCTTTGCCATATGCCCCAAACAGGTCAGGGACATATGGCATGGGCGGTGAGGGTGGATAATAATAAGGTGGATAAAGTGAGTTTGGATCAAGTTTTTATAAATTATCCTTATTTGGTTTGGGATTTGGATTTGGCATCATACACGCCACAGATGAATTTTGACACATCCTCTCCAATCGTATCTGGAACCATCCTATTCCAATTGCTGGATGAATAAGTATTGACATAATTACGCCCACTATCAACCACTTTACCTTTACTGTCATAAAATACCGTATCACCCTAAGTCACTCTTTTACCCAAGCAATCAACATACAAAAGACCTTTTGCTTGACGATACAAGCGACCATCCTTTAATTTTTGGGCGGTGGGATAATCTAATTTTACCCAAGCGGTGACATAATAGCTGTTTTTATCATAACTATTAAAATGATAAGCCGAGATACTGTCATAGTCCACTTCATAGGTCTCTTTGCCATTACTACTAACACCAGTGGACATCCAATTCGCCGCCAGTGCCATTTGACCACTTGCCAATAATAAACCTGCTAAGATAAATTTTTTCATAAAAGCTCCTAAAACTGACTTTCGTCAATTATGGTTGTGTGTAAATTGCCATTTAATTGTTGAATAAGCTCAATGACATAGCCTTGATTGTGATAAAATTCAAACACTTCATCCGCCTTGGAATAACCTGTATTTTCGCCAAATAAATGTTCTTCGCCATACCAAGTATCTCCATAAGCATATTTCACGACATAACTTCCCGCGGGCAGAGTAACATCTAATGTTTCTCCACTACGGATAAAATAACTCACCAGCTCTTCTCGCTCGTCATAAGCATTGACAATTTTTACCCAATAATGACTTCCTGAGTTGGTTTTTATTTGTAAAGGTGAATCGCCATACAAATTAGGTTTGTTGGTTGCCCCTGTCTCTGGCAACGGTTGAGCTTCAATCATTTCATTTTTTATTGTAATTCTTGGGCTTGATTGTTCAATGGTATTCGTCTCTAATTCTTGACTAGAATTATTACCACACCCAAGTAAAAATAAGGTTGCCAAGCATCCAACCAATAAAAATCTCATCATTATCTCCTTAAAATAAATACATTAGACCACGAATTGTTCCAACTGGCACAAATAAAATAAAGTCAGCGATTGCCCACATAAAAATTTAGCTTAATCGCACTGGCTTGACCCCTATCCCACCAAATCACCGCAATGTCAGCGTTTCTGGCGACATTTAGATTGTCATAATGTGTGCGAAATTTTGTATTCATTCATCATACCTTTGGCTCATGCGTTTTGATTTTTGTATCTATGATAATAAAATCACAGTCATATCATTTGATTTTTATAGTAAGTTGGGCAAGTATTCATTTGGTATGATATCTTGATAATACCCTAAGACTTTGATAAGGTTTTGATATCATCACAGCTTTGGTCAGTGATGATATTAGGATTTTTGCAATCCAAAACTTAAGCATGCCCATCTTTTATCACATAATATAACATAATTGATATTTCAGATAGTTTACAAAAAAATCATGATTTTTTGTGGAAAAATAACCAAATTATCGCCTTTTTTCAAAAAAGATAGAAAATAGTCCAGCCACGATGATAAAAATAATCGGTATCAGAATTCTATCAGCAATCGTACCCACAATCATCCAAGCGATCAGCCAAAGTATCGCACGAGTAAATCCTGTCACACCAATCCAGCCCCATAAAATATAGCCACTGACCAACCATATGGCAATATAAGACACCGTATACAACACCCCTGCTATGGTGGTTAATTTTTTATCATTATCGTACATAACTCTCCAAAATTTTTGATTTCGACCTTGATATGTCCATATTATAATAATTTAGTTTGAATTTAAATAAATATAAGCTTATCATTTAACAGCCAACACGATGCTTTGATTAATTGTTAAGATTTTTATGATGAATGTTAGCCTTGTGCATGAGTTAATCGTGTGCATAAATTTCATAAAGCACATCATTGGATATATGAGTAAATGATAAAAAGTAGGAATGAGCTTACAGCAGTTATGCCAAAATAAACATGACAAAAGTATGCCCAGCTTAGAGAGATTGAAAAGATTGAAAAGATTGGAGGAATTTTTAATTCAATGATTAGATTTAACCATCAAATAAATCAAAATTCATGGCATCCGCTATGGGTGCTTTTCTCGCCCAATACCATAATAAGGTGCTGTCAGCATGGCGATTTGTTCATCATCTAAAACATTTTTGGCATCAAAAATTGCAATGTTAATTTGATTGAGCAAATGAATATCAGGCTCGGTTAATAAAGACCAATTAATGATGAACAGTGCATCAGCTTTTACCAAATCTTGATAAGGATCATCAGTCAATCTTAACAATGGATGGTCGCCATAAGTGGATTGCATTTCAAAGGCGGTATTATGTGCAAAAACGAGCGTACAAATGCCATACGACCAAAGCAGCTCAATCAATGGATGAATGGCAGAATTAATCATGCGTGATGCACCATTTCGATAACCCGCCCCCCAAATCATGACCGTTTTATGCTCAATAAAACCATTAAAATATTGCCAAAACTTACGAAAAATTAGCTCTTTTTGGTCGTCATTGATGTGACTGACAGCACTGATGAGCGAGGTGTCGACACGGTTTTGTTTAAACTTATCCATTAAAAGCTCAAGCTCTCGTGGCAATGTCTTGCCACCAAAGCCCCATCCTGCCGACAGATAAGCCGAACCGATACGACCATCTTGGGCGATGATGCGTTCAACTGATTTGATATTAACCCCTTGATTATCAGCAAGTCTTGCCATCTCATTCATAAAAGACAGCCGAGTTGCCAACATTGCCATCAAAGTACTTCGGGCAAATTCCACCGTTAAAATATCAGCGATTTGGCAATGCTTGGCATAGGTTTTTAAGCTTAATAATATCTGACAATAAGCAACACTGCCTGCGGTTTTTTCGCCAATCATCACCAAATCTGAATGATAAAACGCATTATAATTCGCACCATCTTTCATAAAACTGATGGGCAAATAATACACCCAAGATGATTTAAATTGTTTGGCAATCTGATCAATCGTGCCAAGCTTTTGCACACCGCTTAAAATAATCCGACTGTGCGGACTGTCTAGCACATGTATGATATGGCTAAGCGTGATATCATCCACATCATCTAAAAATAACCACAAAACCCCAGCCTGAGCTGATGATAAAAATGCCTGTCTTTGACTGTCTGTGATGATAATTTTTTGTTGAACGCAATACAGCTGCCATAATGTATTCATCTGATGGTCGCACTGATAATATTCAAGCGTTTGTAAAACTAACGGCTCATCAGCCAACAAATAAACCGTTTGGTTCATGCTTGCCAGCCAAAGACAAGTATTAATCGCTTCGTTTTGATGACCAATCACATAGGCGTTATTATTCATTGATTATCCTTGACTGCTTGATGACAGACAAAAGCGTATTGGTCGAATGGTCAAAGCAGTCTGTATTTGTCTTACTGATCAGCTCGTCATAGACACGATTTGCCATCACTTTACCAACTTCCACGCCCCATTGATCAAAAGGATTGATTTGCCAAAGTACGCTCATGACATACACTTTATGCTCATACAAAGCAATTAATGCCCCTAAAGTTTTGGGGTTTAAATCACCCAATAACAGTGTTGTGGAAGGCTGATTGCCCCGATATTTTTTAAATTTTGCCAAATCATCTGCCACATTTGCCACGCCATGCGGTAGTGCAGCGTTACCAAAGGCGAGGACTTGAGACTGCGCCAAACAATTGGCCAATGACAGTTTGTGCTGATCAACCAAAGAGTGATTTACGATTTGGGTATCATTATAGCGATGAATTGGGGTGATAAAATCACAAGACACCCGCTGTGTTCCTTGGTGTAGTAATTGATAAAACGCATGTTGTGCATTTGAGCCAATGTCTCCCCATAAAATTGGGCAAGTCCTATAATTAACCGATTCTCCTGTGCGTTTCACCGATTTACCGTTAGATTCCATTTCAAGCTGGGTTAAATAGTTGGGAAAATGGCTCAATCGACCATCATAAGGCAAGACGGTATGCGCATTAATGCCCAAAAAAGTTGCGTTCCAAACACCAATGAGTCCCAACAGTACAGGCAAATTTTTATCAAAATCTGCCTGTGCAAAGTGCTTATCCATCTCATGCGCGCCTGCCAATAATGCACGAAAATTAGCCATGCCGATACGCACTGCGATGGCAAGACCAATCGCTGACCACATACTAAACCTGCCGCCCACCCAGTCCCATAATAAAAGCTGATTGTCTGGATAAATGCCCCAATCGCTCATCTTGTCAGGTCGTGTGGAGATACCAATAAAATGACGGCGTAAAATGGTTGGCTTATGTGCATAAGCGGCCAGCAACCAGCTTAACGCTGTTTTGGCATTGGATAAAGTATCTACCGTACCAAAGGATTTTGATGAGATGATAAATAAAGTTGTCTGCGGATTGAGTTTTTTTAATAAACTTTCTAATTGTGTGCCATCCATATTAGAAACAAAGTGAACATGGATATCAGTATCTGCCCACTCAGACAGTGCTGTTGTTGCCATCAACGGACCTAAGTCCGACCCTCCGACGCCGATATTGACCACATCACGGATCGCCTTGCCTGAATAGCCACGCCAAATACCGCTACGGATACGATGAACCAAAGCTTCGCATTTATCTAAACTGTCATGCACCTGCTGCCCAACATCCACGCCATCAACGATAAGCGACTCACCTTTTGGTAAACGCAAGGCGGTATGCAGTGCCGCCCTTTGCTCGGTATCATTGACTTTTTCACCTGCCAATAATGCCTTAATTTTTTGTGATAATTCACAGGCATCAGCAAGCTGTATCAGCTTAAGCAAACTCTCATCATCAATGGCCTGCTTACTAAAATCCATATAAATATCACACGCTGCCGCTGAAAATCTTTGACCACGATTGCTATCGGCGGTAAAATAATGCTGCAGATTAATGGGCAAGCAAGCAAATCTTTTTAAGTCATGCCAAGTATTCATCAACCGTCCTTGTTTTTTGGGTTTTACTAAAAATTAAAACGACTGACCAACTTGACTGGCAAAATAAGCAAATGCCTGAATATAGCTTGTCATATCACCAGCGTCAAAGCTTGTCCCTTTTATGGTTACCACATCCATACCCTGCTGGCTGATGAGTGCATCGATGGCATCGGTGAGTTGAATTTCACCGCCTACGCTTGGCTTGGTTTTTGCCAAATAATCAAAAATTTCAGGGCGAAATACATACCGCCCCACCACAGCAAGATTGGACGGTGCAAGATCCAAACTTGGTTTTTCGACAAAACCCAGCACATCAAATGGGTGATTGGTATCCGATTTTTGTACGCTTTGCCGATCCTTTAGCCGAGCGATGCCATATTTATGCACCTGACTATCTGCCACAGGTTCAACCAAAATTTGACTGCGGCCAGTTTGGGCGAATCTTGTCATCATATATGCCAAGTTATCTGCCCTAAAATCGGTCGTAAATGGATCTAGCACGACATCAGGCAACAGCACGGCAAATGGATGATCGCCCACCACAGCACGCCCTTGTAGCACTGCATGACCAAGCCCCAACGGATGACCTTGACGCACACTGACAATGCGTACATCTTTGGGTAAAAAATTTAGGTCATCTGCCAAGCCATCTTTGCCTTTTTGGCGTAACTGGCTATCAAGTTCAGTATTGATATCAAAATAGTTTTCAATCGCCTGCTTTTGGGCATGATTGACCAACACAATCGTTTTAATGCCTGCACGCACCGCCTCCATAACCACATAATGAATGGCAGGTTTATCGCCCAGTGGCAACAGCTCTTTGGGTACAGCTTTTGATAAAGGCAGCATACGAGTACCAAAGCCTGCGGTGGGAATGATGGCATGGGTAATGGTGTTCATAATCATGTTAACTCTAATGATAATCGGTTGGTGTTAAACTTTTTTATTCAAACTTAGCAAAAAGACCGCTGCTATCTTATCCCAAACTTACGCTTTTTCTCCATGCTTGCCATCGCCAAACCTAGCTCATCAGAAGAAAGGTTTGCAGTATGGGCTAGCACTTGCATCATATCTGGCTGTAGTACAAACTTTGCAAATTCAGCAATGCGGTCGATACGCTCATCAAAGGATAATAGATTGGTCTCTTGATTGATACTGACATAGCCCATACGAACCAAAGTATCAATAAAGCTTGTAAACAATGCTTTATCAAACATATCTGGTAAATCATCGGCATGTAGCACCGATACACGCTGACCGACAACATGACATAAAGTCACCACCTGTTCGGCCGTCAGACGGTCTGAACCTTGTTTGGAGAGCAAAGTTAATGCCATAAAGTAACGCTCAAGACTTTGCTGGGCTGGACTTGCCAGCACGATCAGTTTTTGATAAGCCTGTGAGTTGCCCTCAGGACTGCCCACAATGCCCTGACCTAGCTCAACAATCACCCCTTGTTCAATCAGTAATTTTAGCACTTGATGAACTTTTTCAAGGATATTTTTAAGCGATGTTTTTAAAAATAACTCACTTTGCAAAAATGGATATAAAAGCTCAATAATACCATCTAACTTTTGATGGCTAATACGGCCATTTCTTTGTACCAATGCCGCCAGTAAACTTGCGATGATAAATACATGCAAAATATTATTTTTAAAATAAGATAAAAGTGGTGCTTGCTTATCTGCCACACGAATCATATCGCCCAAAATATGTGGCGTGCGTTCAATGAGCTTAAGCTTCACCCCATAATTTAAAATCTGCCTTGGTGTCATATCGGTAACATGCGTATCATCATCATAAGGCAAGGCTTGGGCAATGTGCTGATACAGACGGATTTGTTCAAGGCATTGGGCTTCATCAAGTGCAGCGTTTGGTGTTGACAGCAAGGCCAATGCCAATAGCGAAACAGGATTGACCACAGCGGCTTTATTGATATTTTGCATGACCTTGACGCCTAAGTTTTGAACCATGGCATGGACTTTTTTGGTGTTTTCATCACTATCATCGCATGCGTTGACCTGAAATTTTTCCATAAAGTCTGTCAAATATAAAGGACTGCCAAATGACAAATGCACCGTCCCAAAGATACGCTCAATTTTGCGTGCCGTTTTTAATAAGCCAAGTAAATTTTCGCTTTCTTTGGGTTTACCTTTGAGTTCTCCCACATAAGTTGCCCCCTCCATGATGCGTTCATAGCTGATATAAGCTGGGATAAATACAACAGGTTTGGCAGGTTCACGCAAATGGCTGTTGACTGTCATCGCAAGCATGCCAAGCTTAGGTGGTAACAGACGACCTGTGCGTGAACGCCCCCCTTCAATGAAATACTCTATCGGTGCTTGACGCTGCATCAAACTATGCACATACTCTTTAAAAACAGTGCTATACAGTGCATTGCCTTTAAAGCTGCGACGCATAAAAAATCCGCCCCCACTTCTTAACAATTCGCCTAATATGGGAATATTAAGATTTTCACCAGCTGCCACATGTGGAATACGCAAACCCCGCTTATAAATCACATACGATAACAACAGATAATCGACATGGCTTCTATGACATGGAACATAAACAACCTGATAATCTGGTGCAAGTGTACGCACACGCTCAAAATGACGCACTTGAACGCCATCGTACAGCCGTGTCCAAAGCCAAGTTAAAAAATGGTCAAAAAAACGCACCACTGAATGTGAATAATTGCTGGTAATCTCACCCAAATAGCCCTGAGCTTCTGCTTTAACGGCGGCGATGGATCTACCAGATATCGCCGCTTGCTCTTCAATGGCTTTTACCACTTTCGGTGAGGATAAAATTTCACCTGCCACATTTCTTTTATCGGATAAATCAGGGCCGACGATGCTGGTGCGTTGTTTGTCCAAATAACCTTGCAGACGCCGTGCGATGGCGATCGTCATGCCATCTTCGCCAGATGCTTGAGTTTGGGCGATCAGGGTTTGTAAATCTTTGGCTTTAGAAAAATGGATAAAAGTATCACGACCCATCACACCAATATTAAACAGCTGTTTGGCTTTTGAAGGCGACTCCCACTCATCTGCCATCAGTAGACGAAATAACGATTCTTCTTTATCTGGTGCTCGCCCCCAAAGAATGGTCACAGGCACCAGATTAATTTTTAACTCAGGATTATCAAGGCAAGCTTGTATCAGTCGTTTAAGACGAGGTACATGTCTATTTGTGCTTTTTGTACGACGGTCTTTTAAAAAAATCATGGCAGAAGTTTCATGCAACTGTTCGGTATGCACCTCTGCTAATGCCGCAGGCAAACCCAGTGCCTCGGTTTGCATACCAACAAGCAGACTGTTTGAGCGTGAATACGACCGAATCACATAAAAAGTCGGTACTTTGTCATCAATCTTTGGTATCTCACCTAATAAAGTTGGCTTAACCACAAGCGATAGCCCTTTGGTTGAAGCACGACGATAAGGGCTTGGTGTGCGTTCGTTGCCATGGTCTTGGCTATTTTGGGACTGGTTGGGTAACACACTTGGTTGGCTGCCAGATTTTTTGAACAAATTTACAAGTTTTTGCATAAATTAATCAATACAAAGAAGTGAATTTTTATTCTATCATTGTTTGGATTTTTTACCTAAAAAATTGATAAAAAAGTGGTATAATTTTGAAAGTTTTAATTTATACCAAAGACATTTTAAGGTCATCACCCAACCAGATTGGATGACAAGATCAATCAACCAGCACGCAACATTTAATGAGTCATATGAAATTTTCTTTTGAACGCTATGCCCTAGCACCTGAAGCTGTCAAGACACAAATCACAGATCTATTAAATACGCTACATCTAAAACGCATTGGCGATGATGTTTTTGAAGGTCCAAGTTTTGACTATGTTGGGCCTAGAGTGTTTGGTGGGCAAGTACTCGCCCAAGCGTTGCTTGCTGGTGCTCACACATTAACGATTGATAAACCTTGTCATAGCCTACATGGTTATTTTTTACGAGGTGGCGATATTCGTCTACCAGTCGTCTATCAAGTACGCCGCTTGCGTGATGGACGCAGTTTGTCAGCTCGAGAAGTCATTGCGGTGCAATATGTGCCAACCACCGACAAAGACGGTAATCATACGACCAATGAACAGGTCATTTTTTCGATGATTGCTTCATTTTCACCCATGGAAGGCGGGCTTGATTACCAAGAAACCATGCCTGATTATCCATCCCCTGAAAGCCTAAAAACCGAGCAAGAACTCAAAGCGGATTATTTACATAAAATTCCCGAACCGCTCAAAGCAAGATTTATGCGTGAGCGTCATGTTGAAATCCGCCCCGTCACGCCACGAGACCCTGTGACACCCAAGCCTGAGCGTCCACGCCAAGCCAATTGGGTGCGTATCGCTGATATTGGGGAGCAGCCAGTTGCCATTCATCAAGCATTACTTGCGTTTGTGTCTGATTATTATTTGGTCAGCACAGGTTTAATGAGTCATGGGCTAAGCCTGATGACACAAGGTCTACAAATGGCTAGTATTGACCATTCTATACATTTTCATCGCCCTTTTGATATGACCGAATATCTACTCTACGATATGTGGAGCGATACCACAAGCCATGCCAAGGGGCTAAACCATGGTCAATTTTGGCAAGATGGTAAGCTTATCGCCTCAACGCAGCAAGAAGGATTGATGCGCTTGCATGATGACCCAAGTATCTTTACCAGTAGCTAATTTACCTTAAGCATTGCTTGACAGTATGTGCCAAAATGATTGTGATCAAATTGGTACAAACTTCTTGCACGATGGTGTATTTTTGTACAAGCACTTGACGAAAATCAACTGTCAAATTACTATAAGATGCTTTTTTGAGCATCATCTGCTCCGCTGTCTTTAGTGTTTCTTGTGTCAATATTTTGGAATGTAGACCAGATGCATAAAATGTATCATGCAAGTGTTTTGTTGTGTGCCGTAGTTTTGTCAGGCTGTGATACAGTCAAGCAGACCATCTCAGACAAACCAACGCTAAGCGATGCCCAAATCACCAAATTAATCCCCAAGCGTGTCAATAACGCCAAGCTATGGGCAGCTGATATTAGCGATATTTTTGATGAATTATCTCTACCAAAAACCGCACAAAATATCTGTACCGCCATCGCTGTCATTGACCAAGAATCAAATTTTCATGCCGACCCGAGCGTCCCAAACTTAGGCAAAGCCGCCCTAAAAGCCATTGATGACAAGCTAGAAGATAAACTTGGTAAAAATATGGCAAGCGTATTTCGCAACATGCTTGAGACACGCCCAACACCAAAAAATAACTTCATCAAACAAATCAAAGCCGTAAAAACCGAAAAACAGCTTGATGAACTGTACCGAGAGATTTTTGATTATTTTACCAAAACCTATAAAATAGCCCCTTTAACCAACATCACAAAACTCTCAGGACAAGGCATTGATGAACGCATCAACCCTGTCACAACGCTTGGTTCTATGCAGGTACACATCGACTACGCACGAGCGCATCGGCGTGCCAGCATGAGCGATCGAGATTTGCGTGCCGATTTATACACACGCTATGGCGGGCTTTATTATGGCATACATCGATTGATGGTGTATCAAGCACATTATGATCAGCCTTTATATCGTTTTGCTGATTATAATTCGGGCATGTATTCTAGTCGTAATGCCGCCTTTCAGCAGCGGATCGCCACTTTAAGTGGTGAGAGTTTGGCCATTGATGGTGATTTGTTACTTTATAAAGATGGCAGCCCCATAAGCAAAACATCCGCCACCGAAACCGCCGCCATCGCTTTACTTGCCACCGCATCAAAACCCATCAACGCACAACAAATCCGATCTGATTTTAAAAAAGAAAAAACTCGTGATTTTGAAAAAACCATCACTTATCGTGCGGTGAATGATATGTTTGCCAATAAATTTGGGCGAGAGCCTACTTATGCCATTATGCCAAAAGTGGTTATTTCAGGGCCAAAGCTTAGCCGAGACTTTGATACCAATTGGTTTGCCACCCGTGTCAATGAACGCTATCAAACCTGCATCACGACCGCCAAGCGTCATCAATTAAGCTAAACTTAGCTTAGCTTAGCTTACACCCAGTTTAGCCTGATTTGCGATTTAGTAAATACATGCCTGCCATCGCTGATAGCACGATCGGCACCAGTGCCATTAATAGTGGCGAAAGACCTGTTGCCAAAGCCACAAAGCCCGCCAAATCAGTCAAATAACTAAACACAAGACCTGTTAAAAGTGCCAAAACCACTCTTAGCCCCAAGCCTTGGGAACGCAGCGAACCAAAGACAAATGATGATGCCACCAATACCAACGAAAGCACTGCAAAGGGCGAAAGTAGCTTTTGCCAAAATGCCAATTCATGACGCAGTGAGCGTATGCCTTGATGTGCCATGAGCTGCCTGTGGGCGTACAAATCGCTCAGTGATAAATCTTCAGGCTCTTTGGTCAATAAATACACATCCGTCGGTGCAATCGGTAAGGTTAACATTTTGTCTTCACTGTGTGCTTGTTGCACTTGTGATGCACCAATGCTAATCTCATCAATGCCTGATAACTGCCAAGTATAGCGGGCTTTTTGTGCATTTATCATATCATCAGACTGTGGCAAATATACGCCTGATTTTGCTTTGAGTGCAGCGATTAGCTGACCATCTTTAAGCTGATATCGTTTGACCTCACCAAGCCTGCCTTCATTATCAGCATAGCTGATATAAACCACATCTTGATTATTGCCATCATGATTAACCGACCAATAACCATCAATCGTGATGAGCTTATCATAAATGGTATCTGCTCTGATGGCAGCAGCGTGCTGATTGGCAGTAGGCAGGATAAATTGATTGACACCCAGCGATATGGCAACAAAAATGACCGCAGGCAACATCGCCCAGCTGACGATACGGTATATGCTCATGCCAGCAGCTCGCATCACGATAAGCTCACTGTGATTGGCAAGTAAACCCAAACCAATGACCGCCCCCAAAAGCGTGCCAGTTGGGATAAATTGCACCAAAAAATAAGGCGAGCGATATAAAATAAATAGCAACGCATCGGTCAGCGTATATGTTTCACTGATATTATCAAGCTCGGCCAAATAGGCAAATACCATCTGTACAAGCCACAAACCCACCACAGCACCTGCCATGGCAAGCAGTGCTGAGCGGATGACATATTTTGGTAAAATCCATGATTTCATGCCACATCTCCACCTTGACGCCTAAGACGAAGTCGCATCATCACTTGATTATGGTAATTTAGATACATCGCCACGACCATCATCATCAATAAAGCAGCCAAATAAATCACGGGCGAAAGCTTGCCTTTGGCGATGGCATCTTTTAAAGAGATCACCACAAGCACGCCTGCAACATAAATCAAAATCGCTGGCACCAGTTTATACCATCTGCCTTGGCGTGGTCGCACATAAGACAACGGTGTCGCCAATAAGATTGCCAATAAAATCAGCCAAGGCATGCTCAGACGATAGCCAAGCTCGGCGTATGCTTCTTGGGGATTATCACGCTTGGAGCGACCTTGAATAATCGACAAAAGTTCAGCGGTACTCACGCCTTCAATGCGTATGTGACTGGTACCTTCAGGCGGCTTGACAGACAAAGTCATGCGATAGCGTTCAAAGCCAATTTGACTGTATTGGCGACTTGTTGGATCTACTTCATAGCGTCGACCTTGTTGCAAGTCTAGCTGAATTTGCCCATTAACAGTTTCAACATGTGTGGCAGATTTGGCAAAAATGATAGAATCTCTTTGATGAGACCGTCTTGATTGGGCACCACTTGGTTTGGCAGTATGCATCTGAATGATGATGACATCTTTTAAAAACTCACGATTAGCACCCACCTCGCCCACATACAGGTGATAATCGCCACTACTGATGAATTCTTGGGGGCGGATCAAGTCAAACACCTGAGCTACCGACTGCTCTTGCCAAATATTGGTCGCACGCTCCACGCCCCAAGGCTTAGCCACCATAGACACCCAGCCTTCAATACACATCAGCACAATCACCAATGGCATCAGCAATCGTGCCACACGCCCTCGGCTGATACCACTGGCATTCATTACTGTCATCTCATGATCTGTATATAGTCGCCCAAACACCAACATTAAACCGATAAAAAAAGACAACGGTAAAATCAGCTCAAGAAAATAGGGCAAATTATAGCCAATCAGACGAAACAAAACGCCGACATGAAGCCCGCCTTCTGCCGCCATTCCAAAATAGCGAATCAGACGGCCGCCCAGCAATATCACGACCAAAAATCCCAAAACTAAGGCAGTGGTTGAAGCGACTTGTGTGGTCATATAACGGCGTAAAATATGGCGGCGAAAAATCAAAAAACACAAGCTCCAAAAAGTGACCAACAAATTTCTTATAATAACAAAAAACCACAAAGGTTTTAAGTGATTTGCTAAGTTTATTTTGTTGCCAATGTTTTCAGCCCAAATACGCCCCTTAATAGCCATTGATAAACGCTTAAAATCACTTGGTCTTATCATTGATACCAACCGAGAAACATGGATCAAAACACCTCGTATCAGCCGATAAAGTTCGGCCGATAAATTTTACATCTTGGATGAAATTTGATTTTGTCATGACGCCATTTATGCTACACTAAGCTTGGAAACTGGACTTGGTGCATCATCAGCCCAAGCACCAGCTTCGCTCATTCATTCAATATAATTAAGGAAAAGATATGCCAGCACATACATTTCAAATCAGCGTCCAAAATATGCTGACCTTAAAAAAACCCACCAAAAACAAACCCTTACCCATTGTTGTGGTCTTTGTTAACGATGAAGGTCAGATTTTGGGTAATTTGGGCGATGCCCAATATGTATCACGCGCCACAGCACTTATCAAGCAAAGCCATTTTAAAGGCGCGCTTGGTAAAAGCGTTACCGACTATGCTTTAGATGACCAAACATCTCCAGCAATTAGTATTGTTGGCGTGGGTAAACTTGATAAGCTTGCTGATAATATCGCCAAAGTTGCCGTGGCAGCTTATGATGTGATCAAAAACTCTCAAAGTGCCGCAATTTTGTGGGGTGATACCATTTGCCAGATTCACTTTACACAATTTGTCACCGCCTTAATTGGTGCAAGCTATCGTTTTGAGCATCACAAAACCAAACCAAAAGATGCCGATACTTTGCGTGAAATTGTTATCATCAGTCATAAAGACGCTCAAACCGACTACGATAAAGCGCTTGCATTTGCTCAGGCAACTGCCGCTGGTATTACCACCGCACGAGATGTCGCCAATGAAGCGCCCAATGTGCTTAACCCCAGCGAGCTTGCAAAAAAAGCCAAACAACTTGCCAAGGATTATGCCGATACCGTTTCGGTTACCGTGCTGAATGAAAAAGACATGAAAAAACTTGGCATGGGGTGCTTTCTTGCTGTCTCACAAGGCTCAGATGCAGAAGGCAAACTTGCCGTGATTGAGTATTATGGCAAATCCAAAAAAACCGATAAAAAAGCCAAGCTAGATAAGCCATTTGCTTTGGTTGGTAAAGGTCTGACCTTTGACTCAGGTGGCATCTCACTAAAACCTGCCGCTGGCATGGAAGAGATGAAATTTGATATGGGTGGTGCTGCCTCTATCTTGGGTACTGTGCGTGCAGTCGCTGAAGCTGGACTTGAGATTGATTTGGTCGCTGTACTTGCTTGTGCTGAAAATATGCCCTCATCTCGTTCAGCTCGCCCAGGTGATGTTGTTACCGCTATGAATGGCACTACCGTTGAAATTTTAAACACCGATGCCGAAGGTCGCTTGGTACTGTGTGATGCACTTTGCTATGTCCAAGAGCATTATGATGCACGCATTATCATCGATACAGCTACCTTAACTGGTGCTTGCGTGATTGCACTGGGCAGCGTTCGTTCAGGCATGTATAGTAATGATGAAGATGCACTCTTTGCCCTGCAAGCAGCCAGTGAGTATACAGGTGATTTGGTTTGGCATATGCCTTTAGATGATGCCTATGATGAGCAGATTAATTCAAAAATTGCCGATGTCCAAAATATTGGCGGGCGTGAAGCAGGCTCAATTACCGCAGCATGTTTCTTGCAAAGGTTCATCAAAGAAGGTCAAGCTTGGGTACATCTTGATATCGCAGGTCCTGCTTGGAAGAGTGGTAGCACCAATACCGCCTCAGGTCGTCCTGTGGCGTTGCTAACCCAGTATCTACGCAGCCAAGCCTAACTTTAATCAGGTAAGCTTAAGCAAACAACACGCCCAAATCGTCGAAGATTTGGGCGTGTTGATATTTATGGCTATTTTTATTGGGTAATTTAAATGACCTTTTCGTTTTAGGTTTTAGGTTTCACATGGAACATCACTAAATTTGTCGCAATCATTAAAACCTGTTGTGCCAAATTGGGGATTACGCTCATATTGTGTGATTTTTCAGCCTAAGATTAACCCATCTTGACGATTATTTAACTGTCAAAAAGCACCAAATTCTTAAAATTTGGTGCTTGGTTTTATGACAGGCTGCCCAGCTTACTTAAGCACTTCAGCCATAGCACTGGCAACATATTCTACATTGGCATTATTCAGGCCTGCCACACACATACGCCCATTTTCAACCATATATACCGCAAATTCTTCACGCAAGCGGATAACTTGCTCTTTGGTTAATCCTGTAAAGCTAAACATACCACGCTGTTTGGTAAAATAGCTAAAATCACGCTCAGGCAGTTTAGCGCTTAATACTTCTTGGAGCTTTTGACGCATATCACGAATACGGTCACGCATTTCATATACCTCACCAATCCATAAAGCAAATAATGCTTCATCATTCATGACCGTATCAACAACATAGTTACCGTGTGCTGCTGGACTTGAATAAATGCGACGGACGGTAAATTTTAATTGACCAAGTACCACATCTGCTTCTTCTTTGGTTGGTGCAACGACAGATAAACCGCCCACACGCTCACCATAAAGTGATAAGTTTTTTGAAAATGAATTAGAGACAAATACCGTCAATCCCAGCTCCACCGCACGACGAATGGCATACGCATCACCATCCATATCATCGCCAAAACCTTGATAGGCGATATCCATAAATGGGATTAGCTTTTTATCTTTGACGATTTGTAATAACACATCCCACTGCTCATGGGTCAAATCAACCCCTGTTGGGTTATGGCAACATGGGTGTAGTAGCACCACATCATTTTCATTTAAAGTCTTGAAAAATTCGCACAGCTCATCAAATTTTACGCCAATGGTTTTTGGGTCATAATAAGGATACTTTGCCACCTCAAAACCTGCACCCTCAAAAATACCCACATGATTTGCCCAAGTTGGATCTGATACATAGCATTTGGCATCGGAAAACCACTCATGGATAAAATCAGCACCAACCTTTAACGCACCAGAACCGCCCAAAGTTGCAATCGTGGCAACACGCCCCTCTAAAACTGCAGGATGATTTTTACCAAAAATCAAATCTTGGCACGCCTTACGATAACCTGTCAAACCATCCATTGGTAAATATCCTCGTGGACGGGGCGGATTGGCGATTTTAGATTCGGCGGTTTTGACGCATTCAAGTACAGGCAATTGACCATCTTCGGTATAGTACACGCCCACACCAAGATTGACTTTAATGTCAGTGCGTGGGTCTTGGGCATATTTATCCATTAATCCTAAAATTGGATCGCCTGCATAAGCGGTTACATGTTCAAACATTGATTCATCCTTTTAATTGTCAAGTTGATTAAAACATAATTAGTATAATGCAAATTTCAACCCTTTTGGGCAAAAGTTTGGCATAAAATTTGTCACACAATGTATCATCACAAGGCAGTTTAGATGCCCGATACTTTTGAATGACTGACTAAAAATTCATGGGCATTTTGTTCTAAAAACGCCTTAAATGCCAAAGCTGCAGGTGATAATGAGCGATTTTTGTGCGTATATAATAAAAATTTACGCTCTACCACAGGGTCGGCAATAGGACGCATCACCAAGCCATTTTGTTCCACCCATTCAGCAGCGTATAATAGGCATAAAGTTACGCCAAGTCCCATTCGGGTCATGCCAAGTGCAGTTGATAAAAAATTCACCTCAAAATCAGAGTTAAAGATACGGCTTGAAATTTGAGCAGGCAGTTCATTTTGTAGACCTTTAATAAAAGGACCATTGAGTGTAATCAGCCGTTCATTTAATAAATCCGTCCAACGCAAAACATCTTTTTTGGCAAATGGGTGAGTTGCAGGTAATACCAAATAAAATGGCGAAGAAAATAACACCACCGCCTGCAAATCATCTGAATGCACTCGCTCTGGGGCAATCCCCAAATCTGCTTCTAGATTTTCAATATGCTCCACCACATCATCAACCGAGCAATCGGTCAGTGTGACTTGAATATTGGGATGAATATCACAAAATTTTGCCACAAATTTTGGCATCGTGCTTGCTGATAATTGTTGCGAAACCGCCAAACGCACATGCCCTTGATGCAGTGATTTTAGGTTATGCACCTTTTCATTTAAAACCGACATCTCATTAAGCACACGCCGAGCTTGTGGCAAAAGTCGCATGCCTGCATCAGATAAATGCAACTTACGCGTTGTGCGGTCAAATAATTTGACACCCAAGTTTTGTTCAAGCTCTTTGATTAATCCAGACAAGGCTGATTGTGTGAGACACAGTGTCTCGGCTGCTTTGGTAAAACTATTTTGTTCAGCTACCAATAAAAAGGCTTTGAGCTGTCTTAGGGTTACACTCACCGTAATTCCTTTTAATTATAAATAGTAATAAATATATTAGCAGTTATTATAAATTATAATTTTCAAAATGCAAGATAAAAAACAACTCATCTTAATGATAAACGATTTAACATCAAGATGAGTGGCGATATTTTCATAAGACAACCCAAAATATCGCCTATTATTTGACTAAATTCAAAGGGCGACAATCATCGTCATTTATGGTGCGATGATGGTGAAAATATACGCCGATAAATTCACCAGCAATACAATGCCGTATAAAATGTTCGTGCGTCCTTGATTAAGTGACAGCATGACAATAAAAGTTGATAAACCAAGCAATACCATCGATTTACCATCTAAGCCTAGCACCAATGGAATATCATAAATTAAGCAAACAATGGTCACAGCAGGAATGGTTAAGCCAATACTTGCCAATGCTGAACCTAATGCTAAATTTAAGCTGGTCTGAAAACGATTGTGGCGTGCTGCATTCAACGCTGCCAATCCCTCAGGCAATAACACCACCGCTGCAATGATGACCCCAACCAACGCAACAGGTGCGCCAATATAAGCAACTGCCGCCTCAATGCTGGGACTTAGGCTTTTGGCAAGCATGACCACAATACCCAAACAGATTAACAAAAATATAAAGCTGATGGCTGTAATCTTTGTGCTTGGTGGTTGGGCATGATGGTCCAAATCATCATCCGCTGCCAAAAAATAATCACGATGACGCACTGTTTGAACCATGATAAATGAGCCGTACAATACCAAAGATGCCACCGCCACAAAAATCAGTTGTGCTGATGAATAAGTGCCTTGCGTGGTGGAAGTGGTAAAATTTGGTAAAATTAAGGTCATCACCAAAATTGAGACCAGTGTAATCAATGCAGTGCTGGCAGATTTTTGCCCAAAAAATTGTTCTCGATGTTTTAGGCCGCCAATCATCAGCGACATCCCAAGAATCCCATTTAAAATCAACATAATTGCTGCAAAAACCGTATCACGAGGTAAATATGCAGCATTATCCCCGCCTGCGACCATCAGCGAGATGATGAGTGCGACCTCAATGATGGTAATGGCTAACGCTAAAATAATGGTACCAAAAGGCTCTCCGACCTTATGTGCGACCACCTCTGTATGATAAACTGCCGATAACACACTCCCAATTAAAAACACACCCCCCAAAATTTGTAACAGCAGATGGGTTTTTATGCCCACAAAAAACAATCCCCAAGCGATTAACGGTAAAAGCATTGACCAAATGGGTAAACCAAATCGTGTATTTGATGCCATATAGGCTCCTTATGATAATGATACTTGTCGATTAAGCCAATCGCTTATCAAACCAAACAATGAACCACCGAACTTTGTGTTCTAAAGGCAGGATATTCATATCAGTCTTCGTGCTTGGGTAGTTGCTCTAGGCGAGTTACCAAAAGTTGGTCAATCTTATAATGGTCAATATCCACCACCTCAAATTTAAACCCCTCATGCTCCACCCAATCTGCAGGGCGTGGAATCTTACGCAAGCGATACATAATAAAACCCGCCAGCGTTTCATAATGATCCCAATCAGGAAACTCATCAATATCAAGGGCATGTTTAACATCATCAATCGGCGTAATCCCATCAATCAGCCATGAATTTTCATCACGGCGAATGATTTGTAAATCCTCAGGCTCAGCGGCCGCCCAATCACCCATGACCGTCATCATAATATCTGATAATGTAATTAGCCCAACGACCAATGCATATTCATTAATGACGACCGCCATTTTTTCATTACTGGCACGAAATTTATCCAAAAGCTCGGATAAAGTGAGCGTATCTGGAATAATCAGCACATTACGAATGGTAGATTCATTCAGCTGAAAAATTGGCTGTTCGCTTAAAATGCGTACCAAAATATCCTTAGTATCGACATAGCCGATGACTTGATCAATATGCTCATTACAGACCAAAAATTTAGAATAAGGATAATCGGCAATCTTTTGACGAATACTCTCCTCGCTTTCACTGAGTGAAAAATACACCACATCCTCACGCGCTGTCATCGATGATGGCACGGTGCGTTCTTCAAGCTCAAAAACATTTTCGATAAAATGCTGTTCTTGTTCCATCAAAACGCCAGCTTCTGCCCCAGCATCAACAATGGCAGAAATATCATCAAAGGTAATGCTGTCATCACGAGCCGTATCAAATTTAAAAAGCCGAAAAGTCACATCTGCGATGGTATTGATAATCCATGCCAAAGGCTTGACCACACGAATTGTCCATAAAATCGGATTGATGACCACCAAAGCCACTCGCTCAGGATTAATCATTGCAATGCGTTTGGGAATCAAATCAGCATATAAAATAAATAGCAGTGTTACCAAAACAAACGACGAAAAAAAAGCGATGCTGTCAAGCCAAATCCCTTGATATACCAAGCCAACCCATTCGGCAAAATAAGGACGCAAGGCACTTTCACCAACCGAACCGCCCAAAATGGCGACCGCATTTAGACCAATTTGTGAAGTGGCAAAAAAATCAGCTGAATTTTCTTGCAATTTCAAGACTTTCTCGGCACGGTCATCGCCTGATTCTGCCAGCAATTTAAGTTTGATTTTTCTTGAACCTGCCAAAGCAATTTCTGAAATCGAGAAAAAACTCGATGTCAAAATCAGTACAAGAATAATCATAAAGTTTTGAAACAAACTCACAGTAACACCCATTTGGTGAAGTTTTGGTTAAAAAATTTGCCACGACTGGTTACAGCAGCATAGGTTAAGGCTGATTTGATCATAACAATGATGTTATTTGTGTTGGCTAAATTGGCTAAGTATTTTTTGGCTGGCAATCAATCACTTGACCTTTGACACCACTTGCCTCATCTGTCATCAAGTACACATAAACTGGCATGATATCCTCAGGCGTCTTAAGCGTATAAGGGTCCTCACCCGGAAAAGCGTGCGCACGCATATTGGTACGAGTTGCACCAGGATTGATACAATTAAACCGAAGTGCTGTCATGTTTTGGGTTTCTTGGGTGAAAATGGTCGCCATACCCTCAACCGCTTGTTTTGAGAGTGCATAAGCACCCCAAAACGCCCTTGGTTTTGCACCCACGCCGCTACTTGTAAATACCACCGAGCCACTTTGGGCGGCACGCAGTAGCGGAATGAGACTTTGGGTTAGCATGAATACGGCGGTCATATTCACCTGCATGACTTGCTCAAAGGTAATCGGATCATACATCTCAAGTGGCGTCAATGCCCCCAAAATGGCCGCATTATGTAGCACGCCATCAAGATGCCCAAACTCTTCTTCAATTAAGTTTGCCAGCTTTTGCATCTGTGCAAAAGTTGCCCGCTCAAGATCCATGGGTAAAATCGCAGGTAAAGCCAATCCAAGCTCCTCAATTTCATCATAAACTGCTTCAAGTTTTGATTGAGTTTTACCCAGCAAAAGAACCGTTGCACCGCATTTGGCATAAGTCAAAGCAGCTACCTTGCCTATCCCATCGCCTGCACCTGTTACCAAAATAATTTTATCTTTTAGACTGTCTTTGGTGAATTGAAAATCACGAATTGCATCATGTGAACGCATGGTTGTCATGTTTTATCCAATGGCTAATTGAGCTTTTTTGTTCGCTCTGTGTGAAATTTATATGAAATTTATGATAAGAAAATAAGGTAATATGATACCTTTTGGGTCTAACCATAAGCTACTTAAGCGATAATAAAAGCACTTAAGCGACAATGAAAGTTAGCTTACAAAACTTGCTGTAAAACCCAATCTGTCAACGCTTTGGGTGTCTTAATGATAACATCAGCACCCCAAGTATCGATACTTGCCAAATCCGCTGCCGATAAATAACCAAACTGTGCGATGGCTGTTTGCATACCAGCAGCACGCCCTGCCTCAATGTCTCGGCGATGATCGCCAATATAAATACATGCCAAAGGGTCAACGCCAATTTTTTGGCATGCCAAATATAAAGGCTCAGGGTCAGGTTTGGTATTTTTGACATCATCAGGACATACCAAAACACCACACCGTGATGATAAATTCAGCTTATCTAATAAGTTTTTTGCCAAATAGCGTGGCTTATTGGTAACGATGCCCCAAGGGATATGATACTCCTCGAGTTTTTCAAGCAAGACCTCAAGCCCTAAAAACACTCGGCTATCTACACAAACATCAAGTTCATAACGATCCAAAAAAGCTTGGCGGCAGCTTAATAGTCGTGGATCATCATCAGCGACCTGTCCAAGTTGCTCGGCAAACATCAGCTTGACCATGGCGCGTGCACCTGCTGATACCTGCTCTCGTATCGCTGCTTCACTGGGGGCAGATCGCCCTTCATCGGCACACATCTGCTGAATGATACGAACAAAATCAGGTGCGGTATCAATCAATGTACCGTCCAAATCAAAGAACACGGCTTGGATGGGCTGTGTCATAAAGCTTTCCTTAGCTATGTTTTAGTGCGTCTGTTTGCGTGTTTGGTTTGGTAAATGCCATCATATAATTGACATCAACATTTTTATTAGACAGCCAATAATGCTGGGTAATAGGATTATAGTGCAGACCTGTCAAGTCAAATCGCTGAAAACCAACGCTCATCGCCATTTGATCCAACTCCGCTGGCGTGATGAACTTATGCCAATCGTGCGTGCCTTTATCCACCAAATTTAAGACATACTCAGCACCGATAATCGCAAATAAATAAGATTTTGGGTTGCGGTTGATGGTACTCATCACACACATACCACCAGGCTTTAATAAATCATAACACGCCTGCACAATCGCACTAGGATCAGGCACATGCTCAAGCATCTCCATACAAGTTACGACATCAAAACCAGAAGCGTGTTCTGCTGCCAGCTTCTCTGCGGCAACGCAGCGAAAATCAAGCCCATCGATGCCTGTTTTGGTGGCATGGATACTGGCCGCTTTTAGGTTTTCATCACCCAAATCAATCCCTAAAACGCTCGCACCACGCACCGCCATCGAATGTGCCAAAATCCCCCCACCGCAACCAATATCTACCACCGATTTGGCAACCAACGATGAGCCATAACAGTCATTAACACGATCTTCGATCCAATTTAGACGCAACGGATTGATATCATGCAATGATTTGAACGCACCCATACGATCCCACCACTCATCCGCCAATTTGGTAAATTTACCAATTTCGTCAAAATCAGCGTTATTGGTCGTTTGGTTGGTATCGCTGGCAGAGTTTATGCCGCTGATGGTGGCAGTATCATGACTTTGCATGGCATCATCCTTTGGTTTTGTTTTATTTGGCTAAATTTTTTTATTTTATCATTTTTAAAGGTATTTGACTACTTTTACCGTTTAAGGTCATCATCACTCATCTAAAGCACCCAAAACCTTAAACATCAAATACAGTCCGTGATAAACCCAGCAAAATCATACCAAAATAAACCAGCATAGACCACACACGGATGGCAAAAAATTTACACAATCTGCAACGAAACATTAAGAAAACTGTTGCCACATTTGACAAAAAATACGATAAACTATAGCTCATCAGATTTTTGGCTTTAATATTGACATCATGGTCAAGTTTTAGGTTTTATCTTACAACACGCTTACAACAAGGAAATTTTATGAAATTTGCATTAAAAGCGACCTTACTAACAACCATGCTAAGTTTTGCAACTTGGGCACAAGCAAACTTTGTAGAAGGTCAGGACTATAAAGTTTTACCCAATCCTGAAACTATCTCAGGCGATGTCATTGTGGTGCGTGAATTTTTTTGGTACGGCTGCCCACATTGCTATCATCTTGAGCCACATATGCAAAAATGGGCAAAAACACGCCCTGCTGATGTGGCATTTTTTCAGACACCTGCGGCGATGAATCCAGTGTGGGAAGTTGGCGCTCGTGGTTTTTATGCTGCCCAGCAACTAGACGCCCAAGAAAAAACCCATCAAATGCTATTTGATGCCGTCCACAAAGATGGCGATCGCAATATCATCAGCTCACAACAAGAGCTGGGTAACTGGTACGCCTCTAAAGGCATCGATAAGGCAAAATTTGACAGCCTGTATAATTCTTTTGCCGTAACCACCAAAATCGAGCGCGCCAAAGCAGCTGCGACACGCTATGGTCTATCTGGCGTGCCTGCTGTGGTTGTTCATGGTAAGTATGTGGTTTCTGGTGAAGATGCCAAAGTCCCCCAAGTCGTGGATTTTTTGATTAATAAAGTGCGTGAAGAAAAACAATAACCCACAAATGTTCAAATCAGCCAATCTATATGCTGATTTGGTCTGCCCAAAATACCGATACTTTATCGGTATTTTTTTGGCAAATTGGCAAATTGGCAATCTTTTGATACTAAGACAATATCGCCACCTCTTTAACATAACTTTCAAAATCCGCCACGCTTTCAGCCAATAGCTCATCATCACCCAAATGTTTGGCGTATTCTATCCACAAAAGCAGTTGATAAATACTGTTATATTCCGCCTTTTTAAATTGCTTAACAAACTGCTTAATGGTGCTTTCATCAGACAGTTTTAGGCGGGCATACCATGTTTCAATCTTGGCAATTTGCTCGGGGGTAAATTGACATTCAAATAACGCCTGCGTTAGAGCATGGCGGTTTTCTTCAATGATGAGTTTACCCACTCGTTTGATTTGGCGGTTTTTGGCGGCATGGCTGTCTATATTGGTTAAATGCTTTAATTCATCCAAAAAATATTCACTTACTGGCAAATTGGCAAGCTGTTTTTTGGACAATTTGGCAAGTGGTTCGGATAATGCTTGCAAACGCTCATGGGATTTTTTAATCTCAGTGCGAGACACTCGCATGTCCATTTTTGACCAATCAATCATAAGATACCTTATATTTGTCGTTAATTTATCATTAATTTGTGGTTAATTTATCAAAATTATCATGCTTAATGCACCCATCAGATAAGCCCAACTGACACGAGACCAAAAACCACTGTTTTGCTGCTGCTTTATTTTGTTCAAGATTTGATTTGTAATAGTACACGCCAATATTATGGGCGGCTTTTGCGTTGCCTTGTTTGGCAGCCTGTTGCCAGAGTGCGAGTGCGTGGCTTTGATTTGCAGCAACCCCTTGCCCATAAAAATACATGCTGCCCAAATTATACTTAGCACTGGCATGACCCATATCCGCCGCCTTTTGATACCACGCCTGTGCCTTTTGATAATTTTGCTGGACGCCATCGCCTTGAAAATAGGCAACCGCCAAATTATACATCGCTTCTACATGCCCAAGCTCGACCGCTTTTTGATATTCACGCACCGCCATGGGGTAATCTGATGCCTGATCATAGCGAACCGCCAATTCAAAAAACTCATCGGCCCGTTGTGCGGTGGTGCTGTTTTGGCTGGTTTGACTGGTTTGAACAGCATCGCCATCGGTTGCCCAGCTGGGCGTAGTTGCTAGCATAAACAGCATAAAAATCACGCTTGTCGCCATCGTGATGGCGGTTTTTGGGTTGGGTGTTTTGGCATTCATGGATAGACCCTTTAATCATGATTGTTTAAATCGTTAAATTGTTAAATCGTTAAATCGTCGCTTTAAAATTTAATAACCGCTCACGGTAATACTCATATTGCGTTTGACGCAGCTGTATTTCTTTGGGCAGACCTTCGCTGATGGATTGGGTCAGCGTGTCAAATGTGTCCAAAATGGCAACGATTTGACTTTGAACGGACAAGGGTGGGATTGGGATTTTTTTATTGGCAAAATTACTAATCCATTGGCGTTTATGGTCGCCATCTACCAAACCGCTTGGCAAAGTATTTAGCCAATAATAAATATATTTTAATAAAAACTGATTTTCATCAACAGATGAAATCATTTTCATGGCTGATGATTTGGCTTTAAAATCAAAATTTACCCATTTATTTGCTGTTGTAAAATCATCAAAGATAATGACAGGATTTTTAGACGCTTGATAAATCCCATTTGTTTCATTGGTATAACCAAGAATGAAAGTTTTACCTGCTGTTAAAACTGGTGTTTTAAAATCATCATCATAATCTTTACTTTTTACTAAATATTTTGTTGGCTGTTCGTAATTTGCAACTTCCCCCAAAGTCTTCCACTCAAACCCCACTTTTGCCAATTCATGTTCTGATAATAACAAATCCCGATAGTATTGATATTGCTTTTGTCTCATGCTAAGCTCGGCGGTCAGCTCGGCGGTCAGCTCGGTAAATGTGTCTAAAATCTGCACGATTTGACTTTGAACGGATAGGGTCGGGATTGGGATTTTAAGATTTAAAATTTCATTTGTTCGCAAAGCAGGAATGCCAGCACCGTGTTGCTTGGTCATCATTTTTTCTTGATTTAATTTTAGAAAATGATAAATAAATCTATTCTCAACCATTTCATCTTTTGGCAAAACAACATAACAATGTGCATTTGCATAAAACTTGGTAGTAACAAAATTAACAAACCCAGCAGAAGCACCCCCTTGACTTATTATAATCGTGTTTTCTTCATAATTATAAATATCGGTAAAGCCTGAATAGGAAACTCCTCCATTATAAGCAGGATATAAACCACTTTCAAAAAGCAATTCTTTGTTAAGCTGTTTTCCTTTTTCAAGTTTAACAACCTCCCCCAACGCTCGCCACTCTACCGCTTGCCCTTGTAATAATTTTTTTATCATCACATTCATAAACTCACCAAAAAGATTTTTCACGGTGCTTAACATTCACCTGCATTTTATCAGGCAAATGACCAGTTAATATCTCCCCCACCGCTTGGCTGACAAATACCGAGCGGTGTTTACCCCCTGTACAACCAATGGCAATGGTTACAAAATGGCGATTGTTCTCAATAAAATCAGGCAACCACTTTAATAAAAATGTGCTGATGTCATGCGTCAGCTCATACACGGCAGGAAATTGGGCAAAAAATTCCTGCACAGGCGCATCAAGCCCTGTCAAAGGACGCAAATCCATCTGCCAATGTGGATTTGGCAAAGTACGCACATCAAAGACAAAATCAGCATCTTTGGGCGTGCCATGCCTAAACCCAAACGACAGCACATTAACGATGATGTGGTTATCCACGCCCAAATGTTGTCTTAGGCTGTTTTTTAGCTCATGAATGTTTAACAAACTGGTATCAATTTTAATATCGGCATGGCAGGCAATCGGTTCAAGTAGCTCAATTTCTTTTTGAATGGCATTGGGCAGATTGCCAGCCATCGCCATCAATGGATGCACTCGGCGAGTGGCACCATAGCGTGCGACCAGTACATCATCTTGGGCGGTGGTATATAACACGCTTAGAGCGGTCTTGCCATAGGTTTGTATCAAGCTGTCATACACTTGACCAAAGTTGGATAAATCCGCTTTGGGCGTGCGGACATCTATGCCCACAGCAATGCGATGAATCTGGCTGTCATTGACCAATTTTTCTATGGCAAGTGGCACGATGGATAAAGGCAAATTGTCAAGCGGATAATAGCCAAAATCTTCTAAGGTATTGAGTACGGAGGTTTTTCCTGAACCTGAACGCCCTGACACCACAATGATTGAGTTTGGGGCAATGAGTTTGGGCATCATATTTCCTTAGCAAAATGAGCAAAACCATTAAGATGGATTTGATGAACCTTGGTTTATTAACATTGAAATTAACATGGATTTGATGAACATGGATTATTAACATGGATTATTAACATGGATTTAAGGCAACTTCCAAATTATCCAACAGCCTTGCCTTACCCAAATAACAAGCGGTCAAAATCACCAAGTTTTTATCATGACAGCTGACAGGTTGCAGTTGCTGATTGAGCACTTGCAAATAATCCACCGTAAAACCATCACAAGTTAATTTGTCTTTGGTTTTTTGTATCATCATATCAAAATCGGCAACATTGGCAGACTTTAACCCATCTGCAAGCTGTTGTAAGGCTTGTGCCAGTCGTGGGGCGATGGCACGCTCTTGCTTAGTCAAATACTGGTTGCGAGACGATAACGCCAAACCGTCATCGGCTCTGACAATCTCACCGCCAATAATGTCAATCTCAAAATTTAATTCTTGCACTAATTGGCAAATGATGGCAAGTTGCTGGTAGTCTTTTTTACCAAACACCGCCACATCAGGGCGAACGATATTAAACAGCTTACTCACCACAAGCCCAACACCGTCAAAATGCGTGGGGCGTGTCTGACCACATAATATCTTGCTGATGCTGCCTGACAGGATTTGAACATTGGGCGGATAGATGGGATACATCTCGTCCACACTTGGGGCAAAAACCAACGCCACGCCAGCTTTGGCAAGTTTTTGGCAATCGTCATCAAGTGTGCGTGGGTAACTGGCAAAATCTTCACCCGCCCCAAATTGAGTGGGATTGACAAAGATACTCACCACCACGATATCGGCATGTTGTTTGGCAAGTGCCACAAGGGATAAATGCCCATCATGTAAATTGCCCATGGTTGGGACTAAGGCTATTTTTTGGTGGCGTAAGGGGTTTAATTCGTTTTTTAAGTCTTTGATGGTGTGAAAAATGTTCATGTTTTTATCCTAAAAACTGTGCTGTTTTGTTGGAAAGGTACGCTGTTTGACTGCATGATGATAAGCTTTAAACGCCCCAACAATGTCTTTGGTTTGGTTGCTGTCATCGGTCAAAAAGTTTTTGACAAATTTGGCAGGTTTTCGGGTATAAATGCCAAGCATGTCGTGCATGACCAGCACCTGCCCATCACAATCCACGCCTGCCCCAATGCCAATGACAGGCACAGCGAACCGCTCGGTAACGGCTTTGGCAAGCGATGCTGGCACGCATTCAAGCAACAAAAGACTCGCCCCAGCATTCACCACCGCCGTACAGTCTTTCATCAATTTATCCGCTTGGGCGTCTGTTTTGCCTTGTACTTTATAGCCACCAAAGACATTCACCGATTGCGGCGTTAATCCCAAATGCACGCACACAGGCACGCCGTTATTGGTCAAGACCTTAACAGTGTCGCTAAGCTCGCTGCCCCCTTCAATTTTGACCACATTCGCCCCTGCCTGCATGACCGCCTTGGCACTGGCAATGGCATCAGATACGGTGGCATAACTCATAAATGGCAAATCGCATAAGATTAAGGCATGAGAATTACCACGCACCACATTTTGAGTGTGATAAACCATGTCATGAACGCCCACTGGCAAGGTTGAGCTTTGCCCTTGGACAACCATGCCCAGACTATCACCGATTAAAATGGTGTCAATCTCTGCCAACTGCATGGCGTGAGCAAAACTTGCCTCGTAACAAGTTAGGCAAGAAAATTTTTTACCCTCTGCTTTTAGTTTGTTTAAAGTAGATAGGGTGATGGGTGCTTTGGGTTTGGGGGTGGTTGATGATGATGGGGCTTGGTCGCTCATAGGATTGCCTTTTTAGGGTAATGGCTGTTTAAGTGATGACCGTTTCAGTCATAGCTGTTTAATTTCTTCGGCACTTAGCATGGTGGCTTGGATAATCGTTTCAATGGGGGTCATGCTCCTTTGATGCCAGTTTATCCAAACTTATGTCAGTTTATTCAAACCTTGCCAGTTGTTACTTTCATTTAAATCCGCCAATTTTTGCCCATTAACCACCAAACACTCATCAATTTCAAGCATTGGGATTAACACAAAATTTCGCTCAAATAAGCCTTGATGTGGCACAGTCAGCCGCTGATGATGAATGAGTTTATCACCATATAACAAAATATCCACATCCAAAGACCGCTCACCCCAATGACGCAATCGCACTCTTTTGGCGGTCTGTTCAAGACCTTGACAAAAATTCAGCAACTCAAGCGGTGGTAAGCTGGTATTGGCACTTAATACCGCATTGATAAAATCAGGTTGGTCGGTGATGCCAAAGGCTTTGGATTGATACAGTGATGACATTGTCACATCGGTAAAATGTGGCGACTGTTTGAAGGCTTGTACGGCGTTGGCGATATGCTCGGTGGGGGTGCCAAGTTCATTGGCAATGTTGCCACCAAGTCCAATAAAACAAGTGGTCATATGCTGTCTGCCTTTGGTTTGGCATTGGATTTGCGGCGGCGTGTTCTTTTTGGTTTGGCTTCATTTTCTACAAGCTTAGGCTTAATATCAGTGATGCTATCAGCGTTTTGAGATTGATGGCGTGATGGTTTTTTTGTTTGGGTTGAGTGTTTAGAACCAGAGCAATGCTCGTCTAACTGCTTGGTCAAGCCTTGTTCACGCTCTTTGATGGATAGCGTTGATGATGGCTTACGCTTACGGTGGCGAGCCGCTGGAATATACGGCTCATCATTGGCAAGTAATTTTTCAAAATCAGCTTGTGTAAAATTCACTGGCTCAAAAACAGGCGTAGGCACGCTAGGCGTTGGCAATTTGGTTCGTGCTTTGGTTTTTTTGGTTAAATCTTCTGCACCTGCCACCACAAACAGTGGTTCAGGGCGTGTTTTGATGACCTCATCATCACGACGCAAAGAAAGCTCTTTGAGCTGCTCAAGCTCACGAGCCTTGGCATCTTTTTTGGTATTACGATCACGGCGATGCTTTGGCGTGCCTGCTTGCGTACCAAACACCTCAATCATCATCGCTTTATCAACAGCACTGGCATCTTGATAAGCCTGCCACCAAACGCCCATATTTTGGGTCGGCTCAGACAATAGATGGGTATCATAACCTTCTCTGAGTACCAAAAAATCAAATGCGGCACGAAACTTTGGCAGACGCTCCAAATTAGCGATATCACGCACCCTTGGATTGACAAGCTTGGGCTGAAGCAACCAAATATCTGTAATGAATTGTTCGGCAAACTTAGGTATGGCGGTTTTGATACGCTGGGCGTCAATGGTTTTTTCGGCGGCCTTCATCTGTGCTTCATGAAACGGTAAGCCACGCTTTTTATATTTCGCCAATTGATACAGATAATTTTCCCACAGCATCGCTGCATAAAAAAATGCTGGATTGACGCTTTTGTCTGTTGCGATACGCCGATCGGTATTTTGGGCGACCGCCATCATCAAAGGCGTGGGCTCATTGGGTGCAAAGCTCATCAAACTTGACATCGCCCCATGTTCAAACAACAGTGGCAACAGCGGCGTCAAATAGCCACCACCGAACATTTTTTGGGTTTCGTCATAAAGACGATGGGCAGAGACCTGCTCCAAAAGCGTCCAATTATCTTGATGAAATTGCTTTGCCAAATCTTGATCAAATTCAAAACCCAATTTTGCCTTAAATCGTAATGCACGAAGCAGACGAACAGGGTCTTCTTCAATACGCACCTTGGCATCACCAAGTAAGCGAAGCGTATGATTTTTGATGTCTTTTAACGCACCACAAAAATCCAGCACCTCACCTTTAATTGGCTGATAATACAACGCATTAATACTAAAATCACGGCGTGCAAAATCTTGCTCAATGTCGCCCCAAACATTATCACGGATAATCATACCGTCATCGGTGGTGTGTGTGTCGTCTTTGGGCGGCGCACGAAAAGTTGCCACCTCAATCATCTCACGACCTGAATACACATGAGCCAACTGAAAACGCCGCCCAATGATACGACAACGACCCCCAAAAATCGCTTTAATCTCATGCGGTCTTGCATCGGTCACCGCATCAAAATCCTTAGGTGCCAAACCAAGTAAGCTGTCTCTAACGCCACCGCCAACAATATAAGCATCAAATCCTGCTTTTTGTAGTGTGCCGATGACCTCGACAATACTGTGCGGCAAACTGCCTTTTTGTAGTCGCAGCGACTTGGCCAAATGCGTGGTACGGATACTCTTTTTGGTTTGTTTTGGCTTTTTAGGCGCTTTGCCCATGCCTACTCCTTGATTACTGGGGCATTGCCCAAAAACTGACTGAAGTAAATCCTTTATTTTACCGCTTATCCATCAAAAAAGCGAATAAAAAACCAATATTTTCACCAAAGTTGGGGTGATATCAGTTTGGTTTGGAGCATTTTTGTCAGTTAGATTAAAAATTTATGATTGCTTAAGATTAATTTGCCACGCTTAAGCGGTGACGGTTCTTGGTTAAAATGGTAGGTCCAATACCTTTGACATTCATCAGTGATTGAACTGAGTCAAATTTGCCATGCTCGTGCCGATAATCCACGATGGCTTGGGCGGTCTTATGCCCCACACCCACCAAGCTCACAAAGTCGGCTTGGCTTGCGGTATTGATATTTAGAGGTTTGGATTTTTGAGTACTCATCAGTGCTTGATAGGCACTTTTTGTATCAGCATAGCACTGTTTGGGCTGATTGGCATATCCAAAACCTGCATACAAAAGACCGACAAATAATAAGGCGATGGGCAATAAAGTGTTAAGTTTCATTTGCCTTTGCCATCTCCCAATAACGATCCATCTCTGCCAAATCACTGTCCTCAAACGATTTACCCTGATCCATCAGCGACTGCTCAACAAATGCAAAACGGCGGCGAAATTTGCCGACAGTACCTTGAAGTGCCATCTCGCTATCAATATCCAAATGGCGAGCCAAATTGGTCAGCACAAACAGCACATCGCCCAGCTCATCGGATAATTTTTGCTTTTGATTATCGCTTAGCGTATCTGTTTTATAATCAAAATCACCCACAGGCAATAACTCATAAAGCTCGCCCAATTCTTCATTAAGTTTATCAAGCACGCCTTGCAGATTTGACCAGTCAAAGCCAGCACTTGCCGCTTTGTCTTGTAAATGCTGAGATTGCATGAGCGCACTGCCTGCCTTGACATCAGATAGCAGGCGTATGGGCTGACCCAAAGCTGCCAAATGTGCTTTTTCTTGGGCTTTAATCTCATCCCATCGGCGTTTGACATCAGCATCGGTTCGTAAATTTTCTTGCTCAAAGACATGCGGATGGCGACGGATTAGCTTATCTTGTAATGCCAAAATCACCGCCGACATATCAAAACGCCCTGCCTCTTGATATAAATGCGTATGAAAAATCACCTGCAACAGCACATCGCCCAGCTCACTTTTGAGCTGCTCGGTGGCAGATGCCGAGCCATCGTCGGTCTGAATGGCTTCAATCAGCTCATAAACCTCTTCGATGGCATATTTTTGTAAAGATGTGTTGGTTTGCTTGGCATCCCAAGGGCAATCGCTGCGAAGGCGTGCCATCAATGCAAGCAAATCATCAAAATTGTCGGTTGGCGTCATAAGCTCTCCAATAAAAATCTCCTTATTGTTATTATAACAACAAGGAGAGTTTGGTCAATTTAAAAAGATACTCATTGTGCCAAATCAGCAAATAATGCCGTTGACAAATAACGCTCACCTGATGATGGTATGATGACGACGATGAGCTTACCTGCGTTTTCTTCTCGTGCTGCCAATTCAAGTGCCGCCGAAACCGCCGCACCTGATGAGATACCAACAAGCAAGCCTTCTTTGGCTGCCATATCTCGTGCCACACTAAAGGCATCTTCATTAGCTACTTGGATGACCTCATCATAGATATCCGTATTGAGTACTGACGGGATAAATCCTGCACCAATGCCTTGAATTGGGTGCGGGCCTTTTTCACCGCCTGATAAGACAGGTGAAGCTGATGGCTCAACTGCAACAATTTGAATGGCTTCTTTTTTGGCTTTGAGTGTCTCACCGACACCTGTCACCGTGCCACCTGTACCCACACCTGAGACAAAAATATCCACTTGGCCATCTGTATCCGCCCAAATCTCTTCGGCTGTTGTTGTACGGTGGATTTGTGGATTGGCTAAATTATCAAATTGGCGTGGCATAAAATAGCCGTCTTGGGCAGCAAGCTCATTGGCTTTGGCAATCGCCCCACCCATGCCCTCAGCCGCTGGCGTCAACACAAGCTTGGCCCCATACGCACGAAGCAACGCACGACGCTCAAGGCTCATGCTCTCAGGCATGGTAATCACCAAGCGGTAACCTCGTGCCGCTGCCACCATGGCAAGCCCAATGCCTGTGTTACCACTGGTCGCCTCAACGATGGTGGTGTCTTTGGTCAAAAGCCCTGATTTTTCGGCATCATCAATCATCGATAAGGCAATGCGATCTTTGACCGAACTGGCTGGATTGGCATACTCAAGCTTAACCACCACACGAGCAGATAAGCCTTCGGTTAGGCGGTTAAGTTCGACAAGCGGGGTTTTACCGATAAGGTCAGTCACACTTTTTGCAATATTCATCATCATACTCCAAGTTAATTTCGTTAATGTTTGTTGGGATTTTCTTGGTATTTTATTAAATTGGTATTGATACCATGACCATGCTTGAATTGACATCATCACAATAACAGGCCTACTATAACAAATTTTTCAAGCTTTTAGTATCGGTATGCCCATAAATCCTATGCCATTTATCGTTATACTTATGCCATTTTTTAATTGGAATGTTAATCATTTTTTGGCATTTAGCACATTATCAAAAATCATGGTACAATCAAATCAGTTTTTGAGACACGGCCGATTTACCAATCGCTGATTACCAATTGACGAAACTTACAATTTTAGTCGATGTTTGTATGCAAATGGTGAAATTGAAGGCTTACAGTCAAAAACTTGTCTGATAACGCTTACAGACGGCATTTTTTCCTTGAAAATGAGCCATATCTTTCATTTTTATCGTAAATATCAAAGGCAGGCACGCCCTAGATGTTTTTATTTAATCGTTTTTATTCAATCAGTTTTATTTGATATCAAGCCATGACCATGACAAATTTTTCTGCAATCACCATTTCTTGCTTTAAGGCGTATGATGTCCGAGGTGAGCTGGATGTGACGCTTGATGCGTCTATCAGTTATCGCATTGCTCGTGCTTTCGCCCAGATCCTAAAGTCCCAAAATACCGCCAAGCATCCTACCATCATCATCGGTTCAGATATTAGACCATCAAGTCACAGCCTAAAACTTGCCGCTATCGAAGGCATAACAGACGCTGGTGTTGATGTGATTGATTTGGGCATGGTTGGCACCGAGGAGGTGTATTTTGCCACAAGTCACTATAACGCCATCGGTGGGATTGAGGTTACCGCAAGTCATAACCCCATTAACTACAATGGTCTAAAAATGGTGCGTGAAAACTCTCGCCCCATCAGTGCCGACACAGGATTGGCCGAAGTGCGTGCACTGGCTGAAAGTGGTGATTTTATCAAAAGTAAAAAAGGCAACATCACCCAAAACACCGACAAAACCGCTTATATTGATAAACTCATGAGCTTTATTGACACGAGCAAATTTCGCCCCAAAAAAATCGTGGTTAACAGTGGCAATGGCTCAGCAGGGCCTGTGGTTGACGAACTTGAACGGCGTCTTGGAGATGACATTGAACTTATAAAAGTTCATCACAACCCAGATGGTTCATTTCCCAACGGCATACCCAATCCCATGATTGTTGCCAACCAAAAAGCCACATCAGATGCCATCATCGCACACAAAGCGGACTTTGGCGTGGCTTTTGATGGCGACTTTGACCGTTGTTTTTTGTTTGATGAAAATGGACGATTTATTGATGGCAGTTATGTGGTTGGCATGCTGGCAGCGGCATTTTTACAAAAATATCCCAAGCAGACCATCGTTTATGATCCACGCGTCATTTATAACACTCAAAATGTCATCAAAAAGATGCAAGGCACGCCCGCTCTTAGTAAATCTGGGCATTCCTTCATCAAACAAGTCATGCGTGAAACAAAAGCCATCTATGGCGGTGAAATGTCCGCCCACCATTATTTTAAAGACTTTTTTTATTGCGATAGTGGTATGATTGTGTGGCTGCTATTAATTGAACTGTTGTCGGTGACAGGCAAGTCTTTGGCAGAGCTTGTTGATGATTATATTCAAGATTTCCCAAGTTCAGGCGAGCTAAACTTTCGTTTAGGGCAAAAAAGTGCCAACGAAATCAGTGAGTATCTAGAACAAAAATACAGCTCATCAAACCCCATTAAGAACACCTTAGATGGATTAAGTCTGGATTTTGGCAACTGGCGGTTTAATTTGCGTTCGTCCAACACCGAACCTCTCATTCGTCTCAACATAGAAACCAAAGGCGACAAAGCACTATTACAATCCAAAATTGATGAGATTTTAGCGATATTGACAGCATGTGGGGCGGCAAGTGCCGACCATTGATTTATCTTATCTATAAAAATAGCCACTGATATTTTAGTGGCTATTTTTATGATTGGATTTGGCTTGCCTTAGACTTTAAATTTATCACCGACCAAACCCTTGACCGTATTTAAAATATCAGCAGGCAGTACCACCATTTTGGCATTATTTGACTTTGCCATCTCATTCATCGCTTTGATGTACTGTTCACCGAGTAGATACACCACGGGCATATCTTTACCATCCATTGCCTGAGAAATCAGACGAATCGATTCTTCAGAACCACGCGCCAAGACGACTTGAGCCTCAGCATCACGGCGAGAGGCTTCTAGGCGACCATCTGCCTCCAAGATGGCGGCTTGTTTTTGACCATCGGCACGGGTGACGGTGGCACGGCGTTGACGCTCGGCGGCCGCTTGCTCCTCCATCGCCAATTGCATGGTCGCTGATGGCTTGATGTCTTGGATTTCCACAGTTTTTAGGGTAATTCCCCAATCAGAAATGTCATCACTGATGGCGTGTTTTAGCTGTGCTTTAATTTGGTCACGACTGGATAAGGCAGCATCCAAATCCATCTCACCGATGATGGAGCGTAAGGATGTTTGTACCAAATTACGAATGCCATGTTCATAATTTTCGATGCCATAGACTGCATGCTCAGGCTGCACAATATTAATATATGCCACTGCATTGGCGATGATAACCACATTATCACGCGTGATGACCTCTTGGCTTGGGATATCAAGCACGATGTCTTTGGTGGTTACTTTATAGGCGACAGTATCCACATAAGGAATGATAAAATTCAGACCCGGCTCAAGCGTTTGGTGATATTTACCCAAACGCTGAATGATCCATTTTTCGCCTTGTGACACCATTTTTACACCTTTATAAATGGTGAATACCACCAAGGCGATGAGCACCAAAATAATGACGGTAAATTCCATAGTTTTCCTTGTAATTATGTATCAAAAATAAATTTGGCGTTATTTTGGCATGACAATCAGCTCATTGCCCATGACGGCGGTGACAATCACTCGTGTACCCACCTCGATAGGGTGGCCATCAAGCGTACGGCACGCCCATTCAGCAGCACCGACTTTGGGTACAGAAAATCTGACCACGCCCAAGCCATTTGCCACCACAGGCGAGACAATCATACCAATCTCACCAACAATCACCGAGCCGCCAAGCCCTGCCTTAGTGCGTGTTTTAATGCGTGGCTGAATCAGCTTAAACCACAAAACACATACAGTCACCGATAAACCCAGCCAAATTACCACTTGGCTCAACAAACCCATCGGCACCACCCAAAGCAGCAATGCAGTCATCAAGGCCGCCACCCCAAACCAAAGCATCGCAAAGCTGGGTATAAATAACTCGCCTGTCATCAATAGCATGCCAATCACCGCCCAATGCCAAGGTTGTAATCCCATATTCTACCCTATCCCTATCAAATCGTGTCTATTTGTTTGTAATCGGTCTTGCCTGCATCAGCCAATTTTGGTCTCATTGGCTGCCCATAGCCCAAATGGGATATTAATTATCATCAAAACCACCAATACCGTTAACGGTAATTGCCAATCGCCCTGCCATTGATACAGCTTGCCAATCATCAACGGGCCAAACATCGCAATGCTATAGCCCACCGCTTGCACCATACTGGATAAATCTCGTGCGGTTTCGGTGCTGGTCGTACGAAGCGAGAACATCATCAAGCTTAAGGTAAACACCAAAGCACACCCAAAGCCCATCAAAGCCGACCAAAGCAGCATCAAAGATGGCATCATTAACAGCCCAGATATGCCCAAAGCATTCATCAAACAACCTGCCACAGAAATGATCTGAAACGATGTGCCACGCCGTGACAGCCAAGTGAGCCATAAAATCGCAAACGGTGCCATAACCTGAAAAACCAAAGGTAATCGTATCGCCTCATCTAGCGTTACCCCAAATGCCATACCAATGGATGGTAAAAAACTTGCCAAACTATAAAATAAAAATGACTGAAGCCCAAGTAAAACCGCCATTTGCCAAGCGGCTTTTTTACGCCAAAGATTGATGGGTTTTTCTAGATGAGCGATTGGCTTGATCGTGGATAAGGCTGGCATCAGTTTAGGATTATCCATACGATTATGCCGATAAATCAACCACCAAATCCACGCTGCAATCACACCAAAAATTGCCCAACTACTCATCGCAAACTGCCAACCAAATGTTTTGGCAAATGGTACGACCATCCAAGCACCAAAGCCTGCCAAAGTGGACATACTTAGGCTAAATACACCTGTGGCAAGTGCAATGTTATTAGGGGCGTATTGTTTAATAAAAGGTGCAGTTAGGGCATTTAGCATCCCAATGGCAAACGACAAAATCAGCGTGCCAGCATACAATTCCATCACCCCAAACCAGTTTCGTATTGCCACCCCCAACGCCAATAAAAGCGTCATGCCAATCATCATCCGCTCAAGCCCAAATTTTCTTGCCAATACCGCCGCCATTAATGAGCCAAATGCAAATAACGGCATCGGCATCGCACCAAGATAGCCAATCTGCACCGCCGATAGACCAAAATCATCGGACAGCATGGGTACGATTGAACCCATCATCACCAAAGGCGAACGCATATTTGCCGCCGCAAAAATCAGCCCGATAATCAGTAGCAATAACGAGGTTTTGGCAGATGTGCTGCTTTTGGGTGTCTGTGTTGTGGCATGATTTGGCATGAGTTATCCAGATAAATTGACGATGAGCCAATGATTAATTGTGTCATTATAGTGAACTTAACACACATTTACCATTGTATCTATGATTTTATCTAAAATATAAAAACCCCAAGCGTATTTGCTTGGGGCGACGACACAGACAAAATCCATCACGCTTGCCATCGGCGAAATAATAATGAACCATTCGTGCCACCAAATCCAAAGCTGTTTGACAAGGCAAATTCCACCCCATCAACACGGCGAGCGGTATGAGCAATATAATCTAGCCGACATGCTTCGTCTTGATTATCTAAATTGATGGTGGGTGGTAGAAGCTGATTTTGGAGTGCAAGTATGGTAAAAATTGCTTCAATCGCACCTGCCGCCCCAAGCAGATGCCCTGTCATAGATTTGGTTGAGCTGACCAAAATATCTTGACCAAACAATCGCTCAATGGCTTGACTTTCAGCGACATCGCCTTGGGGTGTGCTGGTACCATGGGCGTTGATATAACCCACTTCACAAACATCAATGCCTGCATCTGCCAAGGCCGCCGCCATGGCACGAGCCGCACCTTCCCCACCAACCGATGGGCTGGTGATGTGATTGGCATCATCACTCATCCCAAATCCAACCAATTCTGCCAAAATGGTCGCACCACGAGCTTTGGCATGTGCTAAGCTTTCAAGCACTAATGCACCTGCACCATCACCCAAAACAAAACCATCACGGTCTTTATCAAAAGGTCGGCTGGCGCGTGTTGGCTCATCATTTCGTGTTGAAAGCGCATGCATCGCCCCAAAGCCTGATAGCCCAAGTGGCGTTGAGGCTTTTTCGCTGCCACCAACCAATACCGCATCACAGTCGCCATAAGCGATCAGCCTTGCCCCCAAGCCAATGGCGTGCGTCGAGGTGGTGCAAGCGGTTGTTGTTGCAAGATTTGCACCTTTAAGATGATGACGCATGGCAATCAGCCCAGCTGGCATATTGATGATGGCACCTGGAATGATAAAGGGCGATACTTTTTTTGCACCATGGGACTTTAGGGTATCACGACTTGTTTCAATGGTTTGGATACCACCAATGCCCGAACCCATGACCACACCAAAACGCTCGCCATCGACATTGATGGGCAAATCATCACCTTTGATATCATCAATCAGCCCTGCATGATGCAAAGCCATCGCCGATGCGACTTGGGCATAATGTACAAATGTATCAAAACGGCGAGCTTCTTTAGGATTCAAATAATCTTTGGCATCAAAATTCTTAACCAATCCAGCGATCTGGGCACGAAATCCATCAATCGCTACCGATTTATCCTCAAATCCATCAAGGCGACTGATACCACTCACGCCTTGGGTGAGGTTTTGCCAAATTGTCTCTAAACTATTTCCGATGGGCGTTAAAGCCCCCATACCTGTAATAACAACGCGTGCTGTATCACTTTTTTCATGATAAGCAGGTTTGGCAGACTTGTTTTTTGCTGACTGTGTCATGATGTATCCAAATTTTAATTAAGTTTGCTTAGTTTTATCTTAACATGATTTATCATGAATTTACAGTTTACAGTTGTATTTTTATTCAGATTAAAATATCTCAAGCAGTCTTAATTTAAACAGTGCACATCACATGATGATTTGATATAAAAAATGCTCAAATGAAAATCACCCTCTGGGGTGATGCTTGGCATGCAGATTTTGTAGCCTTGTGGTCGCCACATGTGTATAAATCTGCGTGGTGGATAAATCACTATGCCCAAGCAATAATTGTACACTGCGTAAATCAGCACCATGATTAACCAAATGCGTTGCAAAGGCATGACGCAATGTATGGGGCGAAATGGCGGTATTAATACCAGCCATTAAGGCATATTTTTTAATCAAATGCCAAAAATTATGCCGTGTCATGTAACCCCCTTGTTCGGTCAAAAATACCGCTTGACAGTCTTTTTTACCAATCAGCAAACTGCCCCGCACAGCCAAATACTCATTGAGTGCAGACAATGCATATTCTCCCAAAGGAATCAGACGCATTTTATTGCCCTTACCTGTAACCGACAGCCAACCAGCAGTTAAGTTTAGATGCTCAAGTGATAAACTTGTCAGCTCACTGACACGCAAGCCACACGCATACAAAACCTCAAGCATGGCTTTATCTCTAAGACCTCGCACACTTGAGATGTCTGGTGCATCTAGTAATGAGCTAACTTCTTGCTCAGAGAGCGTTTTGGGCAAAGTTTTGCCAAGCTTGGGTGTCTTGATGGATTGGCAAGGGTTATCCTCTCGATAACCTGACTCAATTTGCCACAAAAAAAACTGACACAGACTTGCCAACGCGCGTGCGATGGACCGCTCGGATTTATTGGCATCTTTTAGACGCATCAAGTGATGACGCACATCTGATGACTGCCATAGATTCACTGGCGTGTCTGATAAACGAATGCACAAGCGTACATCTTGGCTATACGCATTTCTGGTGGCTATCGACAACCCACGCGCCAACATCGCTGCACGAAATTCGCTCAGATACTCTGGGTCGTCGTCATAAATCACCGCACTATCGGCTCGAGGTATGGTAGATTTTGCCATCGCTTAAAACCTGATGTCTTTATGCTGGCTTTTTTTGAACCAAGTAGCGATAGCTGCCGTCATCGAGCGTTTCTTGATTGACCAGCGTATGCCCCAAATAACGACAAAAATTGGGAATATCACGCATCGTGGCAGGATCGGTTGCCAAAATCTCAATATGCTCACCACCAAGTGCTTGGCGAATGGTCTTATGAAGTAGCATGACAGGTTCGGGGCAAATCAGCCCTTTGGTATCTAATGTGTGGTTAATCGTGGTCATGGTTGTCTTGTTACTCTGGTTTTTGGATAAAATTTAACTGATTGACCTAAAATCATCGTCAGTAAAAAACAAACTGCACAGCCAATCATAAGATTAAGATGATTTAAATCGGCTCTTGGGGGGATTTGGAAGATTTTTCTTCCAAAAAACTGGCGAATTTTTTGAGATTGACCCGAAATAAAAACGGCATCCCAAACCAAGCAATCATCGCCAAAAATAGTGCCATAAAAAATACCGTATCCATGCCAATGCTCAAGCCCCACACGACCGTAAATCCAAGCAGTGCCATCCCAGTTGCCAAAATGACCGCCAAAATTGAGCCGTCCATCACCCGATAACGCATCAATAAAAAGCCATGATACAGGCTGATGGGCATCGTTATGGCGATGAGTGCGTACGGCAAATAATGAAAAGCATAATAAATCCATGCACTATCTTTGAACATGGGCAGGCTTGCCAAAGTTCCAAAAATACAAAAGCATACAATCGCCCCAAAGCCAAAACGGACACTTAAAGTTGCTTGGCGTATGGCTTGGTCAAATTGATGAGCAATCAAAGTATGGTGCTGCATGGCTTTTCCTGACAAAATCAGTCTTTGTGAGAGTCTTTTCGTTCACTGACATAGATGGCATGATTGGGCGCATGATAATAGCTGTCAAGCAAAAGGCAGGCGGCAATGTCGTCGATTGGCTCAGATGATGACGCAATCCAGCCGTTATCAAGTGCAATCATCTTAGCTTCTTTTGAGCTAAGCCGCTCATCATAAATAAACACCAAAACCGCCTGACGACGCTCGCCCAGCCGATGTGCCAATCGCCGTGCAAATTTATGAGCACGCTTGGTGAGCATCGACTCGGTGCCATCCATATTCAGCGGTAACCCCACCAGCACCCTATCAATACCCCAATGCTCAATGATACCAAGCAGATTATCCCAATCAGGCTGTCCATTATTCATCGCCAAAATATCAAAGGGGCGTGCGTTATGGGTGATGCTATTGCCCAACGCCATGCCCATTTTTTTGACTCCATAATCTAAAGCAAGTGTCAAGGTTTCGCTTGTCATTAGGCGTATCCAGTCGTTGTAATAAATTTATTCAGATCAATCCCAATCTTATCATAACAAGCCTTAAGCCTGTCTTCAAATGGCGTTGAAAATAAAGTTGGCAAGTCTGCTGGGCAGGCATACCAATCACCAAACGCCATCTCGGCATCCAGCTGACCTCTGCCCCAATTGCAATAGCCCATGCACAATAAATAATGCCTCAAACCATCATAAGACAACCGCTCCAAGATATCCTTGCTGGTCGTCAAGCAAACATTTTCAGAAATGGCAAAAGATGACTTATAAATGGGCTGTCCTGTGTGCAAAATAAAACCAGCCTCAGGACGCACAGGCCCGCCATTCATAGCAGGTGCTTGCATGGTGCTTGCAGTCACTGGCACCTCAAGCTCGGTCAAAAGACCGCCTACGCTATTTGGCAGGGGCTGATTAATAATAAAGCCCCATGCACCATCTTTGGTGTGGCGACAGATATAAATGACAGCATCCATAAATCTTTCATCAGTCATCTGTGGGCTTGGAATCAAAAAATGATGAATCAGTTTTTGGGTCTGTGTCATGTAGTCATACCTTTTTGAGCCATCTTATCAGCATGGCGAATGTCTGCCAGCAGGCTTTTAACATGAGCGCGTGTCGCTTCGGTAATATTCACACCGCCTGACATTCGTGCCAATTCATCAATTTGTGCTTCATCGGTGATAACTTGCATCTGACTTTTGGTGTGTTCACCGTGTTCTTTATACACCAAAATATGATGATGTGCCGCAGCAGCGACCTGAGCTTGATGAGTAATGGCAAGTAGCTGCTGCCGCTTACCCAGCGTACGCAAAAGCTCGCCAACCACTTGGGCTGTCCCGCCACTAATGCCCACATCCACCTCATCAAACACAAGTGTTGGATGTGCACCTATACCGTCATCAGCTGCCATCACTTGCATGGTCAGTGCCATACGCGACAACTCACCACCTGATGCAACTTTGTGCAACGGCTGAAGAGGCATGCCCACATTGGCACTAAATAGTAAGGCAATATCATATTTGCCTTGGGCGGTGTAATGCTCAACAGGTTTTTCATTAAAAGCAAACTGACAGCGAGCATTTGGCAGTGCCAAAGGCACAAGCCGTGCCTCAAGCCGCTCACAGACATCAGGTGCAATTTGAATGCGTGCCTGATCCAATGCGTCTGCCGCTATCAGATAGGCTTGATAAGCCTCTAAAACCTTAGCATCCATCGTGTCGTTATCAGGCAAATTACTTAGCATATCTAGTTCATCTTGCCAATGCACGGCATCAGCAATCAGCTCAGTAATAGGCATGTGATATTTGCTTGATAAGCGATATGCAAGGCTCAATAAGCCATTTAGCTCATCAAGGCGCGCCTCATCAGGCAGCTTTCGCTCTGCGTAATCGGTAAGCTTAGCAGCAGCATCTATGATTTGCTCTTGGGCAAGTACAAGCAGTTGACTACATTCGCCAAATGTTTTACTAGATTGAGCGTTGTTATCACAAATACGCATCGCTCGCCCAAGCAAACTAAGCACCGATGGGGCATCATTGTCATTATCAAGTTGTACCGCTGCTTCTAGGGCTTCACGCATGAGACTTTCAAGATTGGATAGCTCATCGTATTCTGCCTCAATTTCCTTAAAATCCACCAAAAGCAATGGTTCAATATCGGCAAGCTTGGCTGACAGCAGTGCCATCCGATCCGCTCGCTGCGCTGACTGGCTGCGTGCGTCATCAGCCTGCTTTTTTAGGGTTTGATAGTGATGAAAAGCGGTCTTAGCCGCTGCCTTTAAACCCCCAAACCCACCAATGCGATCAAGCCAATCCACGACAAATTGAGGCTTTAGCAGTTCAAGCCCAGCATGCTGTGAATGGATATTCACAAGCATCGATCCCAAGCTTTTTAGCTCACTGATACTGGCTGGTACGCCGTTAATCCAAGACTTTGAGCGTCCCTGATTGCTAATTTTTCGGCGAATGAGCAGCGTTTCATCTTCTAATTTTCTGTCATGTTGCTCAAACCAAGCAATCACTTGGGCATTGCCACTGATATCAAATTCACCAAAAACACTTGCCTCATCACAGCCATGACGCACCATACTACTATCAGCACGCTCACCTGCACACAGCGATAATGCATCTAAAATCAGTGACTTGCCTGCACCTGTTTCGCCTGTAATGACATTAAATCTGTCATCAAAATCAATGTGTTTTTGCTCAATGAGTGCCAAGTTTTCAAAAGTCAAAGAAATGAGCATAAACCATCCAAGTTGCAATATAAGTAAGTCATTGTTAGGATTTTTGTGCTAAAAATTAGTATCCGTCATTTAACCCTGCTAAATTTAGCTATTTTTAGGTGTGTTATCAGCTGTACTGTTTGCTGTTTTTTCTCGTGCTTTGAGTGCCTTTTTAACTTTATCTCTTGCACGGCTTTGTTTGAGCGTCGATAAATAATCCACAAATAACTTACCGTTTAAGTGATCCATCTCATGCTGAATACACACCGCCAACAAGCCTTCAGCTTCTATCTCAAACGACTGACCGTCTTTATCAAGTGCCTCAATGCGTACACGGCTGGGTCGCTCAATGGTATCAAAAACCTCTGGTACAGACAAACAGCCTTCTTGATAAGACGAATGCTCATCCACGAGCGGTGTCACTTTAGGATTGATAAATACCTGCGGTGATGGCGGTTCGTCTTCTCTTGCCAAATCCATCACAATCAGTTGTATATGGTGGTCAACTTGCGTTGCTGCAAGACCAATACCTCGTGCGTCATACATGGTCTCAAACATATCTTCAATCAACTGCTTTAATCTATCATTAAAGACAGTAACAGGTTTTGCATGCGTGCGTAAGCGTGGGTCAGGATATGTTAAAATGGGTAATAATGCCATAATTTTTTATCTTAGTGGTAAATACGATATCATGTTAAACAAACTATTATACTGGAAAATGGGGGCAAAAAGATAATCTACCAGCCAATTCATCAAAGTTTTTGCAAAAATTTACGATTTAATTGGTAAAACATGGCTTTTTTAATCGCTACTATTGGCAATTTTGGGCTTTTATGCAAGAATAGCGGTGAATTATTATCCGTCTTATTTCTCAAGGATTATCATGACTCGCTTTGCTAGTGTTACCAGAAATACCGCCGAAACCCAAATCAGTGTCAACATCAATTTAGATGGTAGCGGTCAAGGCGTGCTTGATACAGGTGTGCCATTTCTTGATCATATGCTTGATCAAATCAAGCGTCATGGACTCATTGATTTGGATGTCAAATGTGTGGGCGATACCCACATCGATGATCATCATAGTGTTGAAGATGTTGGTATTGCGATCGGTCAAGCACTCAAACAAGCCTTGGGCGACAAAAAAGGCATTCGCCGTTATGGGCATTTTTATGCACCGCTTGACGAAAGCCTATCTCGTGTGGTAGTGGATATCTCTGGCCGCCCTGGTTTACACATGAATGTGCCATTCACACGCTCACACATAGGCTCGATGGATGTCGATTTATTTTCTGAGTTTTTTTATGGACTGGTTAATCATGCCTTTATCACCTTACATATTGATAATCTCAAAGGCAAAAACAGCCATCACCAAATTGAAAGCGTCTTTAAAGCCTTAGCGCGGGCACTGCGAATGGCGGTTGAATATGATGAGCGTGCCAAGGATCAATTACCTTCAACCAAAGATATGCTCTAAGGGGTTGTTATGACTAAAGTTGCGTTACTTGATTATGGCGTTGGTAATCTGTATTCGGTCGCTAATGCACTCAAAGTGGCAGGTGCTGATGTCATCACCACCGATCGAGCCGATGACATTAAAAAAGCAGATAAAGTTCTGCTACCAGGCGTGGGTGCTATGCGTGATGCAATGGCACATATGGCTGAACATGGCATTGATATCGCCGTTAAAGAAGCTTTGAACACCAAGCCTGTTATGGCAATTTGTGTCGGTATGCAGGCGATGTTTGATGTCTCAGAAGAAGGAGATGTCCCTTGTTTGGGCATCATTTCTGGCACGGTACGCAGATTTGATGACGCTTGGACACAAAACGATGAGCCAATCAAAATACCGCATGTTGGTTGGAACCGTGTTGATACAGATACCGATCATATGCTATGGCAAGGCTGCAATCATGAGTATTTTTATTTCACGCACAGCTATTATTGTGACCCCACGCCAAATAATCAGCTGATTTTAGCACATACCACTTATGGTCAGAAGTTTTGTTCAAGTATCATTTGGGATAATCTTTTTATCACTCAATTTCATCCCGAAAAAAGCCATCATGCAGGCTTAAAACTGTTGTCAAACTTTATTACTTGGCAACCTTAATACCGCCAGTAATCTTCACTGATTAAACATGACCTATAAGCCATCTTAATCATGGTTTTATAGGTCATTATCATTACCATCATCATCTTAAACAGAAATATCCGCCAAATCCCCTTTGGTCTCTAGCCACTGTTTTCGGTCTGCTGAGCGTTTTTTGGCAAGCAGCATATCCATAATGCTGTTTGTGCTTGCGGTATCATCCAAATCCAAACGAATCAACTTGCGTGTATCAGGGTTCATTGTCGTTTCTTTCAGCTGACTTGGATTCATCTCACCTAGCCCCTTAAAGCGAGTGATTTGCGTTTTTTTATTACCAAGCCTTGCAAGCACTTGTTCAAGCTCTTCATTATCCAGTGCATAATACACATCCTTACCTGCATCAATGCGATACAAAGGCGGTACCGCCACATACAGATGACCCGCTTCAATCAGTGCAGGAAAATGCTTCACAAATAACGCACAAATCAGTGTCGCAATATGCAGACCATCTGAATCAGCATCTGCTAAGATGCAGATTTTATCATATCGAAGCTCAGATAAATCATCTGATGCAGGATCGACACCAATCGCAATGGCAATGTCATGAATTTCTTGGCTGGACAATACAGTATCTGATGACACCTCCCAAGCATTTAAAATTTTACCTCGCAGTGGTAAAATTGCCTGAAATGCATTGTCACGCGCTTGCTTTGCTGATCCACCCGCTGACTGACCTTCCACCAAAAACAGCTCTGAACCTTCTTTTAATCCCCCACGACAATCCCACAGCTTACCTGGTAGTGCTGGTCCTTGAGTGACTTTTTTACGCGCCACTTTTTGTGCCGTTGCTAGGCGTTTGGTGGCTTTTGAAATGGCAAGTTCGGCAATGGCTTTGGCGTGATCTGGATGCTGGTTTAGCCAAAGACTAAAAGCGTCTTTAGCCAAGGTTTGAACCAATGGCGCAGCTTCTCGGCTTGATAAGCGCTCTTTGGTTTGTCCGCTAAACTGCGGTTCAACAAATTTCAGCGATAAAATGTAGTTGACGCCATCCCACACATCCTCACCAGACAGCTTGATTTGACGCGGCAATAAATTATGAATATCACAAAACTCACGCAGCGCCTCAAGCACACCTGTGCGTAAACCATTGACATGCGTGCCACCTTGAGCAGTCGGAATAAGATTGACATAGCTTTCGGTAATTGGTGTACCGCCCTCAGCAAGCCACGATAACGCAAAAGTCGCCCCACCACGCTCACCCAAAGCAGGCTCTTGGCTAACATAAAATGGCTCTTTGGGTAATGTGGCAGACCCATCCAGCTGCTCGGTCAGATATTGCACCACGCCATCGGTGAACTGCCAACTTTCACTGTCATTTGGCTCAATTTCACTGATAAAATCAATGTGCAATCCTGCTGCAAGCACTGCTTTGGCTTTTAGGTTATGCTTAAGGGTTTTAATTGAAAATTTTGGCGTATCAAAGTACTGCCCATCCACCCAAAATTGTACTTTGGTACCACGCTTTTTTTTATTGGCTGATTTATCAGCAATCAAAGCGGTAACAGGCTCACCGTGTTCAAATGCCATCGTGTGCATCAGCCCATCACGCCACACCGTCACCTCAACGCGTGTGGATAATGCATTCACCACACTGATACCCACGCCATGCAGACCGCCAGAGACTTGATAGTTTTCGGTGCTAAATTTACCGCCAGCGTGCAGGCGTGTCAAAATCAGCTCAACACCTGATTGATTAAATTCAGGGTGAATATCGGTCGGCATCCCACGCCCATCGTCCTCAACAGATAGCGATCCATCCTTATGCAAAATGACGATGATATGACGAGCAAATCCTGCCAATGCCTCATCGACCGAGTTATCAATGACCTCTTGGGCAAGATGATTGGGACGCATAGTATCAGTATACATCCCTGGGCGGCGGCGAACTGGTTCTAAACCTTCTAAAACTTCTAATTTTTGTGAATTATATGTGCTCATAAATATTATGGATAAAAATATCAGCCATTGTACACCAAAGCTAAGATTTTGGGAAATGGTGTTAAATTTTGTTCACTGTCGTGGATTTATTTCAAAGACTTTGTATTTTTAAAATATAAATATCATACTTGATATTGAAGCGATGGATTTGAATACATAAATTTTGAAATACTGATTTTACAAATTTATTTGAATTTAGCTATCTTTGATACAATCGGATAGCCCAGTCAATCACGGTTGCCACCTGCACCTCATAATCACTAATACGATGATCGCCTCCTGCTTGTGCCAATACTTGCACGCCTTTTTGATCATAAAAAGCTTGGGTTACCTGTGCGTCTAAAAGCTCATCACCCATCTTAAGTAATACTTTGATTAAATCAGGATTTTTGACAGCCAATCGATGCCGCTCAAACCATGCCAAATCGCCATAAGTGATCTGCCAACCGCCCGTTGTTGTATAAATCACCGTCTTATCAGACAAAGCATGTCCATCAAAATTTTGATCCAAAAATCGGCGAAAACTGATATTGGGCCGAATGCTAGGATTGAGTAGCACCGCAGGCACACCCGTCAAATCAGATAATAAATTTGCAAAATATCCGCCAAGAGACGAACCAATTAAGACGGTATTTTGATCATCAATAAGCGATTTTAAGAGTTTGACCACCTCATCAGGCGTACGATTAAGATTGGGTCGAATGACTTCAATATTTGGATAGTTAGCTTGGCAATAAGTTTGGGTGACTTGTGCTTTTATTGCATTGCTATCACTATCTAATCCATGTAGATAAATCAACTTCATAATTTTCCTTAATTAATTTTAAGTGATTATAAATTAATAAAATATGATTTCTATGATAAAATATCTTGGGCGTTAAGATTGCTATGATAACATCAAATCAAGCAAGGCGTTATTTATACTAAATGATGGGTTTGATGGTCGCTGTGATAAAGGCGTTCAATAAGAGGGATATTAAGGTAGCCATTTTGGGGTTTTGTACCAATAATAGTTAATGAATAAGTTGATTAAGAATATCACAAAGGTAGCCAAAATATAAATCAACAAATAAAAATCAAAACTGAGATATCTCATTATCAGAAATAAGATGGTGTAGTTTGATGCAAATTGGATGATATTCGTGTTTTTTAATTTTGGATTTAGGGATGATTTTGTATGGCATTTTTGACACACATAATCATCATCTGCTGTATTGTGAAATCTTTGAGATTGGCAATGTGGACAATATGGCGTATGTGTATCAAAGCAGGTTGCCAGTTTATCATGGGCAACAGAGATGTTAAAATCATTTTTGACATCATCATAGTTATCCACGCCTTTTAGTAGGGGTTTATTTTTAATTTTATAAGCATGATAATATCTTAGATTGTTTTCAATAGCAACAATGCCCACAAAAAACAAAAAAATAACAAGAACAATCACTGCCACCCAAAATCCTGTTGTAAGATTGAATTTATCTAAATCATCAAAGGCGAATATGGCGGTATAAATTAATATGAATATGCCAGCACAAACAACATATAATTTATAATATCTTTTGGCGAAATCTTTGACAAATTGCCAAAAAGTCATTTGCCCCAAATCAGGTGTAAACGGATTGACCAGTAGGCTTTTTTGGCAATGCGGACAAAAGATGATGCCATGCTTATAAATCACATCACAAAACATCTTAGCACAATCATCATGTGGGCAGGTGCGTGGGGTGGGTGTCAAGTGAAATAGCTTTTTCATACATTTTTAATTAAAAAGTTCATGGTGCAAAATACACCCAGCCTGATTTTATCACATGTCATAAAAATTGATATAAAAAAATCTGCCAAAATATTGACAGATTTTTAAGAACATTGCTTGTTGATAATTAACGAAGGTCACGCTCACGAACAGTGATGGGTGATGCCAAACGGTAATTTGCTGCGGCGGTTTTTGCACCCATGATGCTTGCCACGAAAGTCAGTAGCGTGCTAATCAACCAAAACAGACCAGAATACAGGGCAGCTTTACGAGCGGTATCTTCTGCACTTTGTAGCGTTTGCTCAATATTCATCTTAGCATCAGCAATGGCTTGTTCGGTGCTGGCACGATATTCATGATAAGCGGTGGCAGTTTCTTCACGCACTTCCAACGCCTGCTCTTGGGTCAAACCCTCTGCTTGTAGTCTGGTAATAAGTTCATCACCTGTAACAATGGCTTGCACCTCATCGGCACGCTGCTTGGCGTATCCATCAATATTTTTCCATGTGTCAAGATTGGTAAAATCCATGCCATTAAGGTCAGCTTTGGTTTTGTTAAGCATGTCTTCAAGTACATTCACTGTTGCACTGATTTGTGCTTCATCAAAAGTTTCGTTATTCTTAGCAACCCAAGCTTCGATGTCTTGACGGCTGATATTGCCTGTGGCTTTTTGGTACAGCTCTTGTGCTTTGGCAGTGATATCACCACCTGTGGCATCAGAAGAACCAGCTGCTGCGGTAGCACCAGCACCAGCTACTGTTGTTACCGTTGATGTGACGGCACTGGCAGCCCCTCCGATGGCACCTGCGGTTGTACCAACAGCATTGCCAGCAGTTCTTACAATGCCAGTTACACTATTAAAAGCAAATACAGAGCTGATGACAACGATGGCTGCTGCGGTTAGCATACCTGTTAAAGCAGCGTCTTTTGGTAAAATGTCAGTACCATCACCAAATAACGCCTCTGGTGCTGATGCTTTGACAGCAAAAAACCCTGCAACAAAAGCACTGATTAAAGCGGTTACTGCGGCATAAACACCCGCTGCAATACCTGCCCCACGCAAATCTAGTGATAAAAAAGAGCTTAGCACTAGGGCCAAAGCCAGCATTATCATAGATACAACAAGACCCATCAAAAGTCCTGCAAAAATGCCACGCCATGAAGGGCGTCTGGCGGCCGTTGTATGAATGCTCATAAATAGTTCCCTATAATCCTAATATAGCAAATAATAATACGATATTATAATACAAAATAAAATTTTGAAAAGATATTATAAAAAAAGTTTGTGTAATATTCAACAAGACTTTAGTAACTGTCAAGTAATAATACCCACCCCCCAAACAAAACCCCCCTTTGCTTCTGCAAAGAGGGGTTTGAAATAAGG
>ERZ1023305.4-NODE-4-length-272724-cov-758.776458_pt1 | contig 272724 bp, 233 predicted proteins | sample MGYA00380474_ERZ1023305 | MGnify/ENA primary metagenome ERZ1023305 (study PRJEB33173, sample SAMEA4830372) | metagenome | study: EMG produced TPA metagenomics assembly of the PRJEB25223 data set... | reverse complement strand
CGATACTGGTCACCCTGGTCATGATTTTAATTGTCGGTGTGTTCAGATTCCGGTGTTCGACGAGGTGCAGGCGAAAGCTAAAGCGCAAGAGACACTATCGGAACCGGTAAAAGAGAATTTAATGCTTTCGGTTGATAAGCTTGTTGAAAAATCACAGAAAATAGAACCGACAATTACGGCAGATATTAACAATATCGCCACAAAAGCAGGAGGTAAACTTGTTGGTTTAGAAAATCGTCTAAAAAGCCCGTCTTCAATAAAGAGAAAAATTGAAGCTGAGGTTGCAGATGGATTTTCCAAGTCGTTTTCACTGAATAAAATTCGTGATGCCATTCGGTACACGACCGTTTTCAAGGAAGGGGATTTTGTTACTCGCTATAAAGCAATGCAGTATTTGTTGGCGATCAAGGGGTATAAAACTATCATAGTCAAAAACACGTGGAAAAATGATAGCGCATATAAAGGTGTTAATACATTTATCCAAAATGAAGATGGTGATGTTTTTGAAATGCAATACCATACACAGCAGAGTTTTGATGTGAAAAATGGTCTATTGCATAAACTCTATGAGCAATTTAGAAATCCAAAAACGCCATTCCACGAAAAAGAGAAGTTATTGCTTGAAATGCGTAAGCTAAGTAGTAAAATTAAGGCACCAAAAGGTATTGAACTTATTGAGGATAAAAAATGAGTTTTCAATATTACTTAGCAAACGTTGGCGAGAATCGACAGAAACTTATCAGAGGGAACCCTTCTGATTTATTATCTTTTTCGGTATTTGAGCCAAAAAAATTAGAGTGGGATTCCTCACGAGGTATTTCATGGGCCGAACGCTTACTTGAAAGTGGTTTTAGTGATTTCAAGGTTATTTCTGAAAGTGATGCTATCCGATTCATGAGGAGCTAATAATGACTTTATCAACAAGAGCCGAATTATTCGCGAAATCAATCCATCATAATCAGATAGACAAAGCGGGCAAGCCGTATGCTGAACATTTACAAGCCGTAGTAAATAACCTTGTAGAGCCAACGGAGGAAATGATTGCAGTAGCATGGCTCCATGATAGCGTAGAAGATACTGAAATCACTCTTAACGACTTATCACGCTATTTCGGCGATATCGTATCGGATGCTGTTTCTGCTATCACAAAGGTGAAAGATGAGTCATACGATAAATATCTGTCTCGAGTAAAAGCAAATCCCATTGCAAGATTGGTCAAGATTGCTGACTTAACCCATAATATGGATTTATCAAGATTACCGGTAGTCACTGAAAAAGATTTAGCGAGAAAAGAAAAATATGTTAAAGCAAAAGCATTTTTAGAAAACTAAAAATTGACACAATAAAATTTGTGCAGTAGATTTATCCACAATAGCCGAATTGTAGCAATGCAGTTCGGCTTTTTTTATTGAAGTTTTACAACCCGCTTGAATTGGCGGGTTTTTATTGGGGTAAATAAATGAAATTTACAGACAAAACCACTCAAGCAGTCACACAAAGAACCATCACTAAAGATGGTTTTTTAGTTGTGCCCGCAACCATTTCAAAAGTTGGGGTATTTGATTACCTTGCTACAGAACTAGGCTTAAAAGAAGACGGTATTAAAAAAGTCGCTCGCACAGAGAAATCGTTGTTTAGCGATGAAACGATTAAGAGTTTTGAAAATGCCACATTAACCGTTGGTCATCCTAAAGATGGGGTAAATGCGAAAAACTGGAAACAGCTCTCTGTCGGTGTCGTGCGTAATGTTAAGCGAGTGGGCGATGAACTCACAGCCGAGGCTTGGATTTATGATGAACAAGCCATTAAAACCGTACAGGAGCACGGTGTGGAGCAATTATCTTGTGGTTATGACTGCGATATTAAGCCATCCACGGTACAAGATGCAGATTTTGAGATGTCGCCGATGATCGGCAACCACGTAGCGATTGTGGCAAAGGGTCGCTGCGGTGGAAGTGTAAAACTTGCCGATGAGGATAAAACCATATTATGGGGAAAACCGCAAAAATTCTCGATGCGTTTTTAGGTGCGTTCGGCATCAAGTTGTCGGACGAACAGAAAAAACAAATTGAGGACGAAGAAAAGTCTGGTAGTGAAGAAGGTAAAGAGCCAAAAGGCGAACAACCAACCAAACCAAAAGAAAAAAAATCTGAACCTGAAAATAAAAAGGAAGATGACGTGGAAAAAGAAGAGCTTGAAAAAAGCCTTAAAGCTAAAGATGAAGAAATTCAACAGCTAAAAGATGCACAAGCAAAACGTGACGCAGAAGTAAAACAAGCTGCCGTGTTGGCTGATGCTAAAACTGCATTTAAAGAAGTCAATTTTGCGGATAACGCGACTGTGCGTGAAATCCAAGAAAGTGCGGTAGTTGCGCAGGGCATTTTTACTAAAGATGAGGCAGCCAAATTATCCGATGAGGAAATTTCGGGCGCATATCAAACAGCAAAAGCGGTCGTGGCGAAATTAGCGGATGAACGTAAATCACTCGGCAATATTTTGCTTGGTGATGCGGAGCCTAAAGCTGCACCAAAAATAGATTTCAACAAAACTTACAACAGTTAGGAGAATAATGAAATGAGTTATGCTTACGAACAAGCGCCTGCGCGTGCAGGTGAAGTAGGTAAACACGTCGGGCAATTTCGGGTTATTAATGGCTATCAATTACGTAAATTTTTTGGTTTCCGCAATTCGCCCAATACACTGGGATTTAGCCAAAAAAGACTAGGTGGTGCGCAATGGTATCGAAAACGAGATCCGTTGTCTGATTCTGTCAGATTATCCGATGATGATTATCGGTTCCTGATTAAATGCAGAATCCTTAAAAACTACCAAATAGGCACGCTACCAAACTTAATTGTATTTTCGGAGAAGGTTGTCACATTGTGGATAACTACGATATGACCGTCTCTATCTCTGTTCCAAGTGCGAGCACATCTGATTTTAAGAAATTCTTTAGATATATTGCCACGCCAAGCAGGTGTGCAATATCTTTTCAACCTAATATAGAGGTCACATATGGCATTAGTAAATAAGCCAGATGAAAGCATTTTTGCATCATCTGCAAAACAAGGTGAAGTTGATAATTTCCCTGACTTATTGCGTGGATGGGGAATTTGCCTTAAATGAAATTGCACGGGCAACGTTACAACAATATGGCATCGTGCAACTAAGCTCAGCCACTAACAGCGACAGCGAAACCGAAGCTGCAACATCAAAAGCCGTGAAAACCGCCTATGACAAAGCAGTAGAAGCCAAAACTACCGCAGATGGAAAGGTTGGTTTAAATGGTAACGAAAGCATTAATGGCGAGAAATCCTTTGAAAATCGTATTGTGGCAAAAAGAAATATCCGTATTTCAGACAGCCAGCATTATGCTTCACGCGGAGACTATTTAAATATCGGGGCAAACAATGGCGATTGCTGGTTCGAATATAAATCAAACAACCGAGAGATTGGCACACTTCGTATGCACGCTAACGGCGATTTAACCTACAAACGCCAAAAAATCTACCTAAAAATGGATTGCTGGCAGGTATCCACAAACGGAAATTGAAAGTTTTTACCACCAAGAGAAAGAAGCGTTAGCGTGGCAGGCCGACCACAACACAGCGACACCGATGCTCACACAAATCGCCCAAAATCGTGGTATGCCGTTTGAAATATTGGTAGAAAAAGTGATTGAGAAATCCGCCCAGTTTGCCGTCGTGATTGGTATCATTATCGGACAACGTCAAGCATTTGAAGACCGTTTGTTGGCTTTAAAAACACCAGAGGAATTAACCGCACTTGAACAGGAGATTGAACAATGGCAATTCCCAACATAAAGAGAAAGACCCTAGGCACCATAAAAATAAAACTAGCCGTTTTTTATACATAATTAAAATGTATTAATGATCGTGTAGAGCTTAATTTTACAATATTTTCCATTAATTATTTCTTTATTATTTGCACATCATTTTTGTTCCTCGTAGAATACGACCAACCTTACCTTTAAAGTGCGGTGAAAATTGACCGCACTTTCTTACAGTCAACTATCCCGAGAGATAAACGAGTATGTATCAACTATTCCGTCACGGCATTTTCCAAATGGATGCTGAAAAGGCTCATAATTTCACGATTCAATGCTTGAAATTAGCTGGTAATCCTTTATTTCAACCTATCTTAAAATCTCTTATTCATGCTCCCAAAGGCTTTCCGAAAACGGTAATGGGTGTAAATTTTCCTAATCCCATTGGATTGGCGGCAGGGGCAGATAAAAATGGCGATGCTATTGATGGTTTCGGTGCATTAGGTTTTGGTTTTCTCGAGGTAGGAACAGTCACGCCCGTTGCACAAGATGGGAATGCAAAGCCACGTCAGTTTCGTTTGATTGAAGCTGAAGGCATTATTAACCGTAATGGCTTTAATAATAATGGCATAGACTATCTTATAGAAAATGTGAAAAACGCCCGTTATAAAGGTGTGATAGGCATCAATATTGGTAAAAATAAATTCACACCTTTGGAACAAGGCAAAGATGATTATATTTTCTGTTTGAACAAAGCCTATAACTATGCAGGTTATATTACAGTGAATATTTCATCTCCCAATACACCAGATTTGCGTCAATTACAATATGGTGATTATTTCGATGATTTATTGCGAGGCATCAAGGATCGTCAGGCTATTTTGGCAAACCAATACAATAAATATGTGCCGATTGCGGTAAAAATTGCACCAGATTTAACGGAAAGTGAATTAGTGCAAATTGCGGATACATTGGTTCGTCATAAAATGGATGGCGTTATTGCAACGAATACCACGGTTTCTCGTGATACGGTTATGGGGATGAAAAATGCCGAACAGCAAGGCGGATTAAGTGGAAAGCCGTTGCAGCATAAAAGCACGGAGATTATTAAGCGATTACATCAAGAACTGAAAGGTCAGATTCCGATTATTGGTAGCGGCGGCATTGATGGTTTGCAAAATGCGCAAGAGAAAATTGAGGCTGGCGCCGAGTTGTTGCAAGTTTATTCAGGATTGATTTATCACGGTCCAAAATTAGTAAAAGAATTAGTAAAAAATATTAAATAATGACAAAAAAATACGACTTACATTGTCATAGTACCGCATCAGATGGAGTGTTGAGTCCAACTGAATTAGTGCATCGTGCTTATGCACAAGGTGTGAACGTGCTGGCATTATGCGATCACGATACGATTGCGGGTATTGATGAAGCTGAGATTACAGCGAAAGAAGTAGGCATTGAATTGATTACTGGAGTAGAAATTTCGACAAATTGGGAAGGGCGAGGGATCCATATTGTAGGATTAAACTTCGATAAAACTCATCCAAAAATGACCGCACTTTTGCAAAGTCAAAAAGCATTACGGGAAAAAAGAGCGGTGGAAATTGGCGATAAATTAGAAAAAGCAGGGATTCCTCATGCTTATGAAGGTGCGAAAGCTTTAGCTGATGGTGAAGTTACGCGTGCTCATTACGCACGTTATTTGGTTCAGATTGGTAAGATATCTAATGATGGTCAGGCCTTTAAACGCTATTTAGGGCAAGGAAAATCGGCATTTGTTAAAGCTGAATGGGCTGATATTCCCACAGCGATTGAGACAATCCATGCCGCAGGCGGTATAGCTATTATTGCGCATCCATTACGTTATAACATGACGGGGAAATGGGTGCGTAAGCTGATAGTCGATTTTAAGGCTTGGGGCGGTGATGGCATGGAAATGGCGGATTGTGGTCAGGCAAAAGATCAACGTCAAATGCTTGCTCGTTGGGCAAAAGAATTTGATCTGCTGGGATCCGTTGGTTCAGATTTTCATTTCCCTTGTGGTTGGGTTGAGTTAGGAAAAAATTTAGATTTAGTTGATAGCGTTATCCCTGTTTGGGAAAAATTTTAGTCAGATAGAGAATGTTCAAATAATAAATACCTGTTTCCTTGATAATAATTTATTCGGAAACAGGTATTTTTTATGGTGCAAAATATAAAAAACTGAATTTATCCTTGAGATTTTTTCTGACTATCTAATAAATAATTTGGCGGTAATTCAGGTGTAGAATCTTGTTCATCAAAGGATTCAATTTCAGGTTTGAGATAAAACTCTGTCGCTTCATGATTGCTTTTCGTTTTGCCTAATAATTGTGGCTGAAGTTTTACAAAAGTACTATTCGGTGCAAGCCAAATGCCGATAAATGCTTGATTAAATTTAGCATCAAAATCGTGTTCTAAAACTGTATCATTTAAGACGAAGTAGCCTCTATCTGGTAAGGCAATATAGTTCAAAATATCGTTTGGGGAAAAATCAGGAAAGGTCGCTTGCATTTCTTTTAGCCAGCTTTGAGTATCGCCATCATTAAGTTTTAAGGTTTCGATTTCTTTAATGAGCGTAATCGCAAAATTTTTTCCTTCAATGGGTTTTTCATATTTGAAAGAGAGCATTAATGGACGTTCATTTTCTTGATAAGTGCCCGTTTCAGAAAACAAACCAATGGTATAAACATGGAACGGCCCCCAAGTATATTCGGCATTTCCGATGGGTTGCCAATGAGCAAAAGGTGTGGCAGAAAAAAACGTTATCATTGCCACAAAAAGGGATTTCATTTTCATAATAAATAGCCGTGAATAAAATTGTGTTGATTATAACAAACCGCATCAAAAAGCAAATTAGAAATCAGTAAAAAGGCGAGTAATTTTACTCGCCTTTGATCGTTGTAATGTTAATTTGTGCGATGAATTATTTTAAGCTGCCCACCATATCTTCTGGGCGAACCCATTTATCAAAATCTTCGGCAGACACTAAACCTAAATTAATCGCTTCTTCACGTAATGTGGTGCCATTTTTATGTGCGGTTTTGGCAATTTTAGCTGCATTTTCATAACCGATATGCGTATTAAGTGCGGTCACCAGCATCAATGAATTTTCAAGTTGTTGTTTAATGAGTGGATAGTTTGGCTCAATACCCACTGCACAGTGTTCATCGAAAGATACGCAAGCATCACCCAATAATTGAGCAGATTGTAAGAAGTTGGCAATCATCACAGGGTTGAACACATTTAATTGGAAGTGACCTTGTGAACCCACAAATGCGATTGTAGTGTCATTACCAAATACTTGTGCGCAGACCATTGTCATCGCTTCGCATTGAGTTGGGTTTACTTTACCTGGCATAATTGAAGAACCTGGTTCATTTTCAGGAATTAAAATTTCGCCAATTCCCGAACGAGGGCCTGATGCTAATAGACGAATATCGTTCGCAATTTTAAATAAACTCATTGCTAATTGACGTAATGCACCGTGAGTTTCAACAATTGCATCATGAGCCGCTAATGCTTCAAATTTATTATCTGCAGTGACAAACGGAAGTGCAGTGAATTTTGCAATGTAATCTGCCACTTTCACATCATAGCCTTTCGGCGTGTTCAAACCTGTACCAACCGCGGTACCACCCAATGCTAATTGACTTAAATGTGGAAGGGTATTTTTTAATGCTTTTAAGCCGAAATCTAATTGAGCAGCATAAGCTGAAAATTCTTGGCCTAATGTGAGAGGTGTTGCATCCATTAAGTGAGTGCGGCCAATTTTTACCACGTTTTTGAAGGCTTCAGATTTTGCCGCAAAAGTTTTTTGTAAACGTTCAACACAAGGAATGGTGTGCTCAACTACTTTTTTATATGCCGCAATGTGCATTGCCGTTGGGAAAGTATCATTTGAAGATTGTGATTTGTTCACATCGTCATTTGGGTGAATAATAGATTTTTCACCTAATTTTCCACCGTTTATCACATGTGCACGATTGGCAACTACTTCGTTCACATTCATATTAGATTGTGTACCAGAACCAGTTTGCCAAATAACAAGTGGGAATTGATCATCTAATTTATTTGCTAAAATTTCGTCACAAGCCTGAGCAATTAAATCACGTTTTTCAAGAGGTAATACACCTAAATCATGATTAGCAAATGCGGCTGCTTTTTTCAAATAGCCAAAAGCTTCGGTAATTTCATGTGGCATTGATGCGGCTGGGCCAATTTTAAAGTTATTGCGTGAACGTTCAGTTTGTGCAGCCCAGTATTTATCTGCTGGAACTTGAACTTCACCCATTGTGTCTTTTTCAATACGAAATGCCATTCTGTACTCCTATGAATTGAATGAAAATTAAAACGCAAGTGATTTTAACACTTCCGAGTTATGAGTGGAACGTAACAAAAACGTTAAAAATCAGTTTTGTGACATAGATCATAAAAGCGCGGTGGATTTTCAGACATTTGTAATAATGCATATTTAATTATTTATTTTTTAGGGTTTTTTCGTTAAAATTTTACCCTTTTTATAGGGTAAGATTGAGAAAATAACGGGGCTAAAATGGCAAAAACTGCACAATTTTATATTCTTACGGAAAATTGTACTTTAACTGTCGAAGAAATAGCCTGTAATCTTGCTGCTTCAATATGGCGTTCAGGGAAAAAAGTACTAATTAGTTGCGAAAGTGAGAGCCAAGCATTAGAAATTGATGAACTTTTGTGGCAACGAGATCCTAATGAATTTGTTCCGCATAATTTATCAGGTGAGGCAACACAATATCCCACACCGATTGAAATTTCATGGCTTGAGAAACGAAATTTACAACGCCGTGATGTGTTAATTAATTTGCAACAAGAAATTCCAGATTTTAGCCATAGTTTTACCCAAATTATTGATTTTGTACCGAAAGATGACGTCTTAAAAACACAAGCCCGAGAACGTTATAAACAATTACGTCTGCAAGGTTGGAATCTTTCTACTGAAAACGTGGGTTAATAAATGAACGATATTGCCTTTTATCAACGCTTTGAAGCCGATATTCTCGCAGGACGTAAAACCATTACGATTCGAGATAAATCGGAAAGCCATTTTAAAGCAGGCGATATCTTACGTGTTGGGCGGTTTGAGGATAATCAATATTTCTGCACCATTGAAGTATTAAGTGTGTCACCGATTACCCTTGATAAACTGACGGAACTGCATGCGAAGCAGGAGAATATGAGTTTGGCGGAATTGAAAGAGGTGATTAAGGCGATTTATCCCAGTGAAGTACAGTTTTATGTGATTAATTTTAGATTATATGTATAAAGTAGCATTTTTTTTAGAAAAACAGCAAAACCTAATATATTTAGAGAATTAATAATTTTAAAAGCTTTATCAGAAAATTATTCAGAATACTTAATATGTAGTGCGTTTTTCCAAGAGCCATATCAATATAAGAATAATAGAATGAGTGGGAAATTTAGTACTAGTAAAGATATGCTCAGCAATTTGACTATTAATTGCAATAAGAACATAAATATTTATGGATTGTATTCTTCTAATCCATTTTCGTCTAATTCGACTTGGGATAAACAATTTAGGATTTTTTGTCAAAATTTGAATCATCATAAGCATTCTAATAGCAATTTTAATTGTAATTTTTATAAATTTAAAAATAGATCTCATGCTAAAATTTTTTTAGCTAAGAACAATAATAATATTGATTTGGCTATTATAGGAAGTAGTAATGTTAGTGCAGGAGCTTTTGATGATAGAACTCAAAATCAAATATGGAATCATGAAAGTGATGTGTTTTTTTGGAATGAACAATCAATATCTAATTTTATAATAGAAAGTATTTTTTATAATTATCATGAAGAACTTAAAGACTCTTGTTTTATTATGAAATATGATGAGTCTCATTTTTTAAATAAGGCTAGCATCTTGGATAAATTAAAAAATATTGAGAATGAGATTTCTCAACATGTGACACAAATAAATATTTAATTATATTAGAGGTGATTTATGAAACGTAAATTTAGTATTATGGGGTTGGTAAATGTAGTATTCTGGGCTATATCTATTGGTTTTTTTCTGAATGCAGTATGGTATTTATTTGCTGTGGCTGCCGGTAATCAGATGAGATATTATCAGTCTACCGCAGAAGGTAATTACGCAATGTCCATTATATTATTTTTTCTGACTAATCCTAAGGTGTGGGAGTTTGTAAAGAATAAAATTTTTAAATAAAGTTATAGAGAACAACAATGACACAAAAATTCGAAATGGCAGACCGTTTTAATCCGTCTGCGGTAGAACAAGCCCTTTATCAACATTGGGAAGAGAGCGGTTATTTTAAACCGTCTGAAAATGAAAATGCGCCGAGCTATTGCATTGCGATTCCGCCACCGAACGTAACGGGTTCTTTACACATGGGGCATGCTTTCCAACAAACTTTAATGGATACCTTAATCCGTTTTAACCGTATGGAAGGGCATAACACCTTATGGCAAGCGGGGACAGACCACGCAGGTATTGCAACCCAAATGGTGGTGGAACGTAAAATTGCGGCTGAAGAAGGCAAAACTCGCCACGATTATGGTCGTGAAGCGTTCATCAACAAAATTTGGGATTGGAAAGCTTATTCAGGTGGCACAATCAGCCAACAAATGCGTCGTTTAGGAAACTCTATCGACTGGGAACGAGAGCGTTTCACTATGGACGATGGTTTATCGAATGCAGTAAAAGAAGTGTTTGTTCGTTTGCACGAAGAAGGGTTGATTTACCGTGGCAAACGCTTAGTAAACTGGGATCCAAAACTTCACACCGCAATTTCTGATTTAGAAGTGGAAAATAAAGAGAGCAAAGGTTCCCTTTGGCATTTCCGCTATCCGTTAGCAAATGGTGTGAAAACGTCGGATGGTAAAGATTATTTAGTGGTGGCAACCACACGTCCAGAAACTATGTTGGGCGATACGGCGGTGGCGGCGCATCCTGAAGATGAGCGTTATCAATCTTTAATCGGTAAAACTGTGGTTCTACCATTGGCTAACCGTGAGATTCCGATTATTGCCGATGAATACGTCGATCGTGAATTCGGTACTGGCGTAGTGAAAATTACCCCTGCGCACGACTTTAACGACTATGAAGTGGGTAAACGTCACAGCTTGCCGATGGTCAACGTATTAACCTTAAATGCAGATATTCGTGATGAAGCAGAAATTATCGGTACTGATGGCCAACCACTTGCCGGCTATGAAGCGACGATTCCTGCGGATTACCGTGGCTTAGAGCGTTTCGCTGCACGTAAAAAAATCGTGGCAGATTTTGAAGCGCTTGGTTTATTAGACGAAATTAAACCACACGATCTCAAAGTGCCTTATGGCGACCGTGGTGGTGTGCCGATTGAGCCGATGCTAACCGACCAATGGTATGTGAGCGTGAAACCACTTGCTGATGTAGCGATTAAAGCGATAGAAGACGGCGAAATCCAATTCGTGCCGAAACAATACGAAAACCTTTACTTCTCTTGGATGCGTGATATTCAAGATTGGTGTATTTCTCGCCAACTTTGGTGGGGACACCGCATTCCAGCGTGGTATGACGCGGAAGGCAATGTTTATGTTGCGCGTAACGAAGAAGAAGTGCGGTCAAAATATAACTTAGATTCTGCGGTTGAACTCAAACAAGATGAAGATGTGTTAGATACGTGGTTCTCATCAGGTTTATGGACGTTCTCTACTTTAGGTTGGCCAGAGCAAACTAAAGAGCTCAAAATGTTCCATCCAACGGATGTGTTAATTACAGGCTTTGACATCATTTTCTTCTGGGTTGCACGTATGATTATGTTTACGATGCACTTCATAAAAGATGAAAACGGCAAACCACAAGTGCCATTCAAAACCGTGTATGTAACAGGCTTGATCCGTGATGAACAAGGTCAAAAAATGTCGAAATCGAAAGGTAACGTGCTTGACCCAATCGATATGATTGACGGTATTAGCCTTGAAGATTTACTTGAAAAACGTACTGGCAACATGATGCAGCCGCAATTAGCAGAGAAAATTGCTAAAGCAACGCGCAAAGAATTTGCTGAAGGTATTGCGGCTCACGGTACAGACGCATTGCGTTTCACATTAGCTGCGTTAGCTTCAAACGGTCGCGATATTAACTGGGATATGAAACGTTTAGAGGGCTACCGTAATTTCTGTAACAAATTATGGAATGCAAGCCGTTTCGTCTTAACGAATGACAAATTAGATTTAAGCGAAGGCGAGATCGAGTTCTCATTAGCGGATCGTTGGATTCAATCGGAATTCAATCGCACAGTGGAAACTTTCCGTAGCTCATTAAGCCAATATCGTTTCGACCTTTGTGCCAATGCGATTTATGAGTTTACTTGGAACCAATTCTGTGACTGGTATTTAGAATTGACTAAACCAGTATTTGCAAACGGCAACGCAGCACAAATCCGTGCGGCAAGCCAAACCTTGGTTCACGTGTTAGAAAAATTATTACGTTTAGCACATCCGCTGATTCCATTTATTACCGAAGAAATTTGGCAAAAAGTAAAAGGATTTGTGAGCATTACGGCTGACAGCATTATGCTGCAACCTTTCCCACAAGTGGAAGAGAACGGCTTTGATCCTGAAGCAGAAGCTGAAATTGAATGGTTAAAAGAAGTGATTGTTGCGGTACGTAATATTCGAGCAGAAAGCAACATCGCACCAAGCAAAGGCTTAGATCTGTTATTCCGTAATTTAAGTGCAGAAAATGCAAAAATTCTCGAAAAACAGACCGCTCTTTTAAAAGCCATGGCGAAATTAGACAACGTTCAAGTGTTAGCCGCAAACGAAACCGCACCACTTGCAGTAGCGAAACTCGTGGGCAATGCTGAATTGCTCGTGCCAATGGCAGGCTTTATCAATAAAGAAGCAGAGCTTGCCCGTTTAACCAAAGAGATTGAAAAATATCAAAACGAAGTTAAACGTATCGAAAACAAACTTAGCAATGAAGCTTTCGTGGCTAAAGCACCTGAAGCGGTGATTGCAAAAGAACGCGAAAAACAAGCGGAATACCAATCTGGATTAGAAAAAATCCAAGAGCAGTATAAAGCGATTGAGGCGTTGTAACAAAACATAAAAAGTAGGCATTATGCCTACTTTTTATTTTTGATTTAGTCCTAAAAAATCTCCAACTTCATGTTCGAGTTGGCTCATTGTGATCAGAGCCTCTTGGATTTTCTTAGCTTCATCTTCATCAATAACACTCATTGCAAAGCCCACATGAACAAGCACCCATTTGCCAAGTAAATCGGCTGGATTTCCCGTGCAGACTAGTGAAATATTTACTTCACGTTGTACGCCACATACATCTACTGTGGCAAGTTGAAGAGAATTTTCATCAATTTTGACAATTTGATCGGAACGCCTAAACACATAATATTTTTACTCCTATTAGTATTTAAGCTGAAATATAGTTTTTTTACTATTAGGTAGAATAAATTATTACGATCTGGATCAACAGTTGCGCATTTCGGGTTATTTAGTGATTTCTATGTTATTAAAATTAATAAATATTATTAAAAACTAACCGCACTTTTTCTTGATCTTTTACTCCCGCAGAACTTTCTACTCCAGAATTAATATCCAAGCCTAAGCAACCTTGCTGAATGGCTTGTTCCACATTATTTGGTGAAATGCCGCCAGCTAAAATAATCTTGTGTTTAAGATTTTCAGGAATTAATGACCAATCAAAGGTTTTACCCGTGCCACCTTGTTGGTTCGCTGTTTGGCTATCAAAAATATAACGATCCACATTCAAATCATCTGTAAAATCAACCGCACTTTGGGCTTCAGTATTGACCGAAATCGCTTTCCAGATTTGCGTGTTTTTTGGTAGTTGTTGGCGAAGTGCGGTAATAAATGCCTCAGTTTCTGCACCATGTAATTGCACCGCATAAAGCTGTAATTGGTTGGCTATTTTGACGATAAAGTCAATTTCTTGATTCTGAAAAACACCAACAAATCGAAGTGGTGCAGCGGTTACTAATTCTTGCGCTTGGCGTAAACTCACACAACGTTTTGAATGTTCTACGAAGATTAATCCGCCGTAAAGTGCGCCGTTTTCGTAAACGATTTTGACATCTTGCGTGCGCGTTAAACCGCATACTTTATTTTCTCCAAAAATTACCGAGCGAACCGCATCATTCAAATCTTGGTTGCCCATTAAGCTGCTCCCAATTAAGAAACCATGCGCCACTTTTTGTAATTGACGAATTTGCTTGTGATTGTAAATGCCTGATTCGCTAATAATACGTACATCAGCAGGAATACAGTCGGCGTATTTTTCAGTGAGTTCAACAACACGATTTAAATCTACAGTTAAATCGTGCAAGTTACGATTATTGACACCAATAATTTTCGCACCAAGCGCAAGGGCACGTTCAAATTCTTCTTCATTACTGGTTTCTGTCAATACACCCATACCAAGAGAATGTGCAAGCTCTGCCAGCACACGATAAGTCTCATCGTTGACGACGGAAAGCATTAATAAAATCGCATCCGCTTGATAGTAGCGAGCAAGGTAAACTTGATATTCGCTAATCATAAAATCTTTGCAAAGTACAGGTTGGCTCACGATACCGCGAACTAAAGGCAAGAACTCAAAATTACCTTGAAAGTATTTTTCATCTGTCAGCACAGATACAGCAGAGGCATCATGTTTATAGGCATTGGCGATTTCTTCCAAATTAAATTCAGCACGAATTAATCCCTTAGAAGGGGAGGCTTTTTTACATTCCAAAATGTAAGCGGGCTTTTGATGCGTGCCTTTTGCTAACGCATCATAAAAAGAGCGGTCAGAGTTTTGAATGTTTTGTTTAAATTGTGAAAGGGGAAATTCCTTTTCTTTTGCTTTAACCCATTGCGCTTTGTCAAGCACGATTTTTTGTAGCACCGTAGCGGAATCAATGGGTTTGGTAAAATCTTGAGTGATCATCATTTTTCTTCTTATTGTGGCGTATCAAATTAGCTTTTATTAATATGTGGTTAATTTCTGTAATGTTTTAAAGGCGTTGCCTGATGCAAGATGCGCCAATACATTTTGCACATTTTGTTTTAAATCATCGTAACCGAATAATTTCAATAATAATGCCGTATTTGCAGCCACCGCATTAGCATGTTCAGTTTTTCCTTTGCCTTGTAAAAGTGCGGTCAGATATTGGGCATTTTTTTGTGGTTCACCACCGCGAAGACTTTCGAGGGATTGCGTTTTTAAGCCAAAATCTTCAGGCGTTAAAGTGAAATATTCAATTTTGCCATTTTTAATTTCTGCCACTTGTGTTTCGCCGTGCAATGCGACTTCATCTAAGCCAGAACCATGTACAACAAAGGAATGTTGATGTTCTAAGGCAACTGCGGTTTCAGCATAGGTTTTTACTAATTCAGGCGCATATACGCCAAGTAAATGATAAGTTGGGCGAGCAGGATTGATAAGCGGCCCTAAAATATTAAAGATAGTGTGCGTTTTTAAAGCGGCACGGACTGGCGCAACATGACGGAAGCCAGAATGATATTGTTGAGCAAATAAAAAACAGACACCAATTTCATCTAACGCTTGTCGAGCTTGCTCTGGTGTGACGTTCACATTAACGCCAAGTGCGGTAAGCACATCGCTAGCACCTGATTTACTCGACACGCTACGATTGCCATGTTTTGTCACTTTTGCTCCCATTGATGCCGCAACAATCGCACTGGCAGTGGAAATATTAATAGTGTTTTGACCATCACCTCCTGTTCCTACAATATCCGCAAAAGGATAATCTGGACGTGGAAATACTTTGGCATTTTGTAATGAGGCGGCAACGGCACCAGCAATTTCTTCAGTATTTGCTTCCCGCACTTTTAAAGCAATAAGCATTGCAGCAATTTGTTCATTGGAAAGCTCACCTTGGATGACTGCATTAAAAAGTGCGGTGCTTTCTGAGGTTGAAAGTGAATGTCCGCTATAAAGTTGTTCTAATAATTGGTTGTGTTGCATAGTTTATTCCTGTTTTTCTTTGTATATGGATTTGTTAATTTTCTATATTTTATTAAACATAAATATCGTAATCTAAATCGCGTGCCTCATCGCCTGTCATTCCTCGGAAACCCCAGCAATGTGCCGGTTGTTCTTTAATCGTAATTTCCACATCGTGAGCTCGAATGCCGAGTTTGTACTCTAATTCGCTAAATAGCATTTTTATCAAGCGTTTTTTTGTGCCTTCCATACGACCAGCCATCAGGTTAATTTCGATGACCGTGTAATCATCGCTACGATCAAAAGGGTAGTAAAAATCTTCTTTTTCTAAACACAAAAAGCGAATCGCGTGCTTGCCTTTTGGAATGTCTAATCCGAGATGAAGACTGTTATAAATTACTTCCGCGAGTTGTTCACGACGTGGTGCGAGTTTGGATTTAAGTCCGAATACAGTGATCATTTTTTCTCCTTTAAAGTGCGGTTAAAAATCACCGCACTTTTTTCTGTTTTATCTATTTAACAACCATTCAATTGATTGTTGTAATAATTGCGAACCTTGCACAGTTAAAATACTTTCAGGGTGAAATTGGAATGCGCAAATGGGTAAATCACGATGACGAATTGCCATGATAATGCCATTATATTCCGCATTGACGATAAATTCTTTTGGTAAATCTTGTCCCATTAAAGAATGATAACGCGCCACAGGCATTGGATTTGCAAGATCTTTAAACATAGCTTCGTTATCATGGGATATACGAGAAACTTTACCATGCAACACTTCGCCAGCGTGAACAACCTTACCACCAAAGGCTTGAATCAACGCTTGATGACCTAAACAAATTCCAATAATCGGCACTTTATTTTTTAAGCGTTCGATCAATGGCAGTAAAATCCCAGCTTCTGATGGCGTTCCTGGCCCTGGAGAAAGTGCAAGAATGGTATCAAGTGTATTGAGTGCAGTTTCTACCAGTTTTTCTAAGTCGCAGTCATTACGATAAATTGTGACGTTGTGACCTAATACACGAAATTGATCCACAAGATTGTAAGTGAAGGAATCGAAGTTATCTAAAAATAAAATATTAGCCATAATAATTCTTCCTTATTTTGCTTGTGTATTAACTTGACGAATTGCTTTTAAGACAGCCGCGGCTTTGTGGCGTGTTTCATCAGCTTCCATTTGTGGATCAGAATCCAATACTTCACCGCAACCTGCTTGTACATGGGCTATCCCATTTTGTACGAAAGCAGAACGAATCACGATACAGGTATCAAAATGTCCATCAGACGTGAGATAACCCACCGCACCACCGTAACTATGGCGTTTTTGTTGCTCAAATTGATAAATAAGCTGCATTGCTTTGATTTTTGGCGCACCAGTTAAGGTGCCCATATTCATACAGGCTTGATAGGCGTGAAGCGCATCTAACTCAGGGCGTAATTTACCCACCACACGAGACACTAAATGCATAATGTGAGAATAGCGATCCACTTGCATTAATTCTGCCACTTTACGGGTACCACTTTGGCAAACTCGAGCAATGTCGTTACGCGCTAAATCAACTAACATTAAATGTTCTGCTTGTTCTTTATGATCAAGGCGAAGTTCTAGTTCTAAACGTGCATCTAATTCAGGATCGATGTTGCCGTGAGCATCAAAACCACGAGGGCGTGAACCTGCGATTGGGTAAATTTCTAACTGACGATTTTCTGGCGCATATTTCAGCGCACTTTCTGGCGATGCACCAAACAAAATAAAGTCTTCATCATTCATATAGAACATATAAGGGCTTGGATTATTTTGTTTGAGTTGAGCATAACTGGCTAATGTATTCGGGCAAGCAAGGGAAAAACGACGAGAAGGCACAATTTGGAATACATCACCAATGTTAATATGGTGTTTTAGGGCTTTCACTATGCCAGTAAATTCAGGATCGTCAAAGTTTGTTTTAACTTCATCACTTGCCGATTTAATAGAAAGAACGTGATCAATATTTTTTAGTTTTTGTGCGATAGAAAGTGAGGTTTTCGCAATATTGACTTGTTCTTCTTGAGCAAAACAGAAACTTTTAAGTGTCGCTTGTTGATTTTGATGGTCGATAGTAATTAAGTGTTCGGCAAGATAGAAACTGTAATCAGGGCAGTTGATACCATCATTTTTTAATGTAATGCCATTCATTGGAATGAAATTTGCGACGAGATCGTAAGCAAATAATCCGCCTAAGAAAATAGGCGTTCGGCTATGTTGATAAAGAGTAGAAACAACACGCAACCCATCAAAAATAGTAGCAGACTGTAATTTATTATCTTCATCAAGTTGATTATCAAGTGGCGAAAATTGTACAGAAAATTCGTCTTCAAAATTGACCGCACTTACTTTTCCAAGTGCGGTTAATTTTGGATGAATTTCTTTTAAAACTTGTTTTCCATTCTTATTTAAAGCTTTAAATGTGACGTTGTGACCTAAGCACGTTATTTTAACCGCAGCATTGACTAAGATAAGGCTTTGTAAACTATTTTTACTTCCGATTTCGGCAGAGTCGAGTAGAAGAGAATTTGAATTGGATTGGCAAAGTGTATTAAAAATAGCGGTGGTATCAGCATAATAGGGAATTGATTGAGCTGTCACCGCAATAAAGGCTTGAGTTTGAATGTTCATATTTATTTATCCTTTTGGAAAATTTTGTACTATTAAACTAGTACAAAAGAAATAAGTCAAGCCTGATTTTTATTTTTTATACTTTTTGATTAAAAATTGTATTTTTTATTCCTTTGCCCAAGGGCGACCTCCATAATATTCTATATTTTGCTGATTTATCACTTCTAATATTTTTGCAGAAATATTATTGTTATCTTCATCTGACAAGGATAATTGAGGAAAAACACGACGAACAGCAATTAGTTTATTGAAATCTGCCCTATATTTAACGGTATATTTTCCTGAAGTTTGACCTATTAACCCCAAACTTTTTAAGGCAGATAAAAAGCTGCGATCACCAATTAATGGCGTGTTCCAACTATATGAAGTTTTTTGTGCAATCTCACGAGGTACGGCGTAACAATTAGATTACGAGATGTAATTATGCAATAGAAAATATTTTTGGAAAATTTGGAATAAAATAATCTGGCAGACACATTATTTTAAATAAAAGATCTGCCAGATTTGATAATCTATAATTAGGCTTTAGTAGAGAGATTACCTAAATCCTTATCAATTAGGAACAAGCCTTTGCCATCTTCTCCAAGAAAATTTAATTTATCTAAAATACTACTAAATAATTTTTCTTCTTCATGTTGTTCTTCCACATACCATTGTAAGAAATTAAATGCAGAGTAGTCTTTTTCTTCAAAGGTTTTACCTACTAATTCATTGATTTTACTGGTAATTAATTTTTCATGCTCATAGGTAGTTTCAATTATTTCTTTTAATGATTTATATTCATGTGCAGGTGCTTCAATTGCAGAAATTACAGCAAGTGAGCCAGTTTCATTTAAATAAGTAAATAATTTACGCATATGTTGCATTTCTTCAGCAGCATGAACTGATAAAAATTTTGCAGTGCCTTCAAAGCCTTGCTGATCGCACCAAGCACTCATTTGTAAATATAAATTAGAAGAATAAAACTCTAAATTCATTTGATCGTTTAATAGTTTTACTACATTTTCTGATAACATACTTTTTTCTCCTATCTATTCCAAAGTTGCGAGTTCACGATCAATAAAGAATAATCCTTTACCATCTTCGCCAACAAGATTAAATCTATCAATAATTCCACTAAATAATTTTTCTTCTTCATGCTGTTCTGCTACATACCACTGCAGGAAGTTAAAAGTAGAGTAGTCTTTGCTTTCAAAAGTAACTTCAACTAATTCATTGATTTTTGACGTGACTAATTTTTCATGTTCTAAAGTTATTTCAAAAACTTCTCTTAATGAAGAATAATCATGTTTAGGAGCATCAATTTTTCCTAAAATAGGCATACCACTAGTTTCACTTACATAATTAAACAGTTTTTGCATATGTTCTAATTCTTCATCAGCATGACGAAGTAAGAAGGTAGCAGCCCCCTCATAACCGTGTTTTGAACACCATGCACTCATTTGTAAATAAACATTAGAAGAGTAGAATTCTAAGTTAATTTGGTCGTTCAGCTTGTTTGTGATTATTTGATTAAGCATAACTAATTCCTTTCCATTTTGATTGATAAAATGCAATAAAGCGTAATTTGCGGCAATCATTTTAAATTCACAAATGATAATTGCAAGTTTTTTTATCAAAAAATTTTGATATAACTAATTAATTTTAAAAAGAAAAATAAAAAACAATTATTATCATTTACATAATTCTATATAAATTAAATATGACGTTGTCACAATAAAACTAACAAATTTTAAATTAGTATTAGATATGTCTTTATTTTCCTCCTTAGATTTGGATGAAAATTTAGATTATCGAGTAAACATGAAAACTTACCAACTTTTATTAAACCTAAAGATCGTTATCAATTAATTGACAAATGTAATATCATTCTGCTAGAAAAACACGGTCAAATTTACCTGTACTTTTCTTATAACTACTTTCTTTTGATTATCCATTTAAAATTTTTCATATTGTCATCAAACTGTCACAATTATTTTCTACACTTCGCTACGCAATCTAAATAACACTCAAGGAGAATTTGTTATGTTTATGCATAAAATGAAAAAAAATCTTATTATCGTTTTAACCTTAGGTACGTTACCTTTTGCTCAAGCTAATAGCATCACTGGTGCTGGAGCGTCTTTCCCTTATCCAATTTATGCGAAGTGGGCATCTTTATATGAGAAAGAAACTGGGAATAAAGTTAATTATCAATCCATCGGTTCGGGCGGCGGACAACAGCAAATTATTGCAAAAACGGTTGATTTTGGTGCCTCTGACGATCCGATGAAATCCGAATTATTACAACAACACCAACTAGTCCAATTCCCTGCGGTTATCGGTGGTATAGTGCCTGTTGTTAATTTGCCTGAAATTAAACCTGGTAAATTAAAGTTATCAGGTAAGCTGTTAGCAGAAATCTTCCTTGGTAAGATTAAAAAATGGAACGATCCTGACTTAGTTGCATTAAATCCAACGCTTCCTTTACCAAATAAAAACATTATTGTGATTCATCGTTCAGACGGCTCTGGAACAACATTTGGCTTCACTAATTATCTATCTAAAGTTTCGAACGATTGGAAAAATCAAGTTGGTGAAGGTAAATCAGTGAAGTGGTTAACAGGTCAAGGTGGAAAGGGGAATGAGGGAATTGCTTCTTATGTTCGCCAAATGAAATACAGCATTGGTTATGTAGAGTATGCCTATGCCAAACAAAATCAGCTTGCTTGGATTTCATTACAAAATCAAGCAGGGCAATTTGTACAGCCTTCTAATGAAAGTTTCATGGCAGCTGCAAGTCACGCAAAATGGCACGAAAAGGCGGGAATGGGTGTTATATTAACCAATGAAACGGGGGAAAAATCTTGGCCAATTACGGCAGCGAGTTTTATTTTATTAAATAAATATTCTGACAATCCTGAAACAACTAAAAATGTATTAGCCTTTTTTGATTGGGCATTCTCAAGAGGGCAAGATGCGGCAACTGAATTAGATTATGTGCCAATTCCAGCTGATGTGGTATCTACCATTAAAAGTCAATGGAAAACAGAGCTAAAACAATAAAATCTCTTTATTTTATACCGCACTTTATACAAAACCTAGCACTTAACATTAATAAAGTGCGGTTATCTTAAATAATTTTGGAAAATACTTATGCTCACAAAAAGTCGGAAATATTTTAATCAAACATGGATTGAATCATTATTCAAACAGACTACGGCATTGTTTGCTTTGCTTGTGTTTATTTTACTTGCTGCTATTTTAATTTCTTTAGTCATAGGAAGCTGGGAAAGTATTAAACGTTTTGGTGGGAGTTTTCTATTAGAAACATATTGGGATCCTGTACAAGAACAATATGGGGCAATTATTCCTATTTTAGGTACGCTTATTACGGCGGGTATCGCATTATTTATCGCAGTACCCATTTCATTTGGTATTGCTATTTTTTTAACGGAGCTAGCTCCCAATTGGCTAAAACGTCCTATAAGCATTGCAATTGAAATGCTAGCTGCAATTCCTTCTATTATTTACGGAATGTGGGGGTTGTTTGTTTTCGTTCCATTATTTCAAGAACATATTCAGCCAGTACTAATTGACAATTTGGGTAGTTTACCTGGATTAGAATTATTTTTTTCTGGCGTACCTTTTGGTGTTGGTTTATTTACGGCAGGATTAGTGCTTGCCATAATGATCATTCCTTTTATTGCATCCGTAATGCGGGATGTCTTTAGTATAGTACCACCAATGTTAAAAGAAGGTGCTTATGGATTAGGTGCAACCACTTGGGAAGTGGTTCGACAAGTGATTGTACCACACACTAGAATAGGGCTTGTTGGGAGTGTGATGCTAGGATTGGGAAGAGCATTGGGCGAAACAATGGCTATCACTTTTATTATAGGTAATTCGTTTCAATTGCCTAATTCCTTATTTTCACCTTCTACCTCAATCGCATCTGCTATTGCTAACGAATTTAATGAAGCAGGTGGATTACAAAAATCTGCATTGATGGAATTAGGATTACTTCTCTTTGTTATCACAACTATGGTATTGATTTTATCAAGATTAATGATTACAAAAATGCAACAAACAAAAGGGAAATAAGATGAAAACTAATCAAAACTTGCGTTTTTATTGGCGTAAAACACACAATAAATTAATGTTAGGGCTTTCCTATATTTCAGTAATTATCGGCTTATTTTGGTTGTGTTGGATATTATTCACTCTAATTACCAAAGGCATTCCAGCTTTATCAATTGATTTATTCACACAATCTACCCCTGCCCCTAATGAAAAAGGGGGATTGTTAAATGCACTGATTGGTTCGTTTTTTATTGTCGGTGCGGGTACATTGATAGGCACGCCTATAGGGGTATTGGCAGGAACGTATTTGGCAGAATATGGTCGTTATAGCCGTTTCGCACAAATTACCCGTTTTCTTAATGATATTCTTCTTTCTGCCCCTTCTATTATTATTGGTTTGTTTGTTTACAGCTTATATGTATCAAAAATCGAGCATTTTTCAGGGTGGGCTGGAGCATTCGCATTAGCTTTATTGCTTATTCCTATCGTGGTACGCACTACGGACAATATGTTATTACTTGTACCAAATAATTTACGTGAAGCAGCTGCAGCTCTTGGTTGCTCTCAATGGCAAGTTATTATGATGATTTGTTATCGAGCAGCTAAATCAGGGATTTTAACTGGCGTGCTATTAGCAGTTGCCCGAATTTCAGGAGAAACTGCACCGCTATTATTTACCGCTCTGTCTAATCAATTTCTATCTTGGAATATGAATGAACCTATCGCAAATTTACCTGTAGTTATTTATCAATATGCAGCAAGTCCTTTTACAGATTGGAATAATCTAGCTTGGGCAGGTGCAGCTCTAATAACATTATTTGTGCTTTGCTTAAACATTTTCACTCGACTCTTCTTTCAACATAAAAAATAATGAGGCAATATGATTAGTCTACAAGAAACCAAAATAGCTGTGCAAAATCTAAATTTCTACTATGAGGATTTTCATGCATTAAAAAACATTAATTTACGTATCGCTAAGAATAAAGTGACCGCCTTTATTGGTCCTTCAGGTTGCGGTAAATCTACTTTATTGCGGAGTTTTAATCGGATGTTTGAACTATATCCAAATCAAAAAGCTACTGGTGAAATTAATTTAGACGGTGAAAATTTACTCACAACAAAGATGGATATTTCTCTGATTCGTGCTAAGGTTGGTATGGTTTTCCAAAAACCAACGCCATTTCCAATGTCGATTTATGATAATATTGCATTCGGTGTTCGTTTGTTTGAAAAATTATCAAAAGAAAAGATGAATGAACGAGTAGAATGGGCATTGACTAAGGCCGCTCTTTGGAATGAAGTGAAAGATAAATTACATAAAAGCGGAGATAGTTTATCTGGCGGACAACAGCAACGCTTGTGCATTGCTCGAGGGATTGCTATTAAACCTAGTGTGTTGTTGTTAGATGAACCTTGTTCGGCATTAGATCCTATTTCGACTATGAAAATTGAAGAACTCATTACGGAGTTAAAACAAGATTATACTGTGGTTATAGTAACTCATAATATGCAACAAGCTACACGTTGCTCCGACTATACGGCATTTATGTATTTGGGTGAATTAGTTGAATTTGGTCAAACACAACAAATTTTTGATAGACCCAAGATACAACGTACAGAAGATTATATTCGCGGTAAAATGGGGTAGTTATTTTGAGCTCTCTCTTATTAAAAAGTAAAAGTTTGGTGAGAATGTATTATTTCTCACTTCACTTTTATGCCATAAATCAAATGAAGGAGTATTATGACGAGAAAAATTCTGATAGTTGAAGATGAATGTGCAATCCGTGAAATGATCACACTGTTTTTATCTCAAAAATACTATGATGTGATTGAAGCGAGCGATTTCAAAACAGCGATAAACAAGATAAAAGAAAATCCTAAACTAATATTATTGGATTGGATGCTACCTGGTCGTTCAGGTATACAATTTATACAGTATATTAAAAAGCAAGAAAGCTATGCTGCGATTCCCATTATTATGCTCACAGCTAAAAGTACAGAAGAAGATTGTATTGCCTGTTTAAATGCAGGGGCTGATGACTACATCACTAAACCCTTTTCACCTCAAATTTTATTAGCTCGCATTGAGGCAGTATGGAGGAGAATTTATGAACAACAAAGTCAATTTATACAAATCGATGAACTTTCCATTGATGAAAATGCTCAGAGAGTGTTTTTCCAACAGCAGGAAATTAATTTAAGTAGTACAGAATTTAAATTGTTACATTTTTTTATGAGGCACCCTGAAAAAGTTTATTCTAGAGAACAATTGTTAAATCGTATTTGGCATAATGATCTAGAAGTTGAATATCGCACTGTTGATAGCTATATTCGCCGTTTACGCCGTAATTTAGCTCCTTTTCAATGTGAAGATTACATCCAAACAGTTCGAGGATCTGGTTATCGATTTTCTAGTTATTTACGAGATAAACAATGAAAAAAATATTGAATTTTATTGTTGAAATAAATTTGGCAATCATTATTTCCTTATTTACTTCTGATTTTATTCTTTGGTTTGCAATAATACTTTTATTAATTTTAGCTTGGCATCATATTAATGAATATCGTTTACTTAAATATCTCAATTTAAAGCAAGATAATAAATTCTCTTTATTACAATTAGGGACATTCTCTCAAACTGAAGCCTACCATCGTCATCAAATTTACAAAGAAAAATGTGCAAGTTTACGTTTGTTATCTCAAATAAATAAAAATATTAAGTATTTACCAGATGCAATTATTATCTGTCAGCATAATGGTAATATTTCTTGGTGTAATTCAATTGCACAACAGATGTTTGATTTTTGTTGGAATAAAAAAGTCCAGAAAAATATTTTTGATGTTATTTTTTATGAACAATTTAAACATTATTTTTTCAGTCAAAAAAAAAGACGACCGTTAGTACTATTAACTTATAATCAACGTTATATTGAGGTGCAGTCGCACGCTTATAATTCTCATATGATTTTAGTTATCGCTCGAGATATTACAGATATGATTCATTTACTTAATTCACGCCAAAAATTCTTGAGTAATATTAATCACGAGCTACGTACTCCATTAACCGTATTACAAGGTTACTTAGAAATTCTTGCAGATAATAATATTCAGAACCCTCTACAAAAAAAGGCTATTTTTGCAATGCAAGAGCAAAGCCAACGAATGGAACATCTATTACAACAATTTAATTTTTTAGCAAAAATAGAAACAACTTCAGATAAGGATTTTCGTACATTTGATATGTCAGCCATGATAAATTCTTTAAGAAAAGATACAGATATATTAAATACTTATAATCATCACATTGAATTTATTATTCAGCCTAATATCATTATTTTTGGAAATGAATCTCAACTAAGAAGTGCCGTTTCAAATTTAATTTATAATGCTATTAAGCATTCTGGTAAACAGTGTCATATTCAAATTCAATGGGAAACTTGTGAACAGGGTATTAAATTTAACGTGATAGATAATGGTGTTGGCATATCACCACAGCATATTCCACATTTAACAGAACGTTTTTATAGAGTTGATGAATCTCGTAGCCATTTAACTGGTGGAAGTGGTTTAGGACTAGCTATTGTGAAGCATACTTTATTACAATATCATTCTCATTTAAATATTGAAAGTACTGAAACGAAGGGTAGTAGTTTTTCGTTTATCATACCTAAACGCTTTGTCATATCAAAAAATAATAAAGAAATTCAATGATAATACACGTTGCAAGTATTAGCTGACACGGTAGTAAAACACATCAGAAAATCGAAAATAGCGGGCTAGTGGAGAGCTTAGATACATAAAAAACACAGCTTGGTAGTTTTTCACCCATCTAAACTTATATTATTTAGATTATGTAGCAGTTGCTAAATCACCTAAATCTTTATCAATCAAGCATAAATCTTTAAATGCTGCAGTACTTTCACACCCATGAATCGAACACTGTAAATAAACGTCATAGTATGGCTCTAAATTAATTTACTCGTTCATCTTATTTAATTAAGTATAACTAATTAAGAGAGGAGAAATAATCTCTTTATAACCTATAATTAAAGTTACTTTGTATTTTTTATAATTTAACATAATATACATTATGCGAAATTAGTTATCGGGTTAGCGGAAACTACGGATTAAATAAATCACACAGTTATGCACAAGTCACAGGTACTAGTAAAACAAGACAAAATAAGGCTAGATAACACGTTGTAACGCGTCATTTTATAGAGTTATTGAACGGATGAATTGAAATGTAAAGGAAATGTAAAGTGAAATAAGCTTAAATCTATGTGATTACGCTACGTAAAATCTGGAGAATTTCTTGGATATTTTCTTCCCTGAAAAACAACAAAAAAAAGCACGTTTTTATTAACGTGCTCTTCTAAAAAATGTGACAACGTATCGACTAACCTAGTAATTTTATACCATATTCATATACTTGTTGTAGCAAAGATAGTTTTTCAGAATTATCTGAATGTTCCTCGGCTAAACGTTGTAAACCTGATTGAAACTCTACCGCACTTTTTTCAAGTTTATTCTGTCGGTATTTTTGCCATTTAATTTGTTCAGCACGTGTGAGGGTTGTATAAAAGTGGCGAGCTCGATAATGGAACAATAATTCAGGGATACGTCTATCTTCAAAAGCTAAACTATGTTCAGATAATTTTTCTGCAGGTAAACTACGTAAAATAGCCATATTGTTTTTATCAGCATTGCTGAAAAAGCCATTGTATAGCTCAGTTTCTACATTATCATTCGATGCAAATTGACGTTCTTCATTAAAAATATCCACCACTTTTTCTCGAAGATCAAAAGATGCTCGTAATTTTGCAAGATTATCCAAGCATAATTGTCGATCAATCCCAAGCCGATTTGCTGTTTCTGGCAACAAGGTTTTGGCTGGCGCTAAAATAGGACATTTATTGATATGCACAAGCTTTAATGGAACAGATGAAACGCCCCTTTCTTCTAATTCCGATTTTTTTGTATATAAATCTGCTCGTAATTCATCCGCACTTTTGGCTAATAAATTATCGATATCGCCAGTTAAATCACAAACAATGAGTGCATTTTGATTTGTCGGATGCCAAGCTAAAGGTGCAACCCAAGTGCAATTTCCACGATAATTCCCTAGCATTCCAGAAACATGCACTAAAGGTGTCATTGCGCCTGTATCAACTAATTTTTCGATTTCTTTTTTACCTCGGTTTTCAAAGAAATATTGGAATAATTTAGGTTGTTTTTCTTTAATTAATTTCGCCATAGCAATAGTTGCATATACATCCGCCATGGCATCGTGAGCATTTTCATGCTCAATACCATTTGCTTTAGTGAGTTTTTCTAAGCGGAAACTTGGCATTCCATCATCGTCATAAGCCCAATTAATCCCTTCTGGACGCAAGGCATAACAGGCTCGCACTAAATCTAACAAATCCCAGCGTGAATTCCCATTTTTCCAGCTGTATTCATAAGGATCAATAAAATTACGATAAAACGTATAACGCGTCATTTCATCATCATAGCGAATATTGTTATAACCCATGACACAAGTATTGGGTTGGGAAAATTCTGCTAAGATATTTGCGGCGAATTCAGGCTCAGAAAGCCCCTTTTCATTACATTCTTGAGGCGTAATTCCTGTGACCATTACGGCTTCAGGAGCCGGTAAATAATCGTTGGTTTGTTTACAATAAAACATTATTGGTTCGCCAATGATATTAAAATCAGCGTCTGTACGAATACCCGCAAATTGCGCAGGGCGATCTGTTGCTGGATTTACACCAAAACTTTCATAATCGTAAATAAAAAAGCTGAAATTTTTTGCCATGGCTACTCTCTTTTACGCGATGATTTTATCTAAATAATATAGGCAAAAAATAGCTGATAAACTGAAAATAATGCCTAGCCAATTTAGCTTGCTAATTCTTTCTTTAAAAACTAATGCGCCAGTTATCGTGCCTAAACAAATCACGCCAATGTTCATTCCCGCGAAAACAAGCGTTGGATTTCCAGCAAAACTTTGATGTGCTTTTATATAGAATAAAATATTAAAGAAATTCAATACACCTAAAACGATGCCGCCAATTACACTTGATGATGTCCATTGCGCACGTTTTAAGAATAAATAGATAAACATAACGCAGGCTGCCAGCGAGAAGGAAATAAACAATGTTGCAGGAAATGCACCGCCGCTTTTCGCTACTTGCTTGAATAAAATATCAATGATGCCGTAACCAAACCACACACCGATTAATCCTAAAACACCTTTAAAATTGACCGCACTTTGCCCTTGAGTTGGCTTAGTTAATAAACAAAATAAACCAATAAAGGCTAATACAACGCCAATGATTTTAGATTGGCTTAGTGTTTCATGAAAAATTAAAAACGCAGCTAAAATGGGAAGAAACAACGAAAGACGTTGCGCTGCGTCAGAACGTACAATTCCAGCAAACTCCACTGCTTTTGACATAATAATAAATACGCTAGGTAGCAATAAACCTAGTGCTAAAAAAATGGGTGAATTTTCGCTTTGTGCAATGTAATCAGTAAATTCTAAGCCTTTAAAATCAGGTTTAAGTAAGAAATAACTGAAAGTGATAGCCGTGATGTAGTTGAATGCGATAGCTTGTTCAATAATGATATTTTTTTTACGGGCAATTTTCAGTAAAACTGAAACTGCTACGCTGCAAAGAATGGCAAGAATAAGATTGTGCATTTTTAATCCTTAATAGCTTGTTTAATTAAACTCATAACGTATTCAAGATATTGGGTACTTTCAACAGCAATTTCATAATCTCCATTTCCCCAGTGACCAGTATTAGATACATTTTTGGCTAAATTTTTAGGATCATCTAATTCTCCATAAGGAAGATTAATCCAAATTTTTAAATTCTTTTGTTGAATACGAATATCTGCAATATTTCGATCTTTTTTAAATGCAATGTAAAGTTTACGTACATTAATTTCTATATTTTGATCTAAGTTTAAAATTGCTTGCCTAAATGACTCATATAATTCCTGAATAAAATCAGTTTTATCAGCTAAGTGATCAGATTCTTGATAAACTTTTATTTCTTTTAATATTGAGAGCTCCTCTCTCTTTTCATTAGAAACTGCTTTAATATTAGGTGCTGATTTTAATTTATTAATAATATTGAGCGTAATAATATCATTATCAAAGCGATTAACTTCCCATAATTCAATAGGTAAATCTTTAAAATTCGTGGCTTGAATTTGGAAATCATTAAAAGCAGGTGAAACAAAAATCACCTTAGATTGTGACCAATCCACATCATTTCTTTTAAGTGGGAATTTTTGCTTTTCATTATATTCCACAATAAAATCAGCTTTATATTCAAGCATCAAATTAAGATAAGAAATCCCTTGATCAACCACACTAGAATTTTGTTGTCTTTTATATTCAATAATGACAAAGGCTTGAGTTTCAGGATCAAAAGCTAAGGTATCAATACGTGAATTTTTAATAGAAAATTCCGAACGAATAAAAATATAGCCACTTAATAAGGTAAGATTTTCTTCAAATAAACGCTGAATATCCTTTTCCAGCTTAAATTTTTGCTGCTTCAGCTGTGATAATTGTCCTTTTTTTGATGTAAAGATTTTCATTATTCCTTCCTTAAAGGCTTAAGTGCGGTCAAAAACACCGAAATTTTCAACCGCACTTCCCTTCTATTTTTTAATCTGTCGCACCGAATCCGCGTAAACCAACAACGTGTACGTGCTCTTGGTTGCCTGCGATTTTACGCACGAGTTTATAAGTGGTGCCTTTTTCCGGGCTGATATTTTCAGGTGCAGCGATAAGCAACTGCATATCCAAACGTTCGCAAAGTTCGAATAAGGTAGAAATAGATTTACCATCTAAACGCGCCGCTTCATCTAAGAACAACAAGCGACAAGGCACAATATCTTTACCACGAATTCGACGGCTTTCTTCTTCCCAACTTTGAACAACCATTAAGAGAATTGACATACCTGTACCGATAGCTTCACCAGTAGAAAGTGCTCCACTTTCTGCACGTAACCAGCCATCAGCACCACGGAATACTTCCACTTCAAGCTCAAGATAATTACGGTAATCTAACAATTCTTCACCAATTGTTTGCGCTGTGCGTTGTCCCATATCAATATGTGGATTAATGCGTTGATAGAGCTTCGCCATAGCTTCAGAAAAAGTGATGCGATTATCGTTGAATAAATCTTGATATTCATTTTGCTGAGCAGAAAGTGCATCCAGCAACATGGCATGGGTATCACGAATATTCACTACCAAACGAACAGATTTTACCTGACCAAACGCAATGTTTTGTAAGCCTTGGTTAAGCATACGAATACGATTTTGTTCACGCTGAATCGTTTTACGCATAATATTTGCAACACTTTCAGAACTGATCGCCAATTTTTTCTCACGGCCAGTTAATTCAGCCGTTAAACGAGAAAGCTCAATTTCCATTTGTTCAATGGCATCAATTGGATCATCCGTTTTAATAATGTCTTGGCGAATACGTTCACGTAGGTGCTGATACACCGCAATAAAGAACCGCACTTTATTTTCAGGTTTGCGACTATCTTCAGACACTCTTAGGCTATCACGTAAATATTCATTATCCGCCACTGCTGTACGCAACGCGCCTAATGCTTTATCTGACATTGAACGTAACTCATCTGCAGATAAATAAGCGAGCTCTCGGCGATTGAGGCGTTTTTCCATATCAGAATTACGTGATAAACGTAAAACCACACACCAACTCACTTTCGCTGCTACAACTAATTCACGTTGAGTTTTATAATCACGTTCGGTTTTTCGGATTAGACGATTTAAGTTGTCCGCTTCGCTTTCAATTAATGTCAGTTGTTTTTCTACATAAGAACGACGCTGACGGCTTGTTGAAAGTTGTTGATGTAATTCATCACGACGGATACACGCGCGTTCTTCAGCACCATCATCAGCTCTCACGCCCAGATCGCTAATTTCACCAATCAATTCATTTAAGAGTTGATATTTACTATCGTAAGAACTTTGTAACTGAATCAATACGCGATTATATTCAGCAAATTGACTTTGTTTTTGACGAACTTGCTCACGTTGTGTATCTCGTTGTGCTTGCATTTGTTCTAAACGTTGGCGAAGTTTTTCGTTTAATTCAGAAGTTTCAGCCTGCCCTGCATCTTCATAACCAAAATGCGGTTTACGTTGTACAACATCAGCTAACGCAAATACACGTTGTTGAACTTGTTTTTGACGCTCAATCGCTTGAGTTAATTCATTTTTTAAGCCTTCGTAATTTTCTGGATCACTTTGTAAACTATTGGCTATAGGCTCTAATTGTGACAACGTTACGCCATACTGACGAATAAAATATTCATCTTGCTCTGCAATATCTAATTGCTCACGACATTCTTCAATACGATCAATTAAATCTTCATCAGCTAATACATTGAGTTGTGGAATTAACTTATTGAGTAATTGCAGTTTTTCTTTTGCATTATCTAATTGAATGCGTAATTGTTGTTCGCCGTTATTAAATTGGTTTAATTCACGATCAATTTCATTGCGTTCGCGATTAATCTCAGACATTAACTCTTCTGGATTTGGCTGGAACGCCAGTGCTAAATGTAACCCAACAAATTGGCTGAAATGTTCGTGTAAACGTTGGCATTTTTGTACATCAAACGCAATTTGTGCATGTTGTTCTGCCACTTCATCACGTTCAATTTGTAATTCTTCTAAACGTTTTTCACGTGCTGCACGCCCAAATAACGGGATTTCAGGGAATCTTGAATAGCGTAATTCACGATCTGAAACTTGCACGACAACACCTAGCTCAAGTTCTTGTGCAGATAATACGCTATCGTCAAATGCGGTAGGATCGCCTTCAATTAAATACAAATCATCAGGGCAATCTTCTAATTGGGCAAGTTGTTCACGCACGGCATTGAGATCACGCACAACAATAGCATGACGTGCAGGCCCGTAAAGTGCGGAGAAATAAGGCGCATCTTCAATGGTTACATCATCGTAAAGCTCTGAAAGCAACACCCCACCAAAACGTTCTGCCAGCATATTTAAGCGTGGATCTTCTGAACCATCTGGCTGACTTAAACGAGAAATTTGTTCATCTAAATGCAAACGTTTTTGTTCAAGTTGATCACGTTGCATCGTGAGTTCACGTTCTTTCACCAGTTGTGATTGCATAAAGTTCATCACATCTTGGCTATGTTCAAACCTCTCGCCACTTTGTTGCTCTAAACGTTCTAATGCAGCTTGAGCTGTCAGCCATGCTGGGGCTTTACGCGCATTTTCATCATAAAGTGCGGTTAAATTTTCACGTTTTTGACGAAGCGTAGAACGGTTTTCCACTTGTTCTGAAAGTTCAGTAGAAATATCTTCAATTAACGCTTCTTGTTCGGCGTGATAATCCTCTAATTCTTCTGCTGTTTGTAAACTTAAATTAGCACGTTGATTAAAATCATTAAGTAATTTGACCGCACTTTGTTGTTGTGCATAACGTTGCTCAAGTTCATGTAATTTTGTGCGAAGTTGTGGCGTTTGTTGTGCCTGCAATTTTTGGCTTGGATATTCACGTAATAATTCTTTGGCACTTTCCCAGGCTGAAGAACGAGGTATTTCACCCGCAATTTTGCATACTAATTGATACGCTTTATCGAACTGAGATTTTGCCGCTTCAGAAATAGACATTTTGTGCTCGAGTTCAAGCACAGTTTCCGTTAAACTTTCAGCGTGAGCTTCAAATTCTGCGTGATAATCTTCTACATTTTTAACACTTAAATCCGCTAAACCGCATAATGTTTTCGCTTTTTCAAGGGCTGCAATAGCTTGTTGATATTGAAGTGCGCGAGTTTGTTGGGCATCTAATGCTTGTTGATAGTCAGCTAATTGGGATCGTACAGCGTCAATTTCAATTTCAGTTTGCTCAAATTGGGCTTGGCTTTCTTCTAATGCATCATTCGCATCTTCAACCACCATTTTTTGTTCTTCTAAACGCTCGGTGAGTTCTGTAATATCTTCTTGATAACGCGTAATTTTTTCTTGGTGACGCAAAGCATTTAACACTAAATTAAGATGATCAACCGCACTTTGGTGATCAACTTCTAAAGTCCGTTCACTTTCTGCCAATTCAGCCGCTTCTCGACTTAAATTAACTAAACGATGTTGGGATAAATTCTGCTCTGCTTTTGCTTTATACCACTCACGACGAGATTCTAATGCAGCCTCAATATTGCCACGGCGTTCATTCGCATTACGCATATAATCCGAAGCAACATAATTAGTGGTTTCAGTAATTAAATGTTTGAATAAATCGCGATCTGATTGCGTGACCTTAATCGCTTCTAAAGTCATACGGTTTTCACGTAATGCACTTTCCATATCTTGGAAAGCTTTACGCACACCTAAATTTTCTGGCAATAAATAGTCACGTAAAGAGCGTGTGATTGCACTGGAAATACCACCGTATAAAGATGCTTCGATAAGTTTATAGAATTTGCTTCGGTCTGATGCTGAACGTAAACGCTTCGGAATAATACCTAAATCGAACATCATGCCGTGATAATCGGTGATGGAATGATATTGTTTAAATTGCGCACCAATGTTTTCAATTTTATCTTTAAGTTCGCTTAAATTAAGTACACGTGCTTGACGTTCGTCCACGATTTCAGTGAAAAGTGCGGTTGGATTTTGAGATAATTCGACACCTTGAATTGAGAACGTTTTTAAATCAACCTTTTTATCACGACCCGCAATTTGTTGCAGACGCACACCAACAAGAATACGTTGATGACGTGAGTTAATAGTATCTAATACCGCGTAACAAACACCTGGACGCAATTTACCATGTAAACCTTTATCGCGAGAACCGCCTGTAGAACCAGCCTCTGTTGTATTACGGAAATGTAAAAGGGTTAAATCGGGAATTAATGCGGTCACAAATCCAGCCATTGTGGTTGATTTCCCCGCACCGTTACCACCAGAAAGCGTGGTAACTAATTCGTCTAAATCGAAAGTACGGGCAAAAAAACCATTCCAGTTAATTAAGGTTAAAGAACGAAATTTACCACGCTCTATACCATTATTTGTCGTCATGCTAAAAGGTATAGGTGCATCAACGATTTCTTCGACGTTTTCATTTTCCATAATGACTTCATCGCTCTCTAATTCGATTTCATTTTCTAATTCAAAAACATCAGACATTATTCTTGTTCTCCGTCAAATTCTTCGTCAATTTCATCCGCACTTTCTGTATCGTTTTCCATTAATTGCGCTTGTTTTTCCAACGCTAAGGATTCTGGTGTTGCTGCTTCCCCATCACGAATAAGTCGAGCTTGTGCTTCTAATGGATCATCTCCGCTACGCACTTCTGCACCAAAACGAAATACAGATTCAGAAATCGTAAATTTCCCACTATTTTGTTCGCCAACGGTTTGAATCATACCTAAACGACGTAAACGACCAATTGCAGCCCGTACTTTTTCTGCCAATTTTTGTTTATCTAAGTCAGAACCACTTGAACGCTGATTAACTGCTTTTAATAATTTTCCTTCATCAGCAAGATTTAATAATTCATCATACACTTCTTGCGTACTAAAAATGCCCTGTTGAGCTAAACGTTCTGGGCTTAAATAAAGATAACAAAGCACTTTACCAACAAGCATTTCCAACTCAGAAAGTACTGAACGCGCAATTAATGTCGTTGCTTTCGGGCGAAGATAGAAAAATCCTTCTGGCGCACGAATTAGTTCCACGTTATAGCGACGATAAAATCCGTCTAATTCATTTTGGAAATCCATTAAAAATGCGTGATTATCTAAATGTTCCGTGCTGATATGGCGACCTGAGCGCAATAGACTATCTACCGCTGGAAATATTGGATTTGCAATCGCCACAGCGAGTTTTGGGGAAATTACATCTTGAATATCTGTCATGGTTAATTTCTCATTTTATAAATTCGTTTTTTAATAAGCCACGAAATCAATACTTATCAATCACATGCGCTTGCACTTCTGCGCCACGTTCATTAATTGCTTGCCAATCTGGATAAATACCCGATAAATCATCATTCGCCATACCAAGACGCACTGCTTGATCAACAATGATTCGAGCCACATCAAAATGACGAGAAAGTGGATAATTTTCCAGTTGTTCTTTTAACACTAAACTCAAATCAATCGGACGGTTATTTTCACGATAAGCAATCAGTAAGCCTTGCATATGCTCTACAATTTGATCGTGTAAATCAGAAAGGGATTCGTATTGCAATTCTTCTGGCAATTCACCTAAAGCATCATCTTCACGCAACACCATTTCTTCATCGCGTAGATCGACTAAACGCTCGGCTTGCGCTGTCCATAAGAACCAAGGATGATCAAAATAATGATGAATAGAATTACGTAAACGTTGTGAAAACACGCGATTTTTATCCATATCAATGGCAGTACGAATAAATTTATGCACATGGCGGTCATAACCAATCCATAAGTCTATGGCTTGTTGCCCCCAGCTAATAATTCGGTCAAGTTTAGATTGTAAATCGGTAATTAATTGATCGATAAAATACAAGTCATCTCGTCCAATCACACAATCTTGAATACGTAATAATTGTGCTTGCAATTTATCGCCTGCGGCGTTTAATGTATCTTGCAATTCGCGTAAATTACCTGATGTTTCATCTAATAAACGTTCACAGCTTGAAATTGCCGCTTGCCAATCTTTAGTAAGAAGCTCTGCAATTTCATCTTTAATACTTTGCTGGTTTTCATCCATAATGCGTTGTGAAAGATCGATGCTATCAAAAATCTCTGCAACGGAATATTTTAATGGTGCAAACACATTACGACGCCAAAAATGTTCGCTTTCGTTATTCTCCACGCCCTCTTCTGCTGAATCAGAAGCACGTTGAATTTCATCTGCCACAATGGAAAGCTGTACAGAAAGACGCAATGCGGAAAATTCACGCTGACGAATGTAATAATCAGACACGCCAACACCTAATGGCGTTAAACGATAAATCGCCAAACCCTCAGTAAATTCGCTACTAAAACGATTTAACAAACGTTGTTTCACTAATTCATTAATTGCATTATTCGCTCGTGTTGCAATAGCATCCGTAGATTGCTCAAAAGCATTCATCGTGTGACGAAAAATATCTACAAGATCCGCTTCCAGCATTTCGCCGTCTAAACGTTCGTTGTTATAAATTGCAATCGCCAGCAGGAAAACCAAGCGCTCGGTAGGTAAATTCAAAGAAAACTCGCGATCTTTTGCCCAAGAGACGAGTTCAGGAATAGTTTGGGATGTTTCAATCATTGAATTGCAAAGCGTTAAAATTGAACAAAAAATTGGAAAGATTATACAGGATTTTTTGTGGATCTTAAAAATCTTCTTTTGAATTGACCGCACTTTTCCTATTTTTCACGTATAATGTGCGCCTTTCATGAATAACTAAAGATAACAGAATGAGAGAATTAACCCAGTTAGCCCAACAAGAAAAAAAACAAACCTATAATTTCAATAAATTACAAAAACGTCTTCGCCGTAATGTAGGCAACGCCATTGCAGATTTTGGTATGATCGAAGATGGCGATAAAGTCATGGTGTGTTTATCTGGAGGCAAAGACAGTTATACGCTTCTCGATATTTTGTTGAATTTACAGCAAAGTGCACCAATTAAATTTGATATTGTGGCAGTAAATCTCGATCAAAAACAACCAGGTTTTCCAGAGCACGTATTGCCTGAATATTTGGAAAGTATTGGCGTAGATTACAAAATTGTACAAGAAAATACTTACGGAATTGTGAAAGAAAAAATTCCAGAAGGAAAAACCACTTGTTCACTCTGCTCTCGCCTACGCCGTGGAATTTTATATCGTACCGCCACAGAACTTGGTGCAACCAAAATCGCTTTAGGACACCACCGAGACGATATGTTAGCGACACTATTTTTAAATATGTTTTATGGCGGCAAAATGAAATCCATGCCACCTAAATTGATTTCTGACGATGGTAAACAAATTGTGATTCGTCCGCTTGCTTATTGCAAAGAAAAAGATATTGAGAAATATGCCATCGCGAAGGAATTTCCGATTATTCCTTGTAACCTATGTGGCTCACAACCAAATCTTCAACGCCAAGTCGTAAAAGAAATGCTTAATACTTGGGATCGTCAATATCCTGGACGCTTAGAAACTATGTTTAGCGCAATGCAAAACATTACATTGTCACATATGTGTGATCCGAAATTATTTAATTTCAAAGGCATCAAACATGGGCAACTAATTGATGGCATTGAAGGCGATACCGCATTTGATGAAGAACGAATCACGCCAATGCAATTTGAGGACGAAGATCAAACCAATTTTTCAAACAAGGAAATGATTAACTTTAAAGAAGTGAATTAATATGTTGAATATCAATGGAATTGAAGTTGAAGCTGACAAAGACGGTTATTTGCTCCATAGCCAACAATGGAACGAAGATGTCGCTCAAGCTATTGCACAGTTAGAAAGTATTGAATTAACTGATGCACATTGGGAAGTGATTTATTTTGTGCGAGACTTTTATCAAGAATATAACACCTCCCCAGCCATCCGTATGTTGGTAAAAGCCATGGCGGAAAAGCTTGGTGCGGATAAAGGTAACAGCCGTTATTTGCAACGCTTATTTCCTGAAGGCCCAGCAAAACAAGCTACCAAATTAGCAGGCTTACCGAAACCTGCAAAATGCCTATAAAAGTGCGGTCAATTTTTTGAAAATTTTAAACGCTTAGTTTATTTACGACTTGTTTTTGTAAGATAAAATACAGGCTCTTTTAAACCCTAACTAACAAGGAAATGTTATGAAAATTAGTGCTAGAAACCAATTAAAGGGTAAAGTTGTTTCAATCGAAAACGGTTCAGTAAATGCAATCGTTCACATCGATATCGGTGGCGGTAACGTACTTTCTTCTACTGTGTCTTTAGCAGCAGTTAAAGAATTAAACTTAGAAGTTGGTAAAGAAGCATACGCAATCATCAAAGCATTCTGTAATGGTTGGTGTAGAATAATTTCTTCCATACAAACAGAATTGAATATAACCGCACTTTTAAAGTGCGGTTTTTTTATGTCTTGATTTCGGCATTAAACTACTCTGTTACAAAGTAAAGATGTTTTTATATAAAAAATAGGCTGTGTTTTAATATTTAATTGATAAAACATCTTAAATCCATTAAAATCCTATAATTTCAGATAGTTAGGGTCTTAAAAAATTTTATGAAAACTACTCATGATATTGATGTACTCAAACAACTATTTGAAAGCCTTTCAGGAATTGTCGTTTGATATGGGCTTAAATCATTATAGATTCCGAGAAACAAATACAAAAATGGCGTGTCAATATTGACTGTGAACAACTATCACAAACGATTGAAAGATCTAATCTTTGGCACATTCAAAGGTGTGGTAACAAAATACCTAAATAACTATCTTGTTTACTATAATTTTGTCAATTTCGCCAAGATAGAAAACCGAATAAAGGAGTCGTCTTATTCGATTTTATTCGCAATACAGCTTGCCAAAGTAGAACGTTTGAAATTTCAAAACGTCCTACATTGCCAATTTAATAGCTGACACCCCCCTAAATATTCATAAAATATAGATAGGGATTATCTTGTTGTTAAAGCTAAATTTAACAATACTGAAAAGCTTATAGAACAATTGGTATTGAGGAAACGCCCCAAAATCTAAGCAACAAGATTTCTCGTAGGGCATTTGATGCAGATTTCATGTTGCAGGTTTTGACTGCAATTGGATGTGAAGAATTATCTATTAAATAGACTTTAGATTTAAGGAATTAACAATGGCTGAAAAATCAGTTGATATGCTAGTATCTACGGAATTGAAAAATGTGGGTTATACTGATAGCGATATTAATTATGGCTACTCTCTCCCATCTACAGGTAATAATGACTTTACCCCTATCGAAAACCAACAGTATGAATCTAAGTCACTTCAAAACACTCGGTCTGAATTTGAATTTTTAATTTTTAATTTTTAATTTTTAATTTTTAATTTTTAATTTTTACAGGTAGTAAAAAGTACAAAAATGAGCATTTAATTTTAATCGAAGATAAAAAAGATGAATCTAAATTAGGAAATATCACAAATATTAATGATGTTAAGGGGTTGCAGAAACTAGCTATTACTGATGGATTCCACTATGCTTATGATCTTTTGTCTAAAACAGACACAATTAAAACTATTTTTGTAATAGCTGTAGCAGGTAAAAATCTAAAATCCTCTGCAATTTTTCTTTATAAAGAATCAGCAATCCTTGATAAATATGCAAGATATCCTGTTGTAAAATTTAATGATGATATTTCGTATATTTTCATAGAACAATGGAATGACTGGCAACAGCTTGCCAAAGATAAATTTACCAATTATATCAATGAAAATATACTAGGGCTAAATTCACCCGAAAATGAAATCAATCTTGCTCATATCCGTTCTGTTGCCAATAAGCTATCAAACACTATTGATAAAAAATTAAAATTAGACCCTTTTAATCGTCTTTTATTGGTAGCAGGAATACTTTTAGGTATTAACGAAGATGCAAATTTAATCACAAGTTTTAAAAAACCTTATGGGGCGAGTGACTTATATAATAGGATTGATGGGGCGTTACCTATAGATAAATTCGATTCGGAAAAAAAGAAACAATTACTCCATAGCTTTGCTTTTATAAAAAACGATACTAGAATCAACACCGAACTTGTAAATGAAAAAACTCAAAACAGTGAGGGTTATCCACTTGATTTAATTTGTAAGGAATTAATTAAAAAATCACCTGTAGGTTATTCCATCTTAGACCTTATGAAACAATCTAGTCATATTGACCTATTAGGTAATCTTTTTGATATCTTTACCAAATATATGAATATAGGTGGTTCAAGTGGTGATATTGTTTTAACGCCCAACCATATCACAAAATTCATGGCTGAAATTATTGATGTAAACCCCGATGACAATGTTGTAGATATCACAGTAGGAACAGGTGGATTTTTGATATCTGCAATGAAAGTTATGGAAGAAAAGCTAGAAGCAAATAAATCCTTAACGGTTAAAGAAAAAGCAGATAAAAAAAGAAAGATTAGAGAAAATCAGCTTTGGGGTGTGGAACATCAAAATTATATGTATGCAACTGCTGTCACCAATATGCTTTTGCATGGTGATGGGAAAAGTCATATTTTTCATGGTGATTCTCTAAGAAAACATGATTTTACAAGCAAAAAATCATTTGATGAAATTTTTGCAGATGTCGAATTTAGTAAATTACTCTTTAACCCTCCTTATAATAACCAAGACATTTTCGTTAAAAATGGGTTAGACCTTTTGAAAAAAGGAGGTAAGGCTGCAATCATTGTACCTAAACAAACTTTTAATAAGGGGGGTACTGTTGTCGAGGATATTTTTAAAAACCATAGACTTGATGCAGTATTTGACTTGCCCACAGGTCAATTTAAAAAGAAAAATGGTACGGTAGGAATAGAAGTAGCTATTTTTATTTTTACTGCTCATGTTCCGCATGACTTCAATAATAACTTTGTTACGTTTGTTAAACTTCTAAAAGATGAAGTTGGAACAAAAGGCAATTTAAAGGGTGTTGCAAGTGAAAAAACAAAAAAACTTTATGAAAAAATGGTTGATTTTACCAAAAGTAGCTATGTAGATACGAATTTATTAAGTAATCAAACTTATTTTGCTGAAACGCTAAAGAAGAAATTGGAAAAAGGCAAATATATGTATAGAGATTACGAAACCAAATTAGATGCAATACCTACCGAAGATGATTTTATTGATACTATAGGTGATTACCTTGAGTTTTTGGTTGTTGAACAACAACGAAAAAATATAGAGGTGTAATATAATGCAATTTAAAAAATTTCCAATATTAGAACTCTTTGATAGACAAACGACAAATACTTATAAAGGGTTTAATGCTGATAGCTTGGTGGTAGAACATGGTGAAACACCTGTTATTGTAAATAGTGCAAAAAACAATGGAATATCGGGTTATTCAGTATTAAAGCCTAATAATGAGCGCAATGTAATTACCTTGAGTGATACTGTTAATTCTGATGAAACAATATTCTATCAAGATAAAGAATTTATTGGATTTAGCCATGTCAATAAATTAATCCCAAGACATTTATCATTTAATAAGTATCATGCTTTATATATTATTACCGTCCTAAAGAAAACTATCAAGGGACAATATGATTATGGGGCAAAGTTTACTTCGGATATTGAGCATACTATTATTAAATTGCCAGTAGAGAATCTAAATGATACCGAGCCGTATTGGTCTTATATGGAAAGTTTTATAAAAGACTTAGCCCCTAAGTATCTAGTGAGAATTGAACAAAATAAACAACTACGAATAAAAGAAATTCAAGATAAGCAAAAAGAAATAGTTAAGTTGTTGGGTATAGAGAATATTGAAATTAGTGAAAATGATGAAAAGCTAATTTCTGAATTAGCAAATAAAAACTGGCAACCTGTCCGCGTTTCCGATATTTTTGATATCATTAAACGAGGCAAAAGACTAATTAATGCTCATAGAATTGAGGGTAATTTGCCTTTTATTACCGCACGTATCATAAATCAAGGAATATCTAGCTATATCTCAAATCCAAATATTGAGATTTTTCCATCGAATAGTATCACCATAGATATGTTTGGTAAGGTTTATTATAGAGATTTTGAATACGGTGCAGATGACCATGTAGCGATTCTTGCTTGCTCGGATGATTCTATATCCAAAGAATCTCTATTATTCATTTGCCCTCTTATAGAAAAAGCGATAATGGGAAAATTTGATTATGCTCAAAATTTTTACGCATCGGATGTTTATGACATCCTAATTAAACTTCCGCATAATGGCTCTGAAATTGATTTTAAATATATGAATAGCTTATACGAAGTGATGGTTAAAAAAGTGATACACAAATTTAATTGCTATATTTGCGAAGAAAACACAAACACAGTATTGCACAAAAATAATATTGAAGAAGTGCTGAAAGACTTTACCCCTAAATTAACTCAGTAAATAATATTTAAAAGCAGTGTAAGATAACTGTTTATTTAACATTTGTTTTGTGCAAGTGCTACATAATGACGATTATTGCAAACTCCAAAATCTCAATTGATTAATGGAAATTCAGAAATCATTTTGTACTTAATTGGAGGCTCTACGAAAACTATGATGAAAGATAATAAAATTTCTTTTATAACTAGTTTAGTGGCAGAAGATGATATTACAAAAAAAAGAAACGAAATATAGAGTAGTTAAATTAAAAAAAGCTTTAGATATGAAAGAATTCAATCAATATATGATTGAAATGGGATATAAACCAATAATAAGTCCAAATGAAAGAATGGTAGAGTTTTAAGTGTGGAAGCAAACCTAAACTCAAATATTATAATCAAAGAACTTTGCAAATGAAATAGGTGAGTCTTACTCAACAATCAAGGCGATTATACATCGCCTTTTCTATTTTATGAAATCCATCAAATATTAAAACATAGCCTAAATTTTTGACAATCAACAGTATCGTAAAACACAGCCAAAAAATAACGGCAATCGCTTAAACGATCACCGTTAAATTGAACTCACTGTTTAAACAGTAAATTATATTGGTTATTTTCGAAAAGTATTACTCTTCATTCAATAACTTTAATTCACGGCTTCTTACTTGATTTTTCAAGATTTCCGCAAATTCTTCCACAGTAAATGTACCTAAATCAGCACCTTTACGGGTACGTACTGCCACTTTGCCTTCTGCGATTTCTTTATCACCACAAACAAGCATATAAGGCACACGGCGTAAAGTATGCTCACGAATTTTGAAGCCCACTTTTTCGTTACGTAAATCAGTTTTCACGCGTAAACCTACATCAGAAAGCTGTTTCGCGACTTTCTGTACATAGTCAGCTTGGCTATCAGTGATATTCATTACAACTGCTTGGGTTGGTGCTAACCATGCAGGGAAGAAACCTGCATATTCTTCAGTAATGATACCAATGAAACGCTCAATAGAACCTAAAATCGCACGGTGAATCATAACAGGGGTTTTACGGCTATTATCTTCAGCCACATAAGTTGCATCTAAACGACCTGGTAATGCGAAGTCTAATTGCACGGTACCACATTGCCATTCACGACCTAAACAATCTCGTAGTGCAAACTCAATTTTTGGACCATAGAATGCGCCTTCACCTTCTTGAATTTCATATTCAAGACCGTTGTGTGCTAAGGCTGCAGCAAGACCTGCTTCCGCACGATCCCACATTTCATCTGAACCGATACGATTTTCAGGGCGAGTAGAAAGTTTTACTGCGATATTAGTGAAACCAAAGGTGCTATAAATGTCGTATACCATTTTGATACAGCTAGTTACTTCGCTCTCAATTTGATCTTCAGTACAGAAAATGTGAGCATCATCTTGAGTAAAGCCACGAACACGCATTAAACCGTGTAAAGAACCTGATGGTTCATTACGATGGCAAGAACCAAATTCCGCCATACGGATTGGTAAATCACGGTAAGATTTTAAACCTTGATTAAAAATTTGAACGTGGCCTGGGCAGTTCATCGGTTTAATTGCATATTCACGGTTTTCAGATTGGGTTGTGAACATTAAATCTGCGTAATTTTGCCAGTGACCTGTTTTTTCCCATAATACGCGATCCATCATAAATGGGCCTTTCACTTCTTGGTAATCGTATTGTTTTAATTTAGTACGCACGAAGGTTTCAAGCTCACGGAAAATTGTCCAGCCATCATTGTGCCAGAACACCATACCTGGTGCTTCTTCTTGCATATGATATAAATCTAATGCTTTACCAATTTTACGGTGGTCACGTTTTGCCGCTTCTTCTAAGCGTGTTAAATATTCAGCAAGTTGTTTTTTATCCGCCCAAGCTGTACCATAGATACGTTGTAACATTTTGTTTTTGCTGTCGCCACGCCAGTACGCACCAGCGACTTTTTGTAATTTGAAATGCTGACAGAAACGCATATTTGGCACGTGTGGTCCACGGCACATATCAATATATTCTAAGTGATGATATAACGCAGGCGTTGCAGTACGTTCAATGTTTTCATCTAAAATTGCCATTTTGTATGGCTCGCCGCGTTTTTCAAAGGTATCACGCGCTTCTTGCCAAGTAACACGTTTTTTCACGACGTCATAATTTGTTTTTGCCAATTCCAACATACGTTTTTCGATTGCATCAATATCTTCTTGGGTTAAAGAGCGATCTAAATCTACATCATAATAGAAGCCGTTTTCAATAGTTGGACCAATTGCCATTTTTACATCTGGGAATAATTGTTTAATAGCGTGTCCGAGCAAGTGAGCACAAGAATGGCGGATAATCTCTAAACCGTCTTCATCTTTTGCAGTAATGATTTCAAGTGTTGCATCTTGCTCGATAACATCGCACGCATCGCGACGTTCTCCGTTTACACGGCCTGCGATAGTGGCTTTAGCAAGACCCGCACCAATATCTTGTGCGACTTCAAGAACAGAAACAGGACGATCGAATTGACGTTGGGAACCGTCAGGTAAAGTAATAATTGGCATTGTTTTTTCCTTATACAGTGGTCACCCATACGAAAGGTGACGTGTTCATTTAAAATTCTATAAAAATTAACCGCACTTTTGCCCAACTTGGCTTCATTCCTACCATTGAACGAGCGAAATTAGGCAAAAAATGCGTGGCGAATTCTATCACTTTCTTAAGGTATTGTTAAATAAATGCCCATATTTTACAAAAAGGAAATAATGTTTTTCTAACTAAAGGCTTTATCTCTTAAAAATAAAGACTAGAATAACCGCACTTTTAACTAGGTAGCAAGGAATAAAAATGAGCAACGTATTAGTATTAAAATCTAGCATTTCAGGAAATAACTCGCAAACTAATCAATTAGCTGATTATGTTATCGAAAAATTACAAGGTAATAACATTGTAGTACGCGATTTATCCCAACAACCTCTTCCATATTTTGATACCGCAGCCGCAATTGCTGTGCGTGGAGAACCAAAAACAACAGAAGAAAAACAACTTCTAGCGTTGTCTGATAAACTAATCGAAGAATTAAAAAACGCACAAACATTGATAATTGGTGCGCCGATGTATAATTTAAACGTTCCAACACAATTAAAAAGCTATTTTGATTTTATCGCACGTCCGCGCGTTACTTTCCAATATACAGCAAACGGCTCTGAGGGTTTATTAAAAGGCAAAAAAGCCATTGTGTTATGTGCATTTGGTGGATTGTATGATGAAGAAAATCTAGTGACACAATATATGAAATCAATTTTAGGTTTTATCGGTATCACAGATGTGCAATTTGTTTATGCACAAGGCATTGGATTCGGGCCAGAGGCGATTGAAAAAGCCCAAGCGTCCGCAAAAAATAAAATTAATGAAATTGTAGCAAACCTTTAATCCTCAGATAATCTACAAAACATAAGAAAATGTATTACAAACAAAAAAGTGCGGTGATTTTACCGCACTTTTTTTCTTATTTCTTTCGTTCAACCCATTTTCCATTGGTGAAATCAACAATCCATTTAGTCGCTTTTCCCTCTTTTTCAGAAGTCACATATTGTTTTTTCTCTTTGCGACTAAAACGAACAATCGCTTCATTCTCTTCTGGGTCTTTTTGTGGAGCATCGGCTAAATAAGCTAATTTTTCAGGTAAACGCTCGCGATATTGCACTAGTTCAGCGATTTTAACTGGGCGTGTTTCGCGTGATTTAGGGAAGTTATGGGCTGACATAAATACACCACTCGCACCATCACGCAATACAAAATATGCATCAGATTTTTCGCATTTTAACTCAGGGAAATGTACTGGCTCTTCTTTCGGTGGTGCGACCTCGCCATTTTTCAAAATTTTGCGCGTGTTATCACAATTTGTACATCCCATATACTTGCCAAAACGACCAAGTTTTAGATGCATATCCGCACCGCATTTATCACACTCAACAACAGGGCCATCATAACCTTTAATTTTGAATGAGCCTTCTTCAATTAAATATCCATCACAATTTGGATTATTACCGCAAATATGGATTTTACGATGGGCATCGATTACATAGCTGTCCATTGCCGTACCACATTTTGTACAACGTTTACGATCCATTAATGCTTTAGTTTCTGAAGATTCATCTAAAACATTCAGTAATTCCGCTTCAGGAATTAAATTAATCGTTGTTTTGCACCGCTCTTTTGGCGGCAATGCATAACCCGAGCATCCTAAAAATACGCCCGTACTTGCCGTACGAATGGCCATATTTCTGTCACAGGTTGGGCATTTAATATCGGTTTCCACGAGATTATTCGGGCGCATACCGCCTTCAAGTTCATCTAATTCAGCTTTAGAAAGCTGGCTAGAAAAATCCTTAAAGAATTGATTCAATTCAGTTTTCCAATTTACTGAACCAGAGGCAATTTTATCTAAAGTATCTTCCATATTCGCGGTGAAATCGTAATTCATTAATTCACCAAAAGACTCATTGAGGCGATCAGTCACAATTTCGCCCATTTTTTCTGCATAGAAACGACGATTTTCAGTACGAACATAACCACGTTCTTGAATAGTGGAAATAATTGCCGCATAAGTGGAAGGTCTGCCAATACCACGTTTTTCCAATTCTTTTACTAAAGCCGCTTCAGTAAAACGAGCAGGTGGTTTGGTAAAGTGTTGTGTTGGTTGCACTTCTTTTAAAGCAAGTTTTTCTGACACAGTAACTGAAGGCAATTCTTGATCTTCAGGATTTTTACCTATCTGTGGCAATACTTTTGTCCAACCATCAAAACGTAAAATTCTGCCTTTTGCTTTCAAGGTATAATCGCCTGCGGAAACAGTCAATGTACTACTATCATATTGTGCTGGCGGCATTTGACATGCTAAAAATTGACGCCAAATTAAATCATAAAGGCGTACTGCGTCTTTTTCCATTCCCTCTAAGGATTCAGGCAATGCTCGAATATCTGATGGACGAATAGCCTCATGCGCCTCTTGCGCATTTTCTTTACTAGAATAAAAATTTGGTTTTTCTGGTAAATATTGTGCACCAAAATGATTTTCAATATAGCTACGCGCCATATTCAGCGCATCTTGACTCAAATTGGTTGAATCCGTACGCATATAAGTAATGTAACCCGCTTCATATAAACGTTGGGCTAACATCATTGTCTTCTTAACGCCAAATCCCAAGCGAGTACTTGCCGTTTGTTGAAGTGTTGATGTAATAAATGGTGCTCGAGGGCGAGAACTTGTTGGCTTAGTTTCCAAATCTGTGACAACGTAATCTGAAACATTCAGAAAATCTACCGCACTTTGTGCTTCTTTTTGATTTTTTGGATCAAATTTTTTGCCTTTATAATCCGTAACGTCCAAGCGTATAGCTTGTTTATTTTGATTATTCGTAAGGACGGCAACTTCCCAATATTCTTCAGGCTGGAACGCTTTAATTTCACGCTCCCGTTCGACTAATAATTTAACCGCAACCGATTGAACTCGACCAGCAGAAAGCCCGCGTGCCACTTTTTTCCAAAGTAATGGTGACACCATAAAGCCCACTACTCTATCTAAAAAACGACGAGTTTGTTGGGCATTAACTCGATCCATATTTAATTGTTCAGGCTTTTCAAAAGCCTGTTTAATGGCATTTTTAGTGATTTCGTTAAACACCACGCGACTAAAACGATCATCGTTACCACCAATCACTTCACGTAAATGCCACGCAATCGCTTCCCCTTCTCTATCCAAGTCGGTTGCGAGATAAATGTGATCTGCTTTTTTAGCAAGCGACTTTAATTCGGAAACCACTTTTTCTTTACCAGGCAGAATCTGATAATTTGCTTTCCAATCGTGATAAGGATCAATACCCATACGTTTAACTAAGGCGTTACGTTCCTTTTCTGCCTTAATTTTTGCTTTTTCTTCGGCATCCATACCTTTGGTTGAAATTGGTTTAGCTTTTTCACCTGTACTAGAACCAACCGTCGGCAAATCACGAATATGTCCAACGCTCGATTTCACGACATATTGGCTACCTAAATACTTATTAATAGTTTTTGCTTTTGCTGGCGACTCCACAATCACCAAGGATTTACTCATTTGATTACCTAATATCACTAGAATTTTGTAAAATTGGCGGTATAGTGCAAAGTTATGTTGGCAAAATCAAGCATTTTTTCAAAAAAGGTCTATAAATGGATAAACTCAACGCGATTTCTATTTTCTGCAAAGTCATTGAAACCCAAAGTTTTACATTGGCAGCAAAGCAACAAAATATTTCTGTGGCGATGGCAAGCAAATTAGTTTCACAATTAGAAGAACATTTAAAAACACGATTGTTACAACGTACCACCAGAAAAATTATGCCTACTGAAGCTGGAATGATGTATTATCAACGCTGCCAAGGAATTTTACTTGATTTAGATGAAGCAGATTCCAGCATCACCCACCTTACCAGTTCATTACAAGGAAATTTACTGATTTCCGTTCCTCGTGATTTTGGTTTACTTTTTATTGCACCAAATTTACCCACTTTTATGGCTAAGCATCCTCATTTGCATATTGAAGTTGAATTTAATGATAAGAAAATCGATTTATTATCCGAAGGCTATGATCTTGCTCTTCGTATTGGTTATATGGAAGATAGCTCGTTAGTTTCACGTAAAATAGGAACTACTACTGTTCATTTTGCAGCGTCGCCTAATTATCTTGAAACGAATGGTATTCCACAAACGCCTGATGATTTAGAACATCACAATGGCTTACTTTATAAAAATGCAATGAATCAGGTAAATTGGGTTGGTTCACGTATAAATCAAACCCAACGTTTCAAAATCCAATCCAAAGTGGTAAGCAATAGCGGTTTTGCCTTATTAAATATGGCAAAAGCGGGACTAGGTATTGCTAATTTACCAAAATTTATTTTAGGTAGAGCCTTTGAAAAAGGCGAGCTTATTGAAATATTGCCAGAATATAAACAACAAAAATTAGAAATTCATGTGGTCTATCCAAACAGAAGACATTTACCAATAAAAGTACGGGCATTTATTGAATTTTTATCTGGATTGGGCTTGTGTTCAGAAATTTTGGAAAATCATGAAGATAATATTTAAATGCTATAAATAAAAATACCGCACTTAAGCAACCCAAAGTGCGGTTATTTTTATGCGTGTTTTTTTATAATGCTTTTAAGATATCTTCAACGCGATCTTTTGCATCACCAAAGAGCATTTGCGTATTCTCTTTGAAGAATAATGGATTTTGTACGCCAGCGTAACCCACTGCCATTGAACGTTTGAACACAATCACATTTTGTGCTTTCCATACTTCTAACACAGGCATTCCTGCGATTGGGCTATTTGGATCTTCCATCGCAGCTGGGTTTACCGTATCGTTCGCACCTATAACCAATACCACATCGGTATCAGCGAAATCATCATTGATTTCATCCATTTCAAGTACGACATCGTAAGGTACTTTCGCTTCAGCTAAAAGCACGTTCATGTGGCCCGGTAAACGTCCTGCAACAGGGTGAATACCAAAACGAACGTTCACACCACGTTCACGCAATTTTGCCGTAATATCAGCGACTGGATATTGTGCTTGTGCAACAGCCATACCATATCCCGGCGTGATAATCACAGAACTTGCATTTTTCAACAATTCAGCCACTTCTTCCGCTGTAGTTTCACGGTGTTCGCCTTGTTCTTCGCTTGAAGAAACTTGAACATCGTTACCAAAACCACCCGCAATGACGCTCACAAATGAACGGTTCATCGCTTTACACATAATGTAAGAAAGAATTGCACCAGAAGAACCAACAAGCGCACCTGTAACGATGAGCAAATCATTATTCAACATAAAACCTGCTGCAGCCGCTGCCCAACCAGAATATGAGTTAAGCATTGATACTACAACTGGCATATCTGCTCCACCGATTGATGCCACTAAGTGCCATCCAAATGCAAGCGCAATCGCTGTCATTAATAACACAGGGAAAATGCTTTCTGGATTATTCAAGAATGCAACCGCCAATAATGCAGATACCACAAGTGCGGCTAAATTTAATTTATGGCGATGCGGTAACATTAATGCTTTTGAATTAATTTTTCCGCTTAATTTACCAAATGCAACAACAGAACCAGTGAAAGTTACCGCACCGATAAAAATACCTAAAAATACTTCGACATTATGAATATTCGTTAATACCGCTTGTTCAGCTACAAATGCGGCTTGTGCTGCTGCATCTAATCCTTCTGGCATTAACGCCTCATGGTGTAAACCATAGCTATTAAAGCCAACGAGTACAGCTGCTAAACCGACAAAACTGTGAAGAATCGCCACAAGTTCTGGCATTTCAGTCATTTCTACTTTTAATGCACGTTGAACACCGATTGCTCCACCAATGATCATCGCAATAATGATCCAAAATGTTCCTTCAGAATGAGGGCCAAAAATTGTTGCGATAAGGGCAATTGTCATACCAACAATACCGAACCAACAACCTGCTTTAGCAGTTTCATGTTTAGAAAGCCCTGCCAAGCTCATAATGAAAAGTAATGCTGCTAAAATATACGCAGCCTGTACTAAACCTTCAGACATTGTGCGCTCCTTAACCTTTTCTAAACATTGCTAACATACGTTGTGTGACACGGAAACCACCAAAAATATTGATGCTTGCCACCAAAATCGCCACAAAAGCTAACGCATCGATAAATAGATTGCCTGTTGGCTGACGAATTTGTAATAACGCGCCTACAATAATAATGCCTGAAATTGCATTTGTTACTGCCATTAATGGTGTGTGAAGTGCATGGCTAACATTCCAAACCACGTAATAACCCACCACACAAGCTAAAACAAATACGGTGAAATGTGATAAAAATGCAGCGGGCGCAACAGAAGCTAACCAAAGGAATAACACGCCAACACCTGCCATCACACCGTATTTCACACGAGGATCTGTTGGTTTAGATTCTTTTTTCTCTGCCACTGGTGCAGCTTTGGTTTCTTGTTTTGGTTGTGCAGACACTTGAATTTGTGCTGGTGGAATTTCTTCCCCATCACGAACAACGGTTACACCACGAAGAACCACATCTTCAAAATCAATATTGATATTGCCATCTTTCTCTTTGCACAAAAGTTTTAATAAATTGACTAAGTTTGTGCCATAAAGTTGAGAAGATTGCGTTGGTAAACGGCTTGGGAAATCTGTATAACCAATCACTTTCACTTGGTTTTCAGTTGTAACAACTTTCCCTGCTTGCGTATATTCACAGTTACCGCCAGTTGCAGCTGCTAAATCCACAATCACCGAACCTGGTTTCATTGAATCCACCATTTCTTTGGTGATTAAACGAGGCGCTGGTTTACCCGGAATGGCTGCCGTAGTAATAATAATATCGACTTCTTTAGCTTGTTCTGCATAAAGCTCCATCGCACGACGGTTAAATTCTTCCGACATCACTTTCGCATAACCATCGCCACTGCCACCTTCTTCTTTGAAATCAATTTCTAAGAAGCTCGCGCCCATACTCTGAACTTGCTCTTTCACTTCAGGACGAGAGTCAAAAGCACGAACAATCGCCCCAAGGCTATTTGCTGCACCAATTGCCGCCAAACCAGCCACACCCGCACCAATAACCAACACTTTTGCTGGTGGAACTTTACCTGCTGCAGTAATTTGCCCAGTAAAGAAGCTACCGAATTCATGCGCAGCTTCAATGACAGCACGATAACCAGAAATATTCGCCATAGAAGAAAGCGCATCCAATGCTTGCGCACGAGAAATACGAGGCACCGCATCCATTGCTAACACATTAATTTTTTTCGCGGTGAGTTTTTTCATTAACTCAGGATTTTGCATGCGCCAAATAAAGCTCACGAGAGTTGCCCCTTCCTTCATTTGAGCGATTTCTTCATCTGTCGGTGCATTTACTTTGAAGATAATATCCGATTGCCAAATTTCAGCCGACGTACCGATCTTCGCGCCTGCCTCTAAAAATGCTTGATCTTCAAAACTAGCTTTAAAACCTGCATCGTGTTCCACGATTACGTCAAAGCCCAATTTCAATATTTGCTGAACCGTTTTCGGCGTTGCCGCCACACGGCTCTCATTCTCAAGCAGCTCTCTAGGTACACCAATTAACATACTGTTTCCCTCTGATTGATGATTGGGTTAATGAAATTAATGAACAAACCTTCGCCTATTCATCGTTAAAATGACAAAAAGTCAAATCGATACAAATGTATCATTAATTGAATGAAAATAGGTAACGTTTTTAAGTGGTTTTACAAGATATTGTGATAGGGATCACGAAAAATCCCACATAAAAAACATCTCAAAAATTTACCGCACTTTCCATAAAAAAACACCACAAGTAAAAAACTTGTGGTGCTTTTAATTTTATTATTAATCACCTAATTGAACATGCTCAACTTTCCAAATTCTCTCCGCATACTCTTTAATTGTGCGGTCAGATGAGAAGAAGCCCATATTCACGATATTTTGAATAGTGCTTTCAATCCATTGGTCGCGTTGTTTGTATTTTTCATCTACGGCTTTTTGGGTTTCTACATAACTACGGAAATCAGCAAAAGCTTGATAATAATCGTGGTATTGCAAGCCTTGTAATAGTTGATGATAACGTTGAGCTTCTTCTGGCGAGAATTTACCCTCAATAATTTGATCCACGACTGTGCGTAATTGAGCATCGTTTTGATAGTATTCAAATGAACGATAGCCGTCTCGACGAAGTTGTTCCACTTGTTCTACCGTATTACCGAAGATGAAAATGTGATTTTCGCCCACGTTTTCCAAGATCTCTACGTTCGCACCGTCAAGTGTACCGAGTGTCAATGCACCGTTAAGGGCAAATTTCATATTACTAGTTCCAGAAGCCTCTGTGCCGGCAAGGGATATTTGCTCAGAAATATCTGCTGCAGGAATAATCAACTGTGCAAGGCTTACGCTGTAGTTCGGGATAAACACTACTTTCAAGCGACCTTTCAAACGTTCATCGTTGTTGATTACATTTGCCACATCATTGATTAAGTGAATGGTTTGTTTCGCAGCATAATAAGCCGAAGCCGCTTTACCTGCTAAAATAAATACGCGAGGTTGCCAATCTTTTTCAGGGTTGGTAAGCATTTCATTGTAGCGAGCGATAATATGTAATACGTTCAACATTTGGCGTTTGTATTCGTGAATACGTTTTACTTGCACGTCAAATAAAGCGTGCGGATCAAGCTCTACCCCTAATTCGCGTTTTACGTATTCCGCTAATTTCACTTTATTAGCAAATTTAATGTCAGCAACAGCCTCTTTAAATGCTTTTTCTTGCGTGAACGGTTTGAGTTTTTCGATTTGGCTTAAATCGCAACGCCATTCTGAGCCGATATATTTATCAAACAATGCGGCTAATTGTGGGTTCGCCACCGCTAACCAACGACGCGGTGTGATACCGTTTGTTACGTTGGTAAAGCGTTCTGGGAAAATGCGAGCAAAATCTGCGAAAGTGGATGTTACCATTAAATCGGAATGGATTTCGGCAACCCCGTTGATTTTGTGTGAACCTACAACAGACAACCAGCCCATACGCACTTTGCGTTGGTAGCCTTCTTCGATAAGAGAAACACGGCGGATAAAATCGTTGTCAGTCGTTACATAAGTGCGGACATATTCTAAGAAGTGATCGTTAATTTCAAAAATCATCTGTAAATGACGTGGCAAGATTTTTGCCATCATTTCCACAGGCCAAGTTTCTAACGCTTCGGACATTAAAGTATGGCAGGTGTAAGAGAAAATGTTACGCGTCATCTCCCACGCTTTTTTCCACTCGAAACCTTCATCGTCCACTAAAATACGCATTAATTCAGGAATCGCTAAAGCTGGGTGGGTATCGTTCAAGTGGATCGCCACTTTATCCGCCAAGTTTTCAAGGCTATTGTGGGTGCGTTTGTGACGGCGTAAAATATCTTGAAGCGATGCAGAGACTAAGAAATACTCTTGACGTAAACGTAATTCGCGACCATTCCAAGTAGAATCATCAGGGTAAAGTACACGTGATAAATTTTTATTTGCGGAGTGCTCTTCTAATGCGGCTAAATGTTCGCCACGGTTGAAGTCGGCAAGGTTAAAAACTTCGCCTGCGTGTGCCGACCATAAACGTAATGTCGCAGCAGAATTATTTTGATAACCCGGGATCATTTGGTCGTAAGCAAGTGCGGTTACTTTTTCGGTATCTTGCCAAATACATTTTTTGCCTTCGAAATGAATGTTTCCACCAAATTCTACGGTAAAGCGTTTAGATGGGCGAATAAACTCCCACGGCGCCCCTTTTTCAAGCCACGCATCTGGACGTTCTACTTGCTGACCATTTTCAATTTTTTGGCGGAACATACCATATTCATAACGAATACCGTAGCCCATACCTGGTAAGCCAAGCGTTGCGATAGAATCCATGAAGCACGCCGCTAAACGACCTAAACCACCATTGCCCAAGCCAGGATCTACTTCTTTTTCTAAAACTTCTTCTAAATCCACATTTAATTCAGAAAGTGCTTCCTGTGCTAATCCATAAATGCCTTCTGCAATCATCGCATTAGAAAGGGTACGCCCGATTAAAAATTCCATTGAAAGATAGTAAACACGGCGAGAATCTTCTGCTCGAGTTTGGCGAGCTGTGGTAATCCACCCTTCTGTCACTAAATCTCGAACAGCATGCAAAGTCGCATTTAACCAGTCCCGTTGGCTAGCTTCACGTGGAGAGCGACCGATTAAGAAAATAAGTTTGTAAACGATTGATTTTTTAATCGCTTCAACGGTCATTTCAGGACGATTATATTGGAATGGAGAATCAAAGTTATCCATTATCATAGGTAAAACCTCTATTAGAATGCTAAGAAATGATTAACGTAGGGTGTATGAATTTGCAAAATTCACGCACGTTTGCAAAAATCAATCAAAATTTGACCGCTCTTTGAGTGCGTGAATGTTGTTTACACAGCCGACAAAAGTAGTTCGAATTTTATGCTTATCTTTGTAAAAAACAAGCACAATCACACCGCTTGCAAAATATTCTTTCACAAGCGGAGTGATTGTTAAGAAAGTTTACGAATAAAACTACAAGCGTTCATAAAGTGTTCTATATTGCTCTGCAGCCTTACGCCAGCTGAAGTCTTGTTCCATTGCATCTGTGCGAACCATCGCCCATGCACGCGGTTTTTGCCATAAGGCAAAGGCACGTTGCAAGCAATGGCGGAGAGCTTCAGGCGTTGCATTTTCAAACACAAAACCTGTTGCGGTGCGAGCTTTGATGCTTTCTGAAGTGCTATCCACCACCGTATCCGCCAAACCACCCGTTTTACGAACTAGTGGCAGAGTGCCATATTGCAAACCATAAAGTTGGGTTAAGCCACAAGGCTCGAAACGGCTTGGCACTAAAATCACATCACCACCTGCCACCATTAAATGCGAAAGGGCTTCATCGTAGCCGATTTTTACCGCAATATTTTGCGGATAACGTTCAGCAAGCTCACGAATACCTTGTTCAAAGTGCGGTGCACCTGAACCTAAAATCATCAACTGACCGCCTTGTTTGACGATTTCGTCTGCACTTTCGATTAATAAATCAACACCTTTTTGCTCGGTTAAACGGGTAACCATCACAAATGCCAAGGCAGATTCATCTTGTGGCAAATTGAAATAGACTTGCAGTTCAGCTTTGTTTTTCTTTTTACCTGTCATATATTTCAGCTTGTAATGGTGCGGAATGTATTGATCCACGTTCGGATGCCAAATATTTTCGTCCACGCCATTTAAAATCCCCACCAAACGACCTTGAGCTTTTAAGCCAGAAAGCAAGCCTTGCAAACCGTAGGCAAATTCTGGTGTCGTGATTTCTTGGGCATAAGTTGGGCTAACTGCCGTGCTTGCATCGGAATAGAACAAGCCTGATTTCAAGTAAGAAATTTGTCCGAATAACTCCAAACCGTCCACATTAAACATTCCCGCAGGCAAACCAATTTCGTATAAATGATGATAAGAAAACTGACCTTGATACGCCAAGTTATGAATAGTGAATACCGATTTCGCAGGGCGACCTTTGTTGAACAGATATGCTGCACACAAACCTGCGTGCCAATCGTGAGCGTGTACCACTTCTGCACGCCACCAGCTATCTAAACCTGTGGCTAATTCTGCCCCCACCCAACCGAGCAAAGCAAAACGTTTGTAGTTGTCGCCGTAGTCGTTGTAATAGGCATCGTGATAAGGATTGCCTTCGCGACCGTATAAGTGCGGTGCGTCAATCAAATAGATCCCGACACCGTTATATTCTCCATAACGCAACACCACGTGCCCAGCGAAGTTGTCAAATTCGGCAACCACTTGGGTATTCTGAATGTCTGCTATAATTGCGGGATAAGCAGGCAATAAAATGCGTGCATCAAGCCCTATTTGGTTCTGTGCTTGGGGTAATGCCCCTAAAACATCGGCAAGCCCGCCTGTTTTTAATAGCGGATAGAGTTCCGAACAAACGTGTAGTATTTTCATTGAGTTTTTTATTTTCCCTATAAATATGAATAATGCTTGATCAGCCCCCCTCTTTGCTAAAGAGGGGGTTCAGAAAGTGCGGTCAATTTTGACCGCATTTTTCCTAACTAATCTAAATGCCCATCTTCTTCAATCTCGTGTCCCTCAAGTTTCTTTAACATTTTCGGGGTTACAAGAATGACTTTGCCTGTTGAGCTAATACGGAAGCGTTTTTTATCTTCTTCTATATCTACACCAATTTGCATACCATCAGGAATTTCGCATTCGCGGTCGATAATACAATTTTTCAACACGCAATTTTTACCGATTTTAACTTGTGGTAACACCACGCAGTGATCCACTTTTGAAAATGCATCAATTTTAATGTGGTCGAATAACACAGAATTGCTGATCGACGCATCGGTAATCACACAACCGCCGCCGATAAGTGAGTTATCTACAGGGTGCACATTGGAGTGTTTGTAGAAAAATTTTGATGGATAAGCCTGAATAGGATTACCACGAATTGGCCAGCTTTGGTCGTAAATATCTAATTGTGGATTTTCAGAGACTAAGTCGATATTTGATTGCCAGAAGCTATCAAGTGTCCCTACATCACGCCAGTAAATTTCGCCCTCGGTGTTGCGTCCCATACAAGAACGGCTAAATGGGTGAGCATAAAGCGCGCCTTCTTCTAAACATTTTGGCAATACATCTTTACCGAAATCATGGCTAGTTTGCGGGGTATTAACTTCCTGCTCAAGCATTTTATAAAGATAATCCGCATCAAATACATAAATCCCCATTGAGGCAAGCGAAACATCAGGTTTGCCCACCATTGCTGGCGGATCTTTTGGTTTTTCCACGAAAGCTTTTACTTTCAAGTTTTCGTTTACAGCCATTACGCCAAATTCGTGTGCTTCAGAACGGGGCACTTCAATGCAACCAACAGTACATTTTGCCCCACTATTGACGTGATCCATTAACATCACGCTGTAATCTTGTTTGTAAATATGGTCGCCCGCTAAGATCAAAATATATTTCGGGCGATAGTGATTTTTAATAATAGCCATATTTTGATATACCGCATCCGCCGTGCCACGATACCAAGTAGAATCGTCAATTTGCTGACGAGCTGGCAACATATCGACAAATTCGCCACGCTCTTGCGGTAAGAAAGACCAGCCTGTTTGCAAATGACGAAGCAAGGAGTGTGCCGCATATTGAGTCACGACCCCAATTCGGTTTAAACCTGAGTTAATACAATTAGAAAGTGCGAAATCGATAATGCGACGATTACCACCAAAATAAAGCGCAGGTTTTGCACGTTTATCTGTCAATTCGTGTAAACGTGAACCACGTCCACCTGCGAGAACAAGCACCAAAGTGTTTTTAACTAAATCATATTTGTTAAGGTCGCCAGATTTCATAAGGATCTCCATAGTCTTATTGTTATTCGTCATTCAGCATACAAAAGCCCATTGAACTAAGTTCGGCTTGTTCTTCAAGGGTTACATTATGTGTGCCGATTTGGGGCTTCCATTTCCCATTAGGCAAGTGAAACACCTGACCTTCGGCTTTGGCATTAATCAACAAAAGCCAACGATTGTCTAAAACCACCTGTAATGCTTTGGTTTGTTGATTTTGCCAATCTTCAACTGTCATCGGTTCGCCTGCAATGTTAAGCCATTGCACATTCCCATCCGACCACCATTGATCTTGGTTTAAACTGCCAATTTGCTTACGAAGTGCAATCGTTTGTTTGGTCAGTTCAAATAATTCTTCGTTAAAATTTGCCCATTTCAGCCAAGTAATCTCGTTATCTTGGCAATAAGCATTATTGTTACCATATTGAGTGTTGCCGAACTCATCGCCAGCTAACAACATAGGTGTACCATTCGCCAGCAATAAACTCATTAATAATCCACTTTGTGCAAAAGTTCGGTTATTTTCCACCGCACTTTTTTGTGGCTCAGCAAGATTTTCAGTCGAACCCTCTATGCCTTGGTTGTAGCTGTAGTTTTCGTTTCTGCCGTCGTGATTTTCTTCGCCGTTCGCTTCATTATGTTTTTGGTTGTAACTCACTAAATCTTTAAGCGTAAAACCATCGTGAGCGGTAATAAAATTAAGTGTAGTATGTGGCAAGCGGTCATTTTTCTTAAATAAATCGCTAGAGCCTGAAAAACGTTCTGCAAATGCACCGATTTCGCCACTTTTCCATAGCCAGAAACGGCAGAGATCATCGCGGAATCGGTCGTTCCATTCGGCAAAATAACTTGGGAAATTGCCGACTTGATAACCGTAATGTCCAATATCCCAAGGCTCGGCAATCAATTTAATATTTTGTAAACTTGGCTCATTTTTTATGTCAGTAAAAAGCTGAGCTGACGAGTTGAAATCAGGTGTATCACGCCCTAAAACAGTGGCTAAATCAAAACGGAATCCATCAATGTGGCATTGCTCCACCCAATAACGCAGGCAATCCACCACCCACTTTCGCCCTACATCAGAGGATAAATTGAGCATATTGCCGCAGCCTGTCCAATTGATATAACGCCCTTGATCGTTGCGCCAATAGTAAGTTTGATCATCAATACCACGCTGGCTGAATGTTGGGTAAGTTTGCTCTGATTCTGCGGAATGGTTAAACACCACATCTAAAATAACTTCAATGCCCGCTTTGTGAAACGCCTTCACCATCGCTTTAAATTCAGCTAATGGATTATTTGTTGCCGCATATTTAGGTTCTACCGCAAACATTGCTAAGGGATTGTATCCCCAATAATTTTGTAAGCCTCGTGCCTGTAAGTGCGGTTCATTTATATGGAAATTTACAGGCAGCAACTCCACCGCAGTTACGCCTAATTCTTTCAAATACGCCAAATTCACAGGATGAGCTAATCCAGTATAAGTACCACGCAACGCCGCAGGGATTTTCTCGTTTAACTGGCTAAACCCTTTAACATGTAATTCATACACAATGGTTTCAGCCCAAGGCGTATTGGGTGAAGTGTCATTTTCCCAATTAAAATCTTCCGAAATCACAACCGCTCTTGGGGCAAAATGCGCGTTGTCGCGATTATCCGAAAGCAAGAACCAAGAACAACTTTCTTCGCTACTTAAATCAGGTTTACCATTCACGGCTTTCGCATAGGGATCGAATATCAATTTCTGCGGATTGGCAAATTCTCCGTGAATACGAAAAGCATATTCCGTACCAGTTTTCACGCCAGTTACCGCCAAATGCCACATATTTTCAGTACGCACCATTGGCAAGCGAGTTTCTTGATTTTGTTCGGCAAATAGGCAAAGTTCCACGCCTGTTGCCGCAGCGGAAAACAGGGCGAAATTGGTAATTTGCACGTTGTTTTCGACCGCTTGTGAGTATCCCATTGGAATAGGATTGCCGTTGTTGTAGATTTTGAACATATTTTTTATCGCTTTTGTAGGGGCAAAGTACATTTGCCCAAAAACATCGGTGGTTTATCAGGGCGAATGTAATTCGCCCCTACAATTTATCTATTCGGATTATTTCGTCTTCAATCTCAAATAAACTGTTGCTAACGGCGGAATGGACACTGAAATCGAATTTTCTCGTCCGTGGCTTTCGATATTTTCACTTGCGACACAACCAAAATTGCCCACATTTGAGCCTTGATAGTACATTGAATCGGTATTCAAAATTTCTTCATAAGTGCCTGCAACATTTACCCCAATACGGTAATTATGGCGAGGCACAGGGGTAAAGTTACTGACGACAATAATACGTTCTCCGTTTGAACTGCGACGTTCAAAGGCAAATACAGAATTTGCCGCATCATCAACGACAAGCCAATCGAAACCCTCTGGGGAGTTGTCGAGCTCAAAGAGCGGTCGATTTTTTTGATAAATTTGATTGAGGTCTTTAACCAGCTTCAACACGCCTTTGTGCCAGCCTCCGCCAATATTTTCATCAAGCAAGAACCAGTCCAAACTTTCTTCGTAATTCCATTCTCTGCCTTGAGCAAATTCATTCCCCATAAAGAGTAATTTTTTGCCTGGGTAGCCCCACATATAACCGTAATATGCACGCAAGTTAGCGAATTTTTGCCATGTATCGCCCGGCATCTTGCCAAGAAGTGAATATTTACCGTGAACCACTTCATCGTGAGAAAGTGGTAGCACAAAATTTTCGCTATATTGATACACCATTCCAAAGGTCATTTTGTTGTGATGATATTGGCGGTAAATGGGGTCAAGCTGCATATAGGCGAGCGTATCGTTCATCCAGCCCATATTCCATTTGAAATTGAAGCCCAAGCCGCCGTTTTCGCTCGGGTGGGTTACGCCTGCAAAAGAGGTAGATTCTTCCGCAATAGAAATTGCACCCGCCATTTCACTGTGAATTTTCCAGTTGGTGTGTTTTAAAAACTCGATGGCTTCTAAATTTTCACGTCCGCCGTATTGGTTTGGAATCCACTCGCCCTCCGCACGGCTATAATCACGGTAAATCATGGAAGCCACAGCATCCACGCGAATACCATCTACGCCAAAACGTTCAAGCCAATACAGTGCATTACTGGATAAGAAATTTTTGACCTCATTACGCCCATAGTTATAAATCAAGGTATTCCAATCTTGATGATAGCCTTCGCGAGGGTCGGCGTGTTCGTAAAGAGCTGTGCCATCGAAAGCACTCAAGCCGTGAGTATCACTTGGGAAATGACCTGGCACCCAATCTAAAATCACGTTCATGCCCGCTTCGTGAGCACGTTTTACTAAACGGCGAAATGCCTCAGGTGAGCCAAAACGACTGGTTGGCGAATAAAGTCCAAGTGGTTGATAGCCCCAAGAACCATCAAATGGAAATTCAGAAAGCGGTAAAAATTCTATATGGGTGAAGCCCATCTCTTTTACATAAGGAATTAATTCATCAGCAATTTGATCGTAATCTAGCCAAAAATTGTTTTCTAAATTACGACGCCAAGATCCTAAATGCACTTCATAAATGGAAATCGGTTGATTTGCTTGATTTGCTTGACGACGTTGTTCCGTCATTTCCACCACATTTGGCAAGGCACTCACTTGCGAAGCTGTATCAGGGCGAAGTTGCGAACTAAAAGCATAAGGATCCGCTTTCAAACGCAAGTTCCCAAAGCAATCAATTAATTCAAATTTATACAGCTGCCCAAGACTAACTTTCGGTAGGAACAATTCCCAAACGCCACTTTTCGAGTGGAAACGCATCGGGTGACGGCGACCGTCCCAATAGTTGAAATCGCCTACAATAGAAACGCGTCTGGCATTGGGTGCCCACAAACGGAAATTCACTCCGCTCACACCATCACATTCCATAAAATGTGCACCAAGCACTTCATATGGGCGAAGCATAGATCCTTCAGAAAGTAGCCATTGTTCTAAATCATCAATCATTGGATGAAAACGATAAGGATCTTCGATAATTTGTGCTTCATTACCCCAAAAAACCTGTAATTGATAAGCAAAAAATTGACGACAATTTGGAATAACACCAACAAAAAATCCACGCTCATCGACACAATCCAGTTCCGTTATTTCTTTACCACTTTCACGCTCAATCACCACCATTCGATTGGCATCTGGCAATAACGTACGGATTTCAATTCCTTGCTCGGTTTCGTGCATACCAAGCGTAGCAAAAGGATCACCATTGCTCGCATCAAAAAAACCATCAATAGTTGCTTGTGTTACTGCGGTTGTCATATTTACTCCTTATACATTTCGCCCTTGGTTAATTTGCACAAAGAACGTTTTTAAAGCTTCATTGCTAAAAATAAACGCTAACGGTTGAGCAAGTTTCTTGCACCAGTTTGGGTATTCATTTGAGGTACCCGGTAAATTAAAACTGATTTCTTGGCTAAGTAAATTTTCTAATTGCACACCAATCAATCGGCTGTTACTTTCCGCTAAATAATAATGGATCATTCGATTTAAATAATCGTGCATCGCCATAGAAAGCGCATCGCCCTCATAATGCGGCGGTAAATAATTATCACGATGTAAACTATTTAATAAGGCTTGTTTATCCATAACACGTTGATCATATTTTTGCTTGAGCACTTCCCCATTCAGAATACCGAGTTGATTAAATAATTCTAAATCACGGCAATGCCAAAAACTTTGTAATGAGGGAACATCATGTGTACCAATAGTGGCATAAGCATTTCGAGGATAATCAGATATACGAGGAAATTCGCCATTTCGTTGGGCAAAATACAATACAAAATAAGAGAAAATTTGAAACTCGTTTAATTTCCACCGCACTTCATCAGGCACAGTGCCGAGATCTTCACCAATAATCAAACATTCATTGCGTACACTTTCAATGGCAAGAATCGCCATTAATTCATCAAAAAGATAATGCACATAAGCACCGTCAGCCGCGGTTTTTCCTTTTGGAATCCACCACAAACGGAATAAGCCCATAACATGATCGATGCGTAGCACACCGAAATATTGCATATTGGCACGTAGCATATCGATAAATGGTGTAAAGCCACGTGCTTTTAGCACTGTTGGATTATAAGGTGGCAAATTCCAATTTTGCCCGACTGGGCCTAACGGATCAGGTGGCGCACCAATAGAGGCATTTACACAATATAAATCAGGATCGCTCCATACATCAGCACTGCCACGAGAACTATTTACGGCTAAATCGCCATAAATACCCAATTTCATACCAGACTGTTTACAAAGATTTTGTAATGCGGAAAGCTGTTCTTCTGTAAGCCATTGCAACCAAGCAAAAAATTGGATTTGCTCATGGTGTATTTTTAATAGAGCTTTTCTTTTTGCCGCACTTAAATGTTGCCATTCCCTACGCCAGCCAAGCCAACCAATGGTATTTTCTTCTGCTTGATGATCGGCGTGTTCTTGCAAATCCAAGACATTAAATAAACCCTGTAACAACAAAGGTTCACCTTTGTTTTTTAAATAATCAGCAAAGATTTTTCGACGTGTCACAATTTCAGCGGATTGACTACGCTGAAAGAAATCAAACAGGGACTCAAGTGCGGTTAATTTTAAAGCCAATATTGAAGAATAATCGACGCAATCACTTTCACGTAAAGCAGCAATTTTTGCTTGAATATCCTCACGCTTAAACCAATTTTGTACTGAACGGCAACGCTTAAATTCGGGTAAATCAGGAATGTCCAAATATAAGAAATTCAACCAACGACGAGAGGATGAACTATAAGGACTAGCCCAATTTGGCACAGCAGGATATGGCAAATGTAATGGATTAATTCCCACATAATCCGCCCCTTGTTTTGCACTTTGTTCAATCAAAGCAGCCAAATCGCCAAAATCGCCAATCCCCCAGTTTTGTTCTGAGCGTAAACTGTAAAGTTGCACATTCACGCCCCACACTTTTTTATTTTTTAATACGGATGGTTGAAAAGCTGTTTTAGGAGAAATAAGTAAACGAACGCGATACTGTTCAGTGTCAGAAAAAATAGATAATTGATAATAGCCAAAAGGAAGTGGAGGCAAAGAAAGTGCGGATAAATTTGAAAGTGTTTTTTCTAACAGAATGACATTAGATTCATCAATCAACTGATAACGATATTCCGCAGATGGTGGTAAATCTAGACGATTGAGTCGATAATTAATCGGTTCATTTTCAAATGCTGCCAGTACATCGTCAAACTGTCCTTTCACTTTTGGCGGAGGCTGCAAAAGCTCAACAAAAGTTAAAACCGTCTTTTCATCTGCGAAGATAAGATGTCCATCAATATCATAATGAGAAAGCGCGATTCCGCATTTTTCTGCTTTTTGTTTGAGAGAATCCGAGATTTGCATAGACACCACATCACAACTGTATAACTCTTGTTAGGGATTATAGCTAAGCTGAAAGTGATGACAACCGGCTTTATTTAAAAGTGTGATCTTCGTCAATAATAAATTCAAACCAATCAATCACATCGCGTTCGTGGATACCATTTTTAATCAAAATATCCGCATTTTTTACAGAATGGGGAGAGCCAGAAATAAGCGGATGCCATTCAGGGAGTGTTTTTCCTTCATAAAGCAAACGATAGGCACAAGTATCAGGCAGCCAATGAAAATCAGGTAAATTCTTTTTGGTGAGTTTGGTGCAATCGGTTTCAATGTTAAAACGCTCTGAATAATTACCGCACTTTCCTGTTTCCAGATCTAAAAGATTACAAGCAATTCTGGTGTAATAGAGTTTTTGGCGTTTACCTCGCCCTTGAATATATTTGCGATAACAGCATTTGCCGCAGCCATCACATAAGGCTTCCCATTCAGATTCAGTCATTTCAAGGAGGGATTTGGTTTGCCAGAAATTGGGTTCAAGTTGCATATTGGATTGCATAGTTGATACAAATAAAAAGTGCGGTCAAAATCACGTTTATTTTGACCGCACTTGGTTGATTAAAATTAGAAGCCTTCTTTTAAGCTTACCGTTAAATTAAACACCAAATGTTCAGGACGGCTATCTTTACTATCTGCACAGAAATAACCCTCACGTTCAAATTGATAACCTTTCTCTGCTTCTGCCGCAGCCAAGCTTTGTTCAACAAAACCATGTTTTACCACAAGAGAATGTGGATTTAACACGCTTTCAATATCATCTTCAGCACCTGGATTTGGCACGGTAAATAAGCGATCATACAAACGGAATTCAGCCAGATGATTATGCACAGCAGAAACCCAGTGAATAACACCTTTTACTTTACGTCCATCCGCTGGATTTTTACCTAAAGTTTCAGGATCGTAAGTACAGAAGATCGTGGTGATTTCACCATTTGCATCTTTTTCTACACGTTCCGCTTTAATCACATAAGCGTTACGCAAACGCACTTCTTTACCTAATACTAAACGTTTATATTGCTTGTTCGCTTCTTCACGGAAGTCTGCACGATCAATATAAAGTTCTTTCGTAAACGGTAATTGACGCTCACCTAATTCAGGGCGATTTGGATGATTTGGGGCAGTTAAAACCGCTTCGCTTTCAAAGTTTTCAATTACCACACGAACAGGATCAATCACTGCCATTGCACGTGGTGCATTTTCATTTAAATCCTCACGAATACAGGCTTCAAGTGCAGAATATTCCACCACGTTATCTTGTTTAGTTACACCAATACGGCGACAAAATTCACGTAACGAAGCTGGTGTATAACCACGACGGCGTAAACCTGAAATGGTTGGCATACGTGGATCGTTCCAACCATCCACGATTTCATCATTTACCAATTTCAATAATTTACGTTTAGAGGTTAAAGTGCCTTCTAAATTTAAACGTGAAAATTCATATTGATGCGGTAATGGACGTTCAATACTGATATTTTCCAACACCCAATCATATAAACGACGGTTATCTTGGAATTCTAATGTACAGATTGAGTGTGTAATACGCTCAATGGCATCAGAGATACAGTGAGTGAAATCGTACATTGGGTAAATGCACCATTTCTCGCCTGTTTGATGATGGCTAGAGAATTTAATACGATAAATTACTGGATCACGCATGACCATAAATGGCGATGCCATATCAATTTTAGCACGTAAACTTGCTTTACCCTCTGCAAACTCACCGTTCTTCATTTTTTCAAATAAAGCTAAGTTTTCCTCAATAGTGCGGTCACGATATGGGCTGTTTTTACCCGGCTCGGTTAAGGTACCACGATATTCACGCATTTCTTCTGGAGAAAGCTCATCCACATAAGCCAAGCCTTTTTTAATCAATTCAATCGCATAGCCATAAAGCGCATCAAAATAATCAGATGCATAACGCGGTTCGCCCTCCCATTTAAAACCTAACCATTCCACATCCGCTTTGATAGAATCTACATATTCCACGTCTTCTTTTACTGGATTGGTATCATCAAAACGTAGGTTACATAAACCTTGGTATTCTTTTGCCAAGCCAAAATTCAAGCAAATAGACTTTGCGTGACCAATATGCAAATAGCCATTCGGCTCTGGCGGAAAACGGGTATGAACGCTTTTATGTTTACCCGAAGCTAAATCTTCATCAATAATTTGGGTAATAAAATTGTGAGTGCGGGTATTTTCTGCACCCAAAGATGTCTCTGTATGGCTCATCATTTTCTCTCGTTAAAATAAAAATATTCGGCTATTCTATACAAATCTAAGGGAAAATAAAGGTTCATCTCCTGTTCTTGCCATAGAAATACTAGATTTAAATAAAAGATTGTAAAAATTTGCCATAAAAAACCGCCACGAAATTATCGTGGCGATGTATAAATGCACAAAGTGCGGTAAGTTTTTTGAATGTTTAGCTTACCAAACCCAGCCAGCTCCCATTTGATAGGAAATTTTGCTGTTTTTGCCTGCATTCACGGCGATACCGCTTTTTAACGTGATATTTGCTTTTGGTGTGTAGCCGACACCAATTGCCACTGCCATAATCCTTTCCCGTTACAGTATTACTAAGCCCTACAACCACCGTGCTATTCCCCGTTAGCTCGTTATTATTTCCCACAATTAAATTATTAGTTGCGTGAGATAATTTAGGATTAGAAGTATCAGTACCTTTAACATCATTAATTTTATTGGTTTCTAAATTACCGATAATGATATTGTTATTGCTCGTACTCTCAGATGTACTAATATCTTTCATTCCAAAATTTTCTGAGAAGTTAGTATTTGAAGTGGCAGGGAGAGAAGTATCTGCTAAAGCTGGATTAGTGAATATTCCACCAATAATGGAGAGAGCTGTAGTTATTGTACAAGATGGGAAGAAAAGACTAGTATTGTTTGTTTACAGAATTATATAAAAACATATTTAGATCCTCACTATATTAAATAAAAGATACTCAATTTTACGTCATATAGATTAAGATATAAAGGAAATATTGTTTTTATACATAAAAAGTGCGGTGAAAATCTCAAAAATTTTTACCGCACTTTGTTAAAGTAGAATTTACATAACTACCACATCAAACTGTTCTTGGTTATAAAACTGTTCTGTTTTTACTTTTACTCGTTTTCCAATAAACATTTCCACTTCTGGCAGTAAACCGTGAGATTCTTCATTAATAAGATATTCTGAAACTGCTGGCGAGGCATAAACAACAAATTGTTCACTACTGAATAAATGATACACCCGAATAATTTCACGCATAATTTCGTAGCAAACTGTCTCAACAGTTTTCACCCGACCACGTCCATGACAAGTTGGACATTCATCGCATAGCACGTGTTCAAGGCTTTCGCGGGTTCTTTTACGAGTCATTTCTACAAGACCTAATTGCGTAAAGCCATTCACATTAGTTTTCATACGATCTTTAGAAAGCGCATCACATAAAGATTGCAATACTCGATTGCGATGTTCATCTGTTTGCATATCAATAAAATCAATAATGATTATGCCACCAAGATTACGTAGTTGGAGTTGCTGCGCAATGGCTTTAGTTGCTTCAATATTGGTATTGAAGATGGTTTCTTCTAGATTACGATGCCCCACAAATGCGCCTGTATTAATATCAATGGTGGTCATGGCTTCTGTTTGCTCGATAATTAAATAGCCGCCCGATTTGAGATTAACACGTTTATCTAAGGCTGTTTGGATCGCATTTTCAACCCCATACACATCAAAAATAGGTTGATTACCAGAATAAAGAACAAGTTTATCGCTTAATTCAGGCATAAATTCATCGGTAAACTCTTTCACTTCGCCAAAGCAAAGTTTAGAGTCGATACGAATTTTTTCTAAGTTCGTACCGATAAAATCACGCAAAATGCGTTGCGGAAGTGCTGGCTCGCCGTAAATTTTTGATTTGGTTGGATATTTAGATTTACGTTCTAAAACTTTACGCCATAAGCGTTTTAAAAATTCAGCGTCTTGACGTAATTCTTCTTCGCTTGCCCCTTCTGTGGCGGTACGAATAATAAAACCGCCGAGTTCATCACAAAAAGGTTCAACCAACGCTTTTAAACGGGCGCGCTCTTCTTCGCTTTCAATACGTTGTGAAACGCCTACGTGGCTATTTTCTGGCATAAAAACAAGATAACGTGATGGCAATGTGATATCCGTTGTTAAACGTGCACCTTTTGTACCTAGCGGCTCTTTCACCACTTGTACAACAATATCCTGCCCTTCTCGTACTAATTCTGAAATGCTCTTAACTTTAAATTGCTTTTGTTCATTTTCATCTACACATTCTGTATGGGATACAATGTCCGCAGCGTGTAAAAAAGCCGCTTTTTCCAAACCAATATCAACAAAAGCCGACTGCATTCCTGGTAACACTCGAGTGACACGACCTTTATAAATATTTCCGACAATTCCTCGTTTAGCTTGGCGTTCAATATGCACTTCGCGCAACATTCCTGTTTCTACTAGCGCAATGCGTGTTTCGTTAGGCGTTACGTTCATCAATAACTCGACAGCATCCATTTTATATTCCTAATTTCTTAAATTTCATCAAATATTTAGTCTAAATAGAATAATAGCCCGAAATAAGGTAAAATGCACCCTTTCTGAAATTTTTAACCCATTTTGGACTTATAAAATGTTTGGATTCGACCCAACTCTTATTACTTTTACTATTTATATTTTCGGGATGTTGCTGATTGGCGTACTCGCCTATTATTACACGAATAATTTATCAGATTACATTCTCGGTGGACGTCGTTTAGGCAGTTTTGTTACTGCAATGTCTGCTGGTGCTTCAGATATGTCTGGTTGGCTTTTAATGGGCTTACCTGGTGCGGTATATTTATCAGGCTTAGTTGAAGGCTGGATTGCTATTGGTTTAACTATCGGGGCTTATTTTAACTGGCTTTTAGTGGCTGGTCGTTTGCGTGTTTATACAGAATTAAATAATAATGCACTCACTCTCCCAGAATATTTTCACAATCGTTTTGGTTCATCACACAAATTATTAAAACTTGTTTCTGCTACGATTATTTTAGTATTTTTTACTATTTATTGTGCTTCTGGTGTAGTGGCTGGCGCAAAATTATTCCAAAATATATTTTCTGTGGAATATTCCACCGCACTTTGGTACGGCGCAGCGGCAACCATTGCTTACACGTTCATCGGAGGTTTCCTCGCGGTAAGCTGGACAGATACCATTCAAGCCACATTAATGATTTTTGCATTAATTTTAACCCCTGTTTTTGTGTTATTAAGTTTCACTGATACCGCTCAATTTTCCGCAGTACTAGAACAAGCTGAGGCTGCCGTAAATAAAGATTTCACGGATTTATTTACTTCTACCACACCACTTGGTTTATTAAGTCTTGCGGCTTGGGGATTAGGCTATTTCGGGCAACCGCATATTTTAGCACGCTTTATGGCTGCGGATTCTGTCAAATCACTTATCAAAGCACGCCGTATTAGTATGGGTTGGATGGTGCTTTGCTTAGGAGGCGCAATTGGCATTGGCTTATTCGCTATTCCGTATTTCTTTGCCAATCCAGCTATTGCAGGCACAGTTAATCGCGAACCAGAACAGGTTTTTATTGAATTAGCTAAACTTTTATTTAATCCTTGGATCGCGGGCATATTACTTTCCGCTATTTTAGCCGCTGTAATGAGTACATTAAGTGCTCAATTATTAATTTCTTCAAGCTCAATCACTGAAGATTTCTATAAAGGTTTTATTCGCCCTAACGCATCTGAAAAAGAGCTCGTATGGCTTGGAAGAATTATGGTGTTAGTTATTGCCGCACTTGCTATCTGGATCGCACAAGATGAAAACAGCAAAGTATTAAAACTTGTCGAATTTGCTTGGGCGGGATTTGGTAGTGCATTTGGCCCAGTTGTACTTTTCTCTCTTTTCTGGAAACGAATGACATCATCGGGTGCAATGGCGGGTATGCTTGTAGGTGCAGTGACAGTATTTGCTTGGAAAGAAGTTGTTCCAGCTGATACTGATTGGTTTAAAGTATATGAAATGATCCCAGGCTTTGCTTTCGCCAGCCTTGCAATTATTGTTATTTCATTACTTTCCAATAAACCAGAACAAGATATTCTTAATACCTTTGATAAAGCAGAAAAGGCTTATAAGGAAGCAAAATGATCGACTTTCGCCCTTTTTATCAACAAATTGCTACTACAAATTTATCAGACTGGTTAGAGACCTTACCGCGCCAATTGAAAGAATGGGAAACTCAAACTCATGGCGATTATGCGAAATGGAGCAAAATTGTTGATTTTCTACCTGATTTACATGCTGATGAAATCGATCTAAAAAGTGCGGTGAAATCTGACCGCACTTTTCCCCTTTCAGAAGGTGAAAAACAACGAATTATCCATCATTTAAAACAATTAATGCCGTGGCGAAAAGGGCCTTATCATCTTTTCGGCATTCATGTAGATTGTGAATGGCGTTCAGATTTTAAATGGGATCGTGTTCTTCCTCATTTAGCTCCCCTGCAAGGTCGCACTATTTTAGACGTGGGTTGTGGCAGCGGTTATCATATGTGGAGAATGGTAGGCGAAGGCGCAAAAATGGTGGTCGGGATTGATCCTACCGAACTTTTCCTTTGCCAATTTGAAGCTGTACGCAAACTGCTTAATAATGATCGTCGAGCAAATCTTATCCCACTTGGTATTGAGCAAATGCAACCATTAGCGGCATTTGATACTGTATTTTCCATGGGCGTACTCTATCATCGTAAATCCCCATTAGATCATTTAAGCCAATTGAAAAATCAATTGGTAAAAGGTGGCGAATTGGTATTAGAAACGTTAGTGGTGGATGGCGATGTAAATACTGTACTCGTACCAGCAGATCGCTATGCGAAAATGAAAAATGTTTATTTTATCCCCTCTGTCGCCGCACTAATTAACTGGCTAGAAAAAGTTGGCTTTACCAACGTACGTTGTGTGGATGTAGCGACAACTACATTAGAAGAACAGCGTAAAACTGATTGGTTAGAAAATGAAAGCCTGATTGATTTTTTAGATCCAAATGATCACAGTAAAACCATTGAAGGTTATCAAGCACCGAAAAGAGCGGTAATTTTAGCGAACAAATAAAAAAGGGAATTATTCCCTTTTTATTGTACTCGCGTTTCATATTTATAAAGAATAATACTCTAGTTCTACCGAAGTTAATGTGGATAATAAGGTTTCAGCCATCGTTTTATGGCTCAATTTTAATGCTTTTTCAGCCATCACTATTCGTTCAATATCACTCAATTTTTTATCATTTAAATACGCAAAATTAAGTGCGGTTTGCAACGCTGGCAAACTCGGATTAAATGCGGCGTTTTCTGCATAACGTCCTGTCACCACATCACCATTTTTAAATAAAATCGCAATGCCGTGCGGACTATTTGAATAAGGACAATGAGATTGATTTGCAGCCAAAATAGCTCGATTAACCAAATCATCTTGATGATCTGCAACTAAATGATGATTTTCTTCCGCCAAAAGATGCGCCGCAATATCGAGATCTTTCGGTCCAAAAGCATCTGGTAAATAAGAATGTAATGGATTATTTTGACTATGCGGCAAATGAATTGAAATTTTTTCAGCACCGTGCAATTCATTCATAAATTGACGACAATGCCCGCACGGCGTATAATTGACTACAATATCTGAAATACGGCGTTCATTACGCAACCAAGCGTGAGAAATTGCACTTTGTTCCGCGTGAATCGTTTGCTGAATGGCTGAATTAGCAAATTCTTGATTCGCACCAAAATAAAAATCCCCTTGTTCGCCAATAGCAACTGCCCCCACATTAAAATGAGAAATAGCAGTATGACTATAACTTGCGGCAAGTGGCAACAAGTGCATAGCTAATTTTAGTGATGTAAGTTCAAAATTACGACAAAGCAGTTGCACTTGGGAATAATTTAAAAAACCAGCCCAACTTTGTGAACGAAGTTCATTCACAATAGCTTGATTGAGTGCATCATCTTGTGGCAAGGCGTGCTTAATAAGTTCTTGCATAACATATCCTTAGAAAAAATATTAAAAATTATAACTGTACTTATTAAATCAAAATTTACTGTTAGCCGCGATAGTTTGATTAAATATTCATTAAAACTGTGATCTTGATCACTTATTTTGATAGTTTTTATTTATTACAATTTATTAACAAATAAGGCTAAGACTATCAATTATATTGAATAGAACAATTTCACTGCAAATTATAGAAACGTATAATACCCATACCAAAGGGAGGGCGTTAGCTCAATTATTCAACTAGAAAAAGGAAATTATTATGTCAAAAACATCAATCGGACTAGATAAAGTTCAATCAGCAGAATTAGCCAATAAACTTAATGAACTACTTGCAACCTACCAAGTTTTCTATACTAATGTACGGGGCTACCACTGGAACATTAAAGGTGTAAACTTCTTTGCATTACACGCAAAATTTGAAGAAATTTATACTAATTTAATTGCTAGAGTAGATGAGGTGGCTGAACGTATTTTAACTTTAGGTTACACACCAAATAATGCTTACAGCCAATACTTAAAAATATCTCGAATTAAAGAAGATATTGCAGTAAGTGAAGCACAAGAATGTTTATCAAGCACATTACAAGGTCTAAAAACATTACTAGATCAACAACGTGAAATTCTTTCTTTTGCAAATAACGCTAATGATGAAGGTACTGCATCACAAATGAGTGACTATATTAAAGAACAAGAAAAATTAGTATGGATGTTCCAAGCAGCTTGCCAAACTTGCCATAATTAATGAATAAATTTCAACGCTAACGAAAACTAACCTGCAATTAATCTAACTCAATAAAGTTAGATTAATTTAATTTGTCTAAGATCAAATTTGATCTAGCAAATTACCTCAAAAGTAAGAGTTTCCTATTTAGAATAGGAATGTCAAATTCAGTCTGAATAAAGGAAACTCTTATACCTATTATTCACAGTGATCTCTTTAAACTAATTTAGTTAATTTAGCCACTAAATTTAACGTTTTTTTAATCAGTAAATAAATCTATAGAAATAAATATTGTAGAGCGTTAAAAATTTTGATTATTAACTATTTTTTAGTTGATAAAATATATTCTTGAGAATTTAGAGTTAAATTAATAGGATAAAAAATAATTTAAAATGAAGAAATATTAAATTTGTTAGCTATTTTATTATTTCTTGTCCAATTAGATAAAAAAAGCCCCTAAATAATTAGGGGCATTAAAAAGGAATTTATGAATAAAATCTCTAAAGTTTAGCTTCATCAAAGGAATCTCGATAAAACGCCACCATTATATTGAGTAATCTAAAGAATAGCAAGAAAAATCTTTACAAATCTTTACATTTCAGCATTTCGATAATTACTTGGACAGTATTTTCCATGCCTTGTAAAGAAACCAACTCGTGTTTACTATGGAAATTATAGCCGCCAGTAAAAATATTTGGGCATGCTAAACCTTTAGTGGCTAAAAATGCTCCATCTGTACCACCTCGAATCGGCTTATGATTTGGTTTAATTCCCACCGCTTTCATTGCACGATCAGCAAGTTCAATTGATTGAGGAACGTTTTTTACCACATCATACATATTTTGGTAGCTATCTTGAATTTCTAACTCTATAGGCTTTTTCAAACCTTTTTTAGCATTAAATTTTTCCACCTGATTTTTAATAAAAGCTTTTCTTTGTGCGAAATTCTGTTCGTCAAAATCACGAATCAAATAGGTAAGCTCTACTTGCTCAATATCGCCAGAAAAATCTTCTAAATGATAAAAGCCCGCTTTCCCATCGGTTTTTTCTGGTACTTCATCAACAGGAAAAACTTGCTGAAATTCACAAGCTAAAGTCAGTGCATTCAGCATTTTTCCTTTTGCATAACCTGTGTGAATATTTCGCCCGAAAAACCGCACTTTTGCCGTTGCAGCATTAAAGTTTTCGTATTCTAATTCCCCTACTTCTCCCCCATCAATGGTATATGCCCAATCACAGGAAAACTTTTCCATTGGGAAATAATGGATTCCCAAACCAATTTCTTCATCAGGCGTAAAAGCAACACGAATATTGCAATGGGGAATATTCTCTTTTTGAAGAATGGAAAGTGCGGTCATAATTTCTGCAATTCCCGCTTTATTGTCAGCCCCAAGCAAAGTGGTTCCATCAGTAACAATAAGCGTTTGTCCGACTAATTTTTGCATAAAAGAATAATAAACAGGGCTAATAAATTCCTCGCCAATACCTAATGCAATATCTCCGCCACGATATTCTTCTATCACTTCAGGGCGTACATTTTTACCACTACATTGCGGAGACGTATCAAGATGCGCAACTAAACCAATGGTTTTCGTTAAGTTAGGATCATTAGCGGGTAAAAATGCTGTTACCACTGCATATTTACTTACTTCAACATTCTCCAAACCAAGTTGGATTAATTCTTTTTGTAACTGCATGGCTAACTTCATTTGCCCGACTGAGCTGGGGGAATGCTTCGCATGAGGTTTTGATTGGGTGTGAAAAGACACATAATGTAAAAATCGTTCTAAAAGTTCTGTTTTATCTATTTGAGAAATCATATTCTCGCTCCTTTTAAAAATATCTTTTTTAGTTTAACGAGAAAAATAGAAAACATCTTGATATATAACAATATTTATAAAATTAACGAAGTAAAATTCATCGAAAGTGCGGTTAAATTTCTCGTTATTTTTATGAACGGCAGTTTTTTACTTTCCAAGGCATTAAGTCCTTTTCATTATTAACAATTCACTATATCATAGGCGTCTATTTTTATATGTCGCCCCTGCAGTCTTGCAGGTTTTATTTCTACTCAGTACCAAATCATTGGTGAAATTAGGGAGAAAACCAAAGCTAGTGGAAAATCAGCTTCAAAACAAGCCTATTATTGAGCTTCGTTCAATCAAAAAATCCTATGGTTCTAACACCATTATTAACGATTTCAATCTTACAATTAATAACGGTGAGTTTGTCACTATTCTTGGCCCTTCAGGCTGTGGTAAGACCACAGTTTTACGCTTACTTGCAGGCTTAGAAGAATTGGATTCAGGTAGCATTATTTTAGATGGTGAAGATATCACCAATGTGCCAGCGGAAAAACGTCATATTAATACGGTATTCCAAAGCTATGCGCTATTTCCACATATGACAATTTTTGAGAACGTGGCTTTCGGTTTGCGTATGCAAAAAGTACCAAACGAGGAAATTAAACCGCGTGTTTTAGAAGCCTTGCGTATGGTACAACTAGAAGAAATGGCGGATCGTAAGCCAACTCAACTTTCTGGCGGACAACAACAACGTATTGCCATCGCTCGCGCCGTAGTAAATAAACCAAAAGTGTTGTTACTTGATGAGTCTTTATCTGCATTGGATTACAAATTGCGTAAACAAATGCAACAAGAACTCAAAATGTTACAACGTCAGCTTGGCATTACCTTTATTTTCGTCACCCACGATCAAGAAGAAGCGATTACAATGTCTGATCGTATTGTATTATTGCGTAAAGGTAAAATCGCACAGGATGGTTCTCCACGTGAAATCTATGAAGATCCTGCTAACTTATTCGTTGCTCGTTTCATTGGCGAAATTAACGTATTTGAAGCCACTGTGATTGAACGAAAATCAGAACAAGTTGTACTGGCAAATGTTGAAGGTCGTATTTGTGATATTTATACGGATATGCCTGTGGAAAAAGATCAAAAACTTCAAGTACTCCTTCGCCCTGAAGATATTGTGATTGAAGAATTAGATGAAAATGAACATTCTAAAGCAATTATCGGTCATATTATTGACCGCACTTATAAAGGAATGACATTAGAATCAACGGTAGAGTTTGATCATAACGGAATGCGTGTCCTTGTAAGTGAATTCTTTAATGAAGATGATCCACATATGGATCATAGCATAGGACAACGCGTAGGTATCACATGGCACGAAGGCTGGGAGGTTGTACTCAACGATGAAGATAATCAATAATAAATTCCAGAAAATTACTGTTGCGATTATCTTCAGTTGGCTAATCTTCTTTGTGCTGATTCCAAACTTATTGGTACTTGCCGTAAGTTTTCTGACTCGAGATGGTAGCAACTTTTATGTATTCCCAATTACTATTGAAAACTATACAAACTTGTTTAATCCGCTTTATGCACAAGTTGTGTGGAATTCATTGTCTATGTCGGGCATCGCCACCATTATTTGCTTACTAATAGGTTATCCATTTGCTTTTATGATGAGTAAAATTCATCCTAAATATCGACCGCTCTTATTGTTCCTTGTGGTTTTACCATTTTGGACAAACTCGTTAATTCGTATTTATGGAATGAAGGTATTTCTTGGCGTGAAAGGCATACTTAACACGATGTTAATTGATATGGGAATTTTGAGTGCGCCAATTCGTATTTTGAATACCGAAATTGCGGTAATCATTGGCTTAGTTTATTTACTATTGCCATTTATGATTTTGCCACTCTACTCTGCCATTGAAAAACTAGATAATCGTTTATTAGAAGCAGCACGAGATTTAGGCGCAAATACATTCCAACGTTTCTTCCGAGTGATTTTACCATTAACTATGCCAGGCATTATCGCGGGTTGTTTATTGGTATTATTGCCAGCAATGGGAATGTTTTATGTAGCAGACCTACTCGGTGGAGCAAAAGTCTTGCTTGTTGGTAACGTAATTAAGAGCGAATTCTTAATTTCTCGTAACTGGCCATTTGGTTCTGCAGTCAGTATTGGTTTAACTGTTCTAATGGCATTGTTGATTTTCGTGTACTACCGAGCGAATAAACTATTGAATAAGAAAGTGGAGTTAGAATAATGAGTCGTTTACTACGTAATGCATTTATGTTTGTGGTATACGCTTATTTGTATATCCCAATTATTATTTTAGTCACTAATTCCTTTAACAAAGATCGTTATGGTTTGAGTTGGAAAGGTTTTAGCTGGAACTGGTACGAGCGTTTATTTAATAACGACACCTTAATACAAGCTGCGATTCATTCGGTAACTATTGCATTTTTTGCGGCTACCCTAGCTACTATTGTAGGTGGATTAACTGCAATCGCACTTTATCGCTATCGATTCCGCGGTAAACAAGCAGTAAGCGGTATGCTATTTATCGTTATGATGTCTCCAGATATTGTAATGGCAGTATCTTTACTTGCATTATTTATGGTTGTGGGTATTTCATTGGGCTTCTGGTCTTTACTACTTGCCCACGTAACTTTCTGCTTACCGTATGTGACCGTAACTATCTTCTCTCGCTTAAATGGCTTTGATTCCAGAATGTTAGAAGCGGCGAAAGACTTAGGTGCAAGCGAAGTGACTATTTTACGTAAAATTATCCTTCCTTTAGCATTACCTGCTGTTGTATCTGGTTGGTTATTAAGTTTCACTATTTCATTAGATGATGTTGTGGTTTCATCATTTGTCAGTGGTGTAAGTTATGAAATCTTACCATTGAGAATCTTCTCTCTAGTGAAAACTGGTGTAACACCTGAAGTTAATGCTTTAGCAACGATTATGATCGTGCTTTCATTAGCTCTTGTCGTTTTAAGCCAGCTAATTACACGAAAAAATAACCATTAATTAACAAAAGGTTTCACAAACCTTTGAATTTAAAATAGAATACGCCTTGACGCACAATCAAGGCGTTTTTTTATGCCTGTCATTCGGCAGGTGGTTTTTTACGACTCTTTAACAGGAGAACAAACAAAAATGAAAAAATTTGCAGGTTTAATTACTGCCAGCTTCGTAGCTGCAACTTTAACCGCTTGCAACGATAAAGATGCTAAGCAAGAAACTGCAAAAGCTACGGCTGCTGCTAATGACACTGTGTATCTCTACACTTGGACAGAATATGTACCAGATGGTCTTTTAGATGAGTTTACTAAAGAAACTGGCATCAAAGTTATCGTTTCAAGCCTAGAATCAAACGAAACAATGTACGCTAAACTCAAAACTCAAGGCGAGTCTGGTGGCTATGATGTTATCGCACCTTCTAACTACTTCGTTTCTAAAATGGCACGCGAAGGAATGTTAAAAGAACTTGATCACAGCAAATTACCTGTTCTTAAAGAATTAGATCCTGATTGGCTCAATAAACCTTATGATAAAGGTAACAAATACTCTCTTCCGCAACTTTTAGGTGCGCCGGGTATCGCATTCAATACCAACACTTACAAAGGCGAACAATTCACTTCTTGGGCAGACTTATGGAAACCTGAATTTGCAAACAAAGTTCAATTATTAGACGATGCGCGTGAAGTATTCAACATCGCTTTATTGAAAATTGGTCAAGATCCAAATACTCAAGATCCAGCCATTATCAAACAAGCCTATGAAGAATTATTGAAATTACGTCCAAATGTACTTTCTTTCAATTCCGATAACCCAGCTAACTCGTTCATCTCAGGCGAAGTGGAAGTGGGTCAATTATGGAATGGTTCGGTACGTATTGCTAAAAAAGAAAAAGCACCTTTAAATATGGTATTCCCAAAAGAGGGTCCTGTACTTTGGGTTGATACTCTTGCAATTCCTGCAACAGCTAAAAATTCTGAAGGCGCACACAAGCTGATTAACTACATGTTAGGGAAAAAAACAGCTGAAAAATTAACCTTAGCTATCGGTTACCCAACCTCAAATATTGAAGCGAAAAAAGCATTACCAAAAGAAATCACTGAAGATCCAGCGATTTATCCGTCAGCTGATATATTAAAAAATAGTCACTGGCAAGATGACGTTGGCGATGCAATTCAATTCTATGAACAATATTATCAAGAATTAAAAGCAGCAAAATAATTGGTCAATTAGCAAAGAATTAAAATCTGATTCTGTGCAATATTTCCTCTAAATAAAAACGCCCTTTCGGGCGTTATTTTTTAAGCTTTACCTTCAGCCAAATTTTTCTTTTCTTCTAATTCTTCCCAGCGTAAAAATGCTGTTTCTAATTCGGCTTCAGTATCCGCCAATGCTTTTAATTTAGCGTCGGTAATATCGTGAGCTTGTTGGAAAAATGCTGGCTCGGCTATTTCAGCTTGAAGTACGGTGATTTTAGTTTCCAACTTTTCCAATAGTTGTGGAAGTTGTTCTAGCTCTCGTTGTTCTTTATAAGAAAGTTTCACGGATTTCGGCTTAGAAGTGCGGTCATTTTTCACCGCACTTTCTTCTTTTAGTGGTTCAGATTTCTTCGCTTTAGCCTGCTCTTCCACTGCTTTACTTGCCCAGAAATTGGCTTGTTGCTGTTTCGCATCAAAGAATCCTCCCACATACTTATTCAAACGCCCTTTACCTTCGAATAAATAACATTCTGTGGCAGTATTATCGATAAATTGACGGTCGTGGCTCACAATTAACAATGTGCCTTGATAATCAGTCAAAATTTCTTCTAAAAGCTCCAATGTTTCTACATCAAGGTCATTGGTTGGTTCGTCAAGAATCAATAAATTATTTGGTTTGAGTAATAATTTTGCGAGCAATAAACGATTTCGTTCTCCCCCCGATAAGGCTTTAACTGGGGTCATTGCACGTTTGGGTGGGAACAAGAAATCTTGCAAATACCCTAGTACATGGCGTTTTACACCATTGACTTCAATATCTTGTTTGCCATCCGCCACATTATCCATTACAGTTTTTTCAGGATCTAAATCAGCACGGTATTGGTCAAAATAAGCAATCTCTAATTTGGTACCACAACGGATTTTGCCTGATGTAGGCTGAATTTCCCCCAGCAATAATTTAATGAACGTGGTTTTCCCACAGCCATTTGGCCCAACAAGCGCAATTTTGTCTCCACGTAAAATCGTTGTTGAAAAATCTTTTAACAAGGTTTTTCCTGCGATTTCATAGCTCACATCTTCCATTTCAAAGACAATTTTGCCAGAACGACTTGAGGTATCTAACTGTAATTTGGCTGTTCCCATTACCTCACGGCGTTGGCGGCGTTCCTCACGCATCGCTTTTAATGCTCGCACTCGCCCTTCATTTCTTGTACGGCGAGCCTTGATACCTTGGCGAATCCACACTTCTTCCTGTGCAAGACGTTTATCAAATAATTCATTTTGCAAGGCTTCAACGCGTAGATTTTCTTCTTTCGTGGTTAAATATAAATCGTAATTGCCTAGATAAGACTGCAATTGACCACGATCTAAATCCACAATCCGTGTTGCCATTTTGCGAATAAAAGAACGGTCATGGGAAATAAATACAATGCTACCTTGGAAATCCAGTAAGAAATTTTCCAGCCATTCAATAGCTTCCACATCCAAGTGGTTAGTTGGTTCATCAAGTAATAACACATCAGGATCGCACACCAATGCACGTGCGAGTGCCGCTTTGCGTAACCAACCGCCCGAAAGTGCGGATAATTTTGTGTTTGGATTTAAACCTAGTTTTAACAATACTTCATTGATTTTATTTTCAAATCGCCAGCCATCAGCGTGTTCTAATTTAGCCTGAACTTGCTCTAATTGACTTAAAATTTGATCACTGTAATTTTCTTCCAATTGAACAGAAATATGATGATATTCTTTCAATAAATCCGTTAAATGCCCTACGCCTTCCGCGACATAATCAAAAATATTGCCTTGCGCATTACGCGGTGGGTCTTGTTCTAAACGAGAAACCACAAGATCTTTTTCGTATTGGATTTTGCCATCATCCATAAGCACATCGCCTGCGATGATTTTCAATAAAGTTGATTTACCTGCGCCGTTACGCCCAACTAAACAAACGCGTTCATTCGGTTCAATATGTAGTTCTGCGTGATCTAACAAAGGCGCATCACTAAAGGAAAGATATCCATTGGTTAAACTAATTAATGCCACAACTGCCCCATAAAAATTCAGTGAAAATTAACCGCACTATTCTATACGGTTTGCATAAAAAATCCCATCAATTCGATGGGATTCGCTCTTAAATCAAAGTTGTTGATATACCCGCAATGCGTGTGCATCCGACATGCCTGCAATATAATCGCAAATAATCCGTTTCTTCCTTTCTTCAGGGGCATTACGCCAACGATTTGCAGTATTTCTCGGTAATAAACGCTCTGGATCAGATTCAAAAATTTGGAACATTTCTGTTAGCATTCTCTGCCCTTTATATTCGATTCGTTGAGTATCCACATTGCGAATAACATAATCCCAAACAAATTTTTTAAATACACCAAGTGCAACAATCACTTCAGGTGACAGCTCTGCGTTATAACGTAACAAAGGTTCATCAAAATTTGCCGTTAATTTCCACCGCACATTAGTAATAAAAAAGTTCACCAATGCACCAATGGCTTGTTTTCGTTCAAAATGTTTATCAGAGAAAAGTCGTTGGCTAATTGAATCAATATTTTCATGCAACCAAGCTGATGGAATTTGTTTTAATGCAACATGTGCCGCTTGCCATTGATGAGGATTTACCACGCCAGTCACAATCGCATCTTCTAAATCATGTACGCCGTAGGCGATATCATCTGCCAATTCCATAATGCTACAATCCAGCGATTTAAACCGAGTATGTAAAGATTCAGCTGGATTTTCCCGCACTTTTTTAAATTTCCCAAATAAAGTGCGGTCATTTTCAGAAAGATTTTCCAGCAACCAATTAAACATTTTTAAATCATCACGGAAAATGCCTTTTCCTGGAATCCAATCGTGAATACGCACAAAACGAGGATCGATATTGCGAGAAAAATTAAGTTCTGCATATTGAGGCGAAGCCACATCTAACAACGCAGGATATTTCACGACACCCAATAGTGTTCTACGCGTTAGATTCATCCCTGCATTTTCAGTATAAGGCTCAAGTTTCGTTAAAATTCTAAAGGTTTGCGCATTGCCTTCAAAACCGCCCTGCTCTGCCATCATATAATTTAATGCCGTTTCGCCACCATGCCCAAAAGGCGGATGCCCAATATCATGAGCAAAACACAAACTCTCAATAAGATCGTTACTCGGCAATAAAGGTTTTAATTGTTTTTGCAACTCGTTTTTATCAATATTTAATGTTTGCGAAAGGCTTTCAAAGGTTTCTAAAAATTTAAGTTGTGCAACGAGACTACTGCCAATCTGAGCGACTTCTAAAGAATGGGTTAAGCGAGTGCGATAAAAATCATTTTCGCCAATTGCGTGAATTTGAGTTTTCGCCTGTAAGCAACGAAAAGCAGCAGAATGTAAAATTCGCCCACGATCACGACGAAATGGTGGACGATTATCTTTTTCGCGTGGAGGATCAGGAAGAAAACGTTCTGTCCAAGAAGAATCAATGATAAGTGGTTTCATATCGCTTTGTTTTATTTCGTTTTTCTGCATTATCTAATCATTTAGCGCAAAAAACAACCGCACTTTATCTATAACAAACACAATCTAGAATGAATAAAGTGCGGTTGAATTTTTATTGATATTTAAACAAAGAAATAAATCAGCTTAAATACAAATGGCGCGAGAATAGAACTAATAATCCCACAAAGCACAAGAGAAATAGAACTGTAACTTCCCGCTGTTGGATTCGTTTCCATACAACTTACTGTACCGAGTGCGTGAGAAACCGAACCAACAGAAAGCCCAATAGCTTCTTGATGTTTAACACCCAATTTTTTTAATACAAGATAACCAAATATCGATCCTTGCAAACCTGCAACCACAACACCAACTGCAGTTACGGCAGGAATGCCGCCTAAATGACGGGAAACTTCCATCGCAATAGGCATTGTGATGGATTTAGGTAAAACCGTAGCGACCATTTCGGGCGTTGCGCCTAAAAGAAATGCTAAAAGCCCGCCACTTAACATCGCCAAAAAAGAGGCTATAACCACCGTTGAAAGAATAATTTTCCATTGTTTGGCAATCTGGCGAAGTTGTTCATAAAGAGGCAATGCGAGAGCAACGATACTCAAGCCAAGTAAATTATTAATAGGTGCATTTCCTGCCATATAATCATCATAAGGAATCTTTCCTATCACTAAAATCGCCGCCAAAATTAATACTGTTAAAACAAAAGTATTAAAAATCATTGACTTCCAACGTTTGCTAATTTGTAGTGCGAGCCAAAACCCAAAAATTGTTAAAAATGTATAAAGATAAATAATGTACTGCTGCATATAAACTTTCCTAACATACTAATTCGCTTGTTTTACCTGATTTTCTCTACGTTTTATTACTTTTTTGCGTTTATGTGTAAAAGATTGCATCTGATACAAATAATGACCTAAAAATCCTATAACAAGTAAAGTGACACAAGTACTCACAATATTAGGAACAAGCAAAATATTAATTTGCTCTATCAATAAATCAGAATATTTGATAATTCCCACGCTCACTGGTACAAAAAGCACCGCCATAAAACGAATTAGCAAACTTGCACCTAAATAAATCCAATTTAAATGAATCACTCGTGTTGTTAAACCTAAAAAGAGCAATAACAATCCCCAAATACTTCCTGGAACACCTGATGGAATGTAATAAGCAATAAGATTTCCGAGAGATAACATAATAGATAAAATGACCAACGAACGAACTAATAAAAATAATTTTTGAATCATATACAACCTTTTTCAACTATTTTCATAATATTTCAAAATTATTTTACGCTTTTTTTTTCTGACTTGAGCCATTTTTTCGGTAAAATAACCAGACTTAGATCAAAAACTTTGCAAAATGATAAATCGAAAAATACTATTGACGAGTTTATTACTTATTTTTACCGTACTTTCTGCTTGTTCTCGCGAAAAAAATACGTGTCGTGTGGTTAAAATTAGTGATGGCGATACGCTTACTTGCCTCACTAAAGGCAATAAATCCATTAAAGTTCGTTTAGCCGAAATTGATGCGCCAGAAAAATCTCAAGCCTTTGGGCAAAAATCGAAAAAAACCTTGTCTGATCTGGTTTATCAAAAAAATGTACGCCTTGCGCGAAAAGGAAAAGATCGCTATCAACGCACCTTAGCGGTGGTTTATTATCAAAAACAAAATATTAATTTAGAAATGGTTAAACAGGGTATGGCATGGGCTTATAAGCAATATTCCCATGATCCGATTTATCTTCAAGCACAAGAAAATGCACAAGCCAAAGGAATTGGTCTTTGGGCAGACAATAATCCGATTGAACCAAGTCAATGGCGCAGACAAGAGAAAAATTAATATGGCTTTTGATTATCAAACGTTCCGTCAAGAATTTCCCTATTTCCAACGTGAAGATGCGGTTGTTTATTTAGATAACGCCGCCACCGCGTTGAAACCTCAAGTGTTAATTGATCGCACCGCCGAATTTTATGCGTCTGCAGGTTCGGTGCATCGCAGCCAATATGATGCAGCCCAAACTACGCAATATGAACAGGCTCGCACACAGGTTAAAGAATGGGTTAATGCGGAAGATAAACGCGCTGTTATTTGGACTTCGGGTACAACTCATGCGATTAACTTAGTGGCAAATGGATTGCTGCCGCAATTAAACGCCGAAGATGAAATTCTGATTAGCCAAGCAGATCATCACGCTAATTTTGTCACTTGGCATGAAACGGCGAAAAAGTGCGGTGCAAAAATTCGAGTTTTACCGATTTTAGATAATTGGCTAATTGATGAAAATGCGCTGATTTCAGCCCTTTCTGAAAAAACAAAACTCGTTGCGCTGAATTTTGTTTCAAATGTCACTGGCACAGAACAGCCGATTAAACGACTAATTCAACTTATTAGAATACATAGTCATGCGTTGGTTTTAGTGGACGCTGCACAAGCAATTAGTCATATCAAAATTGATTTACAAGATTTAGATGCCGATTTCCTCGCATTTTCTGCCCATAAAATTTATGGCCCAAATGGACTTGGCGTTTTAACAGGAAAATTAACCGCACTTTCTCAACTTCAACCGCTCTTTTTCGGTGGAAAAATGGTTGATCGTGTATCAAATGATCGTATTACTTTTGCCGAATTGCCTTATCGTTTAGAAGCTGGCACACCCAATATTGCTGGGGTTATTGGCTTTAATGCCATACTAAATTGGCTACAAAAATGGGATTTTACCGCAGCAGAACAGCACGCTATATCTTTGGCTGAATCCGTCAAAGTGCGGTTAAAATCTTACGAGAATTGCCGATTATTCGATTCCCCTCAAGCAAGCACCGTTGTTTGCTTTATATTTGACGGCATTGACTGTTCCGATCTTTCTACACTTTTGAGCGAACAAAATATTGCGCTTCGTGTGGGCGAACATTGTGCCCAGCCTTATTTAGCACGCTTAGGCGAACGCACCACATTGCGTCTTTCTTTTGCCCCTTATAATACGCAAGAAGATGTAGAGGCATTCTTCACCGCCTTAAATAAAGCACTGGATTTATTACAATGATAGAACAATTAAAACAAGCTAAAAATTGGGAAGATCGCTATCGCCTGATTATTCAAGCAGGCAAAAATTTACCTCGCCCAAGCGATAATGAACTCGCTCAAATGCAACCTATTACTGGCTGCGAAGCACAAATGTGGTTTCAAATTATGCCTAAAAATGACCGCACTTTTCAATTCAGCGGATTTAGCGAAGCCAGAATTATGAATGGCTTACTTTGGATTTTATTCAATAAAATCAATGGTAAAACAGCGGATGAATTGAATACATTTGATATTATTGCCTTTTTTAGCGAACTCGGCATTTCACAACGTTTAAGCGAAACACGTTTAAATGGCTTAAACCAAATCGGACAGCAATTAAAAAATTTATGTATTTAATCGAAACCTATTTTCGCCTGACTGCGCTCGAAAATAATATTGAATCACAAAGTCGTTTACTCAATGCAGTGATCGATCAATGGCGGTATAACGGGCAAATTATCGGACGTGAAATTCCTTTATATTTAGCGGAAGAAGATGGCACACAAGGTTTTGCTATGCGTGTCATTTGCCCTGAGCAAGATAGTCTTTTCCCGCAAAATAATAACGCAGAAGTGAATCGCGCATTACAAGAAGCCGAAAAGTGCGGTGTAATTTTTGATGGTTTTCAACTTGTGGGCGATGATTTCAATTCAGATCAAACGGCTGAAAATACATCGCCAGCTTGGCAAGTGCTTTACACAACCCATTTACAAAGTTGCTCGCCGATTCATAGTGGAGAAAATCTCGCACCAATTCCGTTGTATAAACAGTTGAAAAATCAACCGCACTTAAGCCAAGATCTGATTAAATGGCAAGAAAATTGGCAAGCCTGCGATCAACTACAAATGAATGGTGCGGTATTAGAACAACAATCTTTGGCAGAAATTTCCGATCATCAAAGCACGCTTTCAAAACACGGACGATATTTAGCTCAAGAAATAGCAAAAGAAACCGGCATACCGACTTACTATTATTTATATCGTGTAGGTGGGCAATCTTTAGAATCTGAAAAATCCCGTTGCTGCCCTTCTTGTGGTGCAAATTGGGCGTTAAAAAACGCGATTTTTGATACCTTTCATTTTAAATGCGATACCTGTCGATTAGTTTCGAATCTATCGTGGAATTTTTTGTAATTTAAGTCTATGCCTCAACTCTCTGTTGGAATGATAAAGTCTTAGCCCCCTTCCGACGCTTCGCGCCACCTTCCCCCGCAAGCAGGGGAAGTTTAACATATAAAGGAAAAATAAATGAATTACCAAGACAACAGCTTAAAATCCTTAAAACTCGGTCAAAAAACGGAATACGCCTCTCAATATGACCGCACTTTATTACAGCCTGTGCCACGTGCGTTAAATCGTGATGGATTGGGCATTACTCAAAACCAACCATTTACTATCGGCGCCGATATTTGGACGGCTTATGAAATCTCGTGGCTCAACGAAAAAGGCTTACCGCAAGTGGCTATCGCAGACATTTATCTGGATTATCAAAGCCAAAATTTGATTGAGTCAAAAAGTTTTAAACTTTATTTAAATAGCTTTAACCAAAGCAAATTTGCCGACTTCAACGCCGTTCAACAAACTATGCAACGCGATTTAATCGAATGTGCGCAAGGCGATGTAAAAGTGCGGTTAAATCCAGTGGCAGTTTATGATGCTCAAAAAATTGAGCATTTACAAGGCGATTGCATTGATGAACAAGATATTGAAATTACTAGCTACGAATTTAACGCTGATTGGCTGAAAGATTGCGTATCGGATGAAATTGTCGAAGAAAAATTAGTCAGCCATTTATTGAAATCTAACTGCCTCATTACCAATCAGCCAGACTGGGGCACCTTGCATATTCACTATGTTGGTAAAAAAATCAATCACGAAAAATTATTGCGTTACGTTGTATCGTTCCGTCAGCATAATGAATTCCACGAACAATGTGTCGAACGTATTTTTTGCGATTTAATGCACTACGCAAAACCAGAAAAACTCACCGTTTACGCACGCTATACTCGTCGTGGCGGATTAGACATTAATCCATTCCGCTCTAATTTTGAGAATTTACCTGAAAATTTAAGATTGGCGAGACAGTAAAAAACTGCGGTGAAATTTCACCGCACTTTTCTCTACCCTTGTTTCAAATCATTTGCCTGCTGTAATAGCTGACGGCTTTCTTTTAAGAATTGTTCGGAATAATCGCCAAACCAGTCACGCACCTTGTGGAAAGCATCAATAAAACCTTGACGATCATTATTTTCAAAGAAAGTTAAGGCTTCGTCGTAAGTTTGTTTTAGCGTTTCAATTACCGCTAAATTTTCTGACTTATCCATAATAATATCTGCGTAAAGCTCTGCATCTTGCGCAAATAAGCGACCGATCATCGCAAGTTCTAAGCGATAAATAGGAGAAGAAAGCGCCAATAAATTAGCGAGATTAATGGGCTGTTTGGAAAGGTGTAAACCATTCGCAAAAGTCGAAAAATGGCGCAAGGCTTGTATATAAGTCATATTGTGATCGTGTTCTGTGGCATTGGTTTGATAAATTTTTGCGCCCCAAATTTGAATTTGCTCAAGTAACCATTCATAACGTTCAGGAAAACGTCCATCACAACGTACAACCACTTGTTTTGCCATACTTGCAATGTCTGCACCAAACATTGGATGTAAACCTAAAACAGCACCAGAATGAACTTCAAGCATTTTCGCTAGCGGTTCACGCTTAACAGAGGTTAAATCTGCAAGTAGCATGTTTTCCGTTAAATAAGGTTTTAAGCGTTCAATTGTTTCTAAGGTGAGATTAATAGGGACGGAAACGATCACGACATCAGCATTCGCTAAAATACTTTCAGCCACCGCCCAATCTTCGCGATCTAAAATAGAAATTGGATAGCCAGATGCTCGTAAATAACGGGCAAATAAGCCGCCTAATTTACCATAACCGCCCACAATAACAATTTTGTGAATATCAGGATTGATAGTTTTAAAACCAAATTGGTTTTCATTGGCATAGGATTCACGCATAAAACGGCGTAGAACATCTTCAATCAAATCGGCTGAAATGCCTGCTTTTTCAGCTTCTAAACGACGTGCTTGGAGCATTGCTATTTCACGTTCTGGCGCATAAATAGGTAATCCATGTTGATGTTTAACTTTACCGACTTGAGAAACCAACTCAAGACGTTTAGCAAAAAGTTGGATAAGTTCGCGATCAAGCGAATCAATTTCAGAACGTAAATCTTTAAGGGCTTCCATAAAACTCACCTGTAATGTTTATCTTACATATATTGTAAAAAATTAATTACAAGGAGATTACTAGAATTTTACAGGAAAGGCAATGAAGTTATGCGGATTGTGTAATTAATCGTTGTGGGCGAATAATATTCCCGTCGATTAATGCCACGCCTAAGAATAAATTCTCCGCTGAAAATAACCGCACTTGACCGCTTAATTGCTGTTCATTAGCAAATTTCACTCGCTGACCAAAACCAATGGCTTTACTCTGCTCTACATCCAAATGCAAAGCGGGCAATTTACTTACTGCGGTATCGGTTGGAAGTAATAGTCGATCTAATTCGCTTAATGGAAAACTTTCAGCAAGTAGTTCTAACTCATCAATTGGCATCATTTCTGCTACGGGGTAATCCGCTACGGCTGTGCGGCGTAACATTGTCACATGCGCGCCACAACCTAGCACTTCACCTAAATCATCTACTAAGGTGCGAATATAAGTGCCTTTTGAACAATGTACTTCTAAGGTTAAAAAAGGTGCGTGATATTCAATAAAATTAAGTTCAAAAATCGTAATTGGACGTGCCTCACGCTCAACCGTAATACCTTGGCGCGCATATTCATAAAGCGGTTTACCGTTATGTTTTAGTGCGGAAAACATTGTCGGCACTTGCAAAATATCGCCACGAAATTGTTCAAGTGCGGTCAAAATTTGCGGAGTTTCAACATGAACTTCTCGAGTTTCCACGACTTGCCCTTCTGCATCGGAAGTATCGGTACGTTCGCCTAATTTTGCCGTAACAAGATAACGCTTATCGGCATCAAGCAAAAATTGTGAAAACTTAGTTGCTTCACCCAAGCAAATCGGCAACATCCCCGTTGCCAACGGATCGAGCGCGCCAGTATGCCCTGCTTTATTCGCTTGAAATAAACGCTTCACCTTTTGCATGATATCATTTGATGACATGCCTTGTGGTTTATCCAACAAAAACACACCATCAACATCACGCCAGCGTTTACGAGGTCTAGACATTAGTTGCTTTCCTCAACGTGTTTTTTCTCATCTTCACGCACAACATTTGTCACAAGATTTGACATACGCATCCCTTCCACTAAGGATTGATCGTAAATAAAGCGAATCTCTGGCACGATACGTAAACGCATCGCTTTGCCTAGTAATGAACGAATATAAGGCGATGCTTTTTCTAAGCCTTTCATGCCTTGCTCAATTGCCGTTTCATCGTGATCGAATAAAAAAGTCACAAAGATTTTTGCGTAAGATAAATCACTCGACACTTCCACATCAGAAACCGTCACCATCCCAATACGGGGATCTTTCACTTCGCGTTGTAAAATGACTGCTATTTCTTTTTGTATTTCTTGAGCGACGCGATCGCTTCGTTTAAATTCTCTTGCCATAGTTATTCCTTATTTATAAAAGCACCTCATTCTACTGGAAATCATTGAATTTAGCACGCAAAATCCCTTTCAACCCGATACTGTTTTTCGATAGAATGACACCTGATAATTTGTTTGAATATTCAAACTTCCGATAAAAATCACTTTACAGAGGGTATAATTTATGCAAGCGAGACGACCAAGATTGTCGATGAAAATCACACATTACAACAAGCATTTTTAAATGAATTAGATGAAAAACTTTGGGCATCTGCCGATAAACTCCGCCAACAACTTGATGCCGCAAACTATAAACACATCGTTCTTGGTCTTATCTTCTTAAAATACATTTCTGATAGTTTTACCCATCAACAAGAAAAAATTCAGGCGGAACTCTCCACACCTGAAAATCCCCTCTATCTTGACCGCACTTTTTTTGATACTGAAGAAGAATATCAAGAAGCCTTAACCGCCGAGCTGGAAAATCGCGACTACTACACCGCCGACAATGTGTTCTGGGTGCCTGTTTCTGCGCGTTGGCAAGCCTTACAAGAAGTCTCTATTCTCAACACTGGGGCAGAATTACCTTGGGGAGGAAAATTCTCAGGCGTGGCAAAACTGATTGACGATGCCTTCGATGCCATTGAAAAAGACAACGAAAAACTCAAAGGCGTACTTCAACGCATCAGCGGCTATGCCGTAAACGAAGACACCCTGCGCGGGCTGATTATCTTGTTCTCCGATACCCACTTTACCCGCCCAACTTACAACGGCGAGCCCGTACATTTAGGCGCAAAAGATATTCTCGGCCACGTTTACGAATACTTCCTCGGTCGCTTTGCCCAAGCAGAAGGCAAACGCGGCGGACAATATTTCACGCCGAAATCCATTGTTTCCCTGATTGTCGAAATGCTCGAGCCATACTCCGGCCGCGTGTATGACCCAGCCATGGGCAGCGGCGGCTTTTTCGTGCAAACCGAACGCTTTATTACCGCCCATCAAGGCAACATCAACAACGTTTCCATCTACGGGCAAGAATTCAACCCAACCACATGGAAACTTGCGGCGATGAATATGGCGATTCGTGGCATTGATTACGACTTCGGCAAACACAACGCCGACAGTTTCACCCAGCCGCAACACATCGACAAAAAGATGGATTTCATCATGGCAAACCCGCCATTCAACATCAGCGATTGGTGGAGCGAATCCCTTGCCGATGATCCACGTTGGGCATACGGCACACCGCCCAAAGGCAACGCCAACTTCGCTTGGCTGCAACACATGATTTACCACCTCTCGCCCAACGGCAAAATGGCATTGTTGCTTGCCAACGGCTCTATGAGCAGCCAAACCAACAACGAAGGCGAAATCCGCAAAGGCATCATCAATGCCGACTTGGTGGAATGTATGGTTGCCCTGCCCGGTCAGCTCTTCACCAACACCCAAATCCCTGCCTGTATTTGGTTTTTAAACCGCAACAAAAAACGTAAAGGCGAAGTATTGTTTATCGATGCCCGCCAAATTGGCTATATGAAAGACCGCGTATTGCGCGATTTCACCGCTGACGACATCGCCAAAATTGCCGATACCCTCCACGCTTGGCAAAAATCAGACGGCTACGAAGACCAAGCCGCTTTCTGTAAATCCGCCACATTAGAAGAAATTAAAGACAACGACTTCGTCCTCACCCCGGGACGCTATGTCGGCACCGCAGAACAAGAAGACGACGGCGTGCCATTTGCAGAAAAAATGCAAAATCTGACCGCTCTTTTGAAGGAGCAATTTGCAAAAAGTGCGGAATTGGAAGCTGAGATTAAGAAGAATTTAGGGGGATTGGGTTATGAGTGATTGGAAAGAGTATTCTCTGGGTGATATATCAAGAAATATATCAAGAAGGTTTGACTTTAATGCATACCCAAATGTTGTATTTATTAACACTGGGGATGTATTAAATAATAAATTTCTACATTGCGAGATATCAAACGTCAAAGATTTACCAGGGCAAGCTAAGAAAGCCATAAAAAAAGGCGATATTCTATATAGTGAAATAAGACCAGGTAATGGACGATATTTATTTGTAGATAATGATTTAGACAATTATGTTGTTTCCACAAAATTTATGGTAATTGAGCCTAATGCTAATATTGTATTACCAGAATTCCTATTTTTACTACTAATTAGCAATGAAACAACCGAATATTTTAAAATGATAGCTGAATCAAGATCTGGAACATTTCCACAGATCACATTTGATTCGGTTTCAAGTTTATCTTTAAATATACCAGATAAAGAAACACAACAAAAAATCCTTGATATTATTACCCCATTAGATGACAAAATAGAACTCAACACCCAAATCAACCAAACCTTGGAACAAATCGCCCAAGCCCTGTTTAAAAGCTGGTTTGTCGATTTCGATCCCGTGCGTGCCAAAGTCCAAGCGCTTTCAGACGGTCTTAGCCTTGAACAAGCGGAACTTGCCGCCATGCAGACAATCAGCGGAAAAACCCCCGAAGAACTGACCGCACTTTCACAAACACAGCCTGACCGCTACGCCGAATTAGCCGAAACCGCCAAAGCGTTTCCGTGTGAGATGGTGGAAGTTGATGGGGGCGAGGTGCCGAAGGGGTGGGAAAAAACAACACTTTCAGAAATTTGTGAAATGCAAAATGGTTATGCATTCAAAAGTTTTGACTGGATGGAGCAAGGTATACCTGTTATTAAAATTGGATCTGTTAAGCCAATAATTGTAGAAGTAGAAGGAAATGGTTTTGTTTCTGAAGACTACTCAAAATTAAAACCTGATTTCTTGCTTACAAGCAGCGATATTTTAGTTGGCTTAACAGGTTATGTTGGTGAAGTTGGACGCATTCCAACAGGAAAAATTGCAATGCTAAATCAACGAGTAGCAAAATTCTTACCAAAAGAGATAGATAAGAATCATTGTTTCTATAATTACATTTATTGCTTAGCACGACAATCCCAATTTAAAGAGTTTGCAGAAATAAATGCTAAAGGATCCGCACAGGCAAATATCAGCACAAAAGAACTACTCAAATTCCCGATTATCAAAGCAAATGATAAATTACATATTTTGTTTGAGAATAGAGTAAAAGAACTTTTAGAAAGAATTTTGTGGAATTCTCAAAACGCTGAAACTTTAGCTAAGACTAGAGATTTATTATTACCTAGATTGTTAAATGGGGAAGTTTAAAATGGAAGATTTTAAATTTATAGGAAAAGATAAAGTCCCAGTTGTTGGTGAAATCAATACGTTAGATGAATTCAAAAGATTTGTTTTTAGTTATAGTTATAAATTTGATGAAGAAACACCAGATGAATTCAAACAAATTCCCTTAGCAAGTGATAGTTCAACCAATTATGCGAGATTTTATCGTGGGCATAGCCATGTAGATTATTGCTTACAATCAACCTTAGAACGATATTTAGAAAAGTTTGGTAAACAATTTGACATTGGAAAAGATTATGAAAAGCTGCAAGAAAAATATTTTGAGCATTGCAAACGTATTCTTCTCAATCAAAGTATTGATGGACATGTTTTTCACAGATTAAGTAAAATGTTAATTTCCAGTAAGTTAAGAAAAGATGTTTTAGCTTATCTTGCCTCAATTAATATTGATGCTTCAACAATTTATCCTGATTTATTAGGAAAAATAAAACTTTGTGAAATTGGCATTGATAATGCGATTGCAGAGATTAATTTAGAATATCAGGATTAATCAATAGAAAATACTTTAAAACATAGGAGGAAATTAATGATTGCACTAATAGGCCCTTGGATTATATCTTTCGGTATTTTAGTACTTATTATGGCCATGCTTAGTGACCCTTGGCACCCATTGTTCGTGTTTTTATATACACTTTGTATTATGTCATTTATCATTGTGCCAATTTATCTTATTTATTCTGTTTTTTTTTCAAAAAACAGTCTTTCATCAAAAGAATGTGAAATTAACATAAAAATAGATGAAATATCAAAAAAAACAGAATCACAAGAGGTAATTGAAAAAAAAGAATCATTAGAAAAACAACAAGCTATTTGGGATGCAGAAATTCAACAACTCACAAATGAAAATAATGAAAGGCAAGAAAATCTTGTCTATATAAATCAAGAAATTGCGATGCTAACATCAAGCATGATTCCTTTTCCACCTAAGAATATCAAGAATAAATAGGAGTATATCAATGTTGGGTACAGTTTTTTGTTATTTTATTGCTATCTCATTTGGGATTGCTATGCCTATTATTCTAGTCAAAATATCACTGCTTGAAGATGAAGCTAAGGTTATAGAATTAGAGCAAAAACTACAACGTCTTGAAAATAAATATAAGGCTGAGCAAGAACTTAAATTAGCGACATTAGAAAAAAACTTGTTACGGAAAGAATACGTTACGAGCGAACAATGCGTTCCCTGAATTCCATTAAAGATAAGCAAATAAAACTTATCCAAAAATTGGAAAATTATAAAAATAAGCTTGAACAAGATGTTGAACTAAATTATCAACACTAGAAAATAAACCTGTGGAGATGATACTCAACAACATTTCCAGCTTTCATAAAAAAGGAAATGGGATGATTTTAGTAATGCCGATCCTCTTATAAAATCAAGTAAGGAACACCTATGCTCAACGAAAACGACATCGAACAACTCACTCTTCAACGCCTGCAATCCCTCGGTTGGGAATATCGCTACGGTAAAGACTTGCCTGTTCATGAAGGCAAGTTTGCCCGTGGCGATTTGAGCGGCGTAGTCTTTGTTGAGCAACTGCGTGAGGCAGTGCGTAAACTTAATCCGCAGCTGCCTGAAAGTGCGGTTGATTCTGTAGTGAAATCGGCAACGAAAAGCGATATTGGCGACTTGGTGGTACGCAATCAGGCGTTTTATAAACTGCTGCGTGATGGCGTGCGGGTGGAATATCAGGCTCCCAATAGCCACGGACAAAATGAGCAGAAAATCGAGATGGCACGTTTGGTGGATTTCGAGCATTGGGAAAACAACCGTTTTGTCGCCGTCAATCAATTGGAAATCCGCAGCCGCAAAGGAGGTAAACGGATTCCCGATATTATCGGCTTTGTAAATGGCTTACCGTTGGTGGTATTTGAGCTCAAAAATCCGTTGCGTGAATCGGCGGATTTGTTGCAGGCGTTTAATCAATTTGAAACCTATAAAGATGAAATTGCCGAGCTGTTTGTTTACAACCAAGCTCTGATTATTTCTGACGGCATTGTCGCCCGTTTGGGTTCGCTTTCGGCAGATTTCCAACGCTTTACGCCGTGGAAAGTGGTCGATGAAAAAAATAAAAGCGCGCGGTTATATTTTGACGATGAGTTGCAAAGCCTGCTTAATGGCTTGCTAAAGCCTGAGGATTTATTGGACTATATCCGCTATTTCGTCTTGTTTGAACGGGATTCCGTTGGCAAAACCATTAAAAAAATCGCGGCATACCATCAATATTACGGCGTAAATGAAGCAGTAGAATCCACGATTTTTGCCACAAGCGAGCAAGGCGATAAACGCATTGGTGTGATGTGGCACACGCAGGGTTCGGGTAAATTGATTTCCATGCTGTTTTATGCAGGCAAACTGCTTGCACAGCCTGAATTGAAAAATCCTACCATTGTAGTGGTTACCGACCGCAACGATTTAGACGGTCAGCTCTTCCAAACCTTTTCTTCAGGCAAAGATTTAATCAAACAAACACCGCAGCAAGTAGAAGACCGTGATCAACTGCGCCAACTGCTCGCGCAAAATGAAGTCGGCGGCGTGTTTTTTACTACGATTCAGAAATTCGCCCTAAATGAGGAAGAAAGCCGCTTCCCTATTTTAAATGAGCGCAACAATATTATTGTGATCAGCGATGAGGCTCACCGCAGCCAATATGGCTTTACGCAAAAGCTGCATAACGGCAAGTTTCAGACAGGTTATGCTCGCCATTTGCGTGATGCTTTACCTAATGCCTCGTTTATTGGTTTTACAGGTACGCCAATTAGCCTTGAAGATAAGGACACGCAAGATGTGTTCGGTCGTTATGTGTCCATTTATGACTTGCAAGATGCGGTGGAAGATGGTGCAACTGTGCCGATTATTTACGAAGCTCGCCAAATCAAGCTAGCGGAGAATGCTAATCACGATGAATTATTTGCAGAAATTGATGAACTGCTGGAAGGCGAAGAAAACCCGAAATTACGCTTGCGAGAAAAATTGCTCGGCTCAGAAGCACGATTGCATGATTTAGCGGTCGATTTAGTGCAACATTTTGCCAAACGCAATGAAGTGGTGGACAGCAAAGCGATGATGGTGGTTTCCAGCCGTCAGATTTGCGTGGACTTATACAATGAAATCATCAAATTGCGCCCTGAATGGCATTCGGACAATATCAACGAAGGGGCGATTAAAATTGTGATGACAGGTTCTGCTTCCGATGCGCCGGAAATGCAGAAACACGTTTACAGTAAACAGGAAAAGCAAACGCTGGAACGCCGCTTTAAAGACCCGAACGATCCGCTGAAACTGGTGATTGTGCGTGATATGTGGCTGACAGGCTTTGATGCACCATGCTGTAATACGATGTATATCGACAAGCCGATGCAAGGGCATAACTTAATGCAAGCCATCGCACGAGTAAACCGTGTATTCGCTAACAAAAGTCGTGAAAACGGTGGGCTTATCGTGGATTATGTTGGTTTGGCAGAAGAATTACGAGCAGCCACACAGCAATACACCAACTCTACCGGCAAAGGGCAATTAGCGGAAGATGTGCAAAGCGTGTTCTTTAAAATGAAAGAACAGCTTGAATTTATCCGAACTTTGTTTGCGACACCAATTGAAGGAAAAACTTTTGATGTTCAGACGGTCTTAGAAAAAGATAATCCGAATGATCTTTTGATGGCGATTCGTTTTGCCGCCAACCATATTTTAAGCCTTGATCAATTATCGTTTGATGGCAAAGCGCACGAGCAGCATTGGTTTAATAAAAAAGAAACCGAGCCACGCAAAAAAGCCTTTTTGAAGGCGGCAGGTTTGGTAAAAAAAGGCTATATGCTGTGCGGTACATTGGCTGAAGTTGAGCCGTATAACCAAGAAATCGCCTTTTATGATGCCGTACGGGCAATTTTAACTAAACGTGAACAAAAAGGCACAGGCACAAATGAAAGACAGATTTTATTGAAAAAATTGGTCAATCAAACTGTGTATTCTGAAGGCGTGATTGATTTATTCGATCTGCTAGAAAAACCACAACCACAAATTAGCTTACTTTCCGAGGAATTTTTACAAACTGTAAAAAATAGCCCAACTAAAAATTTATGGGTTAGCGCGATGGAGCGTTATTTGGCAAGTGAAATTAAAGTTAAATCAGGCACAAACTTAACATTGCAAAAAGATTTTGAACGGCGTTTGAAGGAAGCATTGAATCAATACCACAATCACAATTTGACTGTTGTAGAGATTTTGGACGAACTCTTTAAAATGAGCCAAGATTTCCAAGAACGTTTAGCATTAGGGAAAAAACTAGGATTAACCAAGGAAGAATTAGCCTTCTATGAAGCTCTATCTCAAAATCAAAGTGCAAAAGATTTGATGGGTGATGAAGTGCTTTCTAAACTGGCGAAAGAAATCACGGAAACACTTAGAAAATCGGTCACAATCGACTGGCAGTACAAAGAAGCGGTGCGGGCAAGAATTAGATTACTCGTTCGACGTGCCTTACAAAAATATAAATACCCGCCTGATAAACAGGAAGAAGCGGTAACTTATGTGATTAAACAAGCTGAAGAAATTGCTGAGGATTTAACTGGTTTATAATTTTGATGCGGTTTATTTAATAACAAAAGGGCGATTAAAAACACTATGATTTTTAACCGCCCTTTATTTTGTTAAAAGTTAGATTGAACGTTTAACTTCAACCACTTCAAACACCTCGATTTGGTCGCCGACTTTTACATCGTTGTAGTTTTTCACGCCGATACCACATTCCATACCATTACGAACTTCAGATACGTCGTCTTTGAAACGGCGAAGAGATTCTAATTCCCCTTCAAATATAACGACGTTGTCACGTAATACACGGATTGGGTTGTTACGTTTCACTACACCCTCAGTTACCATACAGCCTGCGATTGCACCAAATTTCGGATGACGAAATACATCACGAACTTCAGCTAAGCCAATAATTTCTTGTTTAAATTCAGGCTCTAACATACCGCTCATTGCTGCTTTAATTTCATTCAACAATTCATAGATGATTGAGTAGTAACGTAAATCAATGTTTTCAGATTCAATGACACGACGAGCTGTTGCATCCGCTCGAACATTAAAGCCAACAATGATGGCATTAGATGCGGTAGCTAAAGTTGCATCAGTTTCAGTAATACCACCTACACCTGAACCAACAACTTTAACTTTTACTTCATTGGTAGAAAGTTCATTTAACGCTTGAACAATCGCCTCTACAGAGCCTTGTACATCCGCTTTCACAATAACGTTCAATTCAGCCACATCGCCTTCAGACATATTGCTAAACATATTTTCAAGTTTCGCTTTTTGCTGACGAGCTAATTTCACTTCACGGAATTTACCTTGACGATATAACGCCACTTCACGTGCTTTTTTCTCATCACGCACAACGGTTGCTTCATCACCTGCTGCAGGCACACCTGAAAGACCTAATAATTCAACTGGAATTGAAGGCCCTGCTTCATCCACTTCTTTCCCGTTTTCATCACGCATTGCGCGCACACGGCCATATTCAAAACCACAAAGTACGATGTCACCTTTACGTAGTGTACCTGATTGAACCAAGATAGTTGCCACAGGGCCACGACCTTTATCCAAGTAAGATTCAATGACTACACCACTTGCCATGCCGTCTTTTACGGCAGTCAATTCAAGCACTTCAGATTGAAGTAAGATTGCATCTAATAAATCATCAACCCCTGTACCTTTCTTCGCCGATACTGGAACGAATTGCACATCACCACCGAATTTCTCAGAAATGACATCATGTTGTAATAATTCTTGCTCAACACGATCTAGATTTGCTTCTGGTTTATCGATTTTATTTACTGCAACCACTAAAGGTGCACCCGCTGCTTTTGCGTGTTGAATCGCTTCGATAGTTTGAGGCATCACACCATCATCGGCCGCAACAACAAGAACAACGATATCTGTTGCTTTTGCACCACGTGCACGCATAGAAGTAAACGCTGCGTGTCCTGGAGTATCCAAGAAGGTGATCATTTTGCCATCATCCATTTCTACGTGATACGCACCGATATGTTGAGTAATACCACCCGCTTCGCCTGCAGCAACTTTCGCTTTACGAATATAGTCAAGTAAAGAGGTTTTACCATGATCAACGTGACCCATGATGGTTACAACTGGCGCACGGGTTACTTTTTCTGCGTTTACATCACGATCGCCTAATACCGCTTCTTCAAGCTCATTTTCATTACGAAGAATCACTTTATGACCAAGTTCTTCTGCTACTAATTGAGCGGTTTCTTGGTCGATAACTTGGTTGATAGTAACCATTTCGCCCATCTTCATCATCATTTTGATGATCTCTGTAGCTTTTACCGCCATCTTATTCGCAAGTTCTGCAACCGTAATGGTTTCTCCAATGACTACATCCGATTTAACTACTTGAGCAGGTTTAGTAAAGGCTTGTTGAAGTGCGGCACCTTTTTTGCCATTTTTACCTTTACCAAACTTAGCGTCTTTTTGATTTTTACGATTAGATTCGCGCTCGTTTTTCGAGTTTTTGCTATTTTCATCGTCGCGACCGCCTTTTTTCGCTTTCGCTACTTTATTTTTGCCACGACCACGATTTTCATTACGACGATCTTCTTCATCTTCTGCTTCAAGTGCATATCTTGAACTTAGATTGTAATCAGAATAGTCTTCTGAAGAAGATTCATTGTCTGAATCATCTGCTTCAGCATAACGTTTCGCTTCTTCTACTGCACGACGAGCTTGTTCTTCTGCTTTTTGACGAGCTAATTCTTCAGCTTTACGACGAAGTTCTGCTTCTTCTGCTTTACGTTTCTCTTTTTCAGGATCAACAGATTTAGCTTTAGAATCTACCGCACTTTTTACTGGCTTAGCAGTTTCAGCTTTCACTTTTTCAGCTTCTAAACGAGCTTTTTCTTCTGCTGCTTTTTGTTCAGCAATTTTTTTCGCTTCCGCTTCTTGCTGTGCTTTTAATTTTGCTTCTTCTTGTTGAGCAATATCAGTTTTTACTGTGCGTTTTTTACGTACTTCTACTTGTACTTCTTTGCTTTTACCGCCAGTTGTGGTGCTGCTCACTGTTGTTTTTGTTCTGCGTTGAATGCTTAATTTTTTTGGCGCATCAGCCTTAACATCTTCAGTCATTACTGCTCTCCTTATTCTTCGCCAAACCAACAAATATTACGTGCAGCCATAATTAAATCTGCGGCCTGTTCTGCGGTTAATTCTTCAATATCAGTTAAATCATCAACGCCTTGTTCTGCGAGTTCTTCAAGGGTGGTAATTTGTTTTTCTGCTAGTTTGATTGCAACGTGACGATTCATTCCCTCTAAATTCAATAAACGATCTTCAACATTCGCTTTTTTCAGTGCTTCTTCTTCAGCTACTGCTGCGGCTGTAATCGCATTTTTAGCACGAGTTTGAAGCTCTTCAACAAGATCTTCATCTTCCAAACCATCAATTGCTGTCAATTCATTCATTGGCACATAAGCAATTTCTTCTAAACTTGTGAATCCTTCTTCTACAAGGATTTGTGCAAATTCTTCATCAAGTTCTAATGCGTTAATAAATAAATTTAACACTTTATTATCTTCTGCTTGATGCTTAGCATTTAACTCATCAGTCGTCATTACGTTTAGTGTCCAACCCGTTAATTGTGTTGCTAAACGCACATTTTGACCATTACGACCAATGGCTTGAGCAAGATTATCAGCTTCAACAGCAATATCCATAGAATGATTATCTTCATCAACGATAATAGAAGAAACATCCGCTGGTGCCATCGCATTAATCACAAATTGCGCGGGATTGTCATCCCAAAGCACGATATCTACACGCTCGCCACCAAGTTCATTCGTAATTACCTGAACACGCGCACCACGCATTCCTACACAAGCACCAACTGGATCAATTCGCTTATCATTTGATTTCACTGCAATTTTAGCACGAGAGCCAGCATCACGAGCTGCACCACGAATTTCAATCATTTCTTCGCCAATTTCAGGCACTTCAATACGGAATAATTCGATCAACATTTCTGGTTTAGAACGTGTCACAAATAATTGTGCAGTTTTGCCTTCAGGATTTACTTTATAAAGTACCCCACGAACACGATCTCCCGGACGGAAGTTTTCACGTGGTAACATATCTTCACGCGCAATCATCGCTTCCGCTTTATTGCCAAGATCTAAAATAATACTGTCTCGACTTACTTTTTTTACAGTGCCTGTTACAATTTTTCCTTCTTCTTCACGAAATTGTTCAACCACTTTTGCACGTTCGGCTTCACGAATTTTAGTGCTAATAACTTGACGTGCCGTTTGCATTGCAATACGGTCAAATGCAATAGATTCAATTTGATCTTCTACATACTCTCCAAGTTGCAAATTTGGATCATCAAATTGCGCCGCTTCCAAAGTAATTTCCTTCGTTGGTACTTTTACTTCATCTACGACTAACCAACGGCGAAAAGTATCAAATTCTCCTGTTTTGGGATTAATTGAAACGCGAATATCCGTTTCATATTCAAACTTCTTCTTAGTGGAAATCGCAATCGCACTCTCTAATGCTTCAAAAATTTTCTCACGTGGTAATAATTTTTCATTGGATACAGCTTCCGCCGCCAGTAAAATTTCTTTACTCATTTCTCTTTTTCTCCTTTTAAAATTTTGCAACAATATTCGCTTTTTGAATGTTTCCGAAGACTAAAATTTGTTCTTGATCATCAACGATTAAAGTAATCATATCCTTTTCAATACGCTCTAACTTACCTTGCCATTTACGGCGTTCCATCACTGGAATTCGCAAATGCACAGCGATATCTTGCCCAATATAGCGTTCAAATTGCGGCAAGGTAAATAGCGGACGATCTAAACCGGGTGACGACACTTCTAGATTATATTTATCCGCAATTGGATCTTCCACGTCTAAAATTGCGCTCACTTGACGACTTACATCAGCACAATCATCAACTGTCACACCACCATCTTTATCTATAAATAAACGAACTGTTATAAAACGACCCACGAGCTGACACTCAATTCCCCACAATTCACAGCCTAAATCCTCTACCGCATCTTGTAGCATTTCTTGTAAATTTTGTTCTAATGTAGCCAATTTCTACTCCTATATAGGGTGTAATTCACCGCACTATATCATAACCTTATGAAACCTTATCCTAAACAATACTTATCCCTCTATTTTAGTAATAGTAAGAAGATAGTTTATTAAATCTCAGGCATAAAAAAAGGGTTAGGTTCATAAGAACCTAAGCCCAGTTACTAAATTTCTTATAGAAAAAAACCCCAAAACTGGGGTTCTTTTACTGAACTTATTATTGGTTGCGGGGGCTGGATTTGAACCAACGACCTTCGGGTTATGAGCCCGACGAGCTACCAAGCTGCTCCACCCCGCGTCCGAAATATGCACCACATTATAGTGATAAAAATTTAATATGCAAGAAATTTTATAAAATCATTGATGATAAATACTAGAATAAGATAACATTTTCCAAAAAATTTAGGAGCTAATTATAGCATATATGCTGTGTTATATTTTTAGGAATTCGTAAATATCTTTAATTTTGCCATAATTTACAAATCTATAGCTCCTATCATCAAAAATAAAGCGTGAAATAATGCCAATTAATTAATGCCATTATCAAGCCTCCCTTCCATAAAAAATCAATGATCGTCTCCAATCAATTTAGAGATGAATTGTTAATAAGGTAATAAGCCAATAATAAATAGACAATATTTAAGGTTATTCTAGCTTTCATACAAAAATTCAATCAATCTCGACTTTTCCTACCTTTCTTTTTTTGTTAGACTAACACGCAATTTTGGGGCTGATTCTGGATTCGACGGGATTAGCGAAGCCCAAGGTGCACGTCGAGGTGCGGTAGGCCTCGTAAATAAACCGCAAAAAAATAGTCGCAAACGACGAACAATACGCTTTAGCAGCTTAATAACCTGCATTTAGCCTTCGCGCTCCAGCTTCCGCTCGTAAGACGGGGATAACGCGGAGTCAAACCAAAACGAGATCGTGTGGAAGCCACCGTTTGAGGATCGAAGCACTAAATTGAATCAAACTAACTTAAGTTTAGCGTGTCTGTCCGCATGCTTAAGTGAAATTAAAGACGAGACTAAACGTGTAGTACTGAAGGTAGAGTAATTTCGGACGGGGGTTCAACTCCCCCCAGCTCCACCACCAAACAAAATCATGCGTCATTATACGACATCACAAAGCCTTGATTTTACTGGAATTGACCTTCTCCAAAAAATTAGACTTATTTAGTTCAAGGGCTGAGCTATGTCATTCACAGGACTCAACCATTTTGCTTTCCCCTGAATGCGCTCATGGTTGTAATAATGAATGTACTCATGAATTGTTTTTTCCAGTTGTTTGAACATCTCAAATCGTTTGCCGTAATAACATTCCGTTTTTAATCATCCAAAGAAGCTTTCCGTCGCACTGTTATCTAAATCATTTCCCTTCCTTGACATACTTTGTTAAATGCCATTTTCCCTGAGTATGTTTTGATAACCTATCATCTGATACTGCCAACCTTGGTCGGAATGTAAAATCGGTTTTGCGCCTGCAAGCCTTGCTACAGCTTGTTTCATCATTTGGGTAATTTGCTCAAAGTTCGGGCTTCGCGCTAAATCATAAGCAATAATTTCATTGTTAAATAAATCTTTAATGAGGGGATAAATAGAGCTTGCCTTTCACACACTTGAACTCGGTATTCTTAATCCCTAGCCATTTCCAGTGCCAAAATGTAAGCAAGCGGGTTCTGCAGAAAATTGCTTACTTTTAACCGATTGTATCATCTTAAGTTTAAATTCAGATGAGTAATTTCACTTCTTACCCAGCAACGCTAAGCCATTGATTCTAATATGATCAAATTGATTAATCCAATGTCACAATGTTCTGCTGGCAAGCTGAAAATGCCTGCAGGGGAATCAACAATTTTTACTATTTTGAAGATAAAACTCGATGACTTGTTGCTTGAAAAAAATTGTATTTGGTCATAAAAAATCTGCACCTTAGTTGGTTGTTTAATCCAACTTTTGGAGTGCAGATCAAAAGTGCGGCCAATTTTTTTAGAATTCTTTTGAAATTAAACTTTCGGCTAATTGCAAATCAAGTGTGGAGTCAATATCAATGGAACGATAAGTTGGCATTAAATAAAAACGCATTGGCGCAATAAAAAAACGTTTTTCTTCAAAGAGACTTTCGATGTCATTAATATAAATTGCACCATTTGCACGATAAGATTTCGGTAATTTTTGACGAGGGGATTCAAAATCCGTTAATTCGTGAATAGGCTGAACTTCAGTGCCTTCTAAAGTAAAGGATTTATAAGGATGATGCTCACATTCGCAAGCGGAAACCACTGATTTATATTTGCCGCCAAGGAAAATTTCCATTGCATTACGAATATCTAAAGCATTACGCAATGGGCTGGTTGGCTGCAAAAGTGCGGCGGTGCCTTGTGAAATATTGAGTGTTTCTAAGCAATGCAAAATAGCATCAATGGTGCGTGTATCACTTTGAGCTAAACTTTCAGGGCGTGCCACTGGTTTTGCGCCGTATTTTGTGGCTTCTTTTAAAATATTTTCACCGTCTGATGTCACCACAATTTGATCAAACATACCCGATTCTTGCGCTGCCAAAATCGCACGCCCCACCAAAGAAACACCACCCACAAGCTGTAAATTTTTGTCTTTAATTCCTTTAGAACCCGCTCTCGCAGGAATAATTGCAATTCTTGTCATTATTTTCACTCTCTGTGATAAAAGTGCTGACTATTCTAGAATCTTTCCCTTGTTTTAGCAAAAACTAATCTTTAATATGGCACCACATTTTTGTTTAACAAAGAGGAAATAAAATGACTCAACTTACTCGTGAACAAGTTCTTGAACTCTTCCATCAACGCAGCTCAACACGTTATTACGACCCCGCAAAAAAAATCAGTGATGAAGATTTTGAATGTATTTTAGAGTGCGGTCGATTATCGCCGAGTTCTGTAGGCTCTGAGCCTTGGAAATTTTTAGTGATTCAAAATAAAACCTTACGCGAAAAAATGAAACCTTTTAGCTGGGGAATGATAAATCAGCTTGATAATTGCAGTCATCTTGTGGTAATTCTCGCGAAGAAAAATGCCCGTTATGATAGTCCGTTTTTTGTGGATGTGATGGCACGCAAAGGCTTGAACGCAGAGCAACAAAAAGCCGCCCTCGCAAAATACAAAGCCCTGCAAGAAGAAGATATGAAATTACTCGAAAACGACCGCACTTTATTTGATTGGTGCAGTAAACAAACTTATATTGCCCTTGCAAATATGCTTACTGGAGCTTCAGCCCTTGGCATCGACTCTTGCCCAATTGAAGGTTTTCATTACGACAAAATGAATGAATGCCTCGCCGAAGAAGGATTATTCGATCTTCAAGAATATGCGGTTTCTGTCGCCGCAACCTTTGGCTATCGCTCACGCGATATTGCGAAAAAATCCCGTAAAGGGTTGGATGAAGTGGTGAGATGGGTGGGGTAAAAATCCCATTAAAAAAGGGCTGCAAATGCAGCCCTATCTTTTTTGATTATTTCACTTCTTTAAATAAAATCTCGCTTGGGATTACGGAACCTTGCCAGTAAAGTTCTGTAGAGACTTTTTCTGCAAGTTGTAAGAACGCTTGTGAAATTTCATTTTCAGGCACTCGCACAACGGTCGGGTTGCCTGCATCTAAATCTTCACGGATACGAATATGCAGAGGAAGTTGAGCTAATACTTTTACATTGTATTTTTCCGCCATTTTCTCTGCACCGCCTGTGCCAAAAATCGCTTCGTGATGACCGCACTTACTACAAATATGCATCGACATATTTTCCACAATGCCTAACACTGGTACGGATACTCGCTCAAACATTGAAATACCTTTCACTGCATCAAGCAAAGCAATATCTTGTGGAGTTGTCACTACCACTGCGCCAGTCACAGGGATTTGTTGTGATAAGGTAAGTTGAATATCGCCAGTGCCAGGAGGCATATCGATAACAAGATAATCTAAACTATCCCATAGGGTTTCATTTAATAATTGGCTTAATGCACTACTCGCCATTGGGCCGCGCCAAATTGTTGCACTATCTTCATTCATTAAAAAGCCAATGGAATTTGCAGATAAACCATGGGCTTTAATTGGGGTGATGTGTTGATTATCTGGCGAAGTCGGGCGTTGATCCGCTGCGCCTAACATATGTGGAATAGAAGGGCCATAAATATCCGCATCTAAAATCCCAACACGTGCGCCTTGTGCTTGTAATGCTAAAGCGAGATTAACGGAAACCGATGATTTCCCTACGCCGCCTTTACCAGAACTCACCGCAATAATATTTTTCACACCTTTTACAGCAGGTTGATTATTTGCACGTTTAAGTGTGGCGATTTGATAAGTCACCGCCCATTTAATTGCTTTACAATCTGTCGCTTTCAACAACGCATCAGAAACCGCTTGTTTTAACTGTTCTGCACCAGAATTCCACGCAAAAGGTAATTTCAATTCAATGCGTAAAGTATCACCGCCCTTTTCCACTTTTTTCAAAGTATTAAGCACAATCAGATCCTTTTGCAGGGTTGGATGCTGAAATTCTTGAATAATCTGCTGAACTTGGTTTTGCTGGTCGGCAGTCAAATTATCAGAAAAGTAGGTTGCCATAATAACTTCCTGTTTAGTAGAGTAAATTTGTCGGGCATATTTAATCACGGAAAGTGCGGTATGTTAAGTTAAAGTTTTTCAAACTAGAAAAAATCCCCTATTTAAAGTAAGATAAGCACAATTTTTGTATGCTAAAAAAGAGAATAATAAATGACAACTCAACCCCGTAAAATTTTAGTCACTTGCGCCTTGCCTTATGCCAATGGGGCAATTCATTTAGGCCATATGTTAGAACATATCCAAGCGGATATTTGGGTGCGTTTTCAACGTATGCGTGGCAATAAAATCCATTTTGTCTGTGCGGACGATGCGCACGGCACACCTATTATGCTGAATGCTGATAAACTTGGCATTACACCTGAAGAATTAATTGCTAAAGCAAAAGCCGATCACGTGCGTGATTTTGCAGGTTTTAATATTAGTTTTGATAACTACCATTCCACTCACAGCGAAGAAAACAAACAGCTCACTGCAGAAATTTACAATAAACTCAAAGCTAATGGCTTTATTAAGAGTAAAGTTATTTCTCAGTTATTCGATCCTGAAAAAAATATGTTCTTGCCTGATCGTTTTGTGAAAGGCACTTGCCCGAAATGTAAAGCGGAAGATCAATATGGCGATAACTGCGAAGTTTGTGCTTCTACTTATAGTCCAATGGATTTAATTAATCCTCGTTCAGCCGTTTCTGGCACAACGCCTGTTGTAAAAGAATCTGAACACTTTTTCTTTGACTTACCTGCATTTGAAGGGATGTTAAAAGAATGGACACGTTCTGGCTCACTTCAATCTGAAATTGCCAACAAAATGCAAGAATGGTTTGAAAGCGGTTTACAACAATGGGATATTTCACGCGATGCGCCTTATTTCGGTTTTGAAATTCCGGGCGCAAAAGATAAATTCTTTTATGTTTGGTTAGATGCGCCAATCGGCTATATGGCTTCATTCAAAAATCTATGCAATCGTGAAGGCATTGATTTCAATGAATTTTGGGCTGAAGGCAGTGATGCGGAGCTTTATCATTTCATCGGTAAAGATATCGTTTATTTTCACAGTCTATTTTGGCCTGCAATGCTTGAAGGCAGTGGCTATCGTAAACCGACTAATGTGTTCGCTCATGGCTATGTCACGGTGGATGGGGCGAAGATGTCAAAATCTCGCGGCACATTCATTCAAGCCAGCACTTATTTGAATCATATCGATCCTGAATGTTTGCGTTATTACTATGCAGCAAAATTAAATGATCGCATTGAAGATTTAGACTTTAACCTTGAAGATTTCGTACAACGTGTAAATACAGATATCGTAAACAAATTAGTGAATTTAGCTTCACGCAATGCAGGTTTTATTGCGAAACGCTTTGAAGGCAAACTTTCGGATAAACTGGAAGACGAAGCATTATTTGCAGAATTTACCGCTCAAGCCGAGCAAATCGCCGCTTATTACGAAAGCCGTGAATACAATAAAACCATTCGTGAAATTATGGCATTAACGGACAAAGCCAATAAATATATTGACGAAAAATCCCCTTGGGTGATTGCAAAAGAAGAAGGCAAAGAGGCAGAATTGCAAGCCGTATGTTCAATGGGTATTGAGCTTTTCCGCGTATTGATGTCTTACTTAAAACCTGTTCTTCCAAAACTGGCAGAACGTGCAGAAGCCTTCTTACAAGCTGAATTACGTTGGGATAATATTCATCAACCATTACTTGGTCATACCCTTGCACCGTTTAAAGCCTTATTCTCTCGTTTAGAGAAAAAACAAATTGATGCCGTAGTGGAAGAAACTAAAGCCTTATTTGCAGCAGCCAATAAAGCCGCAGAAAAAACAGAAGCAAAACCAACCGCACTTTCTGCCGTTGAACCTATTGCGGAAACCATCACCATTGATGATTTCGCTAAACTTGATATGCGTGTAGCAAAAGTGTTGAAATGCGAAGCAGTGCCAGAATCTAATAAACTTTTACGTTTTGAATTAGATCTTGGCGATCATACTCGTCAAGTCTTCTCTGGCATTAAAGCGGCTTACAATAAACCTGAAGAATTAGAAGGTCGTTTTGTGATTATGGTGGCAAACCTTGCACCACGTAAAATGAAATTCGGCGTGTCTGAGGGAATGATTCTATCCGCAGGAACAGGCGGTAGTGATTTATTCTTGTTATCTGCCGATAATGGTGTCACCGCAGGTATGCAAGTAAAATAATCAATTCAATTAATTAGGGCAACATTACGTTGCCCTTTTATTTTCTTGTTGAAAATAGATGACTTATAACCTACCATAACACTCAACTATTTATCTGTTTGGAGAATATTATGAAAAACGAATTAATTTGCTATAAACAAATGCCAGTGTGGACAAAAGACAACTTGCCACAAATGTTCCAAGAAAAGCACAACACAAAAGTCGGCACTTGGGGGAAATTAACTGTATTAAAAGGCAAACTCAAATTTTATGAGCTAACAGAAAATGGCGATGTTGTTGCCGAGCATACTTTTACCCCAGAAAGCGAGATTCCTTTTGTCGAACCTCAAGCATGGCATTGTGTAGAAGCACTTTCTGATGATTTAGAATGTACCCTAGGTTTCTATTGCAAAAAAGAAGATTATTTCAGTAAAAAATACAACATGACTGCCATTCACGGCGATGTGGTGGATGCAGCAAAAATTATCTCGCCTTGTAAAGTATTAGATTTAGGTTGCGGACAAGGGCGTAATTCACTTTATTTAAGTTTATTAGGCTATGATGTAACCTCTTGGGATCACAATGAAAACAGCATTGCCTTTTTAAATGAAACCAAAGAGAAAGAAAACCTTAATATTTCTACCGCACTTTACGACATTAACGCCGCCAACATTCAAGAAAACTATGATTTTATTGTTTCAACGGTGGTGTTTATGTTCTTAAATCGTGAACGTGTGCCGTCAATCATTAAAAATATGCAAGAACACACTAATATTGGCGGGTATAACTTAATCGTTGCCGCCATGTCCACAGATGATGTGCCTTGCCCACTTCCGTTCTCATTCACTTTTGCTGAAAACGAATTGAAAGAATATTACAAAGATTGGGAATTCTTAGAATATAACGAAAATATGGGCGAATTACACAAAACTGATGAAAACGGCAATCGCATTAAAATGAAATTTGCCACAATGTTAGCGAGAAAGAAATAATCTGCTAATTTAAAAAATCACCGCACTTTGTCCTCACCCAATATTAGAAAATATCTTTTGCTTTGCGAAGTGCGGTAAATTCTTCAAGTGTTTTTGCTTGTAAAAACGGATTAATTTCTCGCTCAAGTTTTAAGGTTGTCGGCAAACTCGGTTTATTTTCAGCCCGTTGTGTTTCAACAAAAATACGTTGTTTTTCTACCGCACTTTTTTCTACCAACACAGTTTCCGCAAATGCTAAATTCCCCAAGGTATATTCATGAGCTGGGCAAACAATCGTCTCGTCAGGCAATGTATTCAAACGCTGCAAACCATCAAACATCTGCGCATAATTGCCTGTAAAAACACGTCCGCAACCTGCAGAAAATAACGCATCACCACAAAATAAATGATTATCTACTAAAAAACTAACGTGCTGTTTAGTGTGTCCCCCCGTCGGAATGACATCAATTTGATAATTTGCGGTAAGGATCTTCCCTTCGTTCACAATTTGAGTCGCACCTTTTTTCTCACATTCTTGCGGCCCATAAATCGGCACTGTTGGATAACGTTTTTTAAATGCCGACACACCTTGTGTATGATCATCATGTTCGTGAGTAAGCAACACCGCTTCAATCGTTGCGTTTTGCTTATCTAGCCATGCAAACAGCTTGTCCGTTTCAGGCAAATCGACAATAATAAGTGGCAGATTTTCTCGTTGATAAAGCCAAATGTAGTTATCATTCAGCGCAGGTAAAGCAAATAACATAATCGTCCCTTTAATTAGTGATAGAAAAATAAATTGATTCCACTTGAAACATTAGATGCGATCCACATTCCACCAAATCAACGCCCATTTTTTCTGTCCGTGAGAAATGGGTTCGTTATTGGCTTGTTTACGATCGTAAAAGGCTTTCAAACCTTGTTTTTCTTTTTCGGAAAGCTCGCCTAAAGAAAACTCCACCGAGGCTAATAAATCCTCGTAGCTTTCACCTTGAAAACAACCCGATTCCGTTTCAATAAAATTCAAATTTGCCTGAATGCCTTTTTGATACAACCGATTGAGTAAATAAATATAAGTGGGGAAACCAATATCTTCACGGCCAATCGCCTCAAATACGCCCTCATCTAAGAAATGGCGTTGTGTGACAGAAGTCAAAAACACACGTTTTTTCGCCTTGGCACAGAGTTTTTCGATCATATCGTCCAAATCGTCCACCAACGTTGAACGAGATGCCAACACTACATCAGCTTGTGGCACATCATCCCAATTATCCGCCCAAGATTTATGAAATGTCGTCAGATTATGTAAACCAAATTTCTGCTTGAATTGTGCCAAACAGTCTAACATTCCATTGCTATAATCTAAGGCATATACCGTTGAACCTTGTTGTGCGAGCGGCACAGCAAAAGTACCAGGCCCACAGCCAATATCCAACACAGTTTCATCGGTTTGCACATTCATAGCTTGCAATAATTGCTGATTATATGCTGAAGGTTTGCCGACTAAATTCTCTGCCATTTTCACAGCTTTTTTATCCCATTTTATCGGAGGTAAGTTGTAATGATTACAAGCGATTAAGTGTTGTTGATACAGTTCAGCAAAATTGATGTCGTAAATAGTCATAGTGATTTTTCAATGTAATTATTCAAATGTTGATGTAAAAGTTCGGACGAAGTGCGGTAAATTTTCGCCAAGTTTTCTAAGGTTAATAAATGTTTTTTATCGCCTTGTTGAAAGCCAACTTGTTGATCAAGCAAAACAATATTATCCCCTAAAAATGCCGCTTGTTGTGGATTATGTGTGCTAATAATAAGCGCAATTTTTTGCTTTTGCAGTTGTTTTATTTTTTCTAACACTCGAATTTGATTACCAAAATCAAGGCTAGAAGTCGGTTCGTCCATAATTAAAAGTTTGGCTTGTTGAGCAATCGCACGGGCAATCAACACAAGCTGTTTTTCGCCGCCACTTAATTGATGATAATAACGTTGCGCAAGATGAGCAATTTCTAACTCTTGCAATGCCATTAATGCTAAATCCAAATCAGATTTTTTCGGAGTTTGATACCACTTCAAAAAAGCAGATCGCCCCATCATCACCATATCCTGCACTAAAAAAGGAAATAAATGAGAATGCGCTTGTGGCACATAAGCAATATGCCGAGCCAATTCTGTTGGTGAATAATCAGAAAGTGATTTTCCTTGCCAAACAATATCACCCACCAATAGGCGGTTGTAAACCAAGTAAAGTTTTCAAAAACGTACTTTTGCCTGCACCATTTGCACCAAGCAAACAACAAATTTGATTTTCCTCTAGGGTAAATTGGATATGTTGAACCAGTGTTTTTCCTTCATAGCCAATGGCAAGATTTTGTGTTTCGAGTAACATTATTTTTGCCCTCGCACTAATAAATAAAGGAAAAATGGCGCACCACAAGCAGAAGTCAAAATACCAAGTGGTAATTCAATCGGTGCAATCGTGCGAGCCAGCGTATCAGTAAGTAATAAAAAAGACGCACCAAGCAATAAGGATGTCGGCAATAAACGAATAAAATTTGCGCCCACCAATAATCGTGCGATATGCTGTACCAACAAACCGACCCAGCCGATAATTCCTGTCATTGCCACCGCACTTGCCGTACAAAGTGTGGTGAACACAATTAAAATCCAGCGAGTACGTTTAATCGGTACGCCTAGCGTTTGTGCTTCATCTTCATCAAGAGACAGTAAATTTAACCGCCAACGCAATAAAAAAATGGGAATAATCCCTAGCAACAATATCGGGATCAGTTGAATTAAATCTTGTTGATTAATAGCCGTCAGGCTACCAAGTAGCCAAAAAGTGATTGAAGGTAATTGAGTGAAAGGATCCGCAAGAATTTTTAACAAAGAAATGCCTGCTCCAAGTAAAGAACCAATTGCAATCCCAGAAAGCACCAGCACTAAAATAGGATCTTGAGTACGGCTTCTAGAGGCGATGAGCGATACACATAACACAGCTAAAATACCACCGCTAAAAGCAAAAAATTGGATATAAATCATTGGCAAATTATAAAAAATTGCCAAACTTGCCCCAAAACCTGCCCCCGCTGAAACACCCAAAATATCTGGCGAAACAAGCGGATTTTTAAACATACCTTGATAAGTTGCGCCCGCACAAGCAAGCGCAGCCCCGACAAAACAAGCGGCAAAAATACGTGGCAAACGAATTTGCCACAGTACTGTTTGTTCCGTGTTTCCTTGACATTGCCCGTTAAACGAACAGCTTATTGTCTCCCAAAGTTGGCTAGGCGAAAGCGGGTATTTCCCCACATTAAAAGCAAGTAAAATACTGCCAAGCAACAATCCCACTAACAAGACAAAAAACAAACGAGGCGAACGTAAAAGAAAAGTCGATCTCATCATTTTACTTGAAACAACTTAAGCGCTTGTTCATTGGTTAAATCAATGTGATAAAACAACTTATAGAAACGTTGCATTTCAGGTACAAAGTCAGCATTCGCCTTACCACTCAACATATGTTGTAACCAACGCACGCCTAATAAACGGTTTAAACTCGGTGGCGAATCAATCCAACCAAATGGTGTATGCGGCACAAAGAAAACTTGCTGATTTTTCACCGCACTTAATTCTTTCCACTGCGGATTGTTTTCAAGATCTTTATAAAACTCATCATATTGGGTGAAAATCATTTGAGGATTCCACAATAAAAGCTGTTCCATTGAAACTTGAGTTAAGCCTTTTTGCTCTCCCTCTGCGACGTTTTCCAAGCCAACCAATTCCATTGTTTCCGTATGAATCGAACCTTTTTGACCAGTTTGCAAGCCATCCGCATTACGTGCTAAATAGGCTGTTTTATGATGTTGTTTAGCAAAATCGCGTGCTTGTTTCAGCGTGTCTTCCGCATATTTGGCTTGTGCTTCAGCTTGTTTTTCGTTACCAAGCAATTTACCTAATTTACGTAACAAAGCGGGCGTTTCACTTAATCTGCCATCTAACAACAAATAAGGCACTTGAGTTTGAGCAAAAGTGTGGTCAGCTTGATCTTTATAATTCGGCGCAACATTACCCACATCAATAATCAAGTCAGGTTTTAACGCAACGATTTTTTCTGCAGAAAGCGTACTGCCTTTTCCTGCAATTTTACCGAGTGTGGGTAACTTTTTAATCTCACCTTCAAACAACGCACCTGCTTTTGATTCCATTTTAAAGCCAGCAAAACCTGCCAATTTCTCTGGTGCAACAGCAAGTAACAACACATCACTCGGATTACCTGCGCTTAATACTTTTTCAATTTTGTCTGGTTCAGGCAAGCTGCCCGCTTGATAAGTTAAATCTTGAGCACTCACTTGCAAAGCAAAAAGTGCGGTGATAATCGTGAACATTTTTTTCATTTTAGCTCCTTAAAAATGAGAAATAATGGCAAATTTTACAACATCGCTATATTTATTTAAATATAACGTAGCAAAAACAGGCAAAATGGTTCTATAATATTTAACGTTATATATTTCCTTATACAGATTTATTTCGTAGATAAAGGATAATTCAATGAAATTTGAAGTAATTTATAAATTTTTCTTAGTGTGGGGACTAGCCTTAAGTTTACTTTTCGTTGTTGCAAGTGGCATTTCAATGTGGCTAGGATTTCCTTTTGCTCAAGCCTTAGACATTCATCTTTTCTTTGCTGGATTTACCGTATTGGGTTTGTTACTGCATTTTTATAGCCGTAAGAAGAAATGGGTAAAAATCAACACTCAATTTGCCGATCTCATCACAATAATCGCATGCCTTCTTACTGTAATTTAGATCACTTGATGATGACTTTCGAGCATTTTTCTATTCAACAAATCGCCGAGCAACTTAATCTTTCTCTCCCGATTTTATTAAATGAATTATCACAAGCTCAAATAAACATAACTGATTCCCACCGCACTTTACGCGAAAACTTTCCTCTCAACGATGAAAAAATTTTCGCCGCAATTACAATTGCCTTAAAAGTACGGTTCAGTCCAACATTACTCTAACTCTAATATACGTTAAAAGTGCGGCAGAAAACCCCGAAATTTTTCGGGGTTTATTTTTGCCGAAAAAATCTTGCCCCGCTATTAAAACTCCCCTATTATTCACTGCACTTTTTTCTCATTTAGGAACAAAAATGACAGAACAAACCTTTATTCTCGGCAAAGATGCCGCATTGGAAGATAGTATTGCAAAATTTCAGCAAAAATTGACCGCACTTGGTTTTAATATTGAAGAGGCATCTTGGTTGAATCCTGTGCCAAATGTGTGGTCTGTGCATATTCGCGATAAAGACTGTCCGCAGTGTTTTTCTAATGGTAAAGGGGCAAGTAAAAAAGCGGCGTTAGCCTCTGCCCTTGGTGAATATTTTGAGCGTCTTTCCACTAATTATTTCTTTGCCGATTTCTATTTAGGACAAGAAATTGCAAACGGCGATTTTGTGCATTATCCCAATGAAAAATGGTTCCCGATTGAAGATGATGCTTTACTGCCTAATGGCATTTTAGATGATTATTTATTGGATTATTTTGATCCTAATGCCGAGCTTACGCCTGAATTATTGGTAGATTTACAGTCTGGCAATTATGATCGTGGGATCGTGGCGATGCCTTATATTCGTCAATCGGACGAACAAACCGTTTACATTCCACAAAGTATTATTGCCAACCTTTATGTCTCAAATGGGATGTCTGCAGGCAATACAAAATTTGAAGCACGCGTGCAAGGCTTGTCAGAAGTTTTTGAGCGTTATGTGAAAAACAAAATTATCGCTGAAGCAATTAGTCTGCCAGAAATCCCAAAATCTGTGATGGATCGCTATCCATCTATTCAGGCTTCCATTGCAAAATTAGAGGAAGAAGGTTTCCCAATTTATGCATTTGATGCTTCACTTGGCGGAAAATACCCTGTTATTTGCGTTGTGCTACTCAATCCGAATAACGGTACTTGCTTTGCCTCTTTTGGTGCGCATCCAAATTTCCAAGTGGCATTAGAACGTACTGTGACGGAGCTTTTACAAGGTCGTAGCTTGAAAGATTTAGATGTTTTCTCACCGCCCTCTTTCAATAACGATGATGTGGCAGAACACGCTAATTTAGAAACCCACTTTATTGATTCGAGCGGTTTAATTTCTTGGGATTTATTCAAAGAAACGCCTGATTATGAATTTGCTGATTGGGATTTCAGCGGTACAACACAGGAAGAATACAATAATTTAATGGCGATTTTCCGTGCCGATGAAAAAGAGGTTTACGTAATGGATTACAACCATTTGGATGTCTATGCGTGCCGTATTATTGTGCCAGGTATGTCTGATATTTATCCTGCAGACGATTTAATTTATGCCAATAATAATATGGGAATGGATTGGCGCAAAATTTTACTGGATTTACCAAACTGGCATCACGATGCAGAAACCTATCAAAAATTATTAGAAGAATTAGATGGTCAAGATATTGACGATGCAACTCGCGTGCGTGAATTTATCGGCATCGTTGCACCTAAAAATAGCAGCTGGACAACCTTACGCGTGGGTGAATTAAAATCTATGCTCCACCTTGCATTAGGCGAATTAGAACAAGCATTAGATTGGGCAAACTGGACGCTGAATATGAACAGTTCCGTATTTACCACAGAACCTGTGAATTATTACCGCGCATTAATTTCCATCATTGAATTACATTTAGATCAAAATCGCGAACCAGCGCAATATCGTTCAGTGTTTGAGAAAATGTATGGTAAAGATGCAGTTAAACAAGCTTGGGCTGCTGTCTCTGAAGGTGGCAATCCGTTCTACAATCTTCCTGCAAGTGATGAGAATTTGGAAAACTTTAATGAACATCAGGCGTTGTTGGGGGCTTATGGGAAGTTGCAGAAAGCCAAAAAAGAAAATTGGAAATAATTAGGTCAGGATTTCGCCTGACGACGACCTACTTTCTTTTACTCGTGTAAAAGAAAGTAGGCAAAGAAAACACGCCCCAATTAAATCGCTAATCTTTGCTTTATTTCAATTTTCTTAACGGCAATTTTCTAAACTCGCTGCGCTCAAACAGACGAAAATTGCCTAAAAATTGAAAGTCGCAAAGGCGATTTATATGGGGATCTTAATTTATCTAAGCATCATTAAAAATATTTAAAATTTTACACGCACTTAAATTGAAGCCCTTCTTTTCCGCCTTTGTGTAATTGAATTTGTAGGAAATTTTCGTCTGTTTGAGCGCAGCGAGTTTAGAAAATTTCCGTTAAACAAATTCAATGTAACAAAGGAAATAAGGAAAAGCAGGGTTGCCTTTCTTTTTGCCTACTTTTTCTTTGGCAAAGCAAAGAAAAAGTAGGTCGCCATTAGGCGAAATCCTAATGTAAAAAACATACCTTTATGCTATAATCCGCCACAATTTTTGATCAAAAAAGGAATACCAATGACGGATTCAATCCAATCATCTATCACCCCTGTCAATATCGAAGAAGAACTCAAATCTTCCTACCTTGACTACGCGATGTCGGTTATCGTTGGGCGTGCATTACCTGACGTTCGTGATGGTTTAAAACCTGTTCACCGCCGCGTACTATTCTCAATGGATCGCGAAGGCAATACCGCCAATAAAAAATACGTAAAATCAGCGCGTGTTGTGGGTGATGTAATCGGTAAATATCACCCGCATGGTGACTCAGCCGTGTACGATACGATCGTTCGTATGGCACAACCCTTCTCACTTCGCTATATGTTGGTTGATGGGCAAGGTAACTTTGGTTCAATTGATGGCGATGCACCCGCTGCAATGCGTTATACCGAAGTACGTATGCAAAAAATTACGCAAGCATTGCTCACGGATTTGGATAAAGAAACCGTCAATTTCTCGCCAAACTATGATGGCGAATTAATGATTCCAGATGTATTGCCGACTCGTATTCCAGCGCTTTTAGCAAATGGTTCTTCTGGTATTGCTGTGGGGATGGCAACTAACATTCCCCCTCACAACTTAAACGAAGTATTAAATGGTTGTTTGGCTTATATTGACAACAATGAAATTACCATTGATGAATTAATGCAACATATTCCGGGCCCAGACTTTCCAACCGCTGCATTAATTAATGGTCGTAAAGGGATTGAAGAAGCCTATCGCACTGGTCGTGGTAAAGTGTATGTTCGTGCTCGCGCAACAGTAGAAACCAACGAAAAAGGACGCGAGCAAATTATCGTGTCTGAATTGCCATACCAAGTAAATAAAGCAAAATTAGTCGAGAAAATCGCCGAATTAATTCGCGAGAAAAAAATCGAAGGCATCAGCAATATTACTGACCTTTCAAACAAAGAAGGGATCCGTATTGAAATTGATATTAAACGTGATGCAGTAGGGGAAGTGGTATTAAACCATCTTTACTCGCTTACTCAAATGCAAGTGACCTTTGGTATCAATATGGTGGCATTGGATCACGGTCAGCCACGTTTATTTAATCTTAAAGAAATCATTGAAGCCTTTGTTTTACACCGCCGTGAAGTGGTTACACGTCGTTCTATCTTTGAGCTTCGCAAAGCACGTGAACGTACGCATATTTTGGAAGGTTTAGCGGTTGCTCGTTCTAATATCGATGAAATGATTGCGATCATTCGCAACTCTAAAAACCGTGAAGAGGCCGCAACAGCAATCAGTTCACGCTCTTGGACGTTACATAGCGATATTATTAATCTTCTTGATGTTTCTGCTCGTCCTGATGAGTTAGAAGAAAATCTTGGTATTCAAGGCGAACAATATTACTTATCGCCAGCGCAAGTAAATGCGATTCTAGAACTTCGTTTACATCGTTTAACTGGCATTGCCTTTGAAGAAGTTGTAAAAGAATATGAGGAATTATTAGTTAAAATTGCGGATCTTCTTCATATTTTAAGTAGCGCAGAACGTTTAATGGAAGTGATTCGTGAAGAATTAGAAGAAGTAAAAGCACAATTTGGTGATGATCGTTTAACTGAAATTACCACCGCATCTGGCGATATTGATTTAGAAGATTTAATCGCACAAGAAGACGTGGTTGTGACGCTTTCTCACGAAGGTTATGTGAAATACCAACCACTGACTGACTATGAAGCACAACGCCGTGGCGGTAAAGGCAAATCTGCAACGAAGATGAAAGAAGAAGATTTCATCGAAAAATTACTGGTAGCAAATACTCACGATACCATCCTCTGCTTCTCTAGCCGTGGTCGTTTATATTGGTTGAAAGTATATCAACTTCCGCAAGCGAGCCGTGGTGCACGCGGGCGTCCAATTGTGAATATTCTTCCGTTACAAGAAAACGAACGTATTACTGCAATCTTGCCAGTTTCTGCTTACGAAGAAGATAAATTCGTAGTCATGGCAACTGCTGGCGGTATTGTTAAGAAAATCGCCTTAACCGAATTTAGCCGTCCACGTTCAAACGGTATCATCGCATTGAATTTACGTGACGAAGATGAATTAATCGGCGTGGATATTACTGATGGTAGCAATGAAATTATGTTATTCTCATCACAAGGTCGCGTGGTGCGTTTTGCTGAAAATGCCGTGCGTGCAATGGGGCGTTTAGCAACAGGTGTTCGCGGTATCAAACTGGCTTTAACAAACGATATTTCTGACGATGAAAGTGCGGTAGAAATTGAAGATATTTCTGATGACAACACTGAAGCATCATTAGACTTAAATATCGATAAAGTGGTTTCTCTCGTTGTGCCAAAAGGTGAAGGGGCAATTTTAACCGCAACACAAAACGGCTACGGAAAACGCACACAATTAAGTGAATACCCAACTAAATCACGTAATACAAAAGGTGTGATTTCGATTAAAGTGAGTGAACGCAATGGTAAAGTCGTTGCCGCAACTCAAGTAGAAGAAACAGACCAAATTATGTTGATCACTGATGCAGGAACGCTTGTTCGCACACGCGTAAGCGAAGTGAGCATTGTAGGGCGTAACACGCAAGGTGTCCGTTTAATTCGTACTGCCGATGATGAACATGTAGTAAGTTTAGAGCGTGTTTGTGATGCGGATGAAGAAGATTCTTTGGAAGAAAGTAGTTCTGAAGAATAACCTATTATAAGAGAAGAAGTGCGGTGAAATTTCACCGCACTTTTTTATGACTAATTAATTACCTGCCAAGCCATCTCGAATTCGTTTTTCAAACTGATCATAATCCACTAAAAACGCATCGTGTCCGTAATCTGATGGGAATTCATAAAAATGTAGATCGACTCCACTTTGCTCTAAAAGCTGTTTACTTTTATAAAGATCAATGGGTTTAAAAAGTTGATCCGTTGTCACTGAAACCAATGTATAGCGTGCTTTAATGCGTGACAATGCTTCTTTAACATTGTCATACCCCAAACTGGGATCATACATATCCAACGCACGTAACAAATGCAAATAACTATTGGCATCAAAACGTTCTAAAAATTTTTTGCCTTGATAAGAAAGGTAGGATTCAACTTGAAAGTAATCGCCCCAAAAACTGCCATCTGATTTTGTGGCACGCCCAAAGGCTTTGGCTAGTTGTAAATCGGTGCGGTAAGTCAGCATACCTAGCATACGTGCAATAGATAACCCTTGATCTGGCGGTGTACCCTCGTAATAATCGCCGCCGTTAAAATTAGGATCATTAATTACCGCTTGACGCATTACGTGATTAAAACCTATGGCTTCAGCACTAAAATAAATGGATGAACAAAGATTTACGATATTATCCATAAAATCAGGATAATCAATCGCCCATTGATTCGCTTGCATGCCGCCAAAAGATCCACCAATAATCGCTTTTAAATGGCTAATACCAAGATGTTCAAGCAAGGCTTTTTGTACTTTAACAATATCTTGCACAACGATATTAGGAAATTGGCTGCCATAAGGTTTACCCGTTTGCGGATTAATTGATGAAGGCCCAGTTGTTCCCTTACACCCACCTAATACGTTCGAGCTAATAAAAAAATAACGATCCGTATCCAATGCCAAACCTGCGCCCATAAAATTCTGCCACCAGCCATCGCGACCATCATCGAAATAAGGCTCAGCATCGCCAGTCAAAGCGTGGCAAATTAATACCGCATTATTTTTCTCATCATTGAGCGTGCCATAAGTTTGATACGCGACATTAATATAGGAAAGTTTGCCGCCAAGCATCAGAGTTAAAGGCTGTGTGTCAAAAAGCACTACATTTTGCACAGACATTGAAAACCTATCGTAATAATCAGAATGGCGTTTAAACTATCAGTAAGTCGATTAGCTTGTCAAGAAATTTTAGCCGTCTAAACGGCTAAATTATCGCACATCAATGCGATTCACAAAATCCATCAAATTCTCCTTGAAGTGCGGTCGATTTTTCATTATGTTTACCGCTATGCTAGTAAAAAAATTCTCCCCAAAATTCACCGCACTTTTTCGCGCACTATTCTACGCAATCTTTGCATTGATTATACTTTGCTTGCTAGTGGATCGAGGCGTAAGTTTTTATGTTCGCGATAAAATATTCACAAATATTGATGAACTCCCCTTTCGCCCCTGCGCCCTTGTGCTTGGCACATCAAAATACACCGTCAGCGGAAAACCGAACGTTTATTACGATAGTCGCTTAATGGCAGCTAAAAGCCTAATCGAACAACAAAAAGTGAATTATCTTTTATTAAGTGGCGACAACCGAACTTTGCAATATAACGAACCAAGAGCAATGTTTCGCGATTTACGCAAAATGGGCGTGCCAGAAACTTTAATGTTCCGTGATTTTGCAGGTTTTCGCACCCTTGATTCCGTTATCCGCGCCGATAAAATTTTCCAAGTGCAAGCATTTACGATTGTCAGTCAAAAATTTCATTGCGAACGCGCTCTATTAATTGCCCAAGCACATAATATTGATGCCATTTGCTTTGTGGCAAAACAGCCAGAATTACATTTTTCCACACAAATAAGAGAAGTTTTTGCCCGCATAAAAGCGGTTTTTGATTTGATATTAGGGGTTGAGCCTTATTTTTTAGGGGAACCTCAGCCATTGCCAAACAGCACCACATTATAATAAATCATATTTCTTCTATTTTTCTAAAATCACACTAATCTAAACTTGTTAAATAAACACAAACTGGTTAAAATCCAACCGATAAGGAAAATACTGTTTTATGCTAAAGGGTTTACTTTAATTGTCGTTGAACTCACAATTGATGTAAAAGATAAAACAGAGAAAAAAATAGTCATAAAGGTTACCAAGGCACTGTGGGTGTGAAATATTCTTGGAAATAATATTCCAAAAAATAAGGGCTGATTTTAAATATCAGTCCTTTGTTTTAATGATAAATTTTATTCCACCACAGCCCAAAATTCAGCTACGGTGTGGAAAGATCCAAAGACTAAAACAACATCATTCTTTACCGCACTTTTGAGTGCTGTGCACACACCATCCATAACAGAATTATCTGATGTAGCTTGAATATTTGGGAAATGGCTTTTCAATTTCTCTGCTAATTCATCGCCTGACTGCCCGCGATAGCCACCTAAGGTTACACAATGCCATTCATCAATAATAGGTGTTAAATGCTCAAATACCCCATTTGCATCTTTGTCTTTGAGCATCCCACATACGGCAATCATTTTGCCCTCTATACTATGTTTAAGTGCGGTCAATTTTTCAGATAAATATTTTGCGGCATGAGGATTATGCCCCACATCAACGATAATTGTTGGCAAGGTTTCAACTGGTACGCCAAGATAATCCGCTAATTTCTCACGTTTATCTGTTTTTATAGCTTGAAAACGACCAACCAGTTCTACCTCTTGCAAAGATTTTCGCAAAGTCTGTTCTGAAATATCAAAAGGTAAACATTGAACAGCAGCAAGAGCCGTTGCGGCATTCGCCAATGGAATCTGACAAAACGGCAAATTTTCTAACCGCACTTTTTTATTTTGCCATTGCCAATTTTCAGTATTTTGCTCAAACGACCAATCCACATCACGACGAGCAACTTGGCAATGTAATTTTTCAGCCTGATCTAACATTGTTTGCGGCACATTAGGTTCACCAATCACGACAGGGCAATTTTCGCAGAAAATTCCTGCTTTTTCAAAAGCAATGGCTTCTCTGGTATCCCCAAGAAAATCGGTGTGATCAATATCGATGCTAGTAATCACAGCAAGATGGCTATCCACAATATTGGTCGCATCTAAACGACCACCCAACCCCACTTCTAAAATCACCACATCTAATTTCGCTTGCTTAAATAAATGCAATGCAGAAAGGGTGCTAAATTCAAAATAAGTCAGCGATTCTGTTTTGTTTTCATCAATAAAAGTAAAAGAGGCAGTGTGTGCTTCATCGGGTAAATCTTGATTTTGAATGCGTACTCGCTCGTTATAACGCAATAAATGGGGCGAAGAATACACGCCTACACGTAATCCGTGATTAAGCAGAATCGTTTCTAACAAGCGACAAGTCGTGCCTTTACCATTCGTCCCCCCCACCGTTATCACATAAGGGGCGGGATGAAGTAAATCCAATTTTTCTGCCACAGATTGAATACGATCTAAACCAAGATCAATAGGTTTAAAATGGCTTTTTTCTAAATAAGAAAGCCACTCAGCGAGTGGCGAAGTGGCTTTAAGTTGCATATTATTCATCTTCTGAAATGAGTTCAGGTTCTACAAAAGGAGAAGGTTGATTCGTTAATTTACTCAGTACACTTGCTAAAGTTTGACGCATTTCTGAACGTTTCACGATCATATCAATTGCCCCTTTCTCAAGTAGAAACTCACTACGTTGGAAACCTTCTGGCAATTTTTCACGCACAGTTTGTTCAATAACGCGTGGTCCTGCAAAACCAATTAAGGCTTTTGGCTCAGCAATATTTAAATCCCCTAACATCGCAAAACTGGCTGATACGCCGCCTAAAGTTGGATCCGTTAATACTGAAATAAATGGCACACCTTTTTCACGCATTTGAGCAAGTACGGCACTGGTTTTTGCCATTTGCATTAAAGAGAATAATGCTTCCTGCATACGAGCACCACCACTCGCAGAGAAACACACAAATGGACAATTCATTTCTATTGCTTTTTCAGCCGCTTTAACAAATTTTGCCCCAACTACAGACCCCATTGAACCGCCCATAAAAGCAAAGTTCGATGCAGCCACAACGATTGGCATATTATAAAGTGTACCTGTCATAGTAATTAGCGCATCTTTCTCGCCTGTTTCTTTTTGTGCCGCATTGATACGATCTTTATATTTCTTTAAATCTTTAAATTTTAAAATATCTTTTGGTTCTAAATCTGCCGCAATTTCTTGGCTTGAATCTTCGTCCAATAAATTTAATAAACGCTCACGGGCATCAATACGCATATGATGACCACATTTCGGGCAAACATACAGATTACGTTTGAGTTCTTCACTATAAAGTACTTGTTCACAAGCAGTACATTTTGTCCATACGCCTTCTGGCACATTGGCTTTTCGAGTGGAAGAAGAAGGACTTTTACTAAAAATTCGGTTAATCCAGCTCATTTTTTGACCTTTTTATTGACTAGAAAATTGCGCGTATTAGAACATAAATTTATAGAATTTGCTACTTGTAAGACCGTTTTTGTACTGCTCCGATTTCCTTTTAAACAAGATAATTTGCTCTCCTCTTATTGAACATTTTTTTTATTTTTTTGTCTTACAGACCACGTTATCTGAAATCTATTTTGGAGTATTTATGAAAAAAACACGTTTTGTATTAAATAGTATTGCACTTGGATTAAGTGTATTAAGCACATCATTTATTGCTCAAGCCACTTTGCCAAGTTTTGTTTCGGAACAAAACAGTCTTGCACCAATGTTAGAAAAAGTACAACCTGCCGTTGTCACTCTTTCCGTTGAAGGAAAAGCTAAAGTAGATTCTCGTTCTCCTTTCCTAGACGATATTCCTGAAGAATTTAAATTCTTCTTTGGCGATCGTTTTGCCGAACAATTTGGTGGACGTGGAGAGTCAAAGCGTAACTTCCGTGGTTTAGGTTCTGGTGTCATTATTAATGCAAGCAAAGGCTATGTTTTAACCAATAATCATGTTATTGATGGAGCTGATAAAATTACCGTGCAATTACAAGATGGGCGTGAATTTAAAGCAAAATTAGTGGGTAAAGATGAACAATCAGATATTGCATTAGTACAGCTTGAAAAACCAAGTAATTTAACAGAAATCAAATTTGCTGATTCCGACAAATTACGCGTAGGCGATTTCACTGTTGCAATCGGTAATCCATTTGGTTTAGGTCAAACTGTGACATCAGGTATTGTTTCTGCATTGGGTCGTTCAACAGGTTCTGACAGTGGCACTTATGAAAACTATATTCAAACCGATGCAGCAGTAAACCGCGGTAATTCGGGTGGTGCATTAGTCAATCTAAATGGCGAACTTATTGGAATTAATACCGCAATTATTTCTCCAAGCGGTGGCAATGCAGGAATTGCCTTTGCGATTCCAAGTAATCAAGCAAGCAATTTAGTACAACAAATTTTAGAATTTGGTCAAGTGCGTCGCGGATTGCTTGGTATTAAAGGTGGCGAACTCAATGCTGATTTAGCCAAAGCCTTTAATGTAAGCGCGCAACAAGGCGCATTTGTAAGTGAAGTTTTACCGAAATCTGCTGCTGAAAAAGCAGGACTTAAAGCGGGCGATATTATCACGGCGATGAACGGTCAAAAAATCTCAAGTTTCGCTGAAATTCGTGCAAAAATCGCAACCACTGGTGCAGGCAAAGAGATTAGCTTGACTTACTTACGTGATGGCAAATCCCACGACGTTAAAATGAAATTACAAGCGGATGATGGTAGCCAACTTTCCTCAAAAACTGAGTTGCCTGCATTAGATGGCGCAACATTGAAAGACTACGATGCTAAAGGCGTTAAAGGAATTGAAATCACAAAAATTCAACCTAATTCGCTGGCTGCACAACGTGGTTTAAAATCGGGCGATATTATTATTGGTATTAATCGTCAAATGATCGAAAACATTCGTGAATTAAATAAAGTGCTTAAAACTGAACCGTCAGCAGTTGCACTTAATATTTTACGAGGTAACAGTAATTTCTATTTATTAGTGCAATAATCTGCTTGATATATTTAAGAAAAAAGTCCGATCACAATGATCGGGCTTCTTTTTATGCAGCAATCGTTCTTAACAAATCCACCACAAATTCTAACCGCACTTTGTTATCAGATAGATCTTTCATAAACTTAAATTTGAATGGGCCATCAAATCGATACACAATAGGTTCTTTTTGAATTAATTGAATAAATTTATCTGGATTCACTTGTGCTTTTGCTGAAAACTCAATAAAACCGCCTTGTGTTCCAGCATCAATTCGCACAACGTTCAACGGCTCAACCAATAAACGCAACTCTGTAATTTGTAATAAATTTTTCGTTGCATCAGGCAATAATCCAAATCTGTCAATCAACTCAACTTTTAATTCATCTAATTCTGCTTTACTCTCTGCTGCAGCAATACGTTTATAAAAGGATAAACGCATATTCACGTCTCCTAAATAATCATCTGGCAATAAAGCAGGCACGCGCAATTCAATATCCGCTTGTTGTTGCGTCAATTCTTCTAATGATGGCTCTCGCCCTTCTTTTAATGCTTTAACCGCTGCATCCAATAATTCCATATAAAGCGAAAAACCGATGCTTTCAATTTGTCCGCTTTGTTCGTTTCCAAGTAATTCGCCGGCACCACGAATCTCTAAATCGTGGGTTGCCAAGATAAAACCAGCCCCAAGATTATCAAGATTTTCCAACGCATCTAGACGGCGTTCAGCATCTTTTGTCATCATCTTTGGCGGTGGCGTAAGCAAATAAGCATAAGCCTGATGATGTGAACGCCCAACTCGTCCACGTAATTGATGCAACTGAGCCAAACCAAAATGATCCGCTCGTTCAATAATAATGGTATTTGCCGTTGGTACATCAATACCCGTTTCGATAATGGTTGAACAAACTAAGACGTTATAACGCTGATGATAAAAATCACTCATCACACGTTCTAACTCACGTTCTCGCATTTGTCCATGCCCCACAATTACTCGTGCCTCTGGCACAAGTGCGGTCAGTTTTTCTGCTGTATTTTCAATGCTTGCGACATCATTGTGGAGATAATAAACCTGCCCACCTCGGAGAATTTCACGCAAAATCGCTTCTCGTACAACAAGATCGTCATTCTGACGGACGAAGGTTTTAATACTTAATCGGCGCGCAGGAGGCGTAGAAATAATAGACAGATCACGAATGCCATTCATTGCCATATTAAGCGTTCGAGGAATTGGCGTTGCCGTTAGCGTAAGAATATCGATATTCGCACGAAGCTGTTTGATTTTCTCTTTTTGCCCTACACCAAAACGATGTTCTTCATCAATAATCAACAATCCAAGATCGTTAAATTTTACATCTGATTGAATTAATTTATGGGTACCAATCAGTATATCGACTTTGCCTTCTGCAAGGTTTTCCAGAATTTGTTTTTGTTCTTTTGCAGTTTTGAAACGCGATAACACTTCGACATTCACAGGCAAATTCGCAAAACGATCTTTAAAATTCTCATAATGCTGTTGGGCTAACAGTGTGGTTGGCACTAGCACTGCTACTTGCTTATGATTCATCACAGCCAAAAAGGCAGCGCGCATTGCCACTTCAGTTTTACCAAAACCCACATCACCACAAACAAGGCGATCCATTGCTTTTGGCTGACACATATCCGAAATTACCGCATTAATTGCCATTTCCTGATCGTAGGTTTCTTCAAAAGGAAAGGTTGCAGCAAATTGCTGAAATTCTTCACGATCATATTTAAAGGCAAAGCCTTTCTTCGCTTCACGTTGTGCGTAAACATCTAATAACTCTGCCGCCACATCACGAATTTTCTCCGCAGCTTTTTGGCGTGATTTCGCCCAAGCCTCGTTCCCTAATTTATGTAATGGCGCACTTTCATCAGAACCACCAACATAACGGCTAATCAAATGTAATGAAGTCACTGGCACATAAAGTTTTGATTCATTTGCATAATTTAGTAGCAAATATTCTGCTTTAATGCCACCTGTATCTAAGGTGACCAAACCGCCATAACGCCCCACACCGTGATCAAGATGCACAACTGGCTGCCCTATTTTCAGTTCGGCAAGATTTCGTACAAGCGTATCAGGATTAATTGTTTTACGTTTGTCTCTAGAACGTTGTTGAATGCGCTCGCCAAGTAAATTAGCTTCGCCAATAATCGCAACAGGAAGCGATTGTTCAATTATAAAACCTTGTTCAAGAGAGCTGACTAACAAGCTAAATTTTTCATTTTCAATCTGTTCCAAAGATTGAATTTGTTTTGGCTTGAGTTTTAACGCTGAAAGTAAATCAAGCAAAGTCTCTCGGCGACCTTCCGTCTCCACCGAAAACAGTACATTTCCTTTAAAATGCTCAATAAATTGACGTAATTGTCCCAATGGTTCTTTTTGCTGGGATTGAATGGTCACTTCAGGTAAAGCGGCAACAGGTAAATTTTTCTGGCGTACCGATGACCGCACTTTTTCCGCTTTAAATGTAATACGTGGATAAGATTTCAATCGACGATTGACTTCATCTACATTAAGCCATAATTTTTCAGGCGGTAAAAGGGGACGCATCGGATCCACTTTACGTTGTTCATAACGCTGTTTGGCATCTTGATAAAAACGCTCGCCCTGCATTTGATTATTTTCCATATCTACAAACAGCGTTTGTTCTGGCAAATAATCAAATAAAGTCGCCATTTCAGCAAAGAAAAGTGGCTGCCAATATTCAATGCCAGAAATCAATGTACCTTTACTGATTTGCTGATAAATATGTTCGGGATCTCGGCGAATCTCCCCAAAGGTTTCACGAAATTGCGCACGAAAAAATTCAATCCCTTTGTCATCCGTTGGAAATTCGTGAGCCGGCAAAAGATTAATTGAGCTAATTTCATCAAGAGTGCGTTGCGTATCCACATCAAAAGTGCGAATAGAATCAATTTCATCATCAAAAAAATCAAGGCGAAAAGGCACCGCACTTCCCATCGGGAAAAGATCCAACAAAGCACCACGAACTGCGTACTCACCGTGTTCTAATACTTGCTCCACAGCTCGATAGCCCGCTGCTTCTAATTGTAAGCGCATTTTATCGATGACCAAACGATCGCCTTTTTTAATCAGAAGCACATTGTGTTGTAAATATTGTGGCGGGCAAAGGCGTTGCATTAATGTCGAAATTGGCAATAAGAAAATGCCTTTTTTCGCATTTTGTAAATGGAAAAGTGCACTTAAACGAGAGGAAATAATTTCTTGATGGGGAGAAAAGGTATCGTAAGGTAAGGTTTCCCAATCAGGAAAAAGGCATACATCTTGGTTGCTTAATTCCGATAAAACACGTGATAAACGCACCGCACTTCGAGTATCTGGTGTCACCACTACGGTTAAATTTTGGTTTTGCTCTGCAATTTCACTAATCGCCAATGCATCAGCGCCTGGTAATACATTGCCTAAAATTTTGTGATCATTGGGTTGGGTTGGAATATCAGGTTGGAAAAAAGCCGTTTTCATAAATATAAATAATGCGTCAATCTTGTATAAAAATTGACTCATAGTGTACTGGAATTTGCTCTATCTTTCAATAAGTTCACTGTTTAAAAAAACAGTTGATATTTATTTCTTTAAAGAAGATTCTTCTTTCTTCAAATTACCATTTTCATCTTCTGTTGCTGACATAGGCACGCAGCTACAATTCGGTTGATCTAAACCCCATTCTTTAATGAAGTTGTCATATTTTTCAAGTGCGCGTTTAAACCAGCCTTTTGGTTTTGCGGTTTGTTCTGTCATAAAGTTCCTCGCTCTAAATATTGTTTAATTTCTAAACGCAAACATTCTACGCCTTTTTTCTTGTTAATAGGAAGTTGTTTTTTTGTTAAATAAGCGGAAATTAATGGGAAATTTTCTTTGCCCGCTAATTTTAATAAACGCCTCATCGCAGGAATGCTCGAAAATAAAGTGCGGTGAAAATTAGCGAAGTTTTTTAAGCTCATCCAATCGAACTCATCAAGCTGCCAATCAAGCTGATTTTTCTCAAAATTTATGGCGAACGGATGAAAAGATAAAGGGAGATTACGCTGAAATTGTTTGTACGCAGTATCAACTAAAGCCAAGCCTTCTTTGGAAATACCTTTAAGGGCAATCGCTGAATAACAACCACTACTCGCTTCTTGGTGCTTACCTAAATGCACCAAAACAAAACCGCACTTTTGCCAAAATTTTGCCAATTCGTCGGTGTAGCCAAAACTCACTGAAAGAAAATCCACTTCTGAAGTGTCCATAAATTTCATTAGATTTTGACCAATACCCTGTTTTTGCCAATTTGGCTGAACCGCTATACGAGAAATGCGTAAGGAACGTAATTTACAGGCTTGAGGCAAGTTTTCATAGAAACATAATGCTTGCGGAACAAGATTCCCTTTCGGACGGCGTTTGCCTTGTTGAATTTGAATAATCAACTCATCATCAGCCATATTTCCTTCTTCTAACGCCCAAATTGCACCGAGCAAATTCTGTTGATATTCGGCAAAATAAAAACGTTGATTTTCTCCATCAAGTAAACGGCGAAGATCGAGTGGCGATGTTCGATAATGCGCCAATGTCATTAAGCCATAAAAATCTCGAAATAAAAATTGACGATTATATTTTCCTTTACTACCCTTACTTGTGAGGGGAGCTTCCAAAGCTTGAGGGAGACTGGCTATATCTAAATCCCCCTTCCGCCCTTCGGGCACCTTCCCCCGCAAGCAGGGGAAGGAAAGATTTTTAGCGTTTTCCTCTATATTATAAGTAATATTGCTATAGTCAAAGTGCTGAAAATCATCTTCGGCATTTAGCAATAAAAGATCATCAATAAAATGTTCTAACGGATCATTTTCTTGCCAACGTAGGGGCTGTTTAAGCTCAAAATGCTGAAAAGTGCGGTGAATTTTCCGTTTAAATTTTAATTCGAAACCACGCCCCGTTCCTTCATAGCTATGAATTGTTGTGCTAAAGACAATATGTTGAAAATATCGAGAATATTCTTGCAATAACGGCAATGGGATCATCGCCGCTTCATCTACCAGCAACCAAGCAGATTGACTAAATTCGGATTCACTTTGTAACGTCAAAGCCAATTCATCTGGCGCAATAAATTCAATTCCGCCTTCTGAAAATTCAATAACGGAATGCACCGCACTTTTATTCGGTGCGGTAAGATAAACTGGCGTTTGAATTTGGTTAGCAAGCATCCCCAATAATGCGGATTTCCCTCTTCCCCGCTTGGCGGTTAGAAAATAAATATCCTGCTCGGTCTGTAAAATAGTCTCGATAATTTGTTGTTGCGCTAACGTAGCATTTTTGTGATTCTCGTTAGAATAAAAAATGGGAGGAAATTCAACCGCACTTTCCTCTCTTAAAATGGGGAAATGATAACGTTCAATGCACTGTTTGAAATGATAAATAAAATTAGGCGTGGCGATTGCTGACTGATTTCCATTCCAACGTAAACTATCTTGATCAGGCTGCTGAGATAAATTTTCCCAATCAGATAACACTAAACAAAGCGTGCCGCCCATTTTCAGTGTTCCAGCTGCAATAGCCAGTGCTTCAAGATGAATGCCATTTCGTCCATCAAATAAAATATGTCCAAATTCTTGCCCGAGCAAATTCGTTGCTTTAGAAAAAGCAATGCCACTTTCGCCGATAATTAATACGTGATCAGGCACAAGCGGCAAAGTTTTGCAGATTAAAATTTGAAGCTGGCGAGATGACATAGTTTTATTTCAAATAGGCAATTAACATCGCACCAATAAAACTTACGCAAGCAAGCCAAAAGAAAATGCTTTTTGGTTGAGAAACTTTTTTACTGAAAAATTTTGCAGCAAATACGATATACAAAATCAGTAATGCGAATTTAGCCACTAACCACCATTCAATACCAAAAGCAAAGAGATATAAAATGACGACACCAGACACAATCAGCAAGGTATCTGATAAGTGCGGTAAAATTTTTAATAATTTTATCGAACGCCAATTTTTACCATTAAGCTGCATTGCACCACGAATTACTAACAATGCCAAACTTAAAAAGGCGAAAAAAATATGTAAATCAACTAACATAATCACTCCCAAAAAAGTAAGAAAAGTGCGGTCAAAATCCACCGCACTTTCTCAATCTAAATTACTTCGCAATACGTTTATATTTAATACGATGTGGCTGAGTGGCTGCATCGCCTAAGGTTTTCTTTTTCCACTCTTCGTAGTCTGAGAAGTTACCTTCATAGAACGTGACTTTACCTTCATCGCCGTAGTCTAAAATATGCGTTGCGATACGGTCTAAGAACCAACGGTCGTGCGAAATAACCATTGCACAGCCTGGGAATTCTAAGATCGCATTTTCTAAGGCACGCAAGGTTTCAACATCTAAGTCATTGGTTGGTTCGTCCAGTAATAGCACGTTACCACCACGTTGTAGAAGTTTCGCTAAGTGTAAACGACCACGTTCACCGCCCGATAATTCCCCCACACGTTTTTGTTGATCTACACCTTTGAAGTTGAAACGCCCCACATAAGCACGGCTTGGAATTTCAAAGTTGCCGATAGTAAGAATGTCTTGTCCATTAGACACTTCTTCCCACACAGTTTTCTTGTCATCCATAGCGTCACGGAACTGATCTACCGAAGCAAGCACAACGGTTTCACCCATTGTCACAGAACCTGAATCTGGCTGCTCTTGACCTGACAACATGCGGAATAAGGTTGATTTACCTGCACCATTCGCTCCGATAATCCCAACAATTGCACCTTTTGGAATGCTGAATGATAAATCATCAATTAAAGTACGGTCGCCATAAGACTTAGTTAAGTTTTGCACTTCAATCACTTTATCGCCCAAGCGTGGGCCAGGTGGAATAAAGAGTTCGTTCGTCTCATTACGTTTTTGGTATTCGCCAGAGTTCAACTCATCAAAGCGCGCCATACGTGCTTTGCTTTTCGCTTGGCGACCTTTTGGATTTTGACGAACCCATTCCAACTCTTTCGCAATTGATTTTTGACGTGCGTTTTCAGTTGCTTGTTCTTGTTCTAAACGTTTCTCTTTTTGCTCTAACCAAGAAGAATAGTTGCCTTCCCAAGGAATGCCCTCGCCACGGTCAAGCTCTAAGATCCAACCAGCTACGTTATCTAAGAAATAACGGTCGTGGGTAATTGCCACAACAGTGCCTTCATAATCATGTAAGAATCGCTCTAACCATGCCACAGATTCCGCATCTAAGTGGTTAGTTGGTTCGTCTAATAAAAGCATATCTGGTTTTTCAAGCAATAAGCGGCAAAGTGCCACACGGCGACGCTCTCCCCCTGATAAATGCTCAATTTTCGCACCCCAATCTGGTAAACGTAACGCATCTGCAGCACGCTCTAATTGGTTATCTAAATTATGTCCATCATGCGCTTGAATAACGGCTTCAAGATTGGCTTGTTCTGCCGCTAATTTATCAAAATCTGCATCGGGATCCGCATAAAGCGCATACACTTCATCTAAACGAGTCAGTGCATTTTTCACTTCAGAAACCGCTTCTTCCACAGCTTCACGCACGGTTTGTTGTGGCTTGAGTTTTGGCTCTTGCGGAAGATACCCAATTTTAATACCCGGTTGTGGACGAGCTTCCCCTTCAAACTCTTTATCTACGCCCGCCATAATGCGTAAAAGAGTCGATTTACCCGCACCATTTAAACCTAAAACCCCGATCTTAGCACCAGGGAAAAAGCTTAAAGAAATATCTTTCAAAATATGACGCTTCGGCGGCACTACTTTACCGACACGATGCATCGTATACACAAATTGAGATGACATTAATAATTCCTCACAAAAAAATTCGCCCTATTCTACTGGAAAATAGGGCGAAAATATAGGAAACAAGTGGACAGATTTTGCAAAAGTTTGGCGAAACCTAACCACTTGTAAATATTTAGAGTGAAGTATTCCCTAAATTAAATAGACACTTTAGGGCTCAAATTACATTGCAAATGTAGAAGTATCATGCCGATGTAGAGCGGGCTTAACATTTGCAAGACTTTGTTGAAAACGTTTATTGTGTTCAAGGTCCCATAAATCAATACGTGTTTGCAGATTAAGCCAAAACTCAGGCGTAGTATCAAATACTTTAGCAAGTTTAACTGCCATTTCTAGCGTAATTCGTGAACTATTATTAACAATATTGCTTACCGTATTACGATGTACATCTAAAATTTGAGCTAAATCACTAATTTTAAGACTTAAAGGTTCTAAAAACTCTTCTTGTAGAATTTCACCAACAGAGGTGGGTTTTCTCGTCATCATATTATCCTCCTTACAAATTATAAGAATGTGGATCTAAATATAAATTATTTACTTCGTTATTTTCATATTTAAAAATTAAACGATATTGTTTATTCACTCGAATGGAATAAATTTTATTTTCTTTTGGCTCAAGCAACTCCAAATGGTTAGCTGGTGGAGAACGTAAATCGTTGATATTTTCTGAGGCACTTATCATATCTAATTTTCTTGCCAATACTTTATACAAATTAGAAGGAATCTTACTATGAGTATCACCATATTGATAAAACCTATAAAGATAATCATCTCTAAAATGCTCACGCTTTAAATTAAACATCTATTATTCTCTTAGTTATACTCGAGCTGATCATAATAAGAATAAATGCACAATGCAAGAGTGCATCTTTCGACTTAGATAAAAAAAACCACCCGAAACGGGTGGCAGGAAAGTAGTTTAGCTATATTTATCATTATTTTATTTAGGAACTTTATGAATATCAAGCAATCACTTGACGGGAGCTATGTTACTGAATATTGAAAGGCAAGGGAAATGCTATTGAGAGTTTTTTTGATTTACATCAACATTTTTGACAGAAAAATTCGTTTTTGCGTGTAGAATAAACAACTTCAAATTCTAGCGTTCAAAATAATAGGATTTTTTGTGAAAACGTATTCATTATTACTCGGTTTATTCGTTAGTTTTGGTGTTTTAGCCCATCCTCACGCATTTATTGATATACAAACCACGCCCATTATAGAAAATAATCAACTCACAGGTTTTTCAATGAAATGGACGTTGGATGAACCAAGTTCGTCTGCAGTTATTTATGATATGAAACAAGCTAGAACTAAAGCGGAAAAACAAAAACTTCTTGATGATGTGATGGGAAATATCGTCAGTGAGCATTATTTCAGCTATCTATATGATGCTCAGAATAATAAAATCAAATATTCCCCTCGCCCAAAAAATTACGGCATTAATGTTCAAGGCTTACAACTGCAATATTATTTTGATGTGCCACTCGCCCATCCGCAAAAGTTAGAAAAAAATACATTTAGCTTACAAACTTACGATCCCACTTATTATGTGGCGATGACTTACGCTTCAAAAAGTGCGGTAGATTTTTCCGCACTTTCGAAAAATTGCCAAGGAAAATTAATTGAACCTAATGTGGATGAAAAAATCCAAGCCTACGCATCTTCACTTGATAAATCCCAAAAGAACGAAGATGATTCCTTAGGCGTAATGTTCGCGCAAAAAATAATAATTCAATGTGAGTAGAAATGAAAAAATATAAAACTGGGCTCGTGTTATTAGTGATTGCACTCGCCTTACTTGTCTATTTTTCCCCTTGGTTTTTCTTACATATTGCCAGTTGGCAAAAAGAGTTTAATCAACTTATTTCGGAAAATTTACATCAAATTCAAAATAATAGCATCAAGGCAGGCATCACACTTATTTTCGCCAGCTTTGTTTACGGCGTACTTCATGCCCTCGGGCCAGGACACGGCAAATTTATTATTGCCAGCTATCTTTCCACGCATGAAAGCCAATTAAAACAAAGCACTATCTTGAGCTTACTTTCATCCTTAATGCAAGGCATTGTCGCGATTACAGCAACAACATTGCTCGTTGTGGTACTTAATCTATCATCACGTTATTTCAAATTAAGCCAGCTTTGGTTAGAACGAACTGCCTTGCTATTATTGATATTTCTCGGCTGTTATTGGATTTGGCAAGGTCTACGTGCCTATCGTAAAAAAGCTAAATTAACCATTAAATCCCTCAATCCCCTCCCTCTACACGAAAAAAGTGCGGTGAAAAATAACCGCACTTTTCAGCCAAACACTTGTAGCTGTGGACACCAACATTTGCCAAGCCCCACACAAACTGCACAAGCAACCAATCTAAAATCACAATTCCTCGTGATTTTAACAATTGGCATGCGCCCATGTAGTGGTGCAATTTTCGTTTTATTTTTAGCTTATATGCTTGATCTTTATGGCTGGGGAATTTTAGCTGTATTAGCCATGTCTTTCGGCACAGGACTTATGCTGTCAGCCTTCGCAGGAATTGTGCGTTATGCGAGAAATACCGCAATCCACTTAGGGCGTTGGTATAGTTCAAAAAATACGAAAGGAAAAAGCGAAAGCATCGTGAAACTAATCGCTGGTGGAATAATGCTATTTTTTGCCTTGAGTTTGTTGTATGGCACAACCATCTCAACTGGCGGAAGCAAAATCCTATTTTGAAGTTAAAAATAAAGCCCATCAACATGATGGGCTAAAAATCTTTTGGTTGCTAATTTAGAATTTGTAAAAGGAGACAAACAAACTCTAAACCAAAAGAAAAATTGGCTCCTCCTGCTGGACTTGAACCAGCGACATATGGATTAACAGTCCACCGTTCTACCGACTGAACTAAGGAGGAATAAACTTTGTATCACAAGGAACAGGGCGCGAATTTTAATGATCGATAGTTAGCTTGTCAATGCAAAATTTAAAAAAATTTCATAAAAAATAAAAAATTTCCTCATCTTTTATATACCCACCTAATATTTATTTTTCTATCCACAGAGCCTGTGGATAACTTTGTGGATTAACTTTTTAAAATTTTGCGGATCCCTTGTTCTTACAAGGATTATTCGATCTTGATTACAGATTAGCCTAAATTTAAATTATCCTTTAAAATCAATAAGTTAAGTTTTGTCTAGTAAAAAATTAAAGTTTTTTTTATAAATTTGTGAGATCTTTCTCTTGACATCACTAAGTCTGTGTAAAACTTAGATTTTTGCCTGATCAATTTTACACGTTAAATATGCTAAAATAGGCACTATTCAAAACTATCAAAAAACTGACCTCACTTTATGTCTGAAAAAATCAACACAAAACCGTTCATTCTGCATTCCGACTTTCGTCCTTCTGGCGATCAGCCACAAGCTATCGAAAAATTAGCTGAAAATTTAACGGATGGATTGGCACATCAAACTTTGCTCGGAGTAACAGGCTCGGGGAAGACGTTTACTATCGCCAACGTAATCGCTCAATTAAATCGCCCCGCAATGTTACTTGCACCGAATAAAACCCTTGCGGCTCAACTTTATGCAGAAATGAAAGCCTTTTTTCCAGAAAATGCGGTGGAATATTTTGTGTCTTACTATGATTATTATCAGCCAGAAGCCTATGTGCCTAGCAGTGATACTTTCATTGAAAAAGATGCTTCTATTAATGATCAAATCGAACAAATGCGACTTTCTGCGACAAAATCTTTTTTAGAACGTCGAGATACCATCGTAGTGGCTTCCGTTTCTGCAATTTATGGTTTGGGCGATCCTGATAGCTACTTACAAATGATGTTGCATTTACAACAAGGTGCTATTATCGATCAACGTCAAATTTTAGCAAAGTTAGCTGAATTGCAATATACCCGCAATGATCAAGCATTTCAGCGTGGAACTTTCCGTGTTCGTGGGGAAATTATTGATATTTTCCCTGCAGAATCCGATGATCGTGCGGTGCGTATTGAATTATTTGATGATGAAATTGAACGATTAAGTTTATTTGATCCGCTCACTGGCAGTAGTTTTGGTGCTGTTCCACGTTTTACGATCTATCCTAAAACGCACTATGTTACACCAAGAGAACGCATTTTAGATGCGATAGAAAACATCAAAAAAGAACTCGTATCACGCCGTGAATACTTCATTAAAGAACATAAACTTTTAGAAGAACAACGAATTAGCCAACGAACCCAATTTGATATTGAAATGATGAATGAATTGGGCTATTGCTCGGGTATTGAAAACTACTCTCGCTATTTGTCAGGCAGAAATGAAGGCGAGCCACCCCCAACATTGTTCGATTATATGCCCTCTGATGCCATTTTAATTATTGATGAATCTCATGTGACCGTGCCTCAAATTGGTGGAATGTATCGTGGTGACCGTTCGCGCAAAGAAACCTTGGTTGAATATGGTTTCCGTTTACCGTCCGCATTGGATAATCGTCCGTTACGCTTTGAGGAATTTGAACGCTTAGCCCCACAAACCATCTATGTTTCCGCAACACCAGGGCCTTATGAATTAGAAAAATCAGGCAGTGAAATCATCGATCAAGTGGTTCGCCCAACTGGTTTACTTGATCCGCTTATTGAAATTCGTCCAGTCTCAATTCAAGTGGATGATTTACTTTCTGAAGCTCGCCAAAGAGCGGATAAAAATGAGCGCGTTTTAGTGACAACACTCACAAAAAAAATGGCAGAAGATTTAACGGATTATTTAGATGAACACGGAATCCGAGTACGTTATCTACATTCTGATATTGATACGGTGGAACGTGTGGAAATTATCCGTGATTTGCGTTTAGGAGAATTCGATGTGTTAGTCGGCATCAACTTGCTACGTGAGGGATTGGATATTCCAGAAGTGTCTCTTGTGGCGATTTTAGATGCCGATAAAGAAGGATTTTTACGCTCCGAACGTTCTTTAATCCAAACCATCGGCCGTGCTGCACGAAACTTAAATGGTAAAGCGATTTTATATGCGGATAGCATCACAAAATCCATGGAAAAAGCCATTACAGAAACCAATCGTCGTCGTGAAAAACAAACAAAATACAATGAAGAACACGGCATTGTGCCACAAGCATTAAATAAGAAAGTCGGCGAATTGTTAGATATTGGGCAAGGTGCAAATCAAAAAGCAAAATCCAATAAACAACGTGGAAAAATGGCAGCAGAACCAACCGCACTTTATAATGCGCCGAAAAATGCCAAAGAATATCAACAACAAATCAAAAAATTGGAACAACAAATGTATAAATTTGCACAAGATTTGGAATTTGAAAAAGCCGCGGCAATTCGCGATCAATTACATCAATTGCGTGAACAGTTTGTTTTTGAAAACTAAAAGAAACGCCAGCTTAAGCTGGCGTTCCGTTTATTTGTTTTCACCTGAAGAATACAAACGATTCTTATATAAATAACTGCCTAATAAAGCGTGAGCCAATGCCTCTTTTTTCATTGCATCAGACACCTCTTTTGGCGTTAAAGTTTCTGTTGATTTATCACAATGATAACCTTGCGCTGCTTTATTTGGCATTTGAATCACGACATCATTATTACCTTTCATCATTGCTTGAGTTTGATCGTATTGCATAAAGGCACGATCTGGGTTTACATCTTGCGTTAAATCAAAACCAATCATTGGATAATTGCCACTTACGCCTGCTAAAGAAAGTAACGTGGTTGGCATATCAATTTGACTCACAAGACGGCTGTCACGACGTGGCATAATGCCCTCCCCGAGAATCAAGGCTGGAATATGGAAATGCTTAATCGGCACAAGACTTGCTCCGCCTACACGAGAATCGTGATCCACAACAATTAAGAAAATCGTATCTTTCCAATAATTAGACTGTTTTGCCATTTTAAAGAAATGACCTAAGGCATAATCCGCATATTTTGCTGCATTATTACGAGTGGCTTTTGGTTGTTCATAAAGCTCAATCCTGCCATCTGGATATTCAAATGGATCATGATTGCTAGAGCTAAACACTAAACTAAAAAACGGTTTACCTTCATTTTGTAATTTCGTGAAAGTTTCATTGGCTTTATCAAATAAATCCTCGTCACTCACGCCCCAAGTGCCAGTAAATTTTGGATTCTGGTAATCTTGTTGATCCCAAATATCTTTAAAGCCATTACCGTAGAAAAAGCTCGCCATATTGTCGAAGTGCTTTTCTCCGCCATAAATAAAGGAAGTGTTATAACCTTGTTTATGTAATAAATCCGCAATAGTAAAGAAACCACTTTGAGCATTATTAAGTTTTACAACTGCACGAGCTGGCGTTGGCGTAAAACCTGCGGTTGTTGCTTCAATACCTCGCACTGAACGTGTGCCTGTTGCATAAAGATTTTCAAATAACCACCCTTCTTTTGCGAGCTGATCCACATTTGGAGAAAGAGGTTTGCCACCGAGTGTTCCAATAAACTGAGCACCGAGACTTTCTTGTAGCAAAATCACGATATTTTTAGGTTTCCCCTGATAAGTCGCGACATTTTTCGTTAAAGTTGGGTATTTATCTGAAATGTAATCACTTTCTGGACGGCCACGGCTAGCTTTAACAATACGAAACATTTCATCTGCATCCATTTTTCCGTACATTTCTGAAGATTTTTCTTCATCTTTAAATTGCTGTGCCGCATAAATGACGGAATAGCCCGAATTAAGCACCAAGGAATTAACTAACGCATCAGAAGAAAATGCCACCATGGCGGGGTTAATACCACGGTGTTGAAAACTTGAACGCGCGCCAAGGAAGCTCACGACAATCACAAGCAAAGCAATCACAGGGCGAAGTTTCCAACTCATTGAACGTAAATTTTTGACTGCCCAACCAGAAATTTTCCAATAAATCACGGCAGCTAAAATCGTGAAAACAAGGCTAAAAATCACCGCACTTAAATGCCCTTCCGCAAGCATTGAAAAAACTTCTTTCGGATAAATCAGATATTCGATAAATAAACGATTTGGGCGGTAATCGTAGGTTTCAATAAAGGCAGGTGTGGCAATTTCCATAAAGATAATAAACACACTGCCAAGGGTTAGCCATAGGCGTAAAATTTTTACCCAAACTTTACTGCTATGAAATAACGTTGTGAGCAATGCTGGTACGCCAAATAAATAACAAAGTGCCACAACATCCATTCGTACACCTTGCAAAAATAATTGCAACCAGCCATCTACGGCGGATACACGCTCTGATTGCCATACCGCAAGTCCAAAACGCGATAAAGAAAGTAGAATAAGATTAATCAACACGAATGTGAAGATGGGGAATAAAGGAAAATGTGCTTTTTTCATTGTAAAAACCACTAACACAACGACATCCAAGCCGTATTAAATTAAAGAAAGATAGGCAACTGTCTATCGGTCGGTTCCTTTTCGACACAACAAAAGTCTTAAAGTGCGGTCAATTTTCGCATAGTTTTACTCAATCTCAAATGTAAACACATTCACTAGAAAATAAAGCCTCGAGAAAAATCGAGGCTTTGTTAAGTAAACGACGGAAATTTAATAAAAATTCACCGCACTTTTTTTCGATTACTCTTGTTGTGCTTTCACTGCTGCATAGGCAATCATATTGATAATACGACGAACAGATGCACCTGGATTAAGAATATGCGCAGATTTATTCATACCCATTAAGATCGGGCCAACGGTAATTGCCGTAGTGGTGCTGCGTAATAAGCTATAACTAATACGTGATGCACTCAAATCAGGGAACACTAATAAATTTGCGCTTCCTTTCAATGGGCTATCAGGCATGACTTCTTTTCGGTGAGCTTCATTCATCGCTAAATCGCCACGCATTTCCCCATCAATCATTAAATGTGGATTGCGCTCTTTGACGATTTGTAATACTTCGCGCATTTTTGGTGCGCCTAATGAATCAGACGAACCAAAATTAGAATGAGAAAGCAATGCAACTGCAGGTTCAATACCAAAACGATGAATTTCTTCTGCTGCCATTAAGGTAATTTCAGCTAATTCTTCTGCTGTAGGATTACTGTTTACGTGAGTATCTGTTAAGAATACGTTACCCGTCGGTAATACAAGACTATTTAAAGCAGCGGCAGTTTTCACGCCGTCTTTTAAGCCAATAATATCGCGAATAGATGCAAGGTGTTTTCCGTATGAACCAAATAAACCACATACTAAAGCGTCTGCATAACCTAAGCTAAGCAATGTAGAAGCTAATACGGTAGTGTTAGAACGCACGACACGTTTTGCAATCGCAGGTGTAATGCCTTTACGTTTAGTAAGTTCGTAATAGTGTTTCCAACATTCTTCATAGCGAGGATTATCTTCGTTATCCACAATTTCAAAATCCACACCTGCAGTTAAACGTAAACCAAGTTTTTTAATTTTTTCTTCAATCACACTGCGGCGACCAATTAAAATTGGATTTGCCAAGCCCATTGAAATCACTTCTTGGGTAGCGTGTAATGCTTTATTTTCTTCCCCTTCCGCTAAAATAATGCGTTGTTTTGCCGATTTTGCTTGGCTGAAAATAGGGCGCATAAACAAGTTGGTTTTGTAAACAAACTGAGTGAGTTGGTCAATATAAATATCCCAATTTTGAATCGGACGAGTTGCCACACCAGATTCCATTGCAGCTTTTGCTACCGCTGGAGCAATACGCACAATCAAGCGAGGATCAAATGGACGAGGAATCACATAATCCGCACCAAATGTTGCCCCTTCTCCACCGTAAGCAGAGGTTACCACTTCGTTTTGCTCTTCTAATGCAAGGTCAGCAATGGCATAAACTGCCGCACGTTTCATTTCTTCATTAATAGTGGTTGCGCCCACATCTAATGCACCACGGAAAATAAATGGGAAACAAAGCACGTTATTTACTTGGTTTGGATAATCAGAACGACCTGTACATACAATCGCATCAGGACGAACCGCTTTTGCTTCTGGCGGGGTAATTTCAGGATTTGGATTAGCTAAAGCAAGAATAATTGGATGCGCAGCCATGGTTTTCACCATATCTTGTGTAAGCGCACCAGCCGCAGAACAACCTAAGAAAATATCTGCATTTGGCATCGCATCACCAAGTTTACGCCAGCCATTATCTTCAATTGCATAATCTTTTTTGGTTTGATCCATTTTGTCATCACGACCTTTATATACTACGCCTTTCGAGTCGCAAACCGTGATATTTTCACGTTTCATACCTAAAGAAAGCAATAAGTTCAAGCACGCAATTGATGCTGCACCCGCACCAGAAGCAACAAGTCGAACATCTTCAATTTTTTTACCTACAATACGAAGAGAATTGATGATCGCGGCAGCACTGATGATCGCTGTTCCATGTTGGTCATCATGGAATACAGGAATATTCATACGCTCACGTAATTTTTGTTCAATATAAAAACATTCTGGTGCTTTAATATCTTCAAGATTTACTCCACCGAAAGTTGGCTCTAACGAGGCAATAATATCCACAAGTTTATCGGGATCATGCTCATTCACTTCAATATCAAACACGTTGATGCCTGCAAATTTTTTGAACAATACGCCCTTTCCTTCCATTACAGGTTTGCCCGCTAGCGCGCCAATATTGCCAAGTCCAAGCACCGCTGTACCATTGGAAATCACCGCTACTAAATTGCCACGCGCGGTATATTTGTAAGAGGCGGCAGGATCTTTTTCAATTTCTAAACAAGGCTCTGCCACACCCGGTGAATAAGCTAAAGCCAGATCGCGTTGTGTTGCGAGTGATTTTGTTGGGGTAACTTCGATTTTTCCAGGAATTGGAAATTCGTGGAAATCTAAGGCTGCTTGACGTAATTGTTCGCTCATAATAAGTGCTCCATTTTCTTGAAACAGGATTGAAATACTGCGTCGATTATATCTGTTTTTTATTCAAAAAATTGTGACGAACTGCAAATTCTTACAACTTTATAACAAAATTTTTTTGATGCGAGGCATTAGCTAGACTTTTCATTTTTCAGTAAAAAAGGTAGGATTTTCGCAACAAAAGCATAAAGGATGAGAAAATGAATCCATTTCAAAAAATTAAAAGTGCGGTGAATAAATGCCAAAGATTTTTTATCAATCGTTCATTACAACGTAAATTGACTAACCAAGGCATGACTGTCATTTCTGCCAATTGCGTGGGGGCTTTTATCTTACATGATTTACACCAGCCGTTTAATTCCCCTTTTGTGAATCTCTGTCTCTCGCCACAGGATTTTTTGCGTTATTTACAAAATATGGATTTCTACCGTACTCAACCTCTCACATTCGTACAAACAGAAAAAAGTTATCCTGTGGGAAAACTTGCTGATCTTGAAATTCATTTTATGCATTATCACAGTGAGCAAGAAGCCAATGAAAAATGGCAACTTCGCACGTCACGAATGAAGTTAGACAATCTTTTTATTATGATGACAGATCGAGACGGCGTGACCGAAAAAGACATTCAACTTTTTGATCAACTCCCTTTCAAAAATAAAGTGATTTTTACTCACAAGCCCTATCCAGCTTTTAAATCGGCTTGTTATATAAAAGGCTTCGAGAAGCAAAATCAGGTGGGCGATATTTTTGAATTTTCTGGCTGGAATGGGAAAAAATATTACGATCAATTCGATTACGTGAAGTGGTTTAACCAAGCTTAATAGATAAAGGCTGTATTGCAGCCTTTTTTGTTTCGTTCTAAAAGCAAAAACCTGTAAAATGCCTAGCGAATTTTAATAAGAGAAAACATAATGAGATTAGATAAATTTATTGCTGAAAATGTGGGATTAACTCGTTCTCAAGCAACAAAAGCGATCCGCCAAAGTGCGGTAAAAATCAACGGTGAAATTGTCAAAAGTGGTTCGGTTCAAATTTCACAAGAAGACGAAATTTATTTTGAAGATGAATTATTAACTTGGGTAGAAGAAGGCCAGTATTTTATGTTGCATAAGCCACAAGGCTGTGTTTGTTCTAATGATGACGGCGACTATCCAACTATTTATCAATTTTTCGATTACCCTTTAGCTGGAAAATTACATAGCGCAGGTCGCTTAGATGTGGATACGACAGGTCTCGTATTGCTTACCGATGATGGACAATGGTCACATCGTATTACTTCGCCAAAACATCATTGTGAAAAAACCTATTTGGTGACATTAGCTGATCCTGTAGAAGAAAATTATGCAGCGGCTTGTTCGGAAGGTATTTTATTACGCGGAGAAAAAGAGCCCACTAAACCAGCAAAATTAGAAATTTTAGATGATTACAATGTGAATCTGACCATTTCTGAAGGTCGTTATCATCAAGTAAAACGTATGTTTGCCGCACTTGGGAATAAAGTCGTTGGATTACATCGCTGGAAAATTGGTGATGTAGTGTTGGATGAATCCTTAGAAGAAGGGGAATACCGCCCATTAACTCAAAGTGAAATTGAAAAGTTAGTAAAATAATATGAATCAACAAAAATCGACTTTCATCTTTATTCTTACCCTCGGTATTCTCTCTATGCTACCGCCCTTTGGCGTGGATATGTATTTGCCGTCTTTTTTAGAAATTGCGAAAGATCTCGACGTAAGTCCAGAACAAGTACAACACACGCTCACCTCTTTTGCTTATGGCATGGCGTTTGGTCAGCTTTTTTGGGGGCCTTTTGGTGATAGTTTCGGACGAAAACCGATCATTTTACTCGGTGTTATTGTGGGCGCATTAACAGCTTTAGTGCTTACCGAAATAAATTCAGTTGGAAATTTCACCGCACTTCGTTTTGTGCAAGGTTTCTTTGGTGCCGCACCTGTTGTACTTTCTGGCGCATTATTGCGTGATTTATTTAGTAAAGATCAGCTATCCAAAGTGATGTCCACCATCACGTTAGTATTTATGCTTGCACCTTTAGTTGCGCCAATTATTGGGGGTTACATCGTCAAGTTTTTTCACTGGCACGCGATTTTTTACGTTATTTCGCTCGTGGGATTATTAGCCGCTGCATTGGTCTTTTTCATCATTCCAGAAACCCATAAAAAAGAAAATCGCATTCCGCTGCGCTTAAATATTATCGCTCGCAATTTCCTTCTGCTTTGGAAGCAAAAAGAAGTGCTTGGCTACATGTTTGCCGCCTCTTTTAGCTTTGGTGGGTTGTTTGCTTTTGTGACTGCAGGATCAATTGTCTATATCGGCATTTATGGCGTTCCCGTCGATCAGTTCGGTTATTTCTTTATGATGAATATCGTTACGATGATCTTTGCCTCCTTTTTGAATAGCCGATTTGTTACTAAAGTGGGTGCAGAAACAATGTTACGGATAGCCCTCGCAATTCAATTCCTTTCTGGAATGTGGCTAATTTTGACCGCACTTTTAGATCTTGGTTTTTGGCCAATGGCAATTGGCGTCGCCTTTTTCGTCGGTCCAAACCCAGTGATTTCATCAAATGCAATGGCATCAGCTTTAGAAAAATGTCCTCAAATGGCAGGAACAGCAAATTCTTTGATTGGTAGCGTACGTTTTGCAGTGGGTGCAATTATGGGAAGTTTAGTCGCGTCAATGAAAATGGATACTGCCGCACCAATGCTCTTTACTATGGGGGCATGTGTCGTGATTTCCGTGTTGGCGTATTACTTTCTAACCAGCCGAAATCTTAAAAGCCGTGGGTAAATTCCCCACGGCGCAATAATTGTTTTCTTTATTAAACAAAAACCATCCATAACGGCAAGCAAACAGCAATAAATAATAGGATAAATAAACTATTGGTAGATAATTTCCACTTTTGGAAACTATGCAGAATCAGAATAGCCGCAATCGCAAAATGGCAAACAAAATAAATGATGTAGGCAAAAACACTCTCAGAATTAACCGCACTTTCCATACCATTTAAAAGTAAAAATAAAAACATTGCCAAAGCATTTAGAGCAAGCAATATAATCATTGCTAAGGGCAACAATGCTATAAAACCTTGTAAACGATTTCGTGCAATAACAAGCGCAAGATTTGCTAAAATCACGCCAGATAAAATTGGTGCAAAAGGGTTATATTCAGCAAAAGCACTCGCAGGAAGCACGGTAAAAATCATTAAATAACTCAAGCAACCTAAACCCGCAATTAATGCAGCCATCAATAAAAAGCTATTACGGATTTTTTCAGTTTTTGGTTGTTTACAAATAAAATACACAACAGAAAGACCACATACGCTCATCACGTTAGTAAGCGTGTGATTATTTTGTAATAGGCTTATCAGCAACCACACTGCCCAATAAATAGCAAAAGTCAGATTAACTTTGATTAAACGACCACGTTGTCCTGGGCAAATTTCGCCGCGATAAAACACCAACAACGAAATTAACTGTGCAACCAACACGCCTACACCTAAATGAGGCATTGTTTGCTTTTCAGATTGCAAAGAAAAAATAAATAGATCGATGCCAAGCACCATTGAAATCGATAATACCGCAAGCAATGCTGCGATATATTTAGAAGATTGTTCTGACATAATTTTGACGACTGAAAAATAATGCACCATTATGCTAAAAATTCATTAAATTTTAAAGTAGAATGAAACCAATTTTAACCGCACTTAGGTACATGAATGTTACTTAGTATTTTATATATCATCGGTATCACCGCTGAAGGAATGACAGGCGCACTCGCCGCTGGTCGTGAAAAAATGGATATTTTTGGCGTGATCATTATCGCATCCGTCACTGCCATTGGTGGCGGTTCTGTGCGTGATGTACTGCTTGGGCATTATCCTCTCGGCTGGGTTAAGCACCCAGAATATTTTTTAATGGTGGCAAGTGCGGCGGTAATTACCGTATATGTTGCACCATTCATCAATCATTTTATGCGCTACTTTCGCACTATTTTCTTGGTGCTTGATGCGATGGGTTTAGTGGTGTATTCCATTATTGGCGCACAAATTGCAATGGATATGGGACATAGCCTCACTATTGTTTGTATTGCAGGTTGTATTACGGGTGCCTTTGGCGGAGTTCTACGCGATATGCTATGCAATCGAATTCCTCTCGTATTCCAAAAAGAACTCTATGCCAGCATTGCGCTATTTGCCACGCTGACTTATTACGCATTAAGTACACTTCAAGTAGAACATACGCTTGCCGTGTTACTCACACTTATTAGCAGCTTTACTTTACGTCTTTTAGCTATTCATTTCGAATGGGGTTTACCCGTGTTTAATTACCAAGAACTCACATCGGAAGAACAAGATAAGCTGCCAAATAAAAAGAAATAAATACAATAAAGGGAATAACTATGTTAGAACAAATGGGTAAACAAGCCAAAGATGCAGCATTTATCTTGGCTCAACTCACCACTGCTGAAAAAAATCGTGCATTATCCATTATTGCAGAACAACTCGAACAACAAGCACCACTTATCTTAGCCGAAAACGCAAAAGATATTGAACTTGCCAAACAAAATGAATTATCGGATGCCTTGATTGATCGCTTACTGCTCACGCAAGAGCGTTTACAAGGCATTGCTAATGATGTACGCCACGTTATTTCACTTGCAGATCCTGTGGGGAAAATCATAGACGGCGGTACATTGGATAGCGGACTTAAAATCGAACGCGTACGCACGCCGCTCGGCGTCATTGGCACAATTTATGAAGCTCGCCCAAATGTGACCATTGATGTGGCAAGTCTTTGCCTTAAAACTGGCAATGCGGTGATTTTACGCGGTGGTAAAGAAACGCAGTTTTCTAACAAGATTTTAATCGAAGTTGTGCAAAATGCTTTAGAGCAAGCAGGCTTACCAAAATTTGCTGTGCAAGCCATTACCGATCCAAACCGTGAACTCGTTATGCAATTATTAAAACTGGATCGCTATGTGGATATGATTATTCCTCGTGGTGGTTCGGGTTTACATGAATTGTGTAAACAACATTCGACTATTCCTGTTATTGTGGGTGGTGTGGGTGTTTGTCATACTTTCGTTGAAGAAAGTGCGGATCAAAATAAAGCGGTTTTTGTTATTGATAACGCCAAAACCCAACGTCCAAGCACCTGTAACACATTGGAAACATTGTTAGTTCAACATTCTATTGCTGAAGAATTTTTACCTAAACTCGTCTCTCACCTTTCCGCTAAAAACGTAAAATATCATGCAAAATCCACCGCACTTAATATATTGAAACAAGCGGGTGCGAATGTCTGCGAAGTGACAGAAAAAGAATTACGCAAAGAATGGGGATCATTGGATTTGAATGTCGTTATTGTGGAAGATATTCATGCCGCTATTGAGCATATTCGCCAATATGGTACACAACATTCTGAAAGTATTTTAACGTCCTCACAAAACCTCGCCCGTCAATTTATCAATCAAGTCGATGCCGCCGCCGTTTATGTGAATGCAAGCACACGCTTTACTGATGGCGGACAATTTGGATTAGGTGCAGAAGTTGCCGTGAGCACCCAAAAACTTCACGCTCGTGGCCCAATGGGATTAGAAGCATTAACCAGTTATAAATGGGTTTGTGAAGGCGAATATACTGTCCGCAAATAAAACCTAAAGTGCGGTAATTTTTAGAAGAGATTATTTGCATATAAAAAAGTCCGCGAAATGCGGACTTTTTCACTATCTTTATTTGTCAGATTTCCCCAAATTATCAAAGAATTTTTTCACACCGTCTAAAAATCCTGAAGATTTTGGTGCATGTTTACTTAAATCTTTACCTTGTAAACTTTCCTCAAGTTTTTGAAGTAATTCTTTTTGTTCGCTGGTTAAATTAACGGGTGTTTCGACCACAATACGGCAAATTAAATCGCCCGCATAGCCACTACGTGTAGAGGTGACACCTTTTCCTCGCATGCGGAATAATTTTCCTGTTTGCGTTTCAGCAGGGATTTTAAGTTTCACTCTGCCATCTAAAGTTGGCACTTCAATTTCACCGCCAAGCGCTGCAGTAGCAAAGCTGATTGGTACTTCACAGTAAAGATTAGAGCCATCACGTTCAAAAATATTATGTTCTCTCACGTGAATCACAACATATAAATCTCCTGCTGGTGCGCCATTTTCGCCTGCTGCGCCTTTGCCAGCTAAGCGAAGCTGGTTGCCCGTATCTACGCCTGCAGGAATTTTTACTGAAAGATTTTCTTTCTTATGAACTCGTCCTTCTCCATGACAGCTGCGACAAGGTTTTTCAATTTTCTTACCACTACCATGACAAGTTGGACAGATACTTTCAGATACAAAGAAACCTTGCTGACGACGAATTCGACCAGAACCGTGGCAATGCGGACAAGTTTCCACTTTAGAACCTTTTTCAGCCCCAGAGCCACCACAGCTATCACAATGTGCAAGAGTATTGATTTGAATATCTTTGGTTGTACCTTTTACGGCTTCTTCTAGGCTAATTTCTAAGTCATAACGTAAGTCTTCGCCACGAACAACGCGCTGACGACCACGTCCACCACCGCCGAAAATATCGCCAAAAATATCACCGAACATATCACCAAAATCAGCACCGCCAAAGCCGCCACCGAAGCCACCAGCACCACCACCTTGTTCAAAGGCTGCGTGGCCATATTGATCGTAGGCTGCGCGTTTTTGATCGTCGCCTAATACTTCATAAGCTTCATTAATTTCTTTGAATTTTTCTTCTGCTTCTTTACTGCCTTGGTTTTTATCGGGGTGATGTTTAGACGCTAAACGTTTATACGCACGTTTGATGTCGTCCTCACTCGCCCCTTTTTGTAGGCCAAGGACTTCGTAGTAATCTTTTTTTGCCATAGTAATTTTGTAATTTGTTGCTGAAAATAAATACACCAAAAGGGCGTGTTTCCACGCCCTTTGTTTATGCTAAGAAGAGCGGTGAATTATTTATTATCTTTCACTTCTTCAAATTCAGCATCTACCACGCCATCATCTTTTGCTGATGATTGTTGTGGTTGCTCGCCACCAGCTTGTTGAGCTTTTGCTTGAGCCACTTGCATTAACGGTTCAGAGGCTTTAATTACCGCTTCAATTTTCGCTTCAATTTCTGCTTTATCTTCACCTTTTGCCGCTGTTTCAAGCTCAGCGACTGCTGCTTCAATTTTCTCTTTGTCTGCAGCACTCAATGCATCGCCAGCTTCTGCAATTTGTTTACGTGTTGCGTGAGCAATACCATCTGCTTGGTTACGCGCTTGAACAACTTCTTCAAATTTACGGTCTGCATCAGCATTTGCTTCTGCATCACGCACCATTTGTTGAATTTCTTCATCAGATAAACCAGAAGATGCTTGAATACGAATTTGTTGCTCTTTACCCGTATTTTTATCTTTTGCAGATACGTTGATTACGCCGTTTGCATCAATATCAAATGTTACTTCAATTTGTGGCATACCACGCGGTGCAGGGTTGATACCCTCTAGGTTGAATTGACCTAAAGATTTATTGTCTGCCGCACGTTTACGTTCGCCTTGAAGAACGTGAATGGTTACCGCACTTTGGTTATCTTCCGCTGTTGAGAACACTTGCGATTTTTTGGTTGGAATCGTGGTATTTTTCTCAATTAAAGTGGTCATCACACCGCCCATGGTTTCGATACCTAAAGATAATGGAGTTACGTCTAATAAAAGAACATCTTTCACATCACCTTTTAATACACCACCTTGAACTGCCGCACCGATTGCCACCGCTTCATCAGGGTTTACATCTTTACGCGCTTCTTTACCGAAGAATTCAGCAACTTTTTGTTGTACAAGTGGCATACGAGTTTGGCCACCCACAAGAATAATATCGTGGATTTCGCTTACACCTTTATCTGCATCTTTTAATACCGCTTTCAAAGACTCAATTGAGCTTGCCACTAAATCTTCTACTAATGCTTCTAATTTTGCACGAGTGATATTTAATGCTAAGTGTTTAGGACCTGTCGCATCTGCAGTGATGTACGGAAGGTTCACTTCAGTAGATTGCGCTGATGAAAGTTCAATTTTTGCTTTCTCTGCAGCTTCTTTCACACGTTGTAATGCCATCGCATCATTACGTAAATCGATATTTTGTTCTTTTTTGAACTCATCAATAATGTAATCAATTACACGGCTATCGAAGTCTTCACCACCTAAGTGAGTGTTACCACCAGTTGCCAATACTTCGAAAGTTTGTTCGCCATCAAAGTTATCAATTTCGATGATTGAAATATCGAATGTACCACCACCTAAGTCGTAAACAGCGATCACTTGGTTCTCTTTGCTTGAACCTAAACCAAACGCTAACGCAGCCGCTGTTGGTTCATTGATGATACGTTTAACGTCTAAACCTGCGATTTTACCTGCATCAATTGTTGCTTGACGTTGTGCATCGTTAAAGTATGCAGGAACGGTAATTACCGCTTCTGTTACAGATTCACCCAAGAAATCTTCTGCAGTTTTTTTCATTTTTTTCAACACTTCTGCTGAAATTTGCGGTGGGGCTAATTTGTCGCCTTTCACGTTTACCCAAGCATCACCATTGTCAGCACGAGTAATTTCAAAAGGCATAATTTTAATATCGCGTTGAACTTCTTCGCTTTCAAAACGACGACCAATTAAACGTTTAATCGCAAACAAAGTATTTTTCGGGTTAGTGATTGCTTGACGTTTTGCTGGCTGACCCACTAAAGTTTCATTATCTGTATAAGCAATAATTGAAGGGGTTGTACGCGCACCCTCTGCATTTTCAATTACGCGAGCTTTATCGCCGTCCATTACAGCTACACAAGAGTTTGTTGTACCTAAGTCAATACCAATAATTTTTCCCATTTTGTACTCCTAGTAAAAATTTTAAAATTCGGGGTAGGGCTTTTAGACCTATTTATTACGAATTGTAAGATGTGGATATTCTTTCGCATTTCAAGAGAAAATTTTAAAAATTTTTTATTTCTTAAAGTGCGGTAATTTCCGTTCTTGTTTTTCAAAATAAGTCTCAAATGATGAAGTTCAAAGGGAAAACAAAAATTTTCAGGCAAGAAAAAGGGATTTGTGATAAATTTGGCGAAAATTTTTACTTTAAAATAGGAAAGAAATAAATGAAAAAATCAAAAATTGCTGCAGGCGTAGTGGTTGCCCTTGCTGCCGTTTGGTGCACAAGTGCATGGTTTACAGGGAAAAAAGCTGAAGAAGAATATTTATATCAACTAAAACAGTTAAATCAACTATTTACCAAAACAGATGTATTAGAAGAAAGTAAAATTTTTTATAAAAATATAAAATTTGAAAGAGGATTATTTGCCTCTCACATTCAAGATCAAATAGAAATTCACAAGGCAAATGAAACGATCATTATTCCTTTATCATCAACACTTTATCACGGGCCTTTGCCGCTTGATCGCGTGGCAAAACTGAATTTCGTTCCAGCCATTTTTTCAAGCCAAACATTGTTAGGAAAAAATGCAACAACTCAGGCATTCTTTGATATCACAGAATCAGAGAAACCGTTACAACTGAATTTCGCAATGAATTATTCATTAAGCGGTAATGCGGAATTAAAACTTGCATCGGGGCAATATCACAATGAGCAATCTAAGACAGATTTTGATTGGTCAAATGTCGTATTAAATATTGATTTAAACCAAAATACACCAAATAACTATGTGCTATCTGTCGATACATTTAATTCAAATGCCCCTAATCATGCAGTTTCAACCGCTTTATCAATTAAAATAAAAGATCTTGTCGTACAAGGCTCGTTGCAAAGCACAAAATGGCCATTTATTTATAGTGGGAATATCAATAGTAAAATAGGCTATTTTGAGCAAAATACCGAATCTGCAGAGACTGGCGAAAAATTCTCTCTTATTCAGAAAAACAGCCAAGCAAATTTAACTACACAAGTTGAAGGTGATGCAGTAAATATCATCAATAAAACAAATCTGGATGAATTACATATTAACGGTAACAACTTAGGTAAAGTGACCAACAATGTAGAATTCAACCATATTGATGGCAATGCATTACAAGAACTTTTAAATATTTTAGTTGCAATAGGCAAAGCCGACTCAGATACGCCTTTATCTAAACCATTGGTGCAAAAATTACAACAAGCAGGCATGATCATTGCGAATAATCAGCCTCAAATTAAATTTACCCCTCTTTCTATTTCTGATGAAAAAGGCAAAGTGGCATTGGATCTAAATATTGCTTTAGTGCCAAATCCTAAATTTGATTTAATGCGCAGTGGCTTATACAAACAATTCAAAGATTTTTCGATCAATTTTGATGTGAACAAAGAAACTGCGATTTCATTGTTATCTAAATTTGTACCAGAAAACCAAAAGCAAGATTTCGTTCACCAATTGAATGAATTAGTTACCAAAGGTGAAGTGAATGGCATTATCGTAAACGCCGATAAAGCTGTAACATTAACGCTTGCTCTAGAAAATAACGAATTAAAACTAAACGGCAAGCCAATCCCAGAAGAACAGTTGAAAATGGTACTCTTTATACTTGTAATGGGGGGATTTGGGAGATAACTAAAACAGGGCGATAAATTTTGTTCGCGTTTTTCAGTATCGTAGGGTGGGCTTCAGCCCACCATTTTTATGGTTAATTGGCGGGCTAAAGCCCACCCTACAACTATAAAGTGCGGTAAATTTTCGTTGCAGTTTAAGCTAACCGCTCTTTTAAATACCCCTCATAATCTGGCACTTCAATTTCCACATCTTGTTCAAATAAAACTGAAGTTAAAAGAAAATCTGCAGAACTTTGATTAATGGCGACAGGGATATTCCACACTGTTGCAATACGCATAAGGGCTTTCACATCAGGATCATGTGGTGCGGCATTCATTGGATCCCAAAAGAAGATCATCATGTCGATTTTCTTTTCTGCGATTAATCCACCAAGTTGTTGGTCACCTCCCATCGGACCACTTAATAAAGATTGAATGCTTAAACCTGTTTCTCGTTCTAAAATATGGCCTGTTGTACCTGTTGCATAAAGTATATGAGGCTTAAGTGCCTCTTTGTGTTTTTGCGTCCAATTCAGTAAATTTTTTTTACAACTGTCGTGAGCCACAAGTGCAATACGTTTGTGTTGAGTGAGGGTTCGAGTTGTTGTCTGCATTGCTGAGTCCTTTTTGAAAAAAAATCTGAAAAAACTTTAAAACAAAGCCCGATGGAATGCAATATTTTACTGGTTATTTTAGCGAACAAAAAAACACAAAAAAATTACCGCACTTTCAAATAATTATTTATGGCAAAGCTGATTTGATATGATGATTTGATGAAAATTCACTATCTTTATCTCAAAAAATCTTCTAAAATTTACAAGATTTGTTAAATGTTTGTGAAAAGCAAATATTGCCGTATTCGTGTTTAGCCTTGTCTAAACTAATATTCACTCAAAACAGATTAAGGAAAACCTATGTCTGAGATTTTAAAAAATGACGTTGATCCAATCGAAACACAAGATTGGTTGCAATCATTAGATTCATTAATTCGTGAAGAGGGCGTTGAGCGTGCTCAATATATCGTTGAGCAAGTTATTGGTCAAGCACGTACAAGTGGTGTTTCATTACCAACAGGAGTTACCACTGATTACGTGAATACTATTCCTGTGGCTGAGCAACCTGCTTATCCAGGTGATCACGCCATCGAACGTCGTATTCGTTCAGCAGTACGTTGGAATGCGATCGCGATGGTTTTACGCAGTCAGAAGAAAGATCTTGATTTAGGTGGGCATATTTCCACTTTCCAATCTGCTGCAACCATGTATGAAGTTTGCTACAACCACTTTTTTAAAGCTGCAACAGAGAAAAACGGTGGTGATTTAATTTTCTTCCAAGGCCATGCAGCACCAGGTATGTATGCGCGTGCATTCTTAGAAGGTCGTTTAACTGAAGAACAAATGGATAACTTCCGTCAAGAAGCCTTTACCGATGGTTTATCTTCATATCCACACCCTAAATTAATGCCTGAATTCTGGCAATTCTCTACGGTTTCTATGGGTTTAGGCCCTGTGAATGCCATCTACCAAGCGCGTTTCTTAAAATATCTCGATAACCGTGGTTTAAAAGATACCAAAGATCAAAAAGTCTATGCATTCTTAGGCGATGGCGAGATGGATGAAATTGAGTCTAAAGGCGCATTAACTTTCGCAGCACGTGAACACTTAGATAACTTGATCTTCACAATTAGTTGTAACTTACAACGTTTAGATGGCCCTGTGAATGGTAATGGTAAAATCGTTCAAGAGTTAGAAGGGCTATTTACTGGCGCTGGCTGGGAAGTGATTAAAGTTTTATGGGGCAGCGATTGGGATAAATTATTCGCGAAAGATACTTCAGGTAAATTAACTCAGTTAATGATGGAAGTGGTTGATGGTGACTATTTAACCTTTAAATCTAAAGATGGTGCTTATGTTCGTGAACACTTCTTTGGTCGTTATCCAGAAACTGCTGCATTAGTTGCTGATATGACCGATGATGAAATCTGGGCATTACGCCGTGGTGCACACGATAGCGAAAAATTATATGCAGCCTATGCAAAAGCACAAAATGCAACGAAACCAGTTGTGATTTTAGCGCATCAAGTTAAAGGTTATAAAATTCCTGAAGCGGAAAGTAAAAATACCGCTCACCAATCTAAAAAAATGTCTTACGAAAGCCTTAAAGGTTTCCGTGACTTCTTTGAATTACCATTAACCGATGAACAAGTAGAAAAATTAGAATACATTAAATTTGCTGAAGGCACACCTGAGTATGAATACTTACATGGTCACCGTAAAGCATTAAACGGTTATGTTCCTGCTCGTCGTACTAAATTTGATGTTGAATATAAAGTTCCTGCATTAGAAGAGTTTAAAGCATTATTAGAAGAACAACCTCGTGGTATTTCAACCACTATGGCGTTTACTCGTGCATTAAACATCTTATTAAAAGATAAAAACATCGGTAAAACTATCGTTCCAATGATTGCGGATGAAGCGCGTACTTTCGGTATGGAAGGTTTATTCCGTCAAGTTGGTATTTATAACCCACATGGTCAAAACTATGTACCTTCAGACCGTGATTTAGTGGCTTACTATCGTGAAGCAAAAGATGGTCAAGTGCTACAAGAAGGTATCAATGAATTAGGTGCAACCGCATCTTGGTTAGCTGCAGCAAATTCATATTCTGTCAATAACCAACCGATGATTCCATTCTTCATCTATTACTCAATGTTTGGTTTCCAACGTGTGGGCGATATGATGTGGGCTGCAGGCGACCAATTAGCTCGTGGCTTTATGGTAGGGGGTACTTCTGGTCGTACAACCTTAAATGGAGAAGGTTTACAACACGAAGACGGTCATAGCCATATTCAAGCGGGTATCATTCCTAACTGTATCACTTACGATCCATCATTCGCTTTTGAAGTCGCTGTAATTATGCAAGACGGTATTAACCGTATGTACGGCGAAAAACAAGAAGATGTGTTCTATTACATGACAACATTAAATGAAGTCATGGATCAACCTGCTATGCCTGCTGGTGCGGAAGAAGGTATCCGCAAAGGTTTATATAAATTTGAAACAGTGGAAGGTAAAAAAGGCAAAGGTCACGTTCAATTATTAGGTTCTGGTGCCATCATGCGTCATGTTCGTGAAGCGGCACAAATTCTTGCAAAAGATTATGGTGTCACCTCAGATGTATTTTCTGCGCCTTCATTCAATGAATTAGCACGCGAAGGTCATGATGCAGCACGTTGGAACTTATTACACCCAACAGAGACACAACGCGTACCATACGTTGCTCAAGTATTAGCTGATTTACCAACCGTTGCTTCAACTGACTATGTGAAAGGTTATGCTGATCAAATCCGTGCATTTGTACCAAGTAAGCACTATCATGTATTAGGTACAGACGGTTTCGGTCGTTCAGATAGCCGTGCAAACTTACGTGAACACTTCGAAGTTGATGCACGTTATGTTGTGGTTGCTGCACTTTCTCAATTAGCGAAAGAAGGTACAGTATCTAACCAAGTGGTTGCAGATGCGATTGCGAAATTCGGTTTGAATGTAGATCGTATCAATCCGCTTTATGCGTAATTGATGAAAACTGCGGTCAAAAAACATTGTGTTTTATGACCGCACTTTAAAAGGAACAAAAAATGTCAAAACAAATTCAAATTCCTGATATTGGTAGTGATGAAGTTACCGTAACAGAAGTGATGGTAAACGTAGGCGATACCATTTCTGTTGATCAATCTATCATTAACGTTGAAGGCGATAAAGCTTCAATGGAAGTGCCTGCACCAGAAGCGGGTGTTGTAAAAGAAATTTTAGTGAAAGTGGGCGATAAAGTTTCAACTGGTACTCCAATGCTTGTATTAGAAGCGGCAGGTACTGCTCCAGTAGCTGATGCGCCTACTGCTCTAGCAGCTGATGAGCCTACTGCACCAGCGGTTGCTACCGCACCAACGGCTTCAGCTATTGTAGAAGTAAATGTGCCAGATATTGGTGGCGATGAAGTCAATGTAACCGAAATTATGGTTGCAGTTGGCGATACAATCACTGAAGAACAATCTTTAATTACCGTTGAAGGCGATAAAGCCTCAATGGAAGTTCCTGCACCATTCGGCGGTGTGGTAAAAGAAATTTTAGTGAAATCAGGCGATAAAGTTTCAACTGGTTCATTAATTATGCGTTTTGAAGTACCAGGTGCAGCTCCAGCAGCATCAGCATCAGATTCAGCATCAGCATCAGATTCAGCATCAGCACCACAGGCAGCAGCTCCTGATACTACTGCACAAGCACCTCAATCAAATAACAACGTATCTGGATTAAGCCAAGAACAAGTAGAAGCAAGTACAGGATATGCACACGCAACACCAGTAATTCGTCGTTTAGCTCGTGAATTTGGTGTAAATCTAGATAAAGTAAAAGGTACTGGTCGTAAAGGTCGTATCGTTAAAGAAGATATTGAAGCTTATGTGAAGACCGCAGTTAAAGCTTATGAAAGCGGTGCAACAGCACAAGCTACTGGCAATGGTGTAGCAAATGGTGCTGGCTTAGGCTTATTGCCATGGCCAAAAGTTGATTTCAGTAAATTTGGCGAAATTGAAGAAGTTGAATTAAGTCGTATCAACAAAATTTCAGGTGCTAACTTACATCGTAACTGGGTAATAATTCCACACGTTACTCACTTTGATAAAGCAGATATCACGGATTTAGAAGCATTCCGTAAAGAACAAAATGCATTAGCAGAAAAACAAAAACTCGGTGTAAAAATCACGCCAGTTGTGTTCATTATGAAAGCGGTGGCAAAAGCATTAGAAGCGTATCCACGTTTCAACAGCTCAATTACCGAAGATGCTCAACGCTTAATCCTGAAAAAATATATTAACATCGGTGTCGCAGTAGATACGCCGAATGGCTTAGTAGTGCCTGTATTCAAAAATGTGAACAAGAAAGGCATTATCGAACTTTCACGTGAATTAATGGAAGTATCGAAAAAAGCCCGTGAAGGCAAATTGACTGCATCTGATATGCAAGGTGGCTGTTTCACCATTTCAAGTCTTGGTGGTATTGGTACAACTCACTTTGCGCCAATCGTAAATGCGCCAGAAGTAGCTATCCTTGGTGTGTCTAAATCATCAATGGAGCCAGTATGGAACGGTAAAGAATTTGCGCCACGCTTAATTCTTCCGATGTCATTATCATTCGACCACCGTGTCATTGATGGTGCAGATGGTGCTCGTTTCATTAGCTATCTTGGCTCTGTTTTAGCAGATTTACGTCGCTTAGTAATGTAATCTGTAGGTGGGCTTTAAGCCCACCGATTAATGAAATCTTTGGTGGGCAGAAACCCATCCTACAAAGACCGTAAAAGTGCGGTCAATATTTTGAACGTTTTTACGAGGTAAAAATGAGTAAAGAAATTAAAACCCAAGTCGTTGTACTTGGTGCAGGTCCTGCAGGTTATTCAGCCGCATTCCGTTGTGCGGATTTAGGATTAGAAACTGTTATTGTTGAGCGTTATTCAACCTTAGGTGGGGTGTGTTTAAACGTAGGTTGTATTCCATCTAAAGCGTTATTACACGTTGCAAAAGTAATTGAAGAAGCAAAGCACGCTAATAAAAATGGTATTTATTTCAGTGAACCACGCATTGAGCTAGATGAAGTACGTGCAGGAAAAGAAGCTGTTGTTGCTAAATTAACTGGCGGTTTAGCGGGAATGGCAAAAGCACGTAAAGTGACTGTTGTTGAAGGTTTAGCGACTTTTACCGATTCTCACACATTAGTTGCGCGTGATCGCGATGGAAACCCAACGACTGTTAAATTCGACAATGCCATTATTGCGGCAGGTTCTCGTCCAGTTCAATTACCCTTTATCCCACACGAAGATCCTCGTATTTGGGATTCAACAGATGCACTTAAATTAAAAGAAGTACCGAAAAAACTACTTATTATGGGCGGTGGTATCATCGGTTTAGAAATGGGTACTGTATACAATGCTTTAGGTTCTGAAGTTGAAGTTGTGGAAATGTTCGACCAAGTGATTCCTGCAGCAGATAAAGATGTTGTTGGTATTTACACTAAACAAGTTGAGAAAAAATTCAAGTTAATGCTTGAAACCAAAGTGACTGCAGTTGAAGCAAAAGATGATGGTATCTATGTTTCAATGGAAGGCAAAGCCTGTAATGACACCAAACGTTATGATGCGGTGCTTGTTGCTATCGGTCGTGTGCCAAATGGTAAATTGATTGATGCAGGTAAAGCAGGTGTTGAAGTGGATGATCGTGGTTTTATTCACGTTGATAAACAAATGCGTACCAACGTACCACATATCTACGCAATTGGGGATATTGTAGGTCAGCCAATGTTAGCACATAAAGGTGTTCACGAAGGTCACGTTGCCGCAGAAGTCATTGCGGGACAAAAACACTACTTCGATCCTAAAGTAATTCCATCAATCGCTTATACCGAACCAGAAGTGGCGTGGGTAGGTAAAACTGAGAAAGAATGTAAACAAGAAGGCTTAAACTACGAAGTGGCTAAATTCCCTTGGGCTGCATCAGGCCGCGCGATTGCTTCTGAATGTTCAGAAGGTATGACGAAGTTAATCTTTGATAAAGATACACATCGTGTACTGGGCGGTGCAATCGTAGGTTCTAATGGTGGGGAATTATTAGGCGAAATCGGTCTTGCAATTGAAATGGGTTGTGATGCAGAAGATATCGCATTAACTATCCACGCACACCCAACGTTACACGAGTCTGTTGGCTTAGCTGCGGAAGTATTTGAAGGCTCAATTACTGACCTGCCAAATGCAAAAGCGAAGAAAAAATAATTTCTATTTAAGAAGTTTTAATTCATCTTAAATTGTAAACTCAAACTTAAATAAAAATCCCCAATTGGGGATTTTTATTTTCCTCTCTTTCTATTTTTTTATGATAGAATGCCAATCTAAAAACGTTTCTTTTTTTTACCGCACTTTTGAGCATTATTTATGACTACACAACTTGATTTAATCAAATCTTCTATCAAATCAATTCCTAATTATCCAAAAGAAGGCATTATCTTTCGCGACATTACGACCCTTTTAGAAGTTCCAGCAGCTTTTAAAGCAACAATAGATCTTATTGTGGAACAATATCGCGATAAAGGAATTACCAAAGTTCTTGGAACTGAATCTCGTGGTTTTATTTTTGGTGCACCGGTAGCTTTAGCCTTAGGATTGCCTTTTGAATTAGTTCGTAAACCTAAAAAATTACCACGTGAGACTATTTCGCAATCTTATCAATTAGAATATGGTCAAGATACTTTAGAAATGCACGTTGATGCAATTTCACAAGGAGATAATGTTTTAATTATTGATGATTTATTAGCAACAGGTGGCACAGTTGAAGCGACAGTAAAATTAGTGCAACGTTTAGGTGGCACGGTAAAACACGCTGCATTTGTGATTAATTTACCTGAATTAGGTGGCGAAAAACGCTTAAATAATTTGGGCGTTAATTGCTATACACTCGTCAATTTTGAAGGTCATTAATTAAGGATTCGATGAGCTATCAAGTCTTAGCCAGAAAGTGGCGACCAAAAACATTTGCTGATGTCGTTGGGCAAGAACATATTATCACGGCATTAGCAAATGGATTAAAAGATAATCGACTACATCACGCTTACCTCTTTTCAGGCACGCGTGGTGTAGGAAAAACCTCTATTGCTAGATTATTCGCAAAAGGATTAAATTGTGTTCACGGTGTAACGGCAACGCCTTGTGGCGAATGTGAAAATTGTAAAGCCATTGAGCAAGGCAATTTCATTGATTTAATTGAAATTGATGCGGCGTCTCGCACAAAAGTTGAAGACACGCGTGAATTATTGGATAACGTGCAATATAAACCAGTTGTGGGCAGATTTAAGGTTTACTTAATCGATGAAGTCCATATGCTATCTCGTCATTCATTTAATGCGTTGCTCAAGACTTTAGAAGAACCGCCCGAATATGTAAAATTTTTACTCGCAACAACAGATCCACAAAAACTACCTGTAACTATTCTTTCTCGCTGTTTACAATTTCATCTTAAAGCATTAGATGAAACTCAAATCTCCCAGCATCTTGCCCATATTTTGACGCAAGAAAATATTCCTTTTGAAGATCCCGCATTAGTTAAACTTGCAAAAGCGGCGCAAGGAAGTATTCGTGATAGCTTAAGTTTAACGGATCAAGCCATTGCAATGGGCGACCGACAAGTTACAAATAATGTTGTAAGCAATATGCTAGGGTTGCTTGATGATAACTATTCTGTTGATATTTTATACGCCTTACATCAAGGCAATGGCGAACTCTTAATGCGAACACTGCAAAGAGTTGCAGATGCGGCAGGCGATTGGGATAAATTACTTGGCGAATGTGCAGAAAAATTACATCAAATTGCGCTTATGCAACTTCTTCCACAAAAATCTTCAGATAACAATGAACATTTTTCATTTTTAGCCAAACATATCTCTCCAGAAAATGTTCAGTTTTTTTATCAAGTCATTGTTTCTGGTAGAAAAGATTTATCAAATGCGCCAAATCGTCGTATTGGTGCAGAGATGACATTATTGAGGGCATTGGCATTCCACCCAAAGTTCCTTACGGCAGTACCAAAGGCTAATGCTACAATTACTCCACCGCCATCAACGCCAAGTGCGGTTGAAAATACAGGTAATTATGTCGATGTGCCAGTACTGTCGCAAAGTATCAAATCTGCTTATTCTCAAGCAAAACCAAATAAAACGGGCATTCCAAATTTGGCAAGCCTTTCGGCTTTAGATGCGCTTGAACATTTAACACAACTGGAAAACCAAGAACGTCAAGAACACAAAGCTGAATCATTAGCTGTAGTAAGTGAAACCTTACATCACATCCAAGAACTAGATGAAGAAAAATCTCATAAAAAAATGACCGCACTTCCCGTGCGAGAAATGACTGAGCCGAAGCCCAAGCACATAGAAAAGCCAACATTACCATCAAATGCCGCACAGGCCCCACAAAAAAATAGCACAGAAGAAAATTCAAGTGATGATAATGTAGAAATTGCTCAAGATGAGCAAGAAATCTTGAGTGCTGACACCTATCGTTGGGAATGGAGCAATCCAGAACTTGCTAAAGCCGATACAGGCGTTCGTCCTTCTGATATAAAACAGGCGATTTTAAAAGATATTACGCCTGAATTACGTTTAAAAATCATTACCAAAACTCAACAACAAGATGAGTGGGCAGATATAGTTGAGCGTTCTGGCTTAACAGGATTTAGCAAAGAATTAGCATTAAATTGTTTCTTACAAAGCAAAACCGATGATGAAATCAATCTTGGACTACGTTCAGAAAAATCCCATTTACGCCAAGACAGAAGTATAAAAAATTTAGCTGAAGCATTAAGCAAATTACAAGGTAAAGATATTCGATTAACAATTAATCTTGATGATAGCAATGTCACGACGCCAATTGAATATCGCCGCAATATTTATCAAGCATTGCGGGAAAAAGCTCAAAATGAGTTGCAAAAAGATAGTAAATTACAAATTCTACTTAATGAGTTTGATGCAAAATTAGATGTAAAAAGTATTCGACCAGTTTAAAGACAATATTGTATTGAAAACTCCCGTTTCAAGTCAGAATATTTTTATAAACCTCTACCATTTTGTATTTTTTTAATCTAGAATTTGTCAATTTGTTTTTTAAGAGCCAAAAGGAGAGTGAAAATGAAACTGGTTGAAGTAAAACACCCACTTGTAAAACACAAACTAGGTGTGATGCGTGAAGCTGAGATTGATACAAAAAAATTCCGTGAACTTGCAACAGAAATCGGTAGCCTATTAACCTATGAAGCAACCTCTGATTTAGAAACTGAAAAAGTAACGATCAACGGTTGGAATGGGCCAGTAGAAATCGATCGAATTAAAGGTAAAAAAGTAACGGTTGTACCAATTTTACGTGCAGGTTTAGGAATGATGGATGGTGTACTTGAACACGTACCAAGCGCACGCATCAGTGTAGTGGGGATCTACCGTAATGAAGAAACCCTTGAACCAGTTCCTTACTTCCAAAAATTAGCTAGCGATTTAGAAGAGCGACTTTCAATTGTTGTCGATCCGATGCTTGCAACTGGCGGTTCTATGATTGCCACCCTTGATCTTTTAAAAGCAAAAGGTTGTAAACATATCAAAGTATTAGTGTTAGTCGCTGCACCAGAAGGAATTAAAGCTCTTGAGGCTGCACACCCTGACATTGAACTTTACTGTGCTTCTATTGATAGCCATTTAAATGAACAAGGTTACATTATTCCCGGTCTTGGTGACGCGGGCGATAAAATTTTTGGGACAAAATAATCCCCAAAACAAGACGGCATTTAAGCCGTCTTTTTTCCGTGCGTGAAACACAAGAAAAACTGACCGCACTTTTAAGTTAATTCAAACAGAGAGTTGAAACTAAATGACAAACCAAATCCCTCCTTCCCTAGCGGAAAATCAAAGCAAATTAAAACAATCTTTCGTTGGCCTACAAATGCTTTTTGTTGCATTTGGTGCGCTAGTACTCGTGCCATTAATTACAGGCCTTGATTCCAATACGGCATTATTAACGGCAGGCGTTGGCACCCTACTCTTCCAATTTTGCACAGGCAAACAAGTGCCTATTTTCTTGGCATCATCTTTTGCCTTTATCGCGCCCATTCAATATGGCGTACAAACTTGGGGAATTGCGACTACGATGGGCGGTTTAGCGTTCACTGGTCTTGTTTATTTCGCCTTGAGCACTTTAGTAAAATTACGGGGAGCAGAAGCATTACAACGTTTTTTCCCACCAGTGGTTGTTGGGCCAGTAATTATTATCATTGGCATGGGACTTGCACCTATTGCGGTGGATATGTCCTTAGGCAAAAACAGTGCTTATGCTTATAACGACGCTATATTAGTTTCAATGGTAACACTTCTTACCACTTTATCTGTGGCAGTATTTGCCAAAGGATTGATGAAACTTATTCCAATAATGTTCGGTATTACCGCAGGCTATATTTTGTGTTTATTTCTGGGTTTAATTAATTTCCAACCAGTGATTGATGCGCCTTGGTTCAGTTTGCCCAAATTAACGACACCTGAATTTAACCTAGAAGCCATTCTTTATATGTTACCAATTGCTATTGCCCCCGCCGTAGAACACGTTGGCGGTATTATGGCGATTAGCTCGGTAACAGGTAAAGACTTTTTAAAAAAACCAGGATTACACCGCACTTTATTAGGCGATGGCGTCGCTACCGCTGCTGCCTCTTTAGTTGGTGGCCCGCCTAATACGACTTATGCGGAAGTTACTGGTGCTGTGATGCTAACACGCAACTTTAACCCAAATATTATGACTTGGGCTGCAGTTTGGGCTATTGCGATTTCATTCTGTGGAAAAGTAGGAGCATTCCTATCAACCATTCCAACGATTGTAATGGGTGGAATTATGATGCTTGTTTTCGGTTCAATCGCAGTTGTGGGCATGAGTACCTTAATTCGCGGAAAAGTTGATGTTACCGAAGCTCGTAATCTTTGTATTATTTCTGTCGTAATGACATTTGGTATCGGCAATATGTTTGTAGATGTGGGTAACGTATCAATAAAAGGTATCAGCTTATGCGCGATTGTTGCTATCATCTTAAACCTTGTTTTACCGAAAGCAAAAAATGAAGTAGAATAAGCCCCATTTCAAAGGGTTAAATTATCATTTAGCCCTTTCTTACTTAATCTGTACTACATAAACATTTGAATAAGCAACTCCCCTTACCTATTCATCAAATTGATGATGCTACATTAGAGAACTTTTACGGCGATAATAATCTTTTATTGCTCGATTCTTTACGCAAAAATTCATCTGATTTAAAACAACCGTTTTTCTACATTTGGGGAAATAAAGGTTCTGGAAAAACTCATCTGCTTAGAGCATTCAGTAACGAATATTTAATCAATCAACGTACTGCTATTTATGTACCCCTTAGCAAATCTCAATATTTTTCTACCGCAGTTCTTGAAAATTTAGAGCAACAAGAATTAGTATGCTTAGATGATTTACAAAGTGTAATCGGAAATGATGAATGGGAATTAGCTATTTTTGATCTGTTTAATCGAATTAAAGCAAGTGGGAAAACGCTTTTACTAATTAGTGCAGATAAATCGCCTTCCGCACTTTCTGTCAAATTGCCTGATTTAAACTCTCGCTTAACTTGGGGGGAAATTTATCAATTAAATTCATTAACAGACGAACAAAAAATCAAAGTACTACAACTCGCAGCTTACCAACGAGGATTCCAATTATCTGACGAAACTGCAAATTTTTTAATTACACGACTAGCACGAGATATGCATACTTTATTTGAAGCACTTGATCTACTAGATAAAGCATCATTACAAGCTCAACGAAATCTTACGATTCCTTTCGTCAAAAAAATTTTGAATCTCTAACAAAAAAGGCACTAATGCGCCTTTTTAATCATCCACCTGATAATTTAACTTTAAACCCTTTTTGCTCTAATAATTGCTTGAGCAAATCTCGTTTTTCCCCTTGAATTTCAATAATACCATTTTTAACTGCTCCACCGCATCCACAACGTTTTTTTAATTCAGCAGCTAATTTTTTCAATTCCTCATCAGATAAATCTAAACCAGTTATAACTGATACGCCAGCACCTTTTCTACCACTCGTTTGTTTTTGGATACGTACAACACCGTCTCCTTTTGGGCGAGCTACAGTCAATTTTTCCTCTTTAATTCGACCTACATCTGTAGAATACACTAAAACAGAATCTGACATTTATGATTACCCAATAGATACATTAATAGAACGGAGAACCTCCGCAGGATTATCCGCTTGAGTTATTGGGCGTCCAATAACTAAATAATCTGAACCTGCACGAATTGCTGCAGTAGGTGTCATCACACGTCGTTGATCGCCAAAATCAGTTCCTATTGGACGAATCCCTGGGGTCACCAATTTAAACTCTTTACCACAAGTATTACGTAAAATTTCAACTTCTTGAGGGGAACAGACTACACCATCTAAACCCGCCCGTTGGGTTAAATGAGCTAAGCGTAAAACTTGTTCCATTGGCGATGCATTAATCCCAATTTGTAATAAATCCAAGTCTTCCATACTGGTTAATACCGTCACAGCAATAAGCAATGGCGCATCTTTCCCATAAGGTTCAAGAATTTTCTTCGCGTCTTCCATCATACGCAAGCCACCACTTGCGTGTAGATCCACCATCCATACGCCTAAATCAGCAGCAGAACGAACTGCTCTTGCTACCGTATTTGGAATATCGTGATATTTCAGATCCAAAAAAACATCAAAATTACGTTGATGTAATTGTTTTACAAAATTAATACCAAGTGTAGTAAACATTTCTTTACCCACTTTTAATCGACACAAACTTGGATCAATTTGATCAACTAAAGCAAGAGCCTCTGCTTCTTTCTCATAATCCAATGCCACAATAATTTTACTTGTCATAGTGTTACCTCACTGAGTATCAATTAATTATGTTCTTGATTTGAAACTGGTTTAATACTTTCCCATTGACGGCAAGATGGGCAATTCCATAATAGCTTATGAATTTGATAACCACAATTTGTACAACGATAAGGCGATGTTTGCTTAATCCTTTCGCCAACCATTTTATGTAATAAAATTAGGCTTTCTTTTCCACGCCCGTCTTCTGCATCATCAATTTGATACTGCATAAAACGATGGAAAATTAAAGTACTTGGCTTTTTCGTGAGTTGCTGATAAAGCTTAGCTTGAGCAGCAGATTTGCCATCTTTTTCTTCAATTAATTTAACCAAAGCTAGCTCTACTTCATCATTATTAATAATTTGACCTGCACGAATTAGAAATAACTCAAAATTATCTAACTGATTTAATTCTTCGTAACAATGTTTTAAAGATAACAAAATTTCACCCGTATAATCTGGATTTTGCTCCAAAACATTTTCTAATATTTTTACTGCTTGTTGATATTGACCGTCAAGCATTGCTAAATTTGCAAGCAATAAAGAAGCGCGAACACAAGTCGGAGAAACCGACAAAGCCTTTTGTAAAACACTGCGTTTTTCAACCGCACTTTCAGGCTCTAAACTTTGTGAATATTCACAATAACATTGCGCAAGTTCAATATTATTCTCTTGTGGCTTTATTTTAGCGAGTTTTTCAGCAATATTGACTGCTTTTTTCCATTCTTTTGTCTTTTGATAAATCACTAAAAGTTGCTGTAAAGCATTTTCTGCAAACTCAGGTTCATCTACTAGTAAAATATAAAGATTCTCAGCTCGGTCAAAAAAACCAACCACCATAAAATCTCGAGCAAGCTGTTGTTTTGCAAGTAATTTTTGTTCAAAAGTATAATTAGGACTAAGATCTAAAGCTTGATGAATGCGCAATGCACGATCAACTTCGCCTCGAGAACGAAACAGATTGCCAAGTGTAAGTTCTGCTTCAAATTGGGAGTGACTTTCGATTTCATTTTCGATTTCTTGCTTTTGCAACATATCTAAAAACAAATCTACAGCTTTATCAGTTTGATTGGAAAGTAAAAAATTCACTCCCGTAACATAATCTCGGGAGAGCTTATTACTTATGTCATCTTGATCTTTCTTCGCACTACGCCGCCCCATATACCAGCCATAGGCAGCAGCAATAGGCAATAATAGAAAGAGTAATTCTATCATTAAGCGACCTTATCGCGCGTAGTCGTCAATTCATTGATTTGTAAAGTCTGACGTTTCACTTGACGAGCTAATGCCATATTTTTTAATTTTAACTTAATATAGAAAAAAGCAGTAATTAACCAACCAAGAATTAAACCTAACCCAAATAAAATTGCAACGAGGCTTGAAAGCTGAAACTGACTTTCTGCCACAATATAATTAAATGTAATAATCTGATCGTTATTCGCACCAATGGTAATTGCAACTAACACAATCGCAATAAAGATCACAATGCCTAAAATATATTTAATCATTTCATTTCCTTTAAAATATTTGTAACCCAAAATAAACTTTTTAATCAAAAATATTTTAATTAAATTTTAATCAATTAAGCCTGAACATCCACTCTAGCTTTTAATTCTTTACCCGCTTTAAAATATGGAACAGACTTAGCTGATAAGTTTACTGAATCGCCTGTTTTCGGATTTCTTCCCAAACGTGGTTGCCGATGATGTAAAGAAAAGCTACCAAAACCTCGAATTTCAACACGATCACCATTTTCAAGAGATTGAGAAATAAACTCTAAAATATCTTTTACCATATTTTCAATTTCTTTTGCAGGTAAAGTCGGCTGTTTTGCTAACAATTTTTCTATAAGTTCTGACTTAGTCATCCTCTATACTTCCTTAATATTATTTAAATTAAGATCTATTGATAATAAATTACACAAATATATTAGCAATAACTCCTAACAAATAAGGCTGGACATCAGCCCAGCCTTATTACGTGAATTAATTATTCACCTTTAGCTGCTTTAAATGCTTCAGCCATTGCATTTGGAATAACAATATCTTCTTGTTTGTTATTTACACTTGCAACTGCCGCAGCTTCTTCAGCTTGATCCTTTGCTTTCACTGATAAGTGAACAATACGAGATTTACGATCTACCCCAGTATATTTCGCTTCAACAACATCGCCAACAGCTACTTCATTTGTTAAATCAGCAGAACGGATATAACCTTCAACACCACCTGCTAATTCAACTTTAGCACCTTTAGCATCTGCTTCAACAACAGTTGCAGATACTACCGCACCTTTTTTGTTGATTGCGACGAAGTTATTGAATGGATCTTCTTCAAGTTGTTTAATACCTAAAGAGATACGTTCTTTTACTGCATCAACAGCTAATACAACAGCTGACACTTCGTCACCTTTTTTGTATTGACGAACAGCTTCTTCGCCTGAAATACTCCAAGAAATATCAGATAAGTGAACTAAACCATCGATACCACCTTCAAGACCGATGAAGATACCGAAATCAGTGATAGACTTGATTTTACCCGTTACTTTATCGCCTTTGTTGTGAGTATCAGCAAATTGAGTCCAAGGGTTAGCTTTGCATTGTTTTAAGCCTAAAGAAATACGACGACGTTCTTCATCAATTTCTAATACCATTACTTCTACAGTATCGCCTAAGCTAACCACTTTAGATGGGTGGATATTTTTATTAGTCCAATCCATTTCAGAAACGTGAACTAAACCTTCAACGCCATCTAAGATTTCAACGAAACAGCCATAGTCAGTTAAGTTAGTTACTTTACCTGTTAATTTGCTGTTTACTGGGTGGTTTTCAGCAATTGCTGCCCATGGATCTTGACCTAATTGTTTTAAGCCTAAAGATACGCGAGTACGATCTTTATCGAATTTTAATACTTTAACAGTAACTTCATCGCCAACATTTACGATTTCACTTGGGTGTTTAACACGTTTCCAAGCCATATCTGTGATGTGTAATAAACCATCAACACCACCAAGATCAACGAATGCACCGTACTCAGTTAAGTTTTTAACGACACCTTTAACTTCTGAACCTTCCACAAGATTTTCTAATACTTGTTCACGTTCTTGGCTGTTTTCAGATTCAATTACTGCACGACGAGAAACAACAACGTTGTTACGTTTTTGATCTAATTTGATTACTTTGAATTCTAATTCTTTGCCAAGTAAGTGATCTGCTTCACGCGCTGGACGAGTATCAACTAAAGAGCCTGGTAAGAATGCACGAACACCGTTTAACTCAACTGTGAAGCCACCTTTCACTTTGCCGTTGATTAAACCGATAACGGTCGCTTTTTCTTCGTAAGCTTTTTCTAATTCAATCCAAGATTCGTGACGAACAGCTTTCTCACGAGAAAGTTTAGTTTCACCGAAACCATCTTCAACTGCATCTAATGCAACATTTACAGTATCGCCAACTTGGATTTCAAGTTCGCCTTGTGCATTTAAGAATTCAGCAACTGGAATTGCAGACTCAGATTTTAAACCTGCATCAACAAGCACAAAGCCTTTTTGGATAGCTACTACAGTACCGCTAACGATTGAACCTTGACGAGTTTCAAGGACTTTTAATGATTCTTCAAAAAGTTGAGCAAAAGATTCTGACATATAAATAATCTTCTTAATTTAAGTTAATAACATCCACATTAAAATCCATAAAATGCGGGGTTGAGGATAAATGCTTATTCTTCCTTGAACAAACAGTTAAATCTAAACTGATACCTTTTCTTGAATATAAGCTAACGCCTGATCGATTACTTCACCAATACTCAAGGTTGTACTATCCAATAATAAAGCATCATCTGCTGGTTTTAGCGGAGCAACTTCACGATTTCTATCACGAAAATCACGCTCTTTTATCTCGGCTAAAATCTGTGCAAAGTTACCATTTATTCCTTTATTTTGCAACTGTTTATAGCGTCTTTTTGCACGTTCTTCAGCACTTGCATCTAAAAATAATTTTACTTGTGCATTTGGGAATACAACCGTTCCCATATCTCTACCGTCCGCAATTAATCCATCATTTTTCGCAAAATCTTGCTGAAGTTGTAATAAAGCTGACCGCACTTTTTGAAAAACTGCTACTTTTGACGCAGCATCTGCCACTTCTTGCGTGCGAATTAAACGGCTCACATCCATTCCTGCAAGCAAAATGTTTACCTCGCCATTTTGAGGAATAAATTGAATATCTAAATGACGTGCTAATTCTGCTAAATCTGTTTCATTTGTTAGATCAGTTTTACGTTGCAACGCTGCCAATGCAGTAACGCGATAAATCGCCCCACTATCCAACAATGCATAGCCCAACTTTTCAGCCAACGCATAACAAAGCGTCCCTTTCCCAGCACCACTAGGACCATCAACAGTAATAATCATTCCCATACAAATTATCCTTTCATTCTCAAAATTTTGCGCATTATAGAGACAATTGCCCCTCATTACCATCCTAGAGATTATTACTAGCTTCCATGTTTTGTATGGCTTATCTAATAAAGTTAATTTCACAAGCTCTAGGAAAGCGTAAACTCCCTTTCAAGCTTTTTCTTAAATTTCAGAAAATCTAACCACATAGAAAAAGGTTTTTAAAAACATTTCAAGGTTTTTTTAATAACTATTGTGGCACTTAAGGACGAAATTCTTTCAGCTAAAGTAGCTCTTTTTTTCTATTATTAAATTGGACAATCCTTCTGACGTTCTACACTTCGTTTATACAAAAAACTGAAATTAAGCACGCTAGACATTATGCCTTTTAATATATACGCATTTTTTCAAACTTGTTCTAAAGACTTTTCTACATTACAATAAAAAACGTAGCTATCAATACAAATAATCAAATAATCAAATAATCAAATAATCAAATAATCAAATAATCAAATAATGAGGACAAAGAAATGGCTGAAAATCGTTATGAACTAAATAAAAACTTAGCACAGATGCTCAAGGGTGGTGTTATCATGGATGTTCAAAACCCTGAACAAGCTCGCATTGCAGAAGCTGCTGGTGCAGCTGCAGTGATGGCTTTGGAACGAATTCCTGCAGATATTCGTGCTGTTGGAGGTGTCTCTCGAATGAGCGATCCTAAGATGATCAAGGAAATCCAAGGAGCAGTTAGCATTCCAGTTATGGCAAAAGTTAGAATTGGACATTTCGTTGAGGCTCAGATTTTGGAAGCTATTGAAATTGACTATATCGATGAGAGTGAAGTGCTTTCTCCAGCTGACAACCGTTTCCATGTGGACAAGAAAGAATTCCAAGTACCTTTTGTATGTGGTGCCAAGGATTTGGGCGAGGCCTTGCGTCGTATCGCTGAAGGGGCTTCAATGATTCGTACAAAAGGAGAACCAGGAACAGGAGATATCGTCCAAGCTGTTCGCCATATGCGCATGATGAGTCAAGAAATTCGTCGCATTCAAAATTTACGTGAGGACGAGCTCTATGTTGCGGCCAAAGATTTACAAGTTCCTGTAGAATTGGTTCAATACGTCCATAAGCATGGGAAATTGCCAGTTGTCAACTTCGCAGCTGGAGGAATTGCAACTCCAGCAGATGCGGCCTTGATGATGCAACTTGGCGCAGAGGGTGTCTTTGTTGGTTCAGGTATTTTTAAGTCAGGAGATCCTATAAAACGTGCTAGCGCTATTGTCAAAGCTGTAACTAACTATCGAAATCCACAAATCCTAGCACAAATCTCCGAAGATTTAGGTGAAGCCATGGTTGGTATCAATGAAAATGAAATCCAAATTCTCATGGCTGAGCGAGGAAAATAAATGAAAATCGGAATATTAGCTCTACAAGGTGCCTTTGCGGAACATGCACGAATGCTAGAAAAATTAGGAATTGAAAGTGTCGAACTGAGAAATTTAAAAAATTTTCAACAACATTACAGTGATTTATCAGGTTTGATCCTACCTGGCGGTGAGTCAACCGCCATAGGAAAACTTTTAAGAGAGCTGTATATGCTGGAACCGATAAAACAAGCTATCTCTTCTGGCTTTCCTGTCTTTGGAACTTGTGCTGGTTTGATTCTGTTGGCTAAAGAGATTACTTCTCAGAAAGAGAGTCATTTTGGAACAATGGACATTGTGGTTGAGAGGAATGCCTATGGACGCCAATTGGGAAGTTTCTATACAGAAGCAGATTGCAAAGGGGTTGGTAAAATTCCTATGACTTTTATCAGAGGACCTATTATCAGTAGTGTTGGTAAAAAAGTCAATATTCTTGCAACGGTAAATAATAAAATCGTTGCAGCCCAAGAAAAGAATATGCTGGTAACATCATTTCATCCTGAATTAACAAATAACTTGAGTTTGCATAAGTACTTTATCGATATATGTAAAGTAGCATAAACCATTATCTGCATATCTGCCCTCCCTAGGAAACAAACCATATTGTAGCAATGAGAGCAGATAATTTTCATCAAAAAACCGAACAGTTACTAGACTTAAAACCGAATGCAAGGTAGGATAAGGATGAACAAAAACAAAATTTCTTGTTGTATTGACGAGAGCAAACGCCACTTCGTAATTGGGCTTTCCCCAAAACGAACCAAAATCAACAATCCTAAAGACATTACACACCATTGAGTATTTACAAGGTTTCAATGCGGACTGAGTCATCTATGAAAGCACCGACGGCTTGGATCTTACGATTGCCAAAATATTATATTAAGCAGCCTTTTTCGTGCTCATTGCCAATCCACGACAAATCAATCACTTTACAATGTCACATTTAGTAACCAACAATTACTGTACAAGTGTAGACTGGAATAAGTCAAATAATTTTGCGGTAAACATCAGATAATTTGCTGACCTTATTTTGATGAGTTGGCTCTATCTAAGAAGAGGAAATAATAAACAAGCGGTCACATTTGACATCTTGTTTACATTTTAGAGGTTTATTCCGCCCAGTATTTTTTCTTCGTCGTTTTACCAATACCTGGATTAAAGCTATTGGTTGGATCCAACTCTTTATAGAATTTTCTCAAGGTTGGTTTAGCCTCGTATAAATGCCCTACATTGTGTTCGGCTGGGTATTGCGCACCACGCTTGTCAAGTAATTTCAACATTTCGTATTCTAGTTCTTCATAATCATAACCTTTTTTTACAATGTAATCTTGGTGAAAGACATGGCACATAAAATGTCCGTAGTAAAGTTTAGAGATAATTCTGTTATCAATTTCTGGCGGTAACACTTCAAACCAATCTTGATCATTGCGACGTAATGCAACATCTAAAGCAACTATTTCTTCTACTTCTTTTTCGTGAATTGCACGATAACGAATTGCAGCACTTGCAACAGCGAAACGATGAAGCATTGCTGCTTGGGTTTCGATTGCATTACATTCAAAATAGCCACCTTTTGAGCCATCTGCAATGTAGGATTCCAAATATTCACGGGCTTCTTGAATGCCTTTTCCACCCATTTTGATAATTAAGTGATGCTCGTATTTGTTGCGATAATCCCATAAGCTTTGTGGAAGATGTTCTGGGATGAATTTAGACACAGTTTGCATAAATTTATCGCTTAAATGTTGTGGTAAAAAGAAGAATTTTTTGCCGATGCGATCCACGTTTGATTTTAAGGAAAAGAGTTTTGGTAGCCAATGTGTACCAAACTTTTTAATGACCCAAAAGGTATCTTTGCCATATTTTGCTGCGATGTCAAATGCATCACGATGGATATATTCACCTGAAATGGGTAGCACTTCGAAGTTTACCAACATGTGGCGACGAATATCGCTCAACACAGAAGTTTGATTGGTGCCGATATAGAAAACAGCCGTCTCTTTTTCAAGCGGAAAGGTGTCTAAACGAACCGCAAAGACAGCAAGTTTTCCTGCACAGCCTGAGGCTTCATAGTGGCGAGCTGGGTCGGCATTAAAACGAGCAGGGGAGCCTTCATCAACTTGACGAACATAGTTGCAGTAGTAATGGTCGTGACCATGTCCGCAATCTTGTCGAATATCTTTAACCTGATAACGTTTTTCTTGTAGATTAGTTAAAATTTCTTCAGGAGTTTCTCCTAAATCAATGCCTAAATGATTTTTTAGTTCTAATTCACCTTTTTCATTAAGTTGAGCGTAAAGTGCCATTTCTGTATAGGCTGGTCCACGTTGAACTAATGCTCCACCTGAGTTGTTACAAATCCCACCAATAACTGATGCGCCAATGCAAGATGAGCCAATAACAGAGTGGGGTTCACGACCAAACGGTTTAAGTTGATTTTCTAATTCATTGAGTGTAGAGCCTGGTAAGCAAATAACTTGGGAAGCGTTATTGATGAGTTGGATTCCGTCAATTCGCATTGTATTGATGACGACAATATCGCGATCATAATCATTGCCATCTGGTGTAGAGCCACCAGTTAAACCTGTATTCGCCGCTTGGTTTATAACAATAACATCATGTTCAACGCAAACTTTTACAATGTTCCAAAACTCAAGTAGAGTGGCAGGGCGAACAACAGCTAGAGCGTTTCCTGTTCCAAATCGATAACCACTTCGATAAGCTTCTGTTTTAGTTGGATCAGTAATAATATAACGAGAGCCAACAATATCGGTCAGTCGTGAAATGAGTTGTTGAACAGACATTTTATTATCCTCTTGTAATAAGAATTAATAGCACTATAACAGAATAATTCCCATTTGGATAAGGATATTTTAGGCTTTAATCGGTGTTTTTTTGGAATTGCTCTGCATATAAAGAAAATTCTCTCTTTGAGGGTAAATTGGGATGAGGTAGTTTTTGAAGTGAATTTTAAGCACAATAAAAAAAACATCAGAATTTTTAGCCGCACTTTCTAAAGTATCCGCTAATTTACATAAATGATTTAACCCTATCTATGCTGCTACTCTTTTAATTTTATGAACAGTATTTTCTGTTTCTTTCATATTATCTTTTGATAATTGAGTAAGATAATTAGGCATGGTTTGTTTGAATAAAGATAAATTTTTTAAAATTTTGGACTTACCATGCGTTTCAATCAATGCTAAATCAAACTGTTCTGAAAGCTCATTATCATCATTCATTTCTATAATAGATTCGCTTTCATCTGCAAAAAATTGCTGTAGACAATGGTGTAAATCCTTAATTGAAATGAGTTTACGTAATATGCCATCCATTCCAATTTCTTAATGTTCCTGCTCGCTTTACATAACATTGACGGTAAAAAATCATAAATACCATTCTAATAGTTTTCTCGCAAATGTTGGGCGATTTCTATAATTTCACAAATCTTTTTACATAAATTTGGGGTTTATTTAACAGTGAAATTATGGCTTATAATTTAGTGCTAAGTCCGAACTTTGAGTAAATTAACCAAATGATGAAACAAGCCGTAGCAAGGCTTGATGAAGCAAAACCGATTTTACATTCCGACCAAGGTTGGCAATATCAGATGATAGATTATCAACACATACTCAGGGAGAATGGCATTCAAAGTATGTGAAGGGAAATTGTTTAGATAACAGTAGAATGGAAAGCTTCTTTAGATGTTTTAATAACTGGAAAAAAAGCTCCATGAGCGTATTCAGAAGAGGCTAAAGACTGAGCCCTGTGAATGACAGAACTCAGTCCTTGAGCTAAATAAGTCTAACTTTTTGGGGTCAGATCATTTATCAATAAACTGATCAAAAAAACCGAACTTAATGTTCGGTTTTCTTCTTCATTACATAATACGACGCGATTGAGTGTAGGTTCTAGCCCAATATTTTTCATCAAGGGAACTTATTGTCACGCCTTGCCCTGTACTTGCGTGCATAAATTGGTTATTACCAATATAAACACCAACGTGATTATTTTTACGGAAGAAAACTAAATCGCCTTTTTTAAGTTCTGATTTATTAATTTTTCTACCTAAATGACGCTGTTTAGCCGTAGAACGAGGCAATTCAATACCAAAAACTTCAGAAAAAGTAGTTTGCATAAATGCTGAACAATCAATACCACGTTTAGTCGTACCGCCCATACGATAGCGAGTGCCAACCCATTCATTATAAACACTGGCTAGAGCCTTATCGCCCATCAAAGCAGAGGAACGGTTTGTTCTCACTTTGTGAAAAATGCCTGTTCGATTATCTTTTTCTAAATTATTAATTAAACCAGTTAATTGAATATCATCATTTTCTGAAATAACCTGATGACTTACCGTTTGTGGTGCATTAGAACAAGCGGTTGCTAATACAGCTAAACCAATAATAACTAAAATTCTTTTCAACATAATTTCAAATAATTAAAAGAAATAAAATTTCGCAGCGGCTATCAAAATTTGAATAAAATTGCCAGTAAAAATCCAATTCTAATGGAATTTTTGTGATCTTTTACACAAATTTGACTTAATTTGTTCCACCAACAGTAATTTCATCAATTTTTAGTGCTGGCTGTCCTACGCCAACAGGTACACTTTGTCCCTCTTTACCACAAACCCCGATACCTAAATCAAGTTCTGATTTATCTGCAACCATAGAAATCTTTTGCATCACTTCAATGCCACTGCCAATTAAAGTTGCACCCTTAACTGGTTTCGTGATTTTTCCTTTTTCAATTAAATAAGCTTCTGAAGTGGAAAATACAAATTTACCAGAGGTAATATCCACTTGCCCTCCACCAAAGTGCGGTGCATAAATGCCCTGTTTTACAGAAGCAATCAAATCATCAAACTGACTTTGTCCAGCAAGCATATAGGTGTTAGTCATTCTAGGCATTGGTAAATGGGCGTAAGACTCACGACGGCCATTCCCCGTAGGTGCTACGCCCATCAAACGGGCATTCATTTTATCTTGCATGTAACCTTGCAAAATCCCGTCTTTGATGAGTACATTGCACTGGCTTGGCACACCTTCATCATCAATAGTTAATGAACCTCGACGATTTTCAATCGTGCCATCATCCACAATCGTACATAACGGTGAAGTCACTTGCTCACCAATCTTGCCTGTAAAAAGTGAACTTTCTTTACGGTTAAAATCGCCTTCTAAACCGTGACCCACCGCTTCGTGTAGCAACACGCCCGGCCAACCCGCACCTAATACAACAGGCATTAATCCTGCGGGTGCTGCAACTGCACTAAGGTTTACTAAGGCTTGACGAACCGCTTCTTTAGCAAAAAGTGCTGCTCTAATATCGCCATCAATCACTTCAAAGAACCAATCTAAACTGAAACGCCCACCAGAACCACAACTTCCTCGTTCACGTTTTCCATTTTCCTCTACTAACACAGAAATAGATAAGCGAACTAAAGGGCGAATATCTGCGGCTAATGTGCCATCTGTCGCCATAATTAATACTTCTTCATAAACGGAACTGAGGCTTGCTGAAACCTTGGTTACACTATGATCTTCTGCGCGCGCTGTACGATCAACCAAATGTAATAGCTCAATTTTTTTCTCTTTAGTCAAACTTTCCAAAGGATTAATCGCCGCATAACGAGCAATAGGATTTACAACATTAAAAGCGGATGGCGAAATCAAATTCCCCTGTTTGACTTGCGCAATTCCCTTTACCGCCTCCGCACATTGCTGCAAAGAAGCAAGATTAATTTGATCCGCATAAGCAAACCCCGTTTTCTCGCCAGAAACTGCCCGCACACCAACGCCACGATCAATATGAAAACCGCCTTCTTTTATAATGCCGTCTTCTAATACCCAACTTTCATCTTGGCTAAGTTGAAAATACAGATCGGCATAATCAATATTGCGATGCGACATAATGTCAAAAATATTGAGTAATGATTTAGTTGAAAGATTACTCGGTGTGAGTAATGTATTTGAAACTTGGTTTAACATATTTTTTCCAGTCTAAAGTAAATATCTTGTGAGTGCTTATATCCGTTTAATACAACAGCACAGATTAAAATCGGATTAATAAAGTGCGGTTGATTTTGAGGTTATTTTTCCAAATGCACTAATCCAAATTGATACAAAGCATTCTTCCTATAACCATACAACTCAGCAACTATAGCTGCTGCTTTTTTAAGTGGCAATTCTTCTGCAATTAACTCAAGCGCCTTTACCGCTTGCGGCGAAATTTCATCGTTATTGTCAGACTTTGGTTTGCCTTCCACAATCAAAACCATCTCGCCTTTTGTACGATTGGGATCTTCTAAAAGCCATTCGCGTAAATTTTTAATCGTATTCCCCGTAATCGTTTCCCAAGTTTTAGTCATTTCACGGGCTAACACAATGTATCGTTCTTCCCCTAGCACCGCTTGCATATCTTCTAGTGTATCTAAAATACGGTGAGTGGATTCATAAAAAATCAAAGTGCGGTCTTCTTCTGCGATATTTTCTAATTTATCTTTGCGCGCTTTACTTTTCGCAGGTAAAAAGCCTTCAAAACAAAATCTATCAGAAGCAATCCCCGATGCACAAAGAGCGGTAATTGCCGCACAAGCTCCTGGCAAAGGCACAACTCGAATGCCAGCTTCACGGCATTGGCGTACTAAATGAAAACCAGGGTCACTGATTAATGGCGTCCCCGCATCAGAAATCAAAGCAATATTACTCCCCTGCTTGAGCTTTTCCACCAAAATATGGGCTTTTTCTTGTTCGTTATGATCGTGCAAAGCAAAAAATGGCTTCTTAATGCCGTAATGGCTCAATAAAAGTCCACTATGGCGAGTATCTTCTGCTGCAATTAAATCCACTTGAGCAAAAGTCTCTAAAGCACGCTGGGTAATATCCTGTAAATTGCCAATGGGCGTGGCAACAATGTATAAAATTCCGGTTAAATCAGTCATTTTTGTTTGCTTTTAAGTTATGAGATAAGTAAGATTTGCTACAACTATTGTCTGTTTATGATGGAGCAAAGATGTCTATTCTATTACAAGGCGAACGTTTTAAAAAACGTTTAATGCCAATTTTATTGTCAATGGCTTTAGCTGGCTGTTCAAATCTACTTGGTAGCAATTTCACGCAAACCTTACAAAAAGATGCAAATGCAAGTTCTGAATTTTATATAAACAAATTAGGGCAAACGCAAGAACTTGAAGATCAACAAACCTATAAATTGCTCGCGGCTCGCGTGTTAATCCGTGAAAATAAGGTTGAACAATCGGCAGCGTTATTGAGGGAATTAGGCGAATTAAATGATGCGCAAAAATTAGATCGTGCATTAATTGAAGCGAGAATTTCTGCTGCAAAAAATGCCAATGACGTCGCGCAAAATCAATTACGTGCATTGGATTTAAATAAACTAAGCCCGTCACAAAAATCTCGTTATTACGAAACCTTAGCTATTGTTGCCGAAAACAGTAAAGACATGATTGAAGCGGTAAAAGCGCGGATAGAAATGGATAAGAATTTAACAGATGTACAACGTCGTCAAGATAATATTGATAAAACTTGGGCTTTATTGCGTTCAGCGAATACTGGCGTTATTAATAATGCCTCTGATGAAGGTAATGCAGCTTTAGGCGGTTGGCTAACATTAATCAAAGCCTACAACGATTATATTCGTCAGCCTGTACAATTAAGCCAAGCCTTACAAAGTTGGAAAAATGCTTATCCAAATCATGCAGCCGCAACGTTGTTCCCAAAAGAATTGCTTACATTGCTTAATTTCCAACAAACCACTATTTCACAAATTGGTTTACTCTTGCCATTAAGTGGTGACGGACAAATTCTTGGCACAACCATTCAATCGGGTTTCAACGACGCGAAAGGTAACTCAACCATTCCAGTGCAAGTGTTTGATACCTCAATGAATTCTGTCCAAGATATCATTGCGCAAGCAAAACAAGCGGGGATTAAAACCTTAGTTGGCCCATTACTAAAACAAAATCTTGATGTGATTTTAGCGGATCCTGCTCAAATTCAAGGTATGGATGTGCTTGCATTAAATGCCACACCAAATTCTCGTGCGATTCCTCAACTTTGTTATTACGGACTTTCCCCAGAAGATGAAGCTGAATCTGCCGCCAATAAAATGTGGAACGATGGCGTGCGTAATCCACTTGTCGCAATGCCGCAAAATGATTTAGGACAACGCGTAGGCAATGCCTTTAATGTGCGTTGGCAGCAATTAGCAGGTACTGATGCGAATATCCGTTACTACAATTTGCCTGCGGATGTGACCTATTTCGTTCAAGAAAATAACTCAAATACAACCGCACTTTATGCCGTAGCAAGTCCAACTGAACTGGCAGAAATGAAAGGTTATTTAACAAATATCGTACCTAATTTAGCGATTTATGCCAGTTCTCGAGCAAGCGCAAGTGCGACAAACACTAATGCTGACTTCATTGCGCAGATGAACGGTGTACAGTTTAGTGATATTCCATTCTTTAAAGATACCAATTCTCCACAATATCAGAAGTTAGCAAAATCCACGGGGGGCGAATATCAATTGATGCGTTTATATGCAATGGGTGCGGATGCATGGTTGCTCATTAATCAATTTAATGAATTACGCCAAGTGCCAGGCTATCGCTTGAGTGGCTTAACAGGGATTTTAAGTGCTGATACCAACTGTAATGTTGAACGCGATATGACTTGGTATCAATATCAAGATGGTGCAATTGTACCAGTTGCAAACTAATGTTTTCTTTAAAACGTCAGCAAGGGGCGAGCTTTGAGCATCAAGCTCGCCTTTTTTTAGAATCAAAAGGCTTAACATTTATTGCGGCTAATCAAAATTTCAAATGTGGTGAACTTGATCTAATAATGAATGACAAAGAAACTATCGTCTTTGTTGAAGTTCGCCAACGAAGTCATTCCGCCTATGGTTCTGCTATAGAAAGCGTAGATTGGCGAAAACAACAAAAATGGTTAGATGCCGCAAATTTATGGCTTGCAAAACAAAATATGAGCTTAGAAGATGCTAATTGCCGCTTTGATTTAATCGCTTTTGGCAAAACACCTCAAGATATTCAATGGATTCCTAATTTTCTCGATTAATGGCTTTTTATAATGTTACAAAAAGTAAAAGATATTTATAGCGAAAGTATTCAAATTCAAATTGCAGCATCAAGTATGCTTTCTGAAAATATTACCAACGCCACCCAAATGGTGATGCAATGTTTATTAGGCGGTAATAAGATTATCGCCTGTGGCGTCTCGCGTTCTTATGCTAATGCACAGTTTCTCGTCTCAAACTTACTTAATCGATATGATTTAGTTAGACCGAGCTTCCCGTCTGTGTTATTGAGCTTAGAAAGTGCGGTGGGTTCTTCACTTGTTTTTGAACAACCGCCTGAAGAATTGTATTGTCATCAATTTAATGCCATTGCAAAATCGGGCGACTTACTTATTGCTTTTGCACCTTTGGGGACAGAAAAAATCGTACTAAATATTATTTCTCATGCTGTCAGCAAAGAAGTTAATGTTATTGTGCTAACTGGCTCTAACAACGATGCCATTCAAGGAATTTTAGCAGATAAGGATCTAGAAATATCAATCCCAGCCACCAAAGAAAGTCGTATCTTAGAAAACCATCTTTTTGTGATTAATGCACTTTGTGAATTGGTTGATCAGACTTTATTCCCAAGTGCTTGACAGGAAAATAAATCACTTTCAAACTAATAGTAATTTAATCTAAAAAGGAGTTAATTATGACATTATCCCCGTTAAAAAAACTCGCTATCCTGCTTGGGGCGACTATTTTTCTACAAGGCTGTGTTGCAGCTGTGATTGGAGGTGGCGCTGTAGCAGCTAAAGTAGCTACCGATCCCCGAACTACAGGGACACAAATTGATGATGAAACCCTCGAATTTAAAGTAGAAAATGCTGTAGAAAAAGATGCCCAAATTAAGGCTGAAGGCCGTGTAAATGCAGTGTCTTACAATGGCCGAGTACTTTTAATAGGTCAAGTTCCTAATAGTGATGTAAAAGACACTGCCACAGCTCTTGCAAAGGGTGTTAAAGGTGTCAATGAAGTTTATAATGAACTAACTGTTAGCTCAAAAATCTCTTTTGCACAAATCAGTAAAGATAGTTGGCTCACAACGCAAGTCAAATCTAAGATGTTCGTTGATGGTCGAGTTAAAGCCACAGATGTCAAAGTGATTAGCGAAAATGGAGAAGTATTTTTACTGGGTAACGTCACACAATCTCAAGCCAATGCGGCAGCCGACATTGCCAGCAAAATCAGCGGCGTGAAAAAAGTAATTAAAGTATTCAAATACCTAGACTAATCCTTCAAAGTGCGGTGAAAAATTCAACAAATTTTTACCGCACTTTTTCTTATTTTTCTAAATAAAAAATTTTAATTTTTATTCTCACAAAAACCGTTTATTTTTAAATAAGTTATCTATTGTCAAGAATCAAATCAAAAAATTTATTACTTGCGATCTTTTCTCAAACACATTATCTTGTGCATCGTTTTCATAAAAACACTATATCTTGTGTTTTAAATCCTGTTTTAAATAACAACAAGAAGGCTAATACAATGAATAAAAGTTTAATGGTTACAAAGCGTGACGGTACGCAAGAACAAATCAATCTTGATAAAATCCATCGTGTGATTACGTGGGCTGCTGAAGGACTAGACAATGTTTCTGTTTCTCAAGTAGAACTTCGTTCACATATTCAATTTTATGAAGGCATTCGCACTTCAGACATCCACGAAACCATTATTAAAGCAGCCGCAGATTTAATCAGCAAAGATTCGCCAGATTATCAATATTTAGCTGCTCGTTTAGCGATTTTCCATTTACGTAAAAAAGCCTATGGTCATTTCGATCCCCCTCGTTTATACGATCACGTCAAAAAACTAGTACGTATGGAAAAATATGATCAAGCGTTATTAGATGATTATACTCGTGAAGAATGGGACACAATGGACGGCTTCATCGATCATTGGCGTGATATGACGTTTTCTTATGCTGCAGTGAAGCAATTAGAGGGTAAATATTTAGTACAAAACCGTGTGACGGGAGAAATCTACGAGTCTGCACAATTCTTATATTTGCTGGTTTCCGCAAGTCTATTCTCTAAATATCCAAAAGAAACACGTTTGGATTATGTAAAACGTTTCTACGATGCAACATCGACTTTCAAAATTTCCTTACCTACACCAATTATGGCGGGTGTGCGTACACCAACTCGTCAGTTCAGCTCTTGCGTATTAATTGAATGTGATGACAGTTTAGATTCAATCAATGCAACAGCATCAGCTATTGTAAAATATGTTTCACAACGTGCAGGGATTGGTATTAATGCAGGGGCTATTCGTGCATTAGGTAGCGAAATTCGTGGTGGAGAAGCATTCCATACAGGTTGTATTCCATTCTATAAATATTTCCAAACTGCAGTTAAATCTTGCTCACAAGGTGGCGTTCGTGGCGGTGCAGCAACACTTTATTACCCAATTTGGCACTTAGAAGCAGAAAACTTGCTCGTATTAAAAAATAACCGTGGTGTAGAAGACAACCGTGTTCGTCATATGGATTATGGCGTGCAATTAAACAAATTAATGTATCAACGCTTAATTAAAGGCAGCGAGATTACTTTATTTAGTCCATCAGATGTACCTGGACTTTATGAAGCATTCTTTGCGGATCAAGATAAATTTGAAGAACTTTACGTAAAATACGAACAAGATCCAACTATCCGTAAGCGTACTGTTAAAGCAGTTGAAATCTTTTCTTTATTAATGCAAGAACGGGCATCAACGGGTCGAATTTACATTCAAAACGTGGATCACTGTAATACCCACTCTCCGTTTGATCCACAAGTTGCACCAGTTCGTCAATCTAACTTATGCTTAGAAATTGCATTACCAACTAAACCGCTTCAGCACATTAACGATGAAAATGGGGAAATTGCACTTTGTACACTTTCCGCTTTTAACTTAGGTAAAATTGAAAACTTAGATGAATTAGAAGAACTTGCGGATCTTGCGGTTCGTTCTCTTGATGCCTTATTAGACTATCAAGATTACCCTGTTGTGGCAGCAAAACGTAGCTCACTTGCACGCCGTTCACTCGGTATTGGGGTCATTAACTATGCGTATTACCTTGCGAAAAATGGTGTTCGCTATTCTGATGGTTCAGCCAACGATTTAACACACCGCACTTTTGAAGCCATTCAATATTATTTGTTGAAAGCCTCTATGAACTTAGCAAAAGAGCAAGGTGCGTGTGAATACTTCAATGAAACCACTTATGCAAAAGGCATTTTACCGATTGATACCTATAAGAAAGATTTAGATGCCTTAACACAAGAGCCTCTACATTATGATTGGGAAAGTTTACGTAAAGATATTCAAGAATTTGGTTTACGTAACTCAACATTAACTGCCTTAATGCCATCAGAAACATCATCGCAGATTTCCAATGCGACTAATGGTATTGAGCCACCACGCGGTCACGTAAGTATTAAAGCATCAAAAGATGGTATCTTAAAACAAGTTGTACCTGAATATGAAAATTTAATGGATAACTATGAATTACTTTGGGATATTCCAAGTAATGACGGCTACTTACACTTAGTCGGTATTATGCAAAAATTCGTGGATCAAGCGATCTCTGCAAACACAAACTATGATCCAAAACGTTTTGAAGACGGCAAAGTACCAATGAAAGTGTTGTTAAAAGATTTATTAACCGCTTACAAATACGGTTTAAAAACCCTTTACTATCAAAATACCCGCGACGGTGCCGAAGATGTTCAAGAAGATCTTGATGACGGCTGTGCTGGTGGTGCTTGCAAAATTTAAACGCCCCTATTGTCTTCCCCAACTTATGGGGAAGATAGCACGACATAACGAATTAGGATACTTTCCTCAGTCTTTGATAGTTTCCCCTGATAAACAGGGAAAGCTAAATAAATGATAAGTTCTATTTAAAAGGATAAATAAAATGGCATACACTACTTTCTCACAAAACAAAAACGACCAATTAAAAGAACCGATGTTCTTTGGTCAAAACGTTAATGTTGCGCGTTACGATCAACAAAAATACGAGACTTTTGAGAAGCTGATTGAAAAACAACTTTCTTTTTTCTGGCGTCCAGAAGAAGTAGATGTATCGCAAGACCGTATCGACTACGCAGCATTGCCTGAACACGAAAAACACATCTTCATCAGCAACTTAAAATATCAAACCTTATTGGATTCTATTCAAGGTCGTAGTCCGAACGTGGCATTATTGCCTTTAGTGTCTATTCCTGAATTAGAAACCTGGATCGAGACGTGGACATTCTCTGAAACCATCCACTCTCGCTCTTACACACATATTATTCGTAATATTGTGAACGATCCTTCTATCGTATTTGATGACATCGTAACTAACGAAGAAATCATCAAACGTGCACAAGATATTTCATCTTACTACGATGATTTAATCCGTGATAGCCAACTTTATGGCTTATACGGCGAAGGCACTTATACCGTAGATGGCAAAGAATGCGTCGTGACTTTACGTAGTTTGAAAAAACAACTTTACCTTTGCCTAATGAGCGTGAATGCACTTGAAGCAATTCGTTTCTACGTTTCTTTCGCTTGTTCATTTGCTTTTGCAGAACGTCGTTTAATGGAAGGGAATGCAAAAATTATTAAATTTATCGCACGTGATGAAGCCTTGCATTTAACAGGTACACAGCATATTTTAAATATTATGGCTGCAGGCCAAGACGATCCTGAAATGGCAGAAATTGCGGAAGAATGTAAACAAGAAGCCTATGATTTATTTGTTGCAGCGGCAGAACAAGAAAAAGCGTGGGCTGATTATCTATTTAAAGACGGTTCTATGATCGGCCTCAACAGAGATATTTTAGTTCAATACGTAGAATATATTACTAATATCCGTATGCAAGCTGTTGGATTGCCACTACCATTCCAAACACGTTCAAATCCAATTCCTTGGATTAACGCTTGGTTAGTGTCAGATAACGTACAGGTTGCACCACAAGAAGTAGAAGTAAGCTCTTATCTTGTCGGTCAAATTGACTCAAAAGTCGATACGAATGATTTTGACGATTTTTCTCTCTAATTAAAAACACATAAAAAACTAACCGCACTTTGGAATATTCTTTTTAAATATTTAAAGTGCGGTTAATTTTTTGTTCATTTTAAAAGGCTTTCTAACACAGAAAGCCTTTTATTTCTTAGATTTCTAATAACAATCTTGTTGGATCTTCCAATAATTCTTTAATCGCTACCAAGAAACCAACAGATTCACGGCCGTCAATTAAACGATGATCGTAAGATAAAGCAAGGTACATCATAGGACGAATCACAACTTGACCATTAAGCGCAATCGGGCGTTCTTTAATAGCGTGCATTCCTAAAATCGCACTTTGTGGTGGATTGATAATTGGAGTGGACATAAGAGAACCGAACACGCCACCATTTGTGATGGTAAAATTGCCGCCAGTAAGATCTTCTACTGTTAATTTGCCATCACGACCTTTTTCAGCTAATGCTTTAATTTGTTTTTCGATCTCTGCCATACTGAGCTTATCGCAATCACGAAGCACTGGTGTGACTAATCCACGCGGTGTTGAAACTGCAATACTAATATCAAAATAGTTATGGTAAACAACATCATCCCCATCAATAGAAGCATTCACTTCAGGATAACGTTTTAATGCTTCCACAACCGCTTTAATATAAAAAGACATAAATCCTAAACGTACTGAATGTTGTTTTTCAAATTTTTCGCCGTAGGTTTTACGCAGAGTCATTATCGGCTGCATATCCACTTCATTGAAAGTGGTAAGCATCGCCGTACTATTTTTGGCTTCAAGTAAACGTTCAGCAATACGTTTACGCAAACGGGTCATTGGCACACGTTTTTCAGAACGTGCGCTATAAGCCACCGTACTAATTGTATTTTGCTCAGTGGCAGCTTCTTGTTTCACTTGCTGTGCTTGTCGTTTTGCAATTTCACGTTCAATATCTTCACGTGTTAAACGACCACCCACACCCGAACCTTGAATTTGATTTGCTTGTAAATCATGTTCTGCTAATAAACGACGAATTGCAGGGCTCTGATCCGCATTATGATTATGACTATTTTCAATTGCTGCATTTTGACGATCTGATGGTGTGGGTTCATTCGTTGCTTTTAACGTCGCTGAACTGACATCTCCTTCTTGAGCCGTAGAAATTTTGCCTAGCAACTGTTTACTCACCACTGTTTCGCCCTCAGCTTGAACAACTTCTGCCAACACGCCATCAGAAAGTGCGGGAACTTCTAGCACGACTTTATCCGTTTCAATTTCCACAATAACCTCATCACGTTTCACAGTATCGCCCAGTTTTTTATGCCAAGTGGCAACAGTTGCATCAGCAACTGATTCAGGTAGGTCTGGAACAAGAATTTCGATTGTCATTTTATTTTTCCTTTTCTTCTTTTTTACTCTATATCTTAATTATCTTGGCTCCCCTATTTACAGAGGAAAGCAAAGATATAAAAACCTTTATTAAATTAACCGCACTTTAAAAACTCAACGCATCTTCCACTAACTGTTTTTGCTGTTTAGTGTGAAGCGACATATAACCCACAGCTGGCGAAGCTGAAGCTGGACGCCCTGCATATTTGAGTTTAACGGATTCTGGAATTGCTGATTCAAAATTATGTTTGCTGCAATACCAAGCCCCTTGGTTAAGTGGTTCTTCTTGGCACCATACATAATCCGTGACATGCGCATAAGGCTCAAGCGCTTTCTTCACATCCTCATGTGGGAAGGGATAAAGCTGCTCAATACGAATAATCGCTACATCTTTCTGATTATTTGCACGACGTTGTTCAAGTAAATCGTAATAAACTTTACCTGAACACATTACCACACGTTTTACATCTTTAGGATCAAGCTCGTCAATTTCTCCAATTACCGTTTGGAAAGTTCCATTAATCAACTCGTCTAAACTGGACACTGCCAATGGATGACGTAGTAAAGATTTTGGGGAAATGGCAATCAATGGACGGCGCATTTTACGTAAAGACTGGCGACGCAACATGTGATACACCTGTGCTGGTGTTGATGGCACGCAAACTTGCATATTTTGTTCTGCGCAAAGTTGCAAATAACGTTCAAGACGTGCGGAAGAATGTTCAGGGCCTTGTCCCTCATAGCCATGAGGCAATAACATAACTAAACCACACATTCTGCCCCATTTTTGTTCGCCAGAGCTAATAAATTGGTCGATAACAATTTGCGCACCATTAGCAAAATCGCCAAATTGCGCTTCCCAAATGGTTAAAGTTTTTGGATCTGTTGTTGCGTAGCCATATTCAAAAGCAAGAACAGATTCTTCAGAAAGTACCGAATCCCATACTTCAAAACGACCTTGATTGGCGTGTAAATGTGTTAATGGTACATACCCCGTACCATCATTTTGATTATGCACAACGGCATGACGATGGAAAAAAGTACCTCGTCCCGCATCTTCGCCTGATAAACGAACATTAACACCCTCATCAAGCAAGGTTGCATAAGCCATGGTTTCAGCCATACCCCAGTCGAGCAATTTCTCGCCTTGATACATTGCTTTACGATCATTATAGATTTTTTCTACACGAGGATGAGCACGTAAACTTTCTGGATATTCACATACACGTTTAGCAAGGGTTAAAAAACGTTCCTGTGAAAATTTGCTTTCATACGGCGCAGTCCAATCATAGTTGAGATATTGCAACCAATCCATTTTTGCCGTATCCATTTCTCGCCATTCTGATACGACTCGATCGCCATTATCTAGCGCATCGCGATAATCATTCGCCATCTCGGTGACTTGTTCTTCAGTCATCACGCCTTCTGAAACTAAACGATCCGCATAAACTTTACGAGGGGTAGGATGTTTTTTGATGATGCTATACATCATTGGTTGAGTGGCTAATGGCTCATCGGCTTCGTTATGACCATGACGGCGATAAGAAATTAAATCAATAAAAATATCTCGTTTGAATAAATTACGATATTCCACCGCCATACGCGCAGCAAATGCCACCGCTTCAGGATCATCGCCATTAACATGAATAATCGGTGCTTGAATCATTTTCGCAATATCGGTGCAATATTCTGTAGAGCGCGTATCATTAGGATTAGATGTCGTAAAACCAATTTGGTTATTAATCACGATGCGAATAGTACCGCCCACACTGTAACCACGGGCATTTGACATATTCAATGTTTCTTGAACAACCCCCTGTCCTGCCACAGCTGAATCTCCGTGAACAGTAATAGCAAGCACTTTGCTATGTTCTGTATCATTCATACGAGTTTGTCGAGATCGAACAGAACCAATCACAACAGGGCTTACGATTTCCAAATGGGATGGATTAAATGCCAAAGTTAAGTGAACTCGCTTATCATCTACGGCGAAATCAGAAGAAAAACCTTGATGATATTTCACATCCCCCGTACGTTCACTGGAATGTTTACCTGCAAATTCATCGAATAAATTTTCAGGCTTTTTACCTAATACATTCACAAGCATATTCAAACGCCCACGGTGTGCCATTCCCATTACCACATCATTTACCCCTTGACGACTAGAATGGCGAATAATTTCTTTCATCAATGGAATAAACGCATCACTTCCTTCTAAAGAAAAGCGTTTCGCCCCAGGGAATTTTGCACCAAGATAACGTTCTAAACCGTCTGCTGCCGTAAGTTCACGAAGAAAATTGACACGTTCTTCAGATGTAAAAATCGGTTTATCTAACAGGCTTTCCATTTTACTCTGAAGCCATATTTTCTGCTCCATATCCTGCACGTGCATAAACTCCAAGCCAATTGAGCCACAATATGTTTCTTTCAACATTTGAGCTAATTCGCCAAGTTTAATGGTATCGCGTTTATAAACGTAATGATTTATATTGAAGGTTTCGTTGAGATCTTGTTCAGTAAAACCGTGATGGCGATAATCTAATTCAGGGACAGAAGATACTTTCCAACGATAATAATTGAGAGGATCAAGATTAGCCTCTAAATGGCCACGAAAACGATAGGCATTGATAAATTGTAGAACTTTCACTAATTTTGCACCAGCAGCAGGATCTATCACTGTCACCGCTTCATTATGATTTTCTCGCGCTAAGCGACGAAAATAATCTCGCACTGGAGTATGGGGCTGTTCAAGTGCGGTGGTTTTTGGCAAAGAATCAAAGATTTTTCGCCAGCTTTCCTCCACCGACTGCGGATCACTCAAATAGCTTTCATAAAGTTCTTCTATATAAGATTGATTTGCACCACCTAATGCTGTGCTGGCTAACCAATCATCAAACGCCTTGTTTTGCTGCATAATTACCTCTTTATTATGATATTTGAAGCAATATTTTCGCTCCATTTTTTACGCATTATACATAGGATTGCAACGGAAATAAGCCTCTTATCAGAAATTGTTACAAATTTGTGATCTAGTTCAAACTCTTTAGATTTCAAACAATCAAAAACCGCACTTCATTTCTTAAACAAAGTGCGGTTATTTTTACTTGTATTAAAATTTAGGATTTAGAATTTAAAAATGGATTGCTCCGCTTTTCTTGCCCAATGGTTGTGTAAGATCCGTGTCCAGCGATAATAATAATATCGTCATTTAATGGGAGTAATTTTGTTCGAATTGAAGAAATCAATGTTTCATAATCCCCGCGAGGGAAATCGGTACGACCAATTCCGCCTTGAAATAATACATCGCCTGTAAATGCCACTTTTTTCTCATGTTCAATGAAACCAATATGCCCGGGTGTATGCCCTGGTAAATGTAAAATCTCGAAATTAAAGCCATCTAATTTTAAAATTTCGCCCTCTTGATTAAACCAACGATCAGGCAAAAAAGCGTCAATATTTGGCAAGCCAAAACGTTGGGCTTGTTCGGGTAAACTCTCAAATAAAAATTTATCTTCTTCTTGAGAACCCCAAATTTCAACGCCAAAATGTTGTTTTAATTGCATTGCAGCACCAACGTGATCTAAATGACCATGGGTAATCAAAATCACTTTGAGATTTAAATCCAGTTCTTCAATACGTTGAATTAGGCGTTCGGCTTCGCCACCTGGGTCAATAATTGCGGCATTTTTTTCATCATCCCAAATCAAAGAACAATTTTGTTGGAATGCGGTAACGGGGATAATTTCGATATTCATTTTTAATCCTTATAATCGATAAAACTGTTGAGTATTCAAAAGGATTTGCTTTTGAACAGAATGTAATGGCAAAGATTTTAATTCAGCTACTTTCTTCGCTACTTCGAATAATTGCTCAGAAATTACCGCACTTTCAAATCCTTCATGTTGCCAAGGGCTATCCGTTTCAATCATCAAGCGATTTAAGGGTAAATGTTGTGCGACATATTGCGTTTTAGGGTTCCATAAAATATCAGGGGTTAGGCTTGCAAAATAGGGGGTAGAGAAAAATTTCTGAAAAGATTTTTCATCTGTCTTAAACCAGTGAAAATGAGCCCGTTGAATTTTGTGTTTCTGCAATAATTCAAGGGCAATTTCTACATCGTTATGTACAATATGCAAATTTAACGGTAAATCCCATTTTTTCGCTATCAGAATAAAGTGTTCAAGTAATTCAATGTAAGGCACGTAATCTAAATTCGGATTTTCTCGTTTAGAATAATGTGGCAACCCCACCTCGCCAATCCCAGAAATCGATGAATGATGTTCATCAATCCATTGAAATAATTCTTTTTGTTCTTCTAAACTAGGTAATTGCTGTTCAGGATGAAAACCAGCTGCAATATAAAGTTTCTTTGGGTAAGTCTGTTTTAAATTCAGCAGTTTTTTAGCACTGTTGAGATTAGTACTCACCGCAAGCATACCTATAATCTTTGAATGAGCAAGTGTTTGCTGAATATTCTCGTCAGAGAGTTGGTCTAAATGAAGATGGCTGTCAAATAACATTTCTTTTCCAATGAAAAACCGCACAAAAGTGCGGTTAATTTTACATTTGTTTTACACGCCTTTCCAAGTTCTCACAGGGCCTGTATCTACATGAATGAAATTACTAGTTGGATAATAACCCACGCCACCATTTCGCAGACTTTCCGCAGAAGATTTCACTTTAATCAAAGGCACACCCGCAATACGAAAATCAATGGCTTTTCCTTTAATGTGATAACTATTTTTCGCTACGCCACGACTTTGGCGATGACGCATTGCATTAGTAGCGGCTGAACGATAACCACAAATTACTTCAATTTCAGCATTGCGTAAGCCTAAATTAGTTTGGATATTATAAAATTTCTGGAATAAATTTGGATCCATTTTATGCACTTGATTTGTCCTTTTATCACGCATTAAATAATCCAATTTTTTTAACATCGCAGGCGAAAAACCTTTTGCTAAAGAAAACTCGCCACTTAATCTTTCGCCCGTATTAATGTTGCGGAAAGTTAAAATACGAGGTTTAGGTGTTGAAACCATTGCTAATACAGAATTTGGTAAAATAGATATTCCTAACGCAATACCGCCCAGCGATAACCATTTTCGTTTATTCTGATCCACAGAATTCATTATAGCTCCCTTATTTTATTGAAGATATTTTTTTACGAGATCCCAATTAATCTCAGCAAGATTAATCTGACGATCATAACCATAAATATCAGGTAAATTTACAATATTTCCGTTTTTAATCCACGCAGTAACATAATATAAAAAAACAGGATTATCCGAGCGTATCGGCGCAGAAGTGGTTTTTTTACTTGCTAATACTGTATTTTTTCGAGTTTCTGTCCAACCTGCTTCTTTTAATAAAATACTTGCCAATTGATCTGATTTTTCAATACGTACACAGCCAGAACTTAACGCTCGATTTTTACGATTAAACAATCCACGATTTGGCGTATCGTGTAAATAAATTGCATCAGAACTTGGCATATTAAATTTATAATTACCTAACGCACTATCGCCAGCCGCTTGTCGAACTCGATAAGGAAATTTATTACCAATAGATTCCCAATCAATAGAAGCAGGATCAACAACATTGCCTTGATTATCTAAAATTGAATAATTATGCTCCGTAATATAATTTGGATCGGCTTTCATTTTTGGCAATAAATCTTCATTAATTAAGCGAATTGGCGCATTCCAAGGTGGATTTACAACCACATTACTTAATTTGCTATACATTACAGGTGTCCTGCGCGAATCTGTGCCAACAATTACCCGAGATTCTAAAATTAAATCGCCATCACGATAATACTGTAATTTATAGCTTGGAATATTCACAAAAATTCCATTATGAAAATCAGGAATCACGCGTAAACGCTGTGCATTCATTGCCAATTTTTGAGCAATATTTGATTCTTTAGAAGTCGGAATAAACATCGGCAATGATTGAACTGTTTGGCGATATAAATGATTTTCTCCCGCTAAACTTTGTATGAAATCAAGAAGTTGATTATTTTCCACCGCACTTAACCAGCGTTGAATATGATCATTTTCAGGCTGTTGTGCTTGATACTGAGCAGATGAATACAACCAATTAGATGCTTGAGAACGAACATTTTGTGTGTAATATAAGTAATCTAACAAAATATCACTTAATAACACATCATAAACCAATCCGCCTTGTTGTTCTACCAATGCCAATGTTTCTAGTGAAGTTGCCGACGATTTTGAAATACCGCTTGCCACCATTGCCGCATAATCACGTAACAATTGACGAGCTGCCGCATTGTCAGTCCATAACGGGGCATATTTACGAGATGCATATAAACGCGCGAGTAAAGGCTTAAATTGTAACTTATGATCGCCTATTTCGTGTGTTAGCGTCATATTAAGCAATGTTTGTTTTTCTTCCGTTAAACGTTGCTGATCCGCATAAATGGCTTCTTCAAGCTCTTTTCTTTCTGCGAGTGACAAATGGGAAAGATTAATGCCGTACAATGATTTAGATTGGTCATTTTTGCTCAAACCTACTAAAACACAACCCGACATCATCATAGATAATGATAAGGCGAATAATGATAACTTTAAGGTGCTTTTAAACACTACCATTTCCTAAACCTTTATTAAAATCACCGCACTTGTTGCGTTTCTCAAACAAAGTGCGGTCAAAACCATTTAGTATTTATTTTTTACTTTCCGTTTTTGCTTCGGATAGACCGTTTGCTTGATTAATTTTCTGATCTGAATTAAAGATAACGAAATCAGCTGCCATTTTTTCAGCTTCTTTTAAGAAGAAATCTGGTGCTTCGTAATCTTTCGGCAAATCATCAATATCTTTCAATGCTTTCTTACCCTCACGTTTAAAACGTTCGTTCAAATCTTTTAAACGTCTTGCATCATCTTTATCATTCTCTGCTTTACGCATTTTATAATTCAATGATAGAAATTTTCGATCTCGGCGTTCATTTCGCACTTTCAATTCTTCATTCAATGCAACAAATTCAGGATCTTTAGCAATACGAGCAAGATGTTTTTCATTTAGAATATTTACTGCATTATCAATATAATCGATATTTCCTACTTCCATATAACTCGCTGATGGGATTTTATCCCAAGCAAGCGCATTATCTTCTTTATCTTCCCCATATTCTTTCGCATCTATAATTTCGGGGAAATTAATATCGGCTGCAACACCTTTTAATTGGGTTGAACCACCATTAACGCGATAAAATTTTTGAATAGTATATTGCAAAACACCCAACGGACTCTGATCTAAATCATAGATAAAATTTAACGAACGACTCTGTTGCACCGTACCTTTACCAAAAGTATTTTGCCCGATGATAATACCTCGACGATAATCTTGCATTGCTGCAGCAAAAATTTCTGATGCGGAAGCACTGTAACGATTAATCATCACAAATAATAACCCCTTATATTGTTGCGTAGCATCATCATCTTCATGAACACGAATACGCTGATAAGCATCGCGAACCTGCACAACAGGGCCATCGGCAATAAATAAACCACTTAACGCCACCGCTTCCGTTAATGCACCACCGCCATTTTCACGTAAATCAACAATAAGAGCCTCAGCCTTTTGATTTTCTAATTTAACCAGTAGTTTTTTGACATCTTCGGTTAATCCAATATAAAAACTTGGAATTTTTATTACCGCAATGTTTTTTCCTGACACTTTTTCAAAGGTTAGTTTAGCCGCTTGATCTTCAATACGGACTTTATCACGAACCAAAGTAATAATACGTGATTTTCCCCCTTTAGCAGGCTCAATTTCTAAGCGAACTTTAGTGCCTTTTTTCCCTTTAATTTTTTCTACCAAATCTTCTAAACGCCAACCAACAACGTCTTCAATATCGCCTGTTGCTTGCCCAACACCAATGATTTTATCCCCAGGATGCAGCTTTTTACTACGTTCCGCTGGCGCACCAGGCACAAGAGATTTGATGCTAATTTCATCATCTTCTGATTGTAAAGTAGTCCCAATGCCTTCCAAAGAAAGATTTATACTTTCATTAAAACTTTTTGCTGTTCTTGGGGAAAGATAACTGGTGTGAGGATCAATTTCACGTGCAAAAGCATTCAAATAAATTTGAACAATATCGTCTGCTTTTGTTTGCGTTAAACGACGAATGGCTAAATTATAGCGTTTTGTAAGCTTTGCTTTGATTTCTGACCATTTTTTATCTTTTAATTTAAGATTAATAATGTCATTTTTTACACGAGCATCCCAAAGTTTATTTGCATCAGCTTCAGTTTGTGGCGCAGCCGCTTTTTCACGATCAATTTCAATTTGATCTTGACCATTTAAATCAGGCTCTTTATCTAATAAAGATAACGCATAAGTATAACGTTCATAGCGACGTTTCATCATTACATCATAAATGTCAAACGCCGCAGAAAGATCGCCTTGATTCAACTGTTCATCTAACTTAGTACCATATTTTTGACGAAGTTCGTCTATATCAGACTGCAAAAAAGTATTGTGGTTAAAATCTAAATTTTTAATATAACGATCAAAAATTTTCTCGGAAAAATCATCATCTAATTTAATCTTACGATAATGGGATTGAGTTAATCTTGTCGTTGCACGCTTAGTTGCCAACTGGCTTTCTTCACTTATCGCTGGAATACTAATGTCACTTGGTTTTAATGTAGGTTGTACAGCAAATGCAGGAATTGCACTGCTCAAACACACCGATAACCACGTATAACAAATCACATTTTTTGACATTTTAAATTTCATAACCATTTCCGAGTCAATTTTTATTTATTAAGCAAATAAACGATCTGCAGCAACGTTCATAATCAAACCGTTTTCAAGTTCAACACGTGCTGAATCTTTTAATACTTCTACCACTGTTGCTTTTTTAGCATTATCTCCAGCTTTAACTTTCACAACAGAACCAACAAAAATTTGTGAAAAATCAACCGCACTTAGTGATAATTTACTCTCTTTTTTAAGGTTTTTATTCGCAGGTTTACGCGGATGCTTTTTTTGTTGTGCTTTTTTAGCTGCAGCTTCTGCTTTACGTTTTTCCGCAAAACGCGCTTTCGCTTCAGCAAGTTGCTGTGCAGCGTGAGCAACATGTTCTGCATCTAATACACCCGCAGGATTACCCTGTAAATCAACACGCACTGCACCTTCACGACAGCCATATAAATAACGCCAATTTGATGTGTATTGGCGAAGAGCCTGACGCAATTGGGTTTTACTTACGCGTTCATCATCTTGTAATGCTTCAGCTAAATCTTGAAATAAACCTATTTTTAATGGTTTTGCTTCGCCCTCTAAAACAAAGCAAAGAGGAAATTTTTCTGCTAAATAAGTAATGATAGCTTTTGCGTTGGTTAATTTTTGCACTTCCGTTTGCACATCTGTAACTTGAGATGATAATTGTGTGTCAGTCATAGTTATATCCTTGAGGCTATTAATAAATAAAGATTTGCCTAGTTTATCGCACTTTTTACAAAATTAACAACGGATCCCGTTATGCTGAATAAATTTCACACAAAAATAACGCCAAGACTTCACAAATACGTTAAAACAACGATAGAATGGCACGTTTTTGATTTATAAAGAAAGACCACAAGCGTGCCTAAAACAAAGCTAACTTCGCCTCCATTTAAAATTTTAAAATGCACAGAATGTGATGCTTGCATTAACGTGCCTTCTATTCTTCAATCAAATGAACAAGCCGAATGCCCACGTTGTCATCATCTATTAGCAAGTGGTACGAGGTGGTCATTACATCGTTGTGCAATGATTGCATTATCTATTTTGATATTAATGCCCTTTTCCTTGAACTACCCCTTATTAAGTTTACATTTATTGGGTATTAAAATTGATGCCTCTATTTGGGATGGCATTTGGAAAATGGCAGTAGGTGGTTATGAATACACTGCGTTTATGATCTTTATTTGTGCAGTAGTAATGCCGATTACGTTTGCACTTTTAGTGATTATGCTTTGGCTGGCTAAGATTTTTCAGATAAAACCTCGTAGTGTTTTACTATTTCTTGGTTACATTAAAGCTTGGGTAATGTTTGATGTTTATTTAGTGGCACTCGGAGTAACCATATTTAAAGTACGCGAATATGCAACATTAGAAATTAATATTTATTTAATTCCTTTTATTTTTACCGCACTTTTAACTACGCTGCTTTTTATCAAACTTAATCTTTCCGCCTTATGGCAGGAATTTTATCCTGAATGCACTTCAGTTTATACAAAACAAGCTGTTGAATTATGTCCTGCTTGCCATTACACCTTTACGCAAAAATCTATCTATTACGATCATCAACAAAAAATTTGTTGTCCCCGCTGCCAATCGCCTCTTAATACATCGGATAAGCTAAAATTACAAGCAACTTGGGCAACCTTAATTGCAGGGATTATTATGCTTTTTCCTGCAAATTTATTACCTATATCTGGCATTTATTTAACAGGCGCATTATCTGAAGATACTTTAATTTCTGGGGTTATTTCATTTGTTAAATCAGGTAGTTATTTTGTTGCTTTTGTTGTATTTTTTGCCAGTATTTTCGTGCCTATCAGCAAAATTTTTATTATGCTTTACTTACTTGCTTGCGTGCATTTTAAATGGCAACATTCTATTAAATGGCAAATGCGTTTATTGCATCTAGTACATTTTGTTGGACGCTGGTCTATGCTTGATTTATTTGTATTAGCCTTAATGATGTCGCTTGTCACACGCGGAGAAATCATTAATTTTACCGTAGGGCCAGGTGCATTTTATTTTGGTGCAGCCGTATTTTGCACTATGCTTTCCACCTCACAATTTGATAGCAAATTAATTTGGAAAATTTATGACAGAGAAAAATAATTCCTCCTCAATAGAAGAAAAATATCAAGAAAGAACAGCGAACTTACGTAAAACAAAACGCATTTCGCCTTTTTGGCTATTGCCTTTTATCGCATTATGTATCGGGGCAATTTTATTCTTCCAAATTGTGAAAGAACGCGGTACTAGCATTACGATTACCTTTACCAATGGTTCAGGTATCGTTGCGGATAAAACTCAAATTCGTTATCAAGGATTACAAATTGGCATAGTAAAAGAAGTTCATTTCACTGATAACCTGCAAAAAGTGGAAGTTGTAGCCAATATCAATCCTGAAGCATCAAGTATTTTGCGTGAAAATACAAAATTTTGGCTTGTGCAACCAAATGTTTCACTTGCAGGCATTTCAGGATTAGATTCTCTCGTGTCAGGTAATTACATTACTCTTCAACCGGGTGATGGTGATCGTGAAGATGAATTTATAGCAGAAGAACAAGGCCCTATTGCACAAGTTTCCGCAGGAGATTTATTAATTCACTTAATTTCTGATGATTTAGGTTCGATTTCTATTGGTGCGTCTGTGTATTTTAAAAAATTACCTGTAGGAAAAATCTATGATTACCGTATTAATAAAAACAATAAAGTAGAAATAGATGTGGTCATTGATAAAGCCTATGCCAAGTTTGTGAAAAAAAATTCACGCTTTTGGAATATTAGTGGCATTAACGCGAACATTAGCCCAGCAGGCTTAAACCTAAATGTAGAAAGTTTAAATGCCGTTGTACAGGGGGCGGTTTCTTTTGACTCTCCAGCTGACAGCCCAAAAGCAGATGAAAATAGTCATTTCACGCTCTATACCAATTTAAAAGCGGCTAAACGTGGGATTGAAATTAAGGTAACAATTCCAGCCTCTTCCGCTCTTATTGCAGGGCAAACGGAAGTTTATTCTCAAGATAATGCTATAGGGATTCTCGCCAAGCTAAGTGCGGTAGAAAATAACGATGAAATTTTAGAGGGCAGTTTATTGATAGATCCAAACCAAGCCTCTTTGTTTAAAGCGAATAGCAAAATTGTCCTACGCAATAAAAAAATAGATCTTGGCAATTTAGCAGAACCAAAAAAATTCTTTCGTGGCGAATATTTTGATGTGATTGCGGGAGACGGCGAAACTAAACATCAATTTAACGTGATTAAAGAAAATGAATTATTACTCAATGCGCCTAACACGTTAGTTTTAACCCTTACTGCGCCAGAAAATTATGGTGTAAGCGAAGGGCAAAATGTGTTTTATAACAATATGATAATTGGGCAAATTGTTTCACAAACAATAGATGTAAATGGCGTACAATTTAAAGCAGCAATTGCCTCTGAATACCGCAATTTAATTCACGAAAATACACAATTTGTGGCAGCAACCAATTTTGATATAAGCGTTGGATTAGATGGATTGCGTTTTGAATCCGCGACGCCAGAAAAATGGTTACAAGGCGGCGTAAGAGTATTAACGAAACAAGGTCTGGGGAAAGCTAAAGATAGCTATCCGCTTTATCAAAATATCAGCAATGCTGAACATGGCATCACAGGAAATATTCTTACGCCAACGATAACCTTACACACCCAAACCTTACCAAGCATTGATAAAGGCTCTCTTGTACTATATCGTCAATTTGAAGTAGGAAAAATTTTAAGTATTAAACCTAAAACAAATAACTTTGATGTAGACATTTATATTTATCCTGCTTATCAACATTTATTGACAGATAAAAGCCGTTTTTGGGTAGAAAGTGCGGCAAAAATAGATGTAAGTCCAAAAGGCATTAGTATTCAAGCAACGCCACTTGCACGTTCCTTAAAAGGGGCGATTAGCTTTGATAATGGCGGTTCAGGCAATAATCGAACACTTTATGCAAATGAAAGTTATGCAAAATCCATTGGGTTTGTAATTACGTTAATCACAGATGATGCAACTAATCTTAGCAAAGGAATGAATCTGCGCTATCTTGGTTTAGATGTGGGGCAAATTGACAGTATTCAGCTTGATGCAAAAGCAAAACGCATTACTGCAAAAGCCCTAATAAATCCAAGTTATATGAATATAATTGCAAAAGAAGGGGCTAATTTTACGATAATCTCGCCACAAATTTCGGCTGGTGGAATAGATAACCTTGATAGTTTATTACAGCCTTATATTGATATTGAAATTGGTAATGGAAACACAAAAACACAATTTAATTTAGCGCAAACGGCACCACAACGTAATAAATTTAGCAATGGCACGCCGTTTATTTTAGAAACGCGTGATGCGATGAATTTAAGTGAAGGTTCGCCAATTCTTTATCGAGGTGTAGAAGTTGGCACAGTGAAGAAATTTGAACTTAATAGTCTTGGTGATCGTGTATTAGTGCATATTGCCATTATGCCGAAATATAGCCATCTTGTTCGACAAAACACAGAATTTTGGATCGCATCAGGCTACGACTTTAGCTTAGGCTGGAAAGGTGCGGTATTTAATACGGGTAGTGTTCAGCAGTTGCTAAAAGGTGGGATTTCTTTCTCCACACCAGCAGAAAAAGAAATTCAACCGCAAGCGCAGCCCAACAAACGTTTCTTGCTTCAAATAAACCGCCCTGAAGAAGTGCAAACTTGGGGAAGTGGCGCGTTATCAAAATAACATAAATGAAAATATTTAATCTGCACCTTAATGAATTAGGGTGCAGATAAGCTATTACCATTTTTCTAATGCTTCTTTATCACTCTCTCTTGCTTCAATCCAACGCTCGCCTTGATTGGTTTGTTCTTTTTTCCAAAATGGTGCTTTAGATTTTAAAAAATCCATAATGAATTCATTGGCGTGATAAGCATCTCCACGATGTGCGGAACTTACCCCCACTAAAACAATTTCATCGCCAGTTTGTAAAAGCCCAACACGATGAATTACCGATACACGTTGAATATCCCAACGTGCTTTCGCCTGTTCTACAATTTCACGTAAGGCTTTTTCTGTCATTGCGGGATAATGTTCTAAATACAAACTAGATACTGCATCGCCTAAATTAAGATCGCGTACTTTGCCCACAAATATAACCGTTGCGCCAACCGAATGTAGCTCAGAAAGCCATTGATAAACGGCATTTTGATCAAAAGGCTGTTCTTGTACCGCAATTTGAATATCCGTCATTTAGCCCCCTGTTACTGGTGGGAAAAAGGCAATTTCATCGCCATTTTTTACCGCACTTTCTAAAGGCATTAAGGTTTGATTAATTGCCACTAAAAGTTTACCTTTTTCCAGTGCCAATGCCCATTTATCGCCCTTTTGAGCAAGGTGTTCACGCACCGCTTCCGCAGTGGCAAAATCATCTTCTAATTGAATGACATCAATGCCAATTAATTCACGAGTTTGAGCAAAAAATAAAACATTTAACATCTTATTTTTCCTCCGCAATAAAATGGCCTGATTTTCCACCGCTCTTTTCTAACAAGCGAACTTTCTCAATCACAATGTCTTTCTGCACAGCTTTACACATATCGTAAATGGTTAAGGCTGCTACGCTTGCCGCAGTTAGTGCTTCCATTTCTACGCCAGTTTTTCCAGTTAATTTGCAAAGAGATTGAATGCGAACTTGGTTGGTTTCAAGTAACGGTTCTAAATTCACTTCTACTTTAGAAAGTAACAATGGATGGCAAAGTGGGATAAGCTCCCAAGTGCGTTTTGCGGCTTGAATACCCGCAATACGAGCAGTAGCAAATACATCGCCTTTGTGATGTTTTCCTTCCACGATCATGGAAAGAGTTTCTTTTGACATGGTGACAATGGCTTCAGCACGAGCTTCACGAACAGTTTCCGCTTTAGCAGAAACATCCACCATATTGGCTTCGCCTTGAGAATTGATATGTGTAAATGTAGTCATAATATAATAAAAGTGCGGTTAAAATATTGAATGTTTTAAATAAGCGACAAAAGGAAGCAGATGAATATTACCATTCATCTCACTTTGCTTTTTAGCCTCCAATAGAAGCTAAATGATTTCTTACACCAGTATCGCCGATATGCAAATAATGATGTTCACGTTTGCCTTGAAGTGCGGCAAAAATACGAGCCTGTAAAATACCTTGCTGTTCGTGCGACTGCAATAAATCACGTAATTCAATGCCTTCTTCGCCAAATAAACAAAGATGAAGTTTACCTTTTGCTGACACTCTTAAACGATTGCAACTTGCGCAGAAATTCTTCTCATAAGGCATAATTAAGCCAATTTCGCCTGCATAATCAGGATGCGTGAATACTTTAGCAGGACCATCAGTGTGAGATTTCTGCTGTAATGTCCAACCATTTTTCAGCAATTTATCCGCTAAGATTTGTCCAGAAATATGGTATCTATCGAAGAAACTATCCATTTCGCCCGTTTGCATCAGTTCGATAAAGCGCATTTGAATTGGGCGATCTTTAACCCAAGCGAGAAATTGTTCAAATTCTTTATCATTCAGATTTTTCATCAAAACTGAATTGACTTTAACTTTGTTGTAGCCCACTTCAAATGCACGATCGATACCACGCATCACGTCATCAAATTTATTGATACCTGTAATTTGATGGAACATTTTGGGATCAAGGCTATCAACACTGACGTTAATAGACGTAATCCCTGCTTTCTTCCAATCAGCCACATCTTTTGCCATGCGATAGCCGTTTGTCGTGACGGCTAATTGACGAATGCCATCAATGTTAGTAATGCTTTCAGCAATAGAAATAAAATCTTTGCGTAAAGTCGGTTCCCCACCCGTTAAACGGATTTTCTCTGTGCCCATTTCAGCAAACGCTTGAGCAAGATGGGTAATTTCTTTTAAAGTTAAGAAACTTGGTTTGTTAGCTTCGGGTTGATAACCATCAGGTAAACAATAAGTACAACGGAAATTACACTGATCGGTAATCGACAGTCGCAGATAGTAGTATTGGCGTTGGAAAGGATCGACTAAGCGAGACTCTCCTACGTTTTTAATAGGAATGGATTGCATTTTACACCTTTCTAAATACGGAGAGGATAAACCGTTTCCAGCGTATCCCTGAATAACGTAGCGCGTTATTGGCTTGCCACCGTATTTCTTGTGAAACTTAGGCTAAACAAGCTCGGAGTTATGCGTTAAATTTGATTTGTCGTCATTCTAAAAGATTTCACTTCATAAACACAATCAATAATATTGATGAAAATCAGTATTTTCCTAAATTCTTAAAAATCAATTATATAAAAAAATACATAATGAATATAAGACTAGCTCATTAGTGATAATTAATCCTATTTATATTAATAACCATAAATTTTTAGCTGATTATTATGAGGTATTTTTATTGATTTAAATCATAATTTAATCAATAAATAAATTTCTCTACTTTTCATAATCAGAAAAATATCCTACTATTTTTATCGGATTTATTTTTACTTAATCAATATAGGAGTGATTTATGTCTTTTGCCCAACAAAAACTTAGCGAACTCGCTGTTTCAATTCCAGGTGCAACTAAAATTTTTCGTGAATATGATTTAGATTTTTGCTGCGGAGGTTCTGTATTATTAGAAGTCGCAGCACAACAAAAGAATCTTAACCTTGCTGAAATTGAAAAACGTTTAACTGATTTACAACAAAGTAAAGCAGAAAATAATGATAAAGATTGGACTTCGGCATCTTATGCGGAGATGATCGATCACATTATTACTCGTTTTCATAATCGCCACCGTGAACAACTCCCTGAATTAATTACATTGGCGGAGAAAGTAGAAAATGTACATGGTGATCGTGATGACTGTCCTATAGGCGTAGTCGTACAGTTAGAAAAAATTTATGCTGAACTTAGCCAGCATTTAATGAAAGAAGAACAAATTTTGTTCCCAATGATCAAAATGGGGAATTATGCTATGGCCTCAATGCCAATTCGTGTAATGGAAATGGAACACGATGAAGCAGGACAAGATGTGGAAGTGATCAAATCCCTTACTAATAACTGCGCGCTACCAGCAGATGCTTGTTTCAGTTGGAAAGCCTTATATAGCGGTATTAATGAATTTATTGATGATTTAATGCATCATATTCATTTGGAAAATAATATTTTATTTCCACGTGTATTAAACGAAAAATAATTTAATATTCGTCAAAAAATAACCGCACTTTAATCTATTCCGAAAAACAAACTAAAGTGCGGTCATTTTTACAAGCGTTTTGAGTTGGTCGATAAGCCGAGTTCTGTCGTGGACAATCATTCCTCTAGGCGACAAATTACTCTGCCGCTCAAGCAACCTACCCGAACTCTGGACGGGCCACCCATTGAGTTCCTATTTGGTCTTGCTACGAGTGGAGTTTACCCTGCTGCACGTTGTTACCAACGGCACGGTGCGCTCTTACCGCACCCTTTCACCCTTACCGTTTACACGGCGGTCTGCTCTCTGTTGCACTGGTCGTCGGCTCACGCCGCCCGGACGTTATCCGGCACTCTGCCCTGTGTAGCTCGGACTTTCCTCTCGTTTACTTGTCCCACTAGGTCGTATAAATACGGTTAAGGGCTTCAATAAACCAGCGATTGTCTAACCAACTCGGCACGTAGTATAGGGGCAATCACTAGTGCGGTCAATAAAATCCCCAATTTTTGAATATTGCTCATCAATCTTATAAACAATAATGCCTAATTTTTCATTCGTATTTTTTTAGGATTTCGCTAAAATAACGCCAATTTCAACCGCTCTTTTAGGAAGAAGAATGAACTATCTAAAAATTGCACAGGATTCCCTTTCAGTGGAAAGTAACGCACTTTTGCAACTCAGCCAACGCTTAGGCGACGATTTTAATCAAGTCATCGATCTTATTTTAGCCTGCGAAGGGCGTTTGGTAATCGGAGGGATAGGAAAATCGGGTTTAATCGGCAAAAAAATGGTGGCTACCTTTGCCTCTACGGGCACGCCAAGTTTCTTTTTACATCCGACTGAAGCCTTCCACGGTGATTTAGGAATGTTGAAACCAATTGATATCGTGATGTTAATTTCCTATAGCGGTGAAACCGATGATGTCAATAAACTGATTCCAAGTTTAAAAAATTTTGGTAATAAAATTATTGCCGTGACGAGTAACAAAAATTCCACGCTCGCACACCATGCAGATTATGTTCTAGATATTACTGTTGAGCGTGAAGTCTGTCCAAATAATCTCGCGCCAACAACATCCGCACTTGTAACGCTGGCACTTGGTGATGCGCTCGCCGTATCGCTCATTACGGCACGAAATTTCCAACCTGAAGATTTTGCTAAATTCCATCCAGGTGGCAGTCTTGGTCGTCGTTTATTATGTAAAGTGAAAGATCAAATGCAAACTCGCCTACCAACAATTTTACCGACCACCAATTTTACTGACTGCCTCACAGTCATGAATGAAGGGCGAATGGGCGTTGCCTTAGTGATGGAAAATGAGCAACTTAAAGGTATTATCACGGATGGCGATATTCGCCGCGCGCTTACAGCCAATGGTGCAGGAACGCTGAATAAAACAGCCAAAGACTTTATGACAAGTTCACCAAAAACTATTCATCAAGACGAATTTTTATCAAAAGCCGAAGACTTTATGAAAGCGAAAAAAATTCACTCGCTAGTCGTTGTTAATGATGAAAATCACGTAGTGGGTTTAGTGGAATTTTCAAGCTAAGGAATCCCGATGCAACAAAAATTAGAAAATATTAAATTTGTCATTACTGATGTAGACGGCGTACTCACTGATGGACAACTTCATTATGATGCCAATGGTGAAGCCATCAAAAGCTTTCATGTACGAGATGGTTTAGGCATAAAAATGCTGATGGATGCGGATATTCAAGTGGCAGTGCTTTCTGGTCGCGACTCCCCTATTTTACGTCGTCGCATTGCCGATCTTGGTATTAAATTATTCTTTCTTGGCAAACTTGAAAAAGAAACGGCTTGTTTTGATCTCATGAAACAAGCTGGCGTCACCGCCGAGCAAACCGCTTATATTGGCGATGATAGCGTAGATCTCCCCGCCTTTGCAGCGTGTGGAACTTCTTTTGCTGTGGCTGATGCCCCTATTTATGTGAAAAATGCTGTTGATCATGTACTTTCCACCCATGGCGGCAAAGGCGCATTCCGTGAAATGTCTGATATGATTTTACAAGCTCAGGGAAAATCCTCTGTGTTTGATACCGCCCAAGGTTTCCTAAAATCAGTGAAAAATATGGGACAGTAATAACTCATTCGTCAATGTTATTGCTTAATAAAAAATAAAGTGCGGTCAATTTTCAAAGCGTTTTAAAATCTCTCAAAAATCAACCGCACTTTTATCTTTATAACGCCCCCACGCTCTGACAGTTTATCTCTTTCTTAAAATACTCATAGAACTGCGGTAAGAGTTGCGTAATCAAATTTAATTGCTGATACGGTAAACTAAAGACGGCACGTTCTTCGGCAGTCATCTCTTGTTTTTCTAATTCTTTTAAATGTGTTTCGATACTTTCTTGCTGTTGGTTAAAAATAGCTTCGGGTATTTCTTCAATGTGTTCTAAGGTATAAATAATTTTCTTTGCCACAGGATAAAAACCAGATAAAAACTGTGCGGTCTGTTGCAAATTTTTCATTCTGTCGCGATAAGCTCCCAGTGCTGAAATATAGCTTAATAGAGAATAATTAAGTTTGAGTAAATCAAAGCCTTTCTGTAAATATGCCTTATATTTCACTGGTTCATTATTCATATTGGAAAGTGTTGTACTCAGTGCGGCTGCATATTGATGGGCATTGCGACGTGCTATGCGATATTTAAGATCGTCACTTTTACCAAATTGCAATTGGCTAATAATATGCAATAAATACACCGCGTCACTCCGCAATGCTTGATGGCTCACTTTATCAAGCTGCAAATATTTCCAATCTGGCCATAAGTAAGATACGGCAAACCATGAAATCGCGGCACCAAGTAATGTATCAAGTAAACGAGGCATTAAGGCGGCTGCCGTATCAAATCCCATGACATCAAAACTGAGTAATACTTGCAGTGTGATGAAAAAGGTCGAGAAACTATAATTATTACTACGAAAGAAAAAGAACAACGTGCTTGTAAGCACCACAAGACCCAGTTTTAATTCTAAGGTTGGATTTAAATAAGGTAATAGAGACCCCACCACTACGCCTAATATCGTGCCGATAATGCGCTGACGTAAACGTACTTTAGTTGCAGAATAATTTGGCTGACACACAAATACAGTGGTCAATAAAATCCAATAACCAAGATTAAATTGGAAAAACTCAACAATTGCACAGCACAAAAATACCACAATAGATAAGCGTACTGCATGACGGAACAACGGTGACTCAAAAGTAAAATGGCTAAAAATCACCGCACTGATATTTTTTAACCCAGTGATTTGTTCCGTATGAATTTGAGCTAATTGTTCTGTAACCGTCGTGTCTTGTGCTAACTGGCGAAGTTGCCAGTTAATACTTTGTAAATTATCTAACAAGGTTTGAATATCAATCAGTTCATCTTGATCATTAAGATGTTGTGCTCGATATAGATCAAAGGAATGCAAGGTGCCTAAAAGCGCACGTTCCACACGTTCATTAAAATGATAAGGTTTATTTTCACGTAAACTCGCCGTGATTTCTTTACAGGATTGTGCTTGTAGCTCTAATAAACGTTGAATACGGAAAATCAAATCTGTATTTTTTAGTTTTTCCGTTATTTGTTGATAATCAAAATGCGTAGAATTGGCGCGCTCATGAATGTCTTGTGCGGCAAAATAGTAACGTAACATTCTCTGAGTAAGAGGATGGCGATGTTGCCCTCTAATGCGATAAAAAAGCGCGGTGCGAACAATATTAAATGCCGTGACAACATTCGCATTTTTCATCGCGAAATTAAGATGTTTTTTTTCAATCTCAGCCACTTCGTCAGGATCAAAAAAACAGGATTTAGTATCTAAATATTCACCCAACGCACAAAACGCTTTAGCGACACTTTCTTGCACGGGGCGATTTGGGAAAAACAGGTAAACAATCAGAGTTACCACGCTATACAGCAAGGTACCGCATAAAATCATTACAGGGTTAATAAACCATACATTTACCTCTGGGATATAAGTTAATGTGGTGTAAAGCGCAACCACTAATGAACCGAAAGCAATGGTGCTATAACGCTGCCCCACGGCACCAATCATAGTGAAAATAAATGTCAGCACCGTCATTAACACAATATATTGGATAGGCTTGCCAATATGTAACTGCACAATAAAGGAAGAAATAGAAAAGGCAATAAGGGTAAAAAATACGTTTTTCAATCGTCCAGTTAAACGGTTATCCAAATCCACCAAACCACCTGCAATGATCCCTAGAATCAAAGGCATTGATTGCGAAGAAATATCAAAAAACCATATTCCCACTGCCGCAATATTTACGGCAATAAAAACAGGAATTGTAGAAATTACTTTAGCATTTAACCGAATATTCATTTCAAATCCTTATCAAAATAGAAAAGTGAGCAACAAGGCTCACTTTTTATTGTATAAAGTGCGGTCATTATTTATGGGATTTTGCCCAGTTTAAGAAACGTGTTTGAGTTTCTTTATCCGCTTGTTGGAACCAATATTGAAGCTGTTGCTCTGCAACGTTTTCGCCCTGAACAACCACTTTTCCTTTATTCGCTTTTGCATTACCTGCTGGCGCAGCAACCATTGAATTAGCAGAAGTTGTTGCAGTAAATTTAGAAACTGATGCCGCTGCACCAGACGCATTATATTCAGCAAGATCATTTAGCACATTACCACTTGGGAATAAACCTTCTTGTTTTAACACATCCACTTTCGCTGAAATAGCATTACCTGATTTTGTTTTCACAGTAATATTTGGCATTTGATTGAATTTATCGCCACTATCAAGATTACGAATAACTGGTGCGGAAATAACTAAATCTTCAGCATTACCTTGAAATGTCACAATCACAGGATTAGATTCAAAAAGAGATTGATTCGATCCTGAACCAACAATTTCATTTAGACGCACAACAACCTGATGGTTTTGGGTATCATCTACAGTAAATGTCTTAGCTTTTCCGAGAGATTTAGAGGCTTTTTGACCATCAATCGCTAAAAACTCAAGGTTAGATGACGTAGAAACCATTCCAGCAAAAGTTGCCGTACTTGCGCATAATGTGGCAAGACCTAATACAACAGCACGTAATTTCATAATTGCTCCTTTGGTATAAATGAAATACTCGCTTATGCTATGCCAAATTAGCCAAAATGAAAATATAAAAAGTAAGAATTAATTTAAAATTTTTTGTTATAAATAGCACAAACAATCACAATGTTTTATTATGTTGGCGATCTACACACTAAACCAGTGTCGTGAAAATTTAATCCATTAAATATCAACGGGAGTAACAATGTTGAACGATATTTTAACAGGCTATGGAATTTTTATTCTGGAAATTTTAACAATTTTATTACTCATTCTTGCTATTGTTGGTTTGATTATTTCTTATCGCCAACATAACAAGTCTAAAGTAGGAGAATTAGAAATTAAAGATTTATCAGAAGAATTTAATAAACAAGTTCGTTTATTACGTGATTTTAATCTTTCTGAAGAAGAACAAAAACAACGCACTAAAGCTGAAAAAAAAGCGGAAAAACAAAATGCTAAAAAACGCAAAGAAAAATTGAAAAAAGGCGAGACTTTAGAAGATGAAAAGAAAGCTTGCGTATATGTATTAGATTTTTGCGGCGATATTTCAGCCTCAGAAACAACCGCACTTCGTGAAGAAATTTCAGCAATTTTAAATGTAGCAAAACCAGAAGACGAAGTATTACTACGTTTAGAAAGCCCAGGCGGTATTGTGCATAATTATGGATTTGCAGCCTCTCAATTGTCTCGCTTAAAACAAAAAGGCATAAAATTAACTGTTGCCGTCGATAAAGTGGCTGCAAGTGGCGGTTATATGATGGCTTGCGTTGCCGATAAAATTGTATCCGCACCTTTTGCTGTTATTGGTTCTATTGGCGTTGTCGCTCAAATTCCAAATGTTCATCGACTATTGAAAAAACACGATGTCGATGTAGATGTAATGACTGCGGGCGAATTTAAACGTACAGTGACCGTATTGGGTGAGAACACTGAAAAAGGCAAACAAAAATTTCAACAAGAATTGGAAGAAACACATAAATTATTCAAACAATTTGTCTCACAAAATCGCCCTTGCCTAGATATTGATAAAATCGCAACAGGCGAACATTGGTTTGGACAACAAGCCATTGCATTACAACTTGTAGATGAAATCTCAACGAGTGATGATTTAATTTTGGAAAAAATGAAAGAAAAACAGGTACTTAATGTTAAATACCGTTTAAAAAAATCCCTAATAAAAAAATTCGGACGACAAGCTGAAGAAAGTGCAATTAATATCATTCATCGTTATAGTACAAAACAGTCTAGAGACTTTATGTACTAAACATTTATCCACAAAAAAGCAGAAGTTTTTATTTCTATGTTTACAAGACAAATCTTTGTCATTAAGATACTCGCCGATCTTTAGGGGTTTTATTATATTTAATTCATAAATCAAGTTGAGTATTGTTAATCCAAATATTACGCAGCTAATCGTTTAAATGATTAGCTGCGTTTTTTATTTTAATAACAAAATCGCAACTTACCATTTCCCCTTAGCAAAATTTTCTATTGTTCTTGCTTCCATAAATAGGGATAATAACGCCCCTATTCAAAAGGCAAAAAATAATGACGCACTATATTTTATTGATTATCGGCACCGCATTAATTAACAATTTTGTATTGGTAAAATTCTTAGGTCTTTGCCCTTTTATGGGTGTATCCAAAAAAATTGAAACGGCTGTGGGAATGGGATTAGCAACAATGTTTGTTTTAACTGTTGCTTCCCTTTGTGCATATTTGGTCGATCACTATATTCTAATTCCCTTAAATGCCACTTTTTTACGTACATTAGTGTTTATTTTAGTTATTGCTGTAGTGGTGCAATTTACCGAAATGGCAATAAACAAAACAAGTCCAACATTATATCGTTTACTCGGCATTTTCTTGCCTTTGATAACTACAAACTGCGCAGTACTTGGTGTCGCATTATTAAATGTAAATCTCGCTCATAATTTAACAGAGTCTGTCGTTTATGGTTTTGGTGCATCTCTCGGCTTTTCCTTAGTATTGGTACTTTTTGCCGCGCTTCGTGAACGTTTAGTCGCCGCTGATATACCTGCCACTTTTCGCGGTTCAGCCATTGCTTTAATTACCGCAGGCTTAATGTCCCTCGCTTTTATGGGATTTACAGGACTTGTAAAATAATAAAATGATTTACCTTTTAATGATAATAACTCTGTTAATTTTATTTATTGGGTTCACTCAGTATTTTTCAGGAAAAAGAAAGAAATAATGACCTTTTTATTCATCGTAATTACGCTACTCGCTTTAATTTTCGGTGCGATTTTGGGCTTTGCATCAATCAAGCTCAAAGTGGAAGCTGATCCTGTCGTAGAGAAAATTGATGCTATTTTACCGCAAAGCCAATGTGGGCAATGTGGTTATCCTGGTTGTAAGCCTTATGCTGAAGCCATTTGCAATGGCGATGAAATCACAAAATGTATTCCAGGTGGTCAAACAACTATCGTAAAAATTGCCGAAATTTTAGGGGTTGATGTACCAACAATGGAGGGCATAGAAGAACCTATCGAGAAAGTTGCTTTTATTGATGAAAATATGTGTATTGGCTGCACAAAATGTATCCAAGCCTGTCCCGTTGATGCCATTATTGGTACAAATAAAGCAATGCACACGATCATTCCCGATCTTTGTACAGGTTGCGAGCTTTGTGTTGCGCCCTGCCCGACAGATTGTATTTTAATGATTCCCGTGAAAAAAAATATTGATAATTGGGATTGGAAATTTGATGCAAAACTCGTTATTCCAGTAATGAATGTCGATGGCTCTGAAAAAAAATTGGTTGTGGGGGAATAAATGGCGGACGTATTATCTCGTTTCAATTCCGGTAAATTATGGGATTTCAAAGGTGGCATTCATCCACCAGAAATGAAATCTCAATCTAATTCACAGCCATTATGCTATCTGCCTCTCGGCACGGATTTTTACATTCCACTCAAACAGCACCTAGGAACAACAGGCAATCTTTTAATAAAAGAGGGCGATTACGTCTTAAAAGGACAAGCCTTAACAAAAGGTGATGGCTTGCGTATGTTGCCAGTTCACGCGCCCACTTCTGGCACAATTAAATCGATTAAACCTTATGTTGCCACGCATCCTTCAGGTCTTGATGAACCCACAATTCATTTACAGGCGGATGGTTTAGATCAATGGATCGAACGTAATCCTATTGATGATTTTTCAACGCTATCGCCAGAACAACTTATTCACAAAATCTATCAAGCAGGTATAGCTGGTTTAGGCGGTGCAGTATTCCCAACTGCTGCCAAAATTCAGTCAGCAGAGCAAAAAGTCAAACTCTTAATTATCAATGGTGCAGAATGTGAGCCTTATATCACTTGTGATGATCGTCTTATGCGTGAACGCGCTGATGAAATCATAAAAGGCATTCGTATTTTACGTTATATATTGCACCCTGAAAAAGTTGTTATTGCCATTGAAGATAACAAACCAGAAGCCATATCGGCAATCCGCAATGCGCTACAAGGAGCAAATGATATTAGCATTCGGGTTATTCCAACAAAATATCCTTCAGGTGCTACCAAACAACTGATTTATTTGCTCACAGGGATAGAAGTGCCAAGCGGTGCGCGTTCATCCAGCATTGGCGTATTAATGCAAAATGTGGGAACAATGTTCGCAATAAAAAGAGCAATTATAAATGACGAGCCTTTAATTGAGCGTGTTGTCACCCTTACTGGAAATAAAATCGCTGAAAAAGGCAATTATTGGGTGCGTCTTGGCACACCCATTTCCCAAATATTGAGCGATGCGGGCTATCAATTTGACAAGCATTTTCCTATATTTGCAGGTGGGCCAATGATGGGGCTAGAGCTTCCAAACCTAAATGCACCTGTGACAAAACTTGTCAATTGTTTACTTGCGCCAGATTATCTTGAATATGCCGAACCTAAAGCAGAACAGGCTTGTATTCGTTGTTCTAGCTGTTCTGATGCCTGCCCAGTAAATTTAATGCCACAACAACTTTATTGGTTTGCACGCAGTGAAGATCACAAAAAATCGGAAGAATACGCTCTCAAAGATTGTATTGAATGTGGAATTTGTGCCTACGTATGCCCAAGCCATATTCCTCTAATTCAATATTTCCGCCAAGAAAAAGCTAAAATCTGGCAAATAAAAGAAAAACAAAAGAAATCAGATGAAGCCAAAATTCGCTTTGAAGCAAAACAAGCACGGATGGAACGTGAAGAACAAGAGCGTAAAGCACGTTCACAACGCGCAGCACAGGCTCGCCGTGAAGAATTAGCACAAACTAAAGGGGAAGATCCAGTCAAGGCGGCACTCGAACGCTTGAAAGCGAAAAAAGCCAATGAAACAGAATCAAGGCAGATTAAAACACTAACCTCAGAAAAAGGAGAAGTTTTACCTGATAACACAGATTTAATGGCACAACGTAAGGCACGCCGTTTAGCTCGTCAGCAAGCAGCATCTCAAGTCGAAAACCAAGAACAACAAACTCAACCAACCGATGCGAAAAAAGCAGCAGTTGCAGCCGCACTTGCTCGTGCAAAAGCAAAAAAACTTGCGCAAGCAAATAGCACCAGCGAAGCTATTTCAAACTCTCAAACCGCAGAAAATGAAGTAGAAAAAACAAAAAGTGCGGTAGAAAAAACACAAGAAAATTCAACCGCACTTGACCCTAAAAAAGCAGCCGTAGCTGCAGCGATTGCTCGGGCAAAAGCAAAAAAACTTGCGCAAACAAATAGCACCAGCGAAGCTATTTCAAACGCTCAACCCGCAGAAAATGAAGTAGAAAAAACAAAAAGTGCGGTAGAAAAAACACAAGAAAATTCAACCGCACTTGACCCTAAAAAAGCAGCCGTAGCTGCAGCGATTGCTCGGGCAAAAGCAAAAAAACTTGCGCAAACAAATAGCACCAGCGAAGCTATTTCAAACGCTCAACCCGCAGAAAATGAAGTAGAAAAAACAAAAAGTGCGGTAGAAAAAACACAAGAAAATTCAACCGCACTCGATCCGAAAAAAGCAGCCGTAGCCGCAGCGATTGCTCGGGCAAAAGCGAAGAAACTGGCAAAAACACAAGCAACGTTAGAAAATAATCAGGAATAAAATAATGTTTAAAATGGTTAGCTCCCCACATACCCATTCGGGAAAACTCACAGCGCGTATTATGCTTTGGGTCATTTTGGCAATGATGCCCGCTTTTTTCACGCAAATTTATTATTTTGGATTTGGCGTGGTGATTCAATCCGCATTAGCCATTGGTACGGCAATCATTGCGGAATTTATTGCAATAAAATTACGAGGTAAAAAACCGCTCAATTATCTTTCAGATTTCAGCGTAGCCCTGACTGCGTTAATTTTGGCAATGGCTATTCCACCTTATGCACCTTATTGGGTCATCATCATTGGAACACTCTGTGCAGTTTTATTAGGTAAACAGGTTTATGGGGGTTTAGGGCAAAACCCATTCAATCCCGCGATGATTGGCTATGTGATTCTTCTAATTTCATTTCCGTTACAAATGACAACTTGGATGCCACCAATTAATTTATTACAGGAACCACCGACTTTTTCAGATACTTTTTCATTAATATTTTCAGGTTTAACCACGGATGGATTTACCCTTTCACAACTTACACATAACATTGATGGCATCACTCAAGCAACGCCTTTGGATAGTGCAAAAATTTTCTATAAAAGTCACAATCAATTAAGTGATTTTTATGAATTAATTAAACTGCCGATTTTTATGGGTAATGGAACTGATTTCGCTCAAGGATGGTGGCAAATCAACGTGGCTTTCTTAGTGGGCGGAATTTTCCTTATTTTAAAACGCATCATTCACTGGCAAATTCCAGTGGCGATGCTTGTCACCTTTTTCTGTTTAGCCACCGCGACCGCTTTTACTGGTTTCACGCATTTAAGTGCGATTAGCCAACTCGTTAGTGGCGCAATGATGTTTGGTGCATTTTTTATTGCAACAGATCCTGTCACAGCCTCCATTACACCACGCGGAAAAATTATTTTTGGCGCATTAGTGGGGTTATTTGTTTATCTCATTCGTTATCACGGAAATTATCCAGACGGCGTGGCATTCGCCATTTTATTAAGTAATATTTGCGTCCCACTTATCGATCATTACACACGTCCGCGCGTATCTGGTTATCCAACAAAAGGAAGAAAATAATGGGTACAGTAAAAATCACATCGCGTTATGGCATATTGTTAGGCTTTATTGCCCTACTTTGCACAATAATTTCTGCAGGAATTTTCTTCCTAACAAAAGATAAAATTGATGCGGTAATCGCAGCACAACAGCGAGAATTACTTCTACAAGTTATCCCACAAGATTATTTCAACAATAATTTGCTAGAAAGTGCGGTTATTCCTCAAGATAAAAATTTTGTGGGTATCCAAAAAATTTATTTTGCGAAAAAAGATGGAAATATTTCTGCCTATGCCTATGAAACCACCGCACCCGATGGTTACTCTGGTGATATTCGCTTGCTTGTGGGATTAGATCCGAAAGGCGAAGTGTTAGGCGTACGAGTAATCGAACATCACGAAACACCAGGCTTAGGCGATAAAATTGAACGCCGAATTTCTAACTGGATTTTAGGTTTCACAAATCAATTGATTAATGAACATAATTTAAGCGAATGGGCGGTAAAAAAAGATGGCGGAAAATTTGATCAATTTTCTGGGGCAACCATTACACCTCGTGCAGTAGTTAATCAAACTAAACGCTCAGCATTAATCATGCTAAATAATCAAGCCTTGTTACAACAGCTTTCAACACAAGTGAAATAATATGACAGATTTAACTGAAAAAAATACCGCACTTGAAGAAGAAAAAATAGAAAGTGCGGTTGAAAATCAACAAAGATCCATCTGGAAAGAAATTTTTGCTCAAGGAATTTGGAAAAATAACCCTGCGGTTGTTCAACTTCTCGGGCTTTGTCCACTTTTAGCGGTGTCTAGCACAGCCACCAACGCGCTTGGTTTGGGTTTAGCAACAATGCTTGTACTCACTTGCACAAATACGGTTATTTCCCTTTTCCGTCAATATATTCCTAAGGAAATCCGTATTCCAATCTACGTGATGATCATTGCAACCACAGTAACAGCGGTTCAACTTTTAATGAATGCTTACACTTATACGCTTTATCAATCACTGGGGATTTTTATTCCATTAATTGTGACCAACTGTATTATTATCGGTCGCGCAGAAGCATTCGCCTCAAAAAACAGCTTACTCCATTCCATCTGGGATGGGTTTTCAATGGGATTAGGAATGGCACTTAGTCTAACCATTCTCGGCGGATTACGTGAAATTATTGGACAAGGCACGATTTTTGAGGGCATAGAAAATCTATTCGGCGAACAAGCAAAATTTTTAACGCACCATATTTACCATACAGACAGTAGCTTTTTACTTTTCATTCTGCCACCAGGCGCATTTATAGGCTTAGGCTTGCTCCTCGCCATAAAAAATCGAATTGATAATATAAAAAAATAAAGCAACCAAATCTTGCCTTCCCCTGCTTGCGGGGGAAAGTGTCACAAAGTGACAAAAGGGGGCTTACAGTCTTCTAAACAGATAATTCCAATAAATTAAATAGGCTAATTTCTACAAAAATATGAACAAAACAAAAAGAATCGAAATACTCACAAGATTACGAGAGCAAAATCCCCACCCGACCACAGAATTACAGTATAATTCGCCCTTTGAATTATTAATTGCAGTCATTCTATCGGCGCAAGCAACCGATAAAGGCGTGAATAAAGCAACAGAAAAACTATTCCCCGTGGCAAACACGCCTCAAGCGATTTTAGATTTAGGATTAGACGGTTTAAAAAGCTATATTAAAACTATCGGGCTTTTTAATAGCAAAGCAGAAAATATTATCAAAACTTGCCGAGATTTAATCGAAAAGCACAACGGCGAAATCCCCGAAAATCGTGAAGCCTTAGAAGCATTAGCAGGTGTCGGACGAAAAACAGCTAACGTGGTTTTAAACACAGCATTTGGTCATCCAACTATTGCGGTGGATACCCATATTTTCCGTGTATGCAATCGCACTAATTTTGCAGCGGGTAAAGATGTGGTAAAAGTGGAAGAAAAGCTGCTTAAAGTCGTACCTAATGAATTTAAAGTGGATGTTCATCATTGGCTAATTTTACACGGACGCTACACTTGTATCGCGCGTAAACCACGTTGCGGATCTTGCATTATTGAAGATCTTTGTGAATATAAAGAAAAAGTTGAATTTTAATTTTGCGGTAAAACAGCCTAATTATTTACCGCACTTTTTATGAAAAATAGGATAAAAAATGACAACAAACAATAAACAGCGACAAACTTGGTCGAGCCGCCTCACTTATGTAATGACGGTCGCAGGTGCAACGGTCGGTTTCGGTGCAACTTGGCGTTTCCCTTATCTTGTGGGCGAAAACGGTGGCGGAGCCTACGTTCTACTTTTCTGTATCGCAATGATTGTAATCGGTATCCCAATGATTTTAGTTGAAAACGTGATAGGTCGCCGCTTACGTGTAAATTCCATTGATGCATTCGGCGATAAAATTCTCGACAAAGGAAAAGGCATTTCTAAATATTGGAAAATATTAGGTTATATGGGCTTACTCGGCGCATTTGGCATTATGGCGTATTATATGGTGCTTGGTGGTTGGGTTATTTCTTATATCATTAGCCTAATCAGCGGTATCTTAGATATCTCAGCCCCCATCACAAAAGACATTGCCAAAAATTTCTACGATCTTCATATCGGCAATAGCCCTTATGAAATTATATTCTACACCCTCTTATTTGTTATCGTGAATTACATTATCTTGGCAAAAGGTATCATTGGTGGGATTGAACGTTCAGTAAAATATTTAATGCCACTGCTATTTATCTTCTTAATTGGAATGGTTATTCGCAACGTAACATTACCGGGCGCAATGGAGGGCATTACATTCTATTTAAAACCTGATTTCAGCAAAATTACCCCACAATTATTTATCTTCGTTTTAGGGCAAGTCTTCTTCGCATTAAGCCTTGGTTTTGGTGTATTAATTACCCTTTCCAGTTACTTAAATAAAGAAGAAAACTTAATCCATACTGCAGTTATTACAGGTTTCACCAACACAATTATCGCCGTACTTGCTGGCTTTATGATCTTCCCATCACTTTTCACCTTTGGGATTGAACCAAACGCAGGACCAACATTAGTATTCCAAAGTTTACCTATCGTATTTTCTCACTTATGGGCAGGCAAATTCTTTGCGATTATCTTCTTCGGCTTATTATTAATTGCTGCGCTGACTACTTCCATCACAATTTATGAAGTAATCATTACGGCATTGCAAGAAAAGCTCAGAATGCGCCGTGGCAAAGCCATTGTCTTAACCCTTGGTGGCATTTTTCTATTAGGCAATATCCCTGCAATTTTAGGCGATAATCTATGGAAAAACGTAACCATTTTCGGCAAAAGCATTTTTGATTTCTACGATTACGCCAGTGGAAATATTCTCTTTATGCTGACCGCACTTGGCTGTGCTATTTTCGTTGGTTTCGTGTTAAAAGATGAAGCCAAAAAAGAACTTTCTTCAACAAAATATTCAACTTTCATCAAAATTTGGTTTAACTACGTGAAATTTGTTGTCCCCGTGATCATCTTAGTTATCTTTATCAGCAACCTGTTCTAAAAATTAAAAATGCGGTAAGGCGACTACATCACCGACACCGCTTTAATTTGAACATAGACATCTTGCCCAACAGCAAAACGTAGTTCATTTTGCGCCCATTTACTGATACTTGCCCAAATCTTATGCCCTTCCACTAATACGGCAAGATCCACTCGAGAATCTTGTATCTCAATTTGTGCAACTTGGCCACGTAAAATATTACGGATGCTTGTTTGTTCTGGCTTTTGTAGCGTGATAGAAACATCTGAACTATAAATACAAACTCGCACTCGCTCGCCTACATTTGCAGGCACTTGATGAATCCAAAGCGCTTGTTCACCTAACGAAAGTGCGGTCATTTTATAAGGTGGATTATGCAAATGAACAGGCAAGGCAAGTACACTACTCTGTTCGCTTTCCCCTTTCCAAGGGGCAAAAATAGGACTATTCCAAATTTTTTCTACGCTGTCATAGGCTTTCACAATGCCGTTTTCCATCAGTACGACCCGATCAGCTAAACGCAACAGTTCGTCCACGCTATGTGTAACATATAAAATCGGGATATTAATTTCTTTAGAAAGACGTTCCAAATATTGCATTAGCTCGCGTTTGCGGGGAACATCAAGGGCAGAAAGTGGTTCGTCCATCAGTAAAATATCAGGATCGGTCAGCAGCGCACGCCCTATTGCCACACGTTGTTTCTCTCCGCCAGAAAGCGTAAGCGGATAACGCTTTAATAAATGAGTAATGCCGAGAAGATCGACAATATAGTTAAAATCATCTTGCGAGACATTTTTCATGCCATAGCGCAAATTACCTTTCACTGTGTAGTGAGGAAATAAGCGCGCATCTTGGAATACATAGCCAATTTTACGCAAGTGGGTCGGCAATGATTCTTGGCTTTCCATATCCACTAAAGTGCGGTCATTTAAACGGATGAATCCTTCGTCTGGTTGTATCAAGCCACTGACAAGATTAATCAACGATGTTTTGCCTGAGCCAGACAAACCGAAAATAGCGGTTACGCCTTGATCTGGCAATTGTATATTCGCTTGCAAGGCAAGTTGCCCGAGCTGTTTTTTCACATTAATCTGCAACATTTCCTTGTCCTAATTTTTTCTGCATTCGCTTGCTCAACCACTCTGACAATAGCAAAGAAATCAATGAAAGAATGATAGCAAATAAACATAAGCGAGCGGTTTGTTCTTCTGCACCAGGTGTTTGAATAAAAGAGTACATCGCAAGGGGAATCGTTTGAGTTTCGCCTGCAATGTTCGATACAAAGGTAATGGTCGCGCCAAATTCTCCTAATGATCGAGCAAAACCAAGCACCAACCCAGCTAAAACACCTGGTAAAGAAAGTGGCAAGGTTATTGTAAAAAATACACGCCAAGCGGAAGCACCGAGTGTTTGCGCCGCTTGCTCCAATTTAATATCAATATTTTCTAAAGAAAGTCGAATCGCGCGAACAACCAATGGAAAGGCAACCACGGCAGAGGAAAACACAGCCCCCTTCCAACTAAAACCAAAAGATAAGCCAAACCACTGATATAAATATTTACCAATGAAACCATTGCGCCCCATTGCCACAAGCAATAGATAACCGATAACCACAGGTGGCAACACTAAAGGCAAATGAATTACGCCAGTAATCAGAGATTTTCCATAGAAGTTTTTGCGTGCTAAGAGCCACGCCACAAAAATGGCTAACGGCAAACTCCAAAGCATGGAACTAACAGCGACACTCAAACTTAAATTAATCGCTGAGATTTCCATTGGAGTCAGATTGAAAAATGAAAAAAATTGGGTAAGCAAAATGAATAGCCTCTGTTTAAATACCAGATTGATGGGAAAATTCCCACATTTTCGCGAGAGATATAATAACGCTAATAACAAAGGGCAGAAATATCTGCCCTTAATAAATGTTAAAATGCCATCTTATTTTGCATAGAAACCATATCCCACAAGCACTTTCTTCGCAGCATCTGATTCTAAATATTTCAAGAAATCGCGAGAATCCGCATTATCATGACCTTTTACAATAGAAACAGGATAAACAACCGGTTTATGGCTATCTGCTGGGAACACTGCAACCGTTTTAACTTGTTGGCTAACTTTTGCATCAGTGCTGTACACAATACCGTAAGGTGCTTCTGCACGTTCAACTAAAGCTAATGCGCCACGCACATCTTTAGCACGTGCTAAACGATCTTGCACTTTATCCCATAAATTTAATTTGGTTAATGCTTCTTCTGCGTATTGACCAGCAGGTACGTGTGCAGGATCGCCAACAGATAAATAGCTATCTTTTAATGCATTGATCCATTCACCTTTAGCAATATCCACAGAATTTACCGCACTTTTTGCTGGTGCGATTAAGACTAAATCATTACCCACTAAAACTTTTTCGGTTTCTTTTACGGTTAAATCTTTTTCAGAAAGATATTTCATCCATTTATTGCTTGCAGATACAAAAATATCCGCTGGCGCGCCTTCTTCAACTTGTTTTGCTAAAGTTGAAGAAGAAGCGAAAGAAAACACTACTTCATTTTTCGGATTTTGTTTTGCGTAATCTTTTGCGACTTGTTGTAAAGCATCAGTCATTGAAGCGGCTGCAAATACAGTCACTTTAGCAGATGCCGCAAAAGAAAAGCCTAATCCCGCGATTAAAAGTGCGGTTGAAATTTTAGTTAATTTTTTCATGAATAATCTCCTATGATTAAACGCTATTTACTTGATTATATATTGAAATAAATCACAATCATATAGCAAAAGAAAAATTATTTAGTAAAATATATAACGCTTAGGCTTACCACTTAGGATTACTTAGGGACAGCAAAATGAAAAACACCGAAATTTTACTCACGATTAAACTTCAACAAGCACTTTTTATCGATCCAAAACGAGTGCGTTTACTCAAAGAAATTCAACAATGCGGTTCGATTAATCAAGCAGCGAAAAATGCAAAAGTGAGCTATAAAAGTGCGTGGGATCATTTAGAGGCCATGAATAAAATCAGCCCTCGCCCATTGCTTGAACGAAATACAGGTGGAAAAAATGGCGGAGGCACGGCACTTACCACTTATGCCGAGCGTTTACTGCAGCTTTATGATTTATTAGAACGTACGCAAGAACACGCTTTTCATATCCTACAAGATGAATCCGTGCCATTAGATAGTTTGCTCACGGCAACTGCACGTTTTTCTTTACAAAGTAGCGCGCGCAATCAATTTTTTGGGCGAGTGGCACAACAACGAATCATTGACTCTCGTTGTGTTGTGGATGTGAATGTACAAGGATTACCAACGCCGTTGCAAGTTTCTATTACCACAAAAAGCTCTGCTCGTTTGAAACTGATTACAGAAAAAGAAGTGATGCTGATGTTCAAGGCTCCTTGGGTAAAAATCAGTGAACAACCATTAGCAAATCAACTGAATCAGTTCCCCGTAAATATCAAATCACTAAATGAAGAAGAAGCCATCCTTCAATTTGCTGAAAGCGACATTGAATTTTGTGCCACAGTCCACCAGCCAAATCAATGGCAAATCGGGCAACAGGTTTGGATTCATATTGATCAAGAGCAAATTATATTAGCGACGCTGGGGTAATTCAGATATATAATACGTAAATTCAATACTTATATTTATTGTTTTCTGAACTAAAATAACCTCAAATCAAACAAAATTTTAAATAAAATATTTAATTTCATCGTATTTCCTATTTACGTAAAAAAGTTTGATAAAGGTTTTTTAATAACGAGGTTGGCAATAAACGAGAACCAAAACGCAATGCAAAAGTAAATAATCCAGATAACAAACCCTGAATTCCCAAACGGTATTTCAATTTGAACAAACGCCATTCTGCTTTAGCTTGATTGACTCCACGACGGCGACTCACCATACCATTTCCCACTCGTGCATAAACTAAAATATCTGGCAAATTCGCCACATATAAACCTTGTGCAACAAGTTTGATCCACAAATAATAATCTTCTTGAAGATCTTCATATCCACCACAATTAATGACCGCACTTTTTTGATATGCCACCGTCATATGATTAAACGGACAACGTTTTTGCGTGAATTTAATAATTTCTTGAGCCGACGTTGGCACATTACGATATGCCACAATATCATTTACATTTTTACCAAATTCAGCAATTTGTCCGCCAAAAATGATGGTTTCAGGGTGCTGTTCAATAAACGCTACTTGCTTTTCAAAACGATAAGGCACGCAAATATCATCGGTATCCATACGGAAAACCCAGTCATAATCACAATGCAATAAACCTTCGTTCAAGGCTTTGCCTAATCCTCGATTTTGCGGCAATTTAACTAATTTTAATGGCAGTTTTGTTTCAAATTCTGTCACAACAGATTCTAATTCTGGCGTTACTGCGCCATCAAAAACCAAGACAATTTCATCTGCTTGACGAGTTTGTGCCACAAGACTTTCAAAACACTCCCGCAAGAATTGAGGATTTTCCTTAATATATAAGGACATTAGGACTGAAAATTTCATTTTATTTTCCCAACCGTTTTAAATTAATGGCTAATTTTGGCGAAATTAAAATAACCAAAGTAATAATAAATTGCTTAATGCTTTTTGTTTTCTTAAAAATATCAAAATAATATTTTGCCGCTTTACGCGATAAATTCATGATATGGGGATAAGCCAAAATATAGCTCGCGTTAATATCAAAATTACGAGCTTGCTCTACCGTTTTCACATAATGCTCGCGAATATAATCAATGGCTTTTTGCGTATTAGTGGTATCCGTAGACACACTTGAGCGTTTAGTATGGAAAGTACAATAAGTTAGTGGTTCATTAATTTTATAAGGGGTAAAACTTGGCTCTTGTAACAGTTTTAACAAGAAATCATAGTCTTCCAAAGAACGAAGTGCGGTGGATAATCCGCCTATTTTTAAAAACATCTCTTTTTTAATCGCAACCATTGGCATGCCACCAATCTTATTGGCTAACAAAATACGTTCTGTCGAGATTTCTTGGGGTTCAATCGGTTGAGTCACATAACTAAACCCTTCATTGACCATTTCACATTTAGCTGGATGATAAATAAAATTAATGTCTGGATTTTGCTCAATCACTTGTAGTATTTTTTCACATTTTTCTGGCATAAAACGATCATCATCATCGAGAAAAAGCAACCAATCTCCCTTTGATGCACGCGCGCCAATATTACGACTTTCTGCTGCACCTTGATTGGTTTCATTACGAATCACTGTAACTGGAAAAGAATAACTTTGTTCAACAACTACTCTCTCTTTGGAGCAATCATCCACAATAATCACTGCAAAATTACTCGATGTTTGTTGAGTTAAACTTTCTAATAAAGCTGGCACTTCTGCTTTTCGATTATAAGAAGGCACAATAATGCTTAACATAATTCCTTCCTTTAATTAGCCAAATTTTTCTTAATCGCAAAGATTTTTTTCAATGGATATTTCATTAATTTTTTAAATAAATTATTTGATAAAGATCCACGGATACTTTCTAAATTGCTTATCAATACAGGATTTTCAATGACCATGAGAGGGCGAACCACTTTATTTCTTATATTAAAATCCTGTTCAAAGAGTAAAAAATCATCGGCTAACCAAAATGGTTTGTTTTGAGAAATTTGCTGAATAAATCTTCTTGCAGCTGATTTTTTAATAAGATAGCCCACAGTTCCAGCAAAATAACTTTTATAAGGGAAAGCGTAATTTACATTGCCTGTTTTTTTGTATAAAAAAGAGAAGGTTGTCGGATAATTAATTTCTAAATCAAAATCATTGAAATCATTAATTTTTGACTGCCCAACCAATACAATTTCAGACTCAATTTTTTCTGCTAAAAGTGCGGTTAAATTTTGCTGAAAATTTGGGTGGAATAAAGCATCGTCTTCACAGACTAACGTATAACTATTTTCAGCGATGTCATTGTCTTCAACAATTTTTTGGTACACAGAAAGATGGCTTAATGTACAGCCTATTTCACCCTTAGTGACACTACGGCCATAATGTGCTTTAAATTGTTCAATATTAAAAATAGAGGCTAATTCATCCCAATCTTTTTGCATGGTATTAATGGCAGAAAAAATTTGGAAATCCTCAGTATTTTTTTGAGAAAAAAATAATTCCCGACGCTGAATATCTTTATCTAAAGAGATCAAATATTTTTTTAACATAAAATTATTCCTTATAAAATCGCTTTCCATTCTTCAATAATTTTCTCAATGCCATAATCTTCACTCACTACACGAGATTTATCTGACATTTGTTGATAAAGTTCAGGATTATTCATTAATAAATCTAAACCGTTAACCATTTCTTCAATACTATTTTTTTCACAAAGAAAACCATTTTCTTTATGCTCCACTAATTGCTTTACGCCAGGAGAACAATTAAAGGCAACAATAGGTAAGCCAAATGCCATCGCCTCAATAAGCACTAGAGGCAAGCCCTCTGTTTGTGAAGGTAAACAATAAATTGAACTATTTTCATAATAAAAAGAAACATCATTAGTACGAGGAATAAAATTAACTGAATCTTCAATATTCAATGCTTTAGCAAGATTTTTTAAATTCTCTTCTTCCTCACCCGATCCTACTATTTTTAAATTCCAATTTGGGTGATTTTTTGCTAAAACTTGCCAGGCTTTTAATAAATAATCAAAACCTTTATAAGAAAATAAATGACCTACAGATAAAACAGTTTTATTTTCCCATTTTGCTAATTTATTCTTTGGAAGAAGCGTATTTGGATTAGCAATACTAATTATATTATTTGTTTTAAATTTTTCTTGCCACAGCGTTTTTTCTGCTTCTGTCAATGTAACTATTTTATCGCAAGTTGTTACAGCTAAATATTTACCGAGCGTGCGAACGAAACGATTGCCCGTAAAATTAAAAGAATAATGCTCCCATAAAATATGTTTTATATTTAAATTAACCAACGCCAAAGCAGAAAAAAGCATAATTGCACCATCAACCACAATTAAGGTATCCAGCTGTAATTTTTTAACTAATTCTCTTAATTTTTTAGTGATAGAAAAATAATCTTTTTTCAATGAATAGGGCAATTTATTCATTGCGTAAATATTAATTTTTTCATCAACTTGGAAAAAAGGCTTGTTACCGCCAATGCTAATAAAAGAAACATCATATCCCTGTTTAGCAAGAGCATTAACAACATTAATGGAAACTCGCTCCGTTCCACCCGCACTTTCGATATTCATAATAAAGAAACCAATTTTTTTCATCTTAAATTTCCTTATAAATCGTTAATCCAAGGTCTGGAAATGAATCGTAACAGAATTGCCATCTTGGAATACTCGTTCTAATAAAACGAATTTCTACATTAGGATGACTTAACAAATTAAATGCAACAGAACTGAAGAACGTATAAATAATTATTTTTTTATTTGATAAATATTTAAATACGTAATCTTCAAAAATTAATTCAGATTCAACATAATTTACCCCATCAACTCGATAATCTTCTGCTGGATGGGGGAAATAATAATCAAAAGAAATTTGTTCTTTTAATTTTTTTATTAATGAGATATTTTCCTCTTTTGTATTTAACAATGGTTGCCCAATAAAAAATGAGACCTTGCCATCTATATCACCATCTACTTTATTATCCCATAAAGAAATTGGTTCAATATTAGAAACAATATTTTTGTAATTAGGATAAACCGTATAATGTTTTTTTATTTTTTTAAATAATTTATTCACACTATATTTATCGCCAATAAAAGCTTTAATCAATTTATATTTAAATGTGTCAGGCTCTCTCAATAAATTAGGATGTGGGAAAATATTATCTGAACCATCATCAAAGGTATAAAGCTCTTTAAATGAAACATGACTAAGATAAGTTTGTAGCCATAATGAATTAAGATTGGCGAGAAAAACCTTATCAAAACCTTTGTGCGTAATTTTATTCTTAAGCTGGCGCATTAACTTGAGAAAATCGAAACCTTTTAGATCTTTTCCCGTATCAATATTCATCGAATCACTACAAACCTCCGCCAATTTACTCGCATACAAGGTTCTTTTTTTATCCCATACACCACCAAAAATTACGCCAAAGAATTGCTCGTTAGGATGTAATTCAATTATTTTTCTCGCAATTAATACTTGCAATGGTGTACAACAAAGAATGAGATTCATAGGGTTTTACTCACTTTAGATGTCATAAAATAAAGAATAGGAATAATGGAAAGCGAACCAATAATTCCAGCATAAGGGATATATTTAATTTCTGTAAAAGTTAAAGCTACAAGGCTTGCCACATAAATGATTGTAGATAAAACGGAACATTGGGAAATAAGTTTATTTTTCCCATAATAGAAAAGATAATTAACTAAAATCAAATAAGGAATACTTAATGTGGTCGAAATTAAAAATAAAATAAAATAATATTTCGTTCCCACAAATTGACTACCTAAAATCCAAACTAACACATCCTCAGGAATAATCCACATTATTAAGGCAGGAATAGGTATTAGCAAAAAGGAAAATAACGCCCATTTATGTAACTGTTTAATCACTAATTTTTTTTGTTTTAAGGATTCATAAAAATAGGGGATAATCGCTTTATTAAGTGCTTGAATAGCAATAGAAACAATTAAAGCAAGTTGAGCCCCCATAGCATAAAGCCCTAAATCTGTTTCACTGAATTTGTGATAGATAAAAATACGATCTAACTGCCCTTTTAAGAAAAAACTTGCATAATGTAAAATAAGCGGCAATCCAAATCCTAAAATATAAAATAATGCGGATTGATAATGTTTAAATTGATATTTCTTAGATATTGCACTCTTTCTGTAAAGAAAATAAGAAAAAAACCAGACGACTAAATTGCTCAATAAAATTGCCAAAATTCTTTTTTCAACAAGATCATTTTGATAATACTCAAGCAATGCGACCGTAAATACAGCTCCCGTAACAGTAAGTGAAAATTGAATAAAAGCATAAGACCAAGCCTTTTTCTGGCATTGTCTTACACTTAGCTGAACATTTAAGAAAGATTGGAAAATTGAGGAAAGTGCAGCGTAAAATAATATTTCAGACTGAGCAATCCAACAGCCAATTAGAATAATGCAGCCAATTATCGTGGTATAAGCATAGCCGGTATTCACCACTAAATTTAATGAACGTTTTCCGTAAAAATAAAAATAACGGGAAATTGCGCCTTCTTGAGTTAAAGAAACCACAATTAAAAATAAACTTAAAAAAGTTTGATAATAAGAAAGTGAGCCATACCCTTCTACGCCCAATTTACGGGATAAATAAGGCAAAAGCAAAAAAGGAACTAACTTTGACGATAATTCCCCAACAAGGTAAATAACACTGTCTTTAAAAACTTTCATAAATATCACCGCACTTTTGATGAATTCGAGCGTTCGTTTATCAAAAAATAAGGGGGCTTATTTTAACAAAATCAACATGGACAAGCTATGACTAATCATTATAATGAAACCGCTCTATATCAAGGATCTTATCTATGTTAGAACTCGGAAAACTTCTTACCGCACTTATCGCACCACCTCTTAATACCTTTGTATTACTGATTATTGCAGCGATTCTTTATCGTGTTCATTTCAAAAAATTAGCCAAATTTATTTCACTCATCAGTTTCACCTGGCTTTATATCATGAGTGCGCCTTTTACTGGTTTATTGCTAACAGATAATGATGACATTCCAGCCCTTACCCTAGATGAGTATAAACAAGCTCAAGCCATCGTGATATTAGGCGGTGGATCTTACCCAACCAAAGAGCTGTATGCAGAAACGGCTTCTGGTGCACCACAACTAGAACGTTTACGTTATGCGGCATTTTTACAAAAGGAAACGGGCTTGCCTATTTTAACCACGGGCTATTCTTTGATAGGCATTTCTGAAGGCGATTTAATGGCAAAAGAACTTAACCAATTCTTTAATGTGCCAACACAATGGATCGAAAATAAAGCCCGTAATACGGAAGAAAATGCCAGTTTCACTAAAAATATTTTAATTAAAGATCATATTCAAAAAATTATTTTAGTAACAAATCAATGGCATATGAAACGAGCCAAATATCTTTTTGAAAAACAAGGATTTGATGTTCTTCCTGCTGCAGCGGCAAGCTATGACAGCAAAGGAAATTTATCTGCAAAATCTTTTATTCCTGACTTAGGTGCGTTAAATAGCAATATGGTTTTATTAAAAGAGTGGATTGGTTATTGGAAAGCCCATTATGTAGAATAATTTGCTTATAAAACTCGATGACTTGTTGTTTGAAAAGAAAATTATATTTGCTCATAAAAAATCTGCACCTTAGTTAGTTGTTTAGTCCAACTTTTGGGGTGCAGATCAATTCAAGGCTTTTTTATTATATTCAACATTTTATCTATAAGAAAAACCGAATCCCATAGAGATTCGGCTTTAATTATGTTGTGTTTGAAAATTATTATTTATGTATTATGACTTACGCTAATTCCGCACGTAATTTTTTCGTTACATCCACCATCACTTTTAATTGGTCGATGGTTTCTGTCCAACCACGCGTTTTTAAACCGCAGTCTGGGTTTACCCATAAGCGTTCTTTTGGAATTACATTTAATGCTTTACGTAATAAATGTTCCACTTCCGTTTCCGTTGGCACACGAGGGCTGTGAATATCGTAAACACCTGGGCCAATATCATTTGGATATTTGAAATCTGCAAATGCGGTTAATAATTCCATATCTGAACGTGAAGTTTCGATGGTAATCACATCCGCATCTAATGCTGCAATGGCAGGTAAGATGTCGTTAAATTCAGAGTAACACATATGGGTGTGGATTTGCGTATCATCTTGCACGCCCATTGAGCTTAAACGGAATGCTTCGCCTGCCCATTGTAAGTATGCGTCCCAATCTGCGCGTTTAAGCGGTAAACCTTCACGAATGGCTGGTTCGTCAATTTGAATGACTTTAATGCCTGCTGCTTCTAAATCTAACACTTCATCAGATAATGCTACGCCGATTTGTTTACATACGGTTGAACGTGGAATATCGTTACGCACGAATGACCATTGTAAAATAGTCACAGGGCCTGTGAGCATTCCTTTCATTACACGGTTAGTTAAACTTTGCGCATATTGTGACCAGCGTACTGTCATTGGCTCAGGGCGGGTAACATCACCGTAAATTACTGGTGGTTTTACACAGCGTGAACCGTAGCTCTGTACCCAACCAAATTTAGTGAATGCGAAACCATCTAATAATTCCCCAAAGTATTCCACCATGTCGTTACGTTCTGCTTCACCGTGAACTAACACATCTAAATCTAATTCTTCTTGGCGACGTACTACATATTCGATCTCTTTTTTCATTGCCGCTTCGTAATCTGAAAGAGATAACTCGCCTTTTTTGAAACTTGCACGTGCGTGACGAATTTCAGTAGTTTGTGGGAATGAACCAATGTTTGTAGTTGGCAGAAGCGGTAAATTTAACCACGCATTTTGCTTAACGATACGTTCTGCAAATGGCGATTTACGTTGATCCGCACCTTTTGGCAAGTTTGCTAAACGTTCTGCCACTTCAGGGCGATGAATTTCTTTTGAGGTTGCACGTGCATCTGCTGCCGCTTGGCTTGCATCTAATGCTGCTTGTACAGACGCTCTGCCATTATTTAACGCTTGTTTTAATACGTTTAATTCTTCTACTTTTTGTAGCGTGAAAGATAACCAGCTGTAAAGTGCGGTATTTTTTTCTTTTAATTGTACTTCCACTTCTAAATCAAATGGGGTATGCAATAATGAACAGCTTGGTGCAATCCATAAACGCTCGCCTAATTTTGCTTTTAATGGCTCTAATACATCTAATACTTTGTTTAAGTTTGCACGCCAGATATTACGGCCTTCAATCACGCCAGCTGATAACACTTTGCTGTAATCTTCAAATGCCGCAAGTTGTTCTGGCGCACGCACTAAATCTAAATGCAAGCCTGCAACAGGTAAGGCTTTTAATAATTCAGCGTGTTCTGCAACTGAACCAAAATAAGTGGCTAGCAATAATTTTGCGTTCACTTTGCTTAATTCAGCATACACAGATTTATAGGCTTCAACCCATTCTGCAGGTAAATCCAATGCTAATGCAGGTTCATCAATTTGAATCCACTCTGCCCCTTCAGCCACTAATGCATTTAATATTTCAACATAAACAGGCACTAATTGATTTAATAAATCGAAACGGTTAAATGCTTCGCCTTTTTCTTTACCCAACCATAAGAATGTTAATGGACCAACAATCACAGGTTTGAAGTTTAAGCCTAACGCTTTTGCTTCACGGATTTGGTTTACATAATGTGCTGGATTAGCTTTGAAAGCGGTCGATTTTTGGAACTCAGGCACGAGATAGTGATAGTTCGTATCAAACCATTTGGTCATTTCAATTGCGAATTGATCTTTGTTACCACGTGCAAGTTGAAAATATTGATCAAGGGTTAAATTTTGGCTATCAAAACCAAAACGAGCAGGAATTGCCCCTGTTGCCACTTGTAAATCTAAAATATGATCGTAGAACGTGAAATCGCCCACTGCAACGAAATCCGCATTCGCCGCTGCTTGATGTTTCCAATTTTTTTCACGCAATGCTTTCGCTAAATCTAATAAATCTTGCTCTGCTAATTCTTTACGCCAATAACGTTCTTGTGCGAATTTTAATTCACGTTTTGCCCCTACGCGAGGAAAGCCTAAAATATGTGATGTTGTCATAATAACTCCCAATTTAAAGTAATTTTTTTAATCATTTAGACGGCTAAACGTCTATACCAATATAGAATGCTTGATCTTCATTTATTATGCAAACTTATTATTTTCAGGATTTGCATTAAATAAATTCATAATCAAGCATTCTTTTATCTATCAAATAACGATGAATCAATTCAGCTAACTTATTTACTTAAAATTAATCTCGCTTACGACTTAATAACCACCAAATCATTACAATGAAAAGCAAGCTCGGGATCAATGCACCAAAAATAGCAGGAATACCGTAAACTACACTCGTTTGTCCTAAAATTTCATTAACAACATAAAATAAGAATCCTACACAAATCCCAGTAACTATCCTTGCACCTGCAGTCACACTGCGTAGCGAGCCAAAAATAAAAGATAAGGCTAATAACATCATTACGCCAACGGATACAGGCTGGAAAATTTTACGCCAAAACGTGAGTTCAAAACGACTCACATCTTGCCCTGTTTCACGCAGAAATGAAATGTAATGATATAAACCTGAGATAGATAATGATGTCGGACGCAAAGAAACCGCACCTAATTTATCTGGCGTCAAACTAGTTTCCCAAGTTTCTGATAAATGATTCGTTGTGATGATTTCATCTTTCGTAATCGTTGAATGATTAACTTGACGCAATGTCCATTTAGCTTCATCTTCAGAATAACTCGCCTGGTTTGCATGTTTTAATTTTATTAAATTATGCTGTTGATCAAAGGTATAAATATAAATATCGTCTAATTTTGTATCATCCGTCACACGCCTAACAAATACAAAATGATGACCATCTTTCGCCCACACACCATTTTTAATTGAAAGTATTGAACCACCAGAAAGAGCCTTAGCGCGCATATCTCGTGCAAATTGTTCTGTTTGTGGAATTCCCCACTCCCCAATAATCATTGTAAATACTACTAATGGTAATGCAGTTTTCATTACCGCTATACCTATTTTAAAGCGAGAAAATCCAGCTGATTGCATAATAACAAGTTCGCTTCTGCTAGCAAGATTACCTAGTGCAATTAATGCCCCAAGCAATGCTGCCATAGGAAAGAAAGTTTCAATATCTTTCGGTATAGTTAAACCAGTAAAAATTACCGCTTGCCAAATATCATAAGTGCCTTTACCTACACTACGAAATTGTTCGACAAATTTAATAATCGCCGACAATCCCACTAAAGTCATTAAAGTAGCAAAAATCGCGCCAAGAATACTTTTTCCAATATAACGATCAAGGGTATTTATCATTTTGCCGATCCTTTCTTACTGAATAAATAGCGAAATTTATACATTATTTCACTGTCCCAGCTATTCAACACCACAGCAAGTAAGAAAAATCCGATATTAACAAGCGGCATTAAGAGTTCAGCCTCTAATTTTCCCGCTGAACCTGCAGATTTAAAAGAGCTTTGTAACAAGAAATAAATTAAATAGAGTAAAAGTGCGGGTAAAATTTTGGCAAATCTACCTTGTCGAGGATTTACGCGACTTAATGGTACAGCAATCAATGCCATTAATGGCACTGCCAAAATTAAGGTAATACGCCAATGCAATTCAGCTTTCGCAGAAGAAGAATCTAAATCGATAAGTTGAGACAATGTTAATTCTGCTACTTCATCATTGGTATTTTCTGCGGATTGATAACCTAAATAGGCTTGATATTCATCAAAATGCGTAATGCGAAAATCTGGCAAAACAGAAGTTCCTTCAACCCTTTTTGTATTTTTCAAATTTAAGACTTGATCACCATTTGGCAACGCAATTAATTCCCCTTTTTCAGCTGTTATCACTGAAGGTTTTGTTTGTTTTTGAGGTGTCATTTGAAATAAATAAACATTGCGGATTTGATTATCTTTAATCTTATCAATAAATAACACAACGTTATTATTGTTGGTAGAAATAAACTGACCTGAAGATAATACGCCAACGGTTGGATTAGCCTTTGCATCTTCCACCATATTCACTTGTTTTTGAATTGCCCAAGGCGAAAGCCATAATGCGTTATAAGCGGCAATACCTGCCGTTAATAAAGACATAATCAGTGCCACTTTAACCAAAATCCGTTGCCCCACACCGCACGCACGCATCACTGTGATTTCACTTTCAGCGTAAAGGCGACCAAAAGTCAGTAAAATCGCAATAAATAAACATAGCGGCAACATCAACTGCGCCATTGTCGGCATTCCTAAGCCTAATAAAGAGAAAACCAAATCAGCTGGCACATTCCCATTTGCCGCCGCACCTAATACACGCACAAACTGCTGACTAAAAAAAATCAATAGCAAAATTAGTAAAATTGCGATTTGGCTTTTGAAAACTTCTTTTATTAAATATCGAATTAAAATCATCTTATTTCGTTTGTTTTTCTAAATCTAAAACGGAGGAAAACTGGATAAAATCGGCCGCATATGATAACTTATTTTCGCTGAATTAAACAGAAATTTAAGGACAACAAATGAAATATCAAGCAAAAAATACCGCACTTTCTCAAGCCACTGATTGCATTGTTTTAGGCATCTATGAAAATAATAAATTTTCAAAAAGTTTTAATGAAATCGATCAATTAACCCAAGGTTATTTAAACGATTTAGTGAAATCAGGTGAGCTCACTGGCAAATTAGCCCAAACCATTTTACTTCGTGATCTTCAAGGTTTATCTGCTAAACGCCTATTAATCGTTGGCTGTGGCAAAAAAGGAGAACTCACAGAGCGTCAATATAAACAAATCATCCAAGCTGTATTAAAGACACTAAAAGAAACCAACACGCGTGAAGTCATTTCTTATTTAACTGAAATTGAATTAAAAGATCGCGATCTTTATTGGAATATCCGCTTTGCCATTGAAACGATTGAACACACCAATTATCAATTTGATCATTTCAAATCTCAAAAAGCAGAAACCTCTGTTTTAGAATCTTTCATCTTTAATACGGATTGTAATCAAGCACAACAAGCTATTTCTCACGCCAATGCCATTAGCTCAGGCATAAAAGCAGCACGCGACATCGCAAATATGCCACCCAATATTTGTAATCCCGCTTATCTTGCTGAGCAAGCAAAAAATTTAGCAGAAAATTCTACCGCACTTTCATTGAAAGTTGTGGATGAAGAAGAAATGGCAAAACTTGGAATGAACGCTTATCTTGCCGTCTCAAAAGGCTCTGAAAGCCGTGCTTATATGTCTGTTTTAACATTCAATAATGCGCCAGATAAAAACGCCAAACCCATTGTACTTGTAGGTAAAGGATTAACCTTTGATGCTGGCGGTATTTCACTTAAACCCGCCGCAGATATGGATGAAATGAAATATGATATGTGCGGTGCAGCCTCTGTCTTCGGCACAATGAAAGCCATTGCACAGTTGAACTTGCCATTAAACGTTATTGGTGTTTTAGCAGGTTGTGAAAATCTGCCAGATGGCAATGCTTATCGCCCAGGCGATATTCTTACCACTATGAATGGTTTAACCGTAGAAGTTCTTAATACTGATGCAGAAGGTCGATTAGTGCTTTGTGATGCCCTTACTTATGTTGAGCGTTTTGAACCTGAGCTTGTTATTGATGTTGCAACCTTGACTGGTGCTTGTGTGGTTGCACTAGGGCAACACAATAGCGGCTTAGTTTCTACAGATAATAATCTTGCCAATGCACTACTCCAAGCCGCAACAGAAACCACTGACAAAGCGTGGCGTTTACCATTAAGCGAAGAATATCAAGAGCAACTGAAATCACCTTTCGCCGACCTTGCCAACATTGGCGGTCGTTGGGGTGGTGCAATTACAGCGGGTGCATTTTTGTCTAACTTCACGAAAAAATATCGCTGGGCTCATTTAGACATTGCAGGTACAGCTTGGTTACAAGGCGCAAATAAAGGTGCAACAGGTCGCCCTGTTTCGCTATTAACCCAATTTTTGATTAATCAGGTTAAATAACCACAAAACTGGCACACGTTGCACCTTTAAATCGATTACTCTGCTAGTTCGGTTTGCTCGTGTGCCATTAACTCTTGCCCCACATCATCAAGCAAACTTAGATAACGTTCATATTGTTTCAACATATCGGCAATCAATTCATCTTGATCCATATATTGAACATCGTAACCGACTCGTCCATCAAAAAAATAAGTGTAAGGCTCGTAAGTAACACTATGCTGAATGTGCGGTAAATTCTCATCGTTAATTAATTGCTCTGACACTTCTCGCCCAACAGATTTAATACCATACATAAAATCTCGCATTGATTCTTTATGAATTACCAATTCCAAAGCTGGCTCTTCTTGTTCAAATAATGTGTTGATTTCTACACTTAAATTATATTTTCCTGTTAATTCTTGACGTAATTCTCGCATAGCGGGTAACGCTGTATTTTTAAGGAAACGTAAAATATCTTTCTCTTGCGTTTGGTTCATCATTTGCTCTAAATGTGATTTCCATTTATCGCCGCTCCAGAAAATACTAGTTGGATTGACTTTAGTAGAAAAATATTTTTTATCCGCAATTAAGCCTTTCCATAAACTAAAACACATTACCAACATCAATAAAGCAAAAGGCAAGGCAACAATTAATGTCATTGTTTGCAAATTAGCAAGTCCACCAGATTGCATAAGCACAATCGCAACAACGGACATTAAAGTTCCCCACATTATGGCTTGCCACGCAGGCGAAGCTAAACTTTTATCTCGAGATGCAATGTTATTTAACACATAAATACCTGAATCCGCTGAAGTAATAAAAAACAATGAAATCACTAATAAGCTCACAAAGCCTGTTATTGTTGGTAAAGGTAGATAATTTAAAAATTTAAATAATAAAATTTCTGGGGAAGAAATAAATTCGCCAAGCCCGCCCGCAGCAATACCATCATTTAGCCATACTGCTGTATTACCAAAAACAGTAAACCATAAAATACCAAATAGACTTGGAATAACTAATACGCCAAAAATAAATTCACGGATAGTTCGCCCTTTAGAAATACGCGCAATAAATAAACCCACAAACGGAGCCCAAGAACACCACCAAGCCCAATAAAGCACAGTCCATCCGCTAAACCAGCTAGTATGTTCTTGTTCATAAGCATAGGTTTTAAAACTGAGTTGCACTAAATTGCTGAAATAATTACCAATATTGTCGCTAAATGCAGATAAAAGGTATAACGTAGGCCCTGCAATTAAAACAAAGAGAAGTAAACAAAATGCTAAAGTTAAGTTAATTTCACTTAATATTTTTACGCCTTTTCCAACACCAGAAATGGCAGAAAACACCGCTAAACACATCACCACAACAATAACGCCAACTTGTAAGGCAAAGCTGTTCTGACTTATCCAACCTATTTGTTCAAGCCCTGCACCAAGCTGTGATGAACCAAAACCTAATGTGGTAATAATCCCAAATAATGTGGCAAGTAATGCCATAACATCAATCGCATCGCCAATTTTGCCATTAATACGATCTTTTAATAAAGGATAAAAACAAGAGCGCAACGCTAAAGGTAATTTATAACGAAACCCAAAATAAGCTAATGCTAAAGCAATGGCACCATATACTGCCCACGCGTGAATTCCCCAGTGGAACAAAGTATGAAGTAAAGCCTCTTGTTGTTTATGTTCGGCAGAACCTGCTGTAATGTCAGAAAGATAATGGGTTAATGGTTCTGCTACGCCAAAAAACATCAGCCCAACCCCCATTCCAGCGGCAAATAACATCGCAAGCCAAGATAAGAAACTAAATTCAGGTTCTTCTTCATCTTGCCCTAGTTTTATATTGCCAAGACTACTTACTGATAAAATTAATAAAAATCCTAAAAACACTGAAAAAGTGAGTACATAAAACCAACTAAAATTAGCAAAAATACCACTTTTAGCTTGATTCAATAATGCTTGAGTTTGCTCTGGTGCAATAAAAATCATTGCCATTAGTAACAATATAAAAAATAACGTAACGCCAATTACCAAAGGATTAAATGACGTTCGCTTTGTCATAAATTGAGATAAAGACAAACTTTTCCCCTTAACGATTAAATGAATAGATTAAAAATAGATTTAATAAACATTGCCTAGAGGCAAAAATGTGTAATGGAACCACTACAAAGGACAGCACATAGAAGTGCGATTTTGAAGGAAACGTTCAGTAGGAATTGAAGGATTGTTTCCAAAAACTTGTATATATTAACAAAATACAGTCATTATTTCAAATTAGTGAAAGCTAAACTAAAAAATGCGGTAAAATTTACAAAATAATTTACCGCACAAATATCATTTATTTTAAAGCCATTTCTACAAGGATATTATTGCTTTTAAGCCAATTCTTCTCCCCTCTTTTACAACGTTTTCTAACCGCACTTTAAATCCGTGTAATTCCGCAATTCGCATAACAATAGAAAGCCCCAAGCCACTTCCCTTTTCATTTTGCCCAGCTGGACGATAAAAACGCTGTCCAAGTTTTTTCAAGTCTTCAGGTTCAACGCCACCACCATTGTCCTCAATAATAATCTGTGAGGATGAAATTTTTACTGAAACGATTGTATCTTCAGGACAATATTTAATAGCATTGTCGAGTAAGTTTCTAAGCATCAATGAAACTAAAATTGATTGCCCTTGTTTTTGCTTTGGTTCAGATTCTTTCTCAAAAACCAAGGTAATTTTACGTTTTTCTGCCACAAAATAACGCTCAGCAATCAGCGATTGAATGATGCCTTCCCAATCAATAGGCTGTAATTCTTCCAATTCTTGTAAATTATCTAGTTTTGAAAGCGTTAAAAGTTGCTCAATTAACTGCGATGCACGATCAATCCCTTGGGTTAAATGTAAAAGTGCTTGTTCTCGTAACGCTACATCATCGCCAGCTAGTTGCGCAACTTCAGTTTGAATACGCAATGCCGCCAATGGACTACGCAATTCGTGAGCTGCATCAGAAGTAAAACGGCGTTCGCGTTGCAACATAGCTGAAGTGCGGTCAAAAAATTGATTTAAATTTTTTACTAAGGGTAAAATCTCAACGGGTAGCCCCTCCGTATTCAGCAATGACACATCGCCAGATTTTCTCGTTTGTACTTCTTGGCTTAAACGTTTAATCGGTCGAAGTTCTTTATGAATCAACCATCCTAAAACAATGATCAAAATAGGCAAACTGGCAAACCAAATCCACATTTGCCCAAAAATCATTTCTTCAATTAAATCTTCACGGTAATCTAATTCTTGCCCTACTGCGATAACTAATTCTCCATTAGCTGCCATACGCCAGAAAATTCGCCAATTATCGTCATCATCATAAGTATGAGAATTATGAAAACCCATTTTATTATTAAAAATAAAATCTTTTCCATTTCGCCCATCACTAAATAAAAGTTTCCCAGTTTTAGAAAAAATAGCAAAGGCTAAGGCATCATCGTCATAACTTTTTTTTAATACCGACTGTGAATTTTTATTTAGCGTTGTACTAGATTCCAACAAAATAGTACTTAAATCTGAATTTGCGAGCCGTTCAGCAAAGAGAACTTGTTGTGCATCAAAAACTTTATTCACATCGTGGCGTACTTGCCACCAAGCCACAAGCGTAGAACCCAGCCAAACAAAAAGTGCGGTTAAACAAAGCACAGAAATAAGACGCAAAGTGATACTTCTATTTTTCATTTTTCAATTTGTCCTAAAGCATACCCAACACCGTGTACCGTGCGAATAAATTGTTTCCCCAATTTTTGGCGTAAATTATAAATATGCACATCCAATGCGCCACTGCTAATTTCCTCATCCCAACTGGATAATTTTTCTTCAATGGATGAGCGAGACAATACGCGATCTTTATTCAGCATAAATAATTCAAGCAATTTATATTCACGGCTTGTTAAAGAAATGGGTTGATTATTCAGCCAAACAGAACGTTGATTCTGATCTAGCTTAACACCAGCCTGTTCTATCACAGAATGATGATATCCATAACGACGACGAATAAGGGCTTGTAAACGTGCGGCGACTTCAGCCAAAGCAAAAGGCTTGCAAAGATAATCATCTGCACCACTTTGTAAACCTTTAACTCGTTCATCTAAAGTATCGCGAGCAGTCAAAATTAATACGGGAACATCTTGATGATTAGATCGCCATTGTTGCAATACCTCTAATCCATCAAGTTTAGGCAAGGTTAAATCCAATACCACCGCATCATAAGGCGCAGAGGTTAAAGCAGCCATTCCTGTTTTTCCATCGGTAAACCAATCCACCGCAAAACCAAGTTTAGTTAAACCAATCTGCAACCCATTGCCGATTAGATTATCGTCTTCTATTAATAAAATTCTCATAAAAAATTGACCGCACTTTATAAACAAAAATAGCGAGCTAATGCCCGCCATTTTGAAAGAATGATTATTCTACTTTTTCGATACGTAATACATCAAGCTCCGCTTTCTCAAATACCTCATTATCCAATTTTCCATAAATTTTCACTTTATCCTTAGAATCTACGTTTAAACCATTCCAAACGCGTTTTTTAATTTCAATCTTGATTTGCCCAGTCCCATCAGTAAACCAAAACTCATCGTCATCAATTTGCTGAGTGATATTCCCCACCAAAGTAATCATTGAATTATCAGCCGCAGATAAAGCTTGTTTTACACTAATTGCAGCAGGGGCGGCTTGTTGAAAACCACCTTGACTATTATTGCCATTAAAACCAGCAAATGCTGAAGTGGTTGCTAATGCGAAGATTGTTGCTAATGCAAATTTTTTCATAATGTTTCCTTTTTAAGTTAGTTAATTTCAAGCTCCATTGCTTGGATGTGTGTATTAAAACAAATAAATCTTAATAAAAGATTAAGAGGACTATACTTTTTTGGTAAGACCTTATCAAGGCAATTTTGCGACCACTGCATAGCCTTCAATTAATCCTTCCACTTCATAAGCCGCACCTGTGCAGTAATGAAAGCTACCTCACCTTGTTTCAAAGAAAGTGCGGTCGTTTCTGAGCGTAAATTTAACTGCCCTTTCATTACTAATAAAATACTCGCACTTTGTACTTTTAAATGATGTGTTTCGCCACATTCATATTGAATATTTTGCAAAGCGAAATCTTTTTCTGACGTGGCGTAAGTATACCCACGGTTAATTATAGTAGTTCCTCTTTGAGGAACTTCAAACTACCCCAACGGGGTAGCACTTAAATTAGCCTAGGGTATACTTACCCTAGGTAACTATAATAAATAAAAAATCCGCACAAAGGCGGACTTTTTTTTACCGTAAACAAATTATTTCTTTAAGGCTAATACCACTGATTCTCCAGCCACTACTTCGCCTGATTTTTTTACGATACAAGAAATTTCGTCCATATTTGAAATTACGATTGGTGTTAAGACAGATTTTGCTTTTGATTCTAATAGCGCAAGATCAAATTCAATCACAGTATCGCCACGCTTAACAGATTGCCCTTCTTGCGCAATACGAGTAAAGCCTTCCCCCTTTAACTCAACAGTATCAATACCAAAGTGTACAAATAATTCTACACCTTCTTTTGATTCCATTGAAAAAGCGTGATTGGTTTCAAAAATTTTACCAATCACACCATCCACTGGCGCAACGATTTTGTTACCAATAGGACGAACAGCAACACCATCACCAACAATTTTTTCAGAGAAAACCACATCGGGAACATCTTCAATATTAACGATCTCGCCAGAGATCGGTGCATAAATTTCAACTTCCACAGATTTGTTTTCTTTTGAACCAAATAACTTGTCAAATAAGCCCATTTTAATCTCCTATCCATTCAAGATGGTTGCTATTTTAACGTAAAATCAAATACTTTTGTTTAATTTAATGAATTTTCCAGCAAAAATTCTTCAATTAATTGATCAATTTCTGCAGCAGTCGGTTTTTGTAATGCAGTATCAGCAAGCACTTTTGCATCTTGAAAATTTACATTACGGATTAATTTTTTAATTCGAGGTACAGAAATCGCACTCATACTAAATTCATCTAATCCCATACCAAGCAATAACAAAGTCGCACGTTCATCCCCTGCTAATTCCCCACACATTCCCGTCCATTTTCCTTCTGCGTGAGAAGCATCAATCACTTGTTTAATTAAACCAAGCACAGAGGGGTGCATCGGATTATAAAGATGGGAAATAAACTCATTACCGCGATCTACAGCCAAAGTATATTGAGTTAAATCGTTAGTACCGATACTAAAGAAATCCACTTCTTTTGCTAAAAATTTTGCATTTACTGCGGCAGAGGGGGTTTCTACCATTACACCAACTTGGATATTATTATCAAACAGTCTCCCCTCTTCACGTAATTCCGCTTTTAATGTTTCAATAACCGCTTTTAATTCCCGAATTTCTTCTACAGAAATAATCATCGGGAACATTACCGCCAATTTACCAAAAGCTGAAGCACGTAACACCGCACGTAATTGTGCATTTAAAATTTCACGACGATCTAATGCAATGCGAATCGCACGCCATCCCAAGAATGGATTCATTTCTTTTGGTAAATCTAAATATGAAAGCTCTTTATCGCCACCAATATCCATAGTACGAAGCACGGTTAAACGTCCGTTCATTGCTTCTACCACTTGTTTATAGGCAATAAATTGTTCTTCTTCTGTGGGAAGCTGTTCACGATCCATAAATAAGAATTCAGTTCGGTATAGCCCTATCCCTTCCGCTCCATTACGTTCTGCGCCATCACAATCACGAATCGTCCCGATATTCGCAACCACATCAACCTTATGTCCATCTAATGTGATTGCAGGAAGATCTTTTAATTTAGCTAACTCTGCTTTTTCCTCAGAAATTTTCGCTTCAAGTGCTTTTAATTCATCAATCTGAGATGCTGTTGGGTTAATATAAACTTGGTTATTGATAGCATCTAAAATTAAATAATCGCCCGTATTGACTAATTTAGTCACTTTATTTGTGCCGACAATCGCTGGCAATTCTAAAGAACGCGCCATAATAGAAGTATGTGAGGTTCTACCACCAATATCAGTGACAACCCCTAATACTTTTTCAAGATTAAGTTGAGCTGTTTCTGAGGGAGTCAGATCATAAGCAACAAGAATAGATTCTTCCTGAATATCACCAAGATCAACAATGTACATTCCCAAAATATTTTTAACTAAACGGTTAGCAATATCCCGAATATCGCCTGCACGTTCTTTCAAATATTCATCATCAATTTCAGATAACATTGTCACTTGCTGATCTAAAATTTTACTCGCCGCAACGCCTGCATTCACTTTATTTGAACGAAGATAATCAAGAATTTCTTCTTCTAATTCTTCATCCTCAAGAATCATCAAGTGACCTTCAAAGATCGCGGCTTTTTCTTCGCCTAAAGAAATTAATGCGCGCTCTCTGATTGAATTAAGTTGTTCCACCGCCAATGCACGACCTTCATAAAATCGAGCGACTTCTGCGTCAATTTGATCATCAGTAATTTTTTGCGTATCAAGAACAATCTTTTCTTCTTTAAGAACAAGTGCCTTACCAAAGGCAATACCCGGAGATGCAAGAATGCCAGAAATCATAGATACCTTCCGAAACAATTAACAAAGTAATAAATAAACAATAGCCATAAAATTTCACAATTTTATGGCTAAGTAAGAATTATTCTAAAGTTGGAATTAACGCGACTAAATATTCAACTGCCTGTTGCTCGTCTTCTCCATCAGCAGAAATGGTAAGTATTGTTCCCTGCGTTAAAGCTAATGTTTGCAACTTAAATAAGCTCTTTGCACTTGCACTTTTCCCCCCAGAGGTTACTGTAATTTCAGAAGAAAATGCTTTCGCTTCTTTCACAAATTGTGCAGCAGGGCGCGTGTGTAAACCGTTTGACGCAATAATTTCCACATCTTTTGAATACATAATGCTACCTCGACTAATCAATAATTAAAAATATAAAACCAGAAAATTGCCCTAGTATCCTTTTTCAAAGCAAAATAATCAAGAATAAACACTAAAAAGCCTGAATTAAATCATAAAAATAAGCTAAATAGTTTATTTATTATTCACAATCTCAATCGTTAAACTAATGAAAAATGACGTTGTGATTTTGTTTCACTTAAACTTTCAATTAATCGATGATAGTTATCATAACGAACAGGCGAAATTTTGCCTTGCTCAACGGCTTCACGCAACGCACATCCGGGGTCGCTCAAATGTTTACAATCACGGAATTTACAGGTGCCCAAAACATATTGAAATTCTCGATAGCCTTTTGTGATTTGCTCGGCATCTAAATGCCAAAGGCCAAATTCTCTAATTCCGGGCGAATCAATTAAATTACCGCCTTGTGGCAAATGGTAAAGACGTGACGATGTCGTGGTATGCTGCCCTAACCCTGATGTTTCGCTCACATCCCCTACTTGAGCGTTTACGCTAGGCAAAATATGATTAATTAAACTCGATTTACCAACACCAGATTGCCCAACAAAAATCGCCGTGCCTTGTGCCAAAAGTGCGGTCAATTTTTCCATATTTTCACCGCTCTTTGCTGAAATCATTAAAATTTCATAGCCAATATCTTGGTAAATTTTAAGTTGTTCTTCAATTTCTTGACGCTGTTCCTGCGTCAATAAATCCACTTTATTCAAAACAATTAATGGCTTGATTTCAGCTATTTCACACACAACAAGATAACGATCGATAATGTTTAAGGAAAGCGTTGGCAATACTGCTGATACAATAATAATACGATTAATATTCGCCGCGATGGGTTTCAAACCATCATAATAATCAGGGCGGGAAATTTCATTTTCTCGAGGGTGAATCGCCTCAATCACGCCGCTCACACCTTGTAATTGTTCATTACCTTTACGCCAAACAACTTTATCTCCCACCACCAAACTCGACAAAGTACGACGCAAATTACAACGATAAATTTCGCCTTGTTCATTTTCGACATCTGCGTGAATAGAATAACGTGTGACCACAACGCCTTCTTGCGATTCGCCCAGCATTTCATCTGACCATTCAATGTCTTTTTTCTTATGGCGATGTAATGTTTTCGCATTATTTGATTGAATTCTTCGAGTTTGGTTTTGAGTTAATTTACGTTTAGCCATAAAAGTGCGGTCGTTTTTTCCCTTGTTTTTGGTAAAATGAAAAAAATTTTTGCATAGGATACCTGATATTATGTCATTCGATAAACAAAATCTTATTTGGATTGATTTAGAAATGACCGGTTTAGAACCGGAAAAAGAACGTATTATTGAAATTGCGACTATTATGACAGATAAAAATTTAAATATTTTGGCAGAGGGCCCAGTATTAGCGGTTCATCAGTCTGATGAATTACTCAATAAAATGAATGATTGGTGCCAAAAAACTCACAGTGAAAACGGCTTAATTGAACGCGTAAAAGCCAGTAAACTTACCGAACGAGCAGCAGAATTACAAACCTTAGACTTTTTAAAAAAGTGGGTTCCCAAAGGTGCATCGCCAATTTGCGGTAACAGCATTGCCCAAGATAAACGCTTCTTAGTGAAATATATGCCAGATTTAGCCGATTATTTTCATTATCGCCATTTAGACGTGAGCACATTAAAAGAACTTGCTGCACGTTGGAAACCTGAAATTTTAGAAGGTTTTAAAAAAGAGAATACGCATTTAGCGCTAGATGACATTCGAGAATCCATTAAAGAGCTGGCTTATTATCGCGAACACTTCATGAAATTAGATTGACGAAAACTTCAACAAAAAATTTCTTTTTATGAAATTGCCCTTGCAAGCCCTAAAAATATTTGTATAATGCAACCTCATTCACTGATGTGAACTGCGGGAATAGCTCAGTTGGTAGAGCACGACCTTGCCAAGGTCGGGGTCGCGAGTTCGAGCCTCGTTTCCCGCTCCAAATTTCAATCCCTAGGCAAAAGGCTGGGGATTTGTTCTATCTACAAAAATAGATCACCAAAATGTTAATTAAAAAGTGCTGTGAATTTTCTCAAAAAATAAAGGCTTGTGATTTAATAACACAAGCCTTTATTTTTTTATGCTTTCTTCAACCGTTTGGCACGACGTTTCATTCTTCTTACCCAACGGGTAATTCGCCATGCATGCGTAATTGAATAGACATAAAGGAAAAATAAAATGAAAAAGCCAACAAACATCGCCCACTCATTCACATAATAAACTTCCCCTAAAATACCGATAGTTGCACAAACTGCAGAAACAAACGTAATCAATAAAAAGGCTTGTCTTGATGTTAAACCCGCTCTTACCATTAAATGATGAACATGTAAACGATCTGGACGGAATGGGCTTTTACCTTTACGTACACGGCGATAAATAATCGCAACCATATCAATCAAAGGAATCGCAATAATCCAAAGTGCGGTTACTGGATTCATCGGATGCCCTTTTCCTTGCGTACTCAATAACAAAATCCAAATAATGGTAAAGCCAATTAATGTACTCCCAGCATCCCCCATAAACACCTTATATTTTGGTCCAAATGGAATCCCTAGATTGAGCATCAAATAAGGTAAAATCGATACGATTAAAGCAAAACTCCAATGTGCCATATCCATTTGCCCATCTCGATACATTAAAATACCAATCGCCGCAAAAGAAACACAAGAGAGTCCCCCAAGCAATCCATCAATACCATCAATCATATTAAAGGCATTAATAATCGCAATAGTGGCAAAGACGGTAATAATCAAACCAATTGAACCAAGCGTTAATTGGAAAGGCCCTAAAATTTGACCAAGATGATCAAGATAAACATTCCCAAGATCGATCATTAAAATCGCCAATATTGCTTGAATGCCTGCTCTTAAAAAAGGGCTAATATCAAAGCGATCATCTAAAATCCCAATCGCCAATAAAACAAAAATACTGAACAAATAAAGATACGGTAATCGAAGCTGATCCCATTCCATCAAATAATAGCAAAGATTTCCAACAAAAAGCGATACGCCACCGATTAGTGGAATTGTGCCTTGATGACGTTTACGATAGTTTGGCTTATCAACTAATCCAATCCAATTGGCAAGAGGTCGCATCACAATCAATGTTAAAAATGCGCCAAGAAAAGTAACAAAAATACTCAGCATAGTGTGACCCTAAAATTTTTTGTAAAGGATAACATAAGGCAAATTTACCTAGAAATATATTTTTATAAAAAGGACTATCCAATATTTCGATACAGCACGTTACGTAATATTTCTCTTTGTTGAGAATCCAGAGCTTGCCCAAATTGGTTCGTCAAAATAAAAAAATCCTCGGCTTTTTCGCCTACGGTGGTAATTTTCGCATTTAATAAATTTAGATTTAACTCAGTAAAAATCTGGCTCACTTGGGCTAATAAACCGGGTTTATCCAAGGCAACCAGTTCCATTTCAGTATGTTCTTTTTTGTTTTCATGTAAAAAACGCACGTCGGTTTGTACAATAAAATGTTGAAGCTGACGATTCGGCGTAATAGAAAGTGCGGGCAATTTTTCACTTTGAAGAGCTACTGTTAGAGCTTGCTCTAGTTCTCGGCGACGATCAAATTCCACTAATTCACCGTTAAGTTCTGTGATGATAAAGCTATCAAAAACATAACCATCTTGTGTCGTAATAATCTGCGCATCGTGGATACTGAATTTTTTTGCACCAATGGTACTCACCACTTTATTAAATAAGTGCGGTTGATCTTGGCAATAAATAAACACTTCCGTGCCGCCAAGTGAAAAGCGATTACTAATTTTCACTAATAATGCCTCAACGAAATCCACCAGCAAACTTGTATGCCACGCAATTTGTTTTGGCGTATTACGCACAAAATAATCTTCTGGACAACGAGTCCATAATTTCTCAATAGAGATTGGTGCAATATCGGAATAATCCTGCGTTAAAATTTGCTGTGCAAGTTTTCGGTTTTCTGCCGATTTTTCTGAATAATCAAGCAATTCTTTCATGCCTTGTGAAAATTGCCGTCCTGTAAATTCATATAAAGAGGCAAAAAGCGAACGTTTCCAGCTATTCCATAAATTACCATTGGTTGCACAAATATCCGCCACCGTTAAACAGGTCAGATAATCTAATCGAACTTGATTTTGCACGGCTTCCGCAAAATTCATGACAACTTCAGGATCATGAATATCACGGCGTTGTGCCGTAATTGACATCAGCAAATGGGATTGAACTAGCCAAGCAAGGGTATCAATTTCTCGGCGATCTAAACCATGTAATTGCGCAAAGTCTGCCACATCTTCTGCGCCAAGTTCTGCGTGATCACCGCCCCGCCCTTTTGCAATATCGTGGAACAACGCCGCAATATAAAGTAAAGTGCGGTCAGAAAGTTGGCTAAAAATTCGATGAGCAATGGGATGTTCTTGCGCACTTTGCTGTGACAGAAAACTTTCCAATTTCAACATCACGCGCAATGTATGCTCATCCACCGTATAAATATGGAACAAATCAAATTGCATTAATCCCTCAATGGCTTGCCATTGCGGAAGATACGCAGTTAATACACCATATTGGTGCATCGGCATAAACGCACGCTTAATTGCATTAGGTTGATTAAACAAACGCAGAAATTTTTCCCGAGCTGCAGGAATTTCGCATAATTTTTGTGGTAATTGCTCTAAGGAAATTTGTAATTGACGCAAAGTATCAGAATGAATATTGGCATGTTCGTACTGCGTTAAATAAAAGAATAGATCTAAAATTCGCGCTGGTTTTTCTTGAAAAACAAAGCTATTACGCAAACATAAGCATTGGTTAATCAGTTGAAAATCATCGTCTAACTGATCAATCACAGTAGTCTGATTTGATGAAAGCACATTTTCTTGATAATGCTGAATCAACAAATTACTAATAAGCGAAATTCGGTGCAATGCTTGGAAAAAACATTTCATCATTTTTTCCACAGCTGGATTGCCTTCCCCTCGAAAGCCCAACAATTCACTGACTTTAATTTGGCGATCAAACAACAGACGATTATCGTAACGTTTCAAAATCAAATGCAAAGCGAACCGCACTTTAAATAAAAATGCGCGACTTTCTTGTAGTTGCTGATATTCTTGAGGATAAATAAAACCACTTTGTAAAATGGCCTCAAGGGTCAAAGCCCCTGAATGGCGCAACGCCACCCAATACAACAAATGCAAATCACGCAAACCACCAGGGCTGAACTTAATATCTGGCTCAAGGTTATAAGCCGTATTGTGATAACGCTGATAACGTTCTATTTGCTCTTGCACTTTGGCATTAAAAAAATCTTCTTTCGACCAAAAATCAGCACGTTTTACCAATTCATTTAGCGCATCAAAGTGCGGTCGATTTCCAGCAAGAAATCTTGCTTCTAATAAATTGGTGGCAATCGTAATATCTTGTTTTCCTTCCGATTCGCATTGTGCTAAGGTTCGAACACTATTTCCCACCTCAAAACCGCAATCCCATAAAAATTGGATAAATTGGGTAATCTTTTCTTCAATCTTTGGGCTTGGGGTTTGCTCGACTAAAATCAAAAAATCTAAATCCGACAAAGGAAACATATCACGCCGTCCATAACCGCCCACCGCAATTAAAGAAATCTCCTGTTGTTCACTTAACTCCATTTCCTGCCAAAGTTGAATCAATAAGGCATCATAAAAATCACAGCGATTTTCAATAAGCTCAAAAATGGAATAACAAGAAAAATTCTCGAGCTCAAATTGCTTGAGATTTTCTCGCTCAATTTTGACCGCACTTGGCGTTAAAGGAGAAGATAGTGTCGGAGAAAACAGCATATGAATTGCCTTTTGTTAGATCGAAGTCGTTTTATTATAAAGAAAAACAAAAAGGGCGTATATCTACGCCCTTATCTTATAATTTTATGTCAATTACACATTCACCATAATCCGCGAAATTCGACCTTCTGCAATTTCTTCATCGCGAATAGTCATCACTTCACAACCAGTTTCCGTGACAACAAGTTGATGTTCGTATTGTGCTGAATGGCTGCGATCTTTGGTTTTTACTGTCCAACCATCTCCCATTACGCGCACTTCTTTTTTGCCTGCGTTAATCATTGGCTCAATGGTAAACACCATTCCGGGTTTTAAAATTACACCGCCATCATCGGCGTAATAATGCAATACTTGAGGTTCGCAGTGAAATTCCGTACCAACGCCGTGTCCGCAATATTCACGCACAACGCTGAAAGTTTGGCTTTCCGTATATTTTTGCACGGCTTTACCTATTTCATTTAAACGAATATCGGGTTTTACAGTGCGTATCCCAACGTATAATGCCTCTTGTGCCGCTTCCACTAATTTTTTACTACGAATATTCGTTTCTCCGCCCACGATATACATTTTTGAGTTATCGCCAAAATAACCGTCTTTAATCACGGTAACATCAATATTCACAATATCGCCATTTTTTAACACTTTATCATCACTTGGAATACCGTGACAGACGACTTCGTTAATGGAAATACAGGTCGCCTTTGGGAAACCGTGATAATTCAAACAAGCAGGAATAACCTTTTGTTCATTTACCATATATTCATGGCAAATTCGATCAAGTTCACCTGTAGTTACACCTGCTTTTACGTAAGGTTCAATCATCACCAGCACATCCGAAGCCAATTTGCAGGCCTCACGCAGTTTTACAATTTCTTTTTCAGTTCTAATTGGAATAGCCATTTTTATCTCACTTTTTTGAAAAAACTTTGCGAGATTATAGCACGATTTCTAGGAAAAAACTGGATTACACTTGAATGGAGTAAAGGGTTATTAGATAATGGCGGGATTGAAATTTTAGGAAAGTAGGAAATAGTTATGATAGATGATATTGCGGTGCCACTGACATTTACTGATGCAGCGGCAAATAAAGTAAAAAGTTTAATCAGCGAAGAAGAAAATACTGATTTGAAATTACGCGTGTATATCACAGGGGGTGGTTGCAGCGGTTTCCAATATGGTTTTACCTTTGATGAAAAAGTCAATGACGGCGATTTAACCATTGAAAAATCAGGGGTTCAACTTGTGATTGACCCGATGAGCTTACAGTATTTAATCGGCGGTACAGTCGATTATACTGAGGGTTTAGAGGGTTCACGTTTTACTGTAAATAATCCAAATGCCACCAGCACTTGTGGCTGTGGTTCATCCTTTAGTATCTAAGATGGATTTTCAATTTACACATTATCAAGGCAATGTATCCGTCAAATGTTCAATGGAACACATTGCCCTTGCTAACTGGTTCAACACAGAAGTGCGGTCAAATTCAGACAAGATTTTAACCGCACTTTCCACTGCAAAATCACTTATTGAAAATCAAGAAAAAGTCTTAGTCGGTGCGGAATATACGTTATTTTTAAATTCTGATGAAGTAATGGTGCGCGCCAACAATCTCGCCATTGAATCAGATGAAATTTTAGAACAAGATTTCCATTATTATGACGAAGAAAGCCTTGCTTTTTGCGGTACGCAAGATTTTATTCATTTTCTCCAATCTTATGTTGATTTTATTGCTTAACTCACTATGACTTCTCAACACTCCGCTAAAAAATCATCGAAAAACACGCCAAAAAATAACCGCACTTTTAAAGGTTTTTTACTGAAATTTAGTTTCACTGTGCTTGTCTTAACGATTTTTTACGGCGGTTATCTTGATTGGCAAATTCGTTCTAAAATGGACGGTCAAATTTGGCATTTGCCTGCGGAAGTTTATAGTCGATTAGAAAGTGTGAAAATTGCCGATAATCTCGCTTTTGATGAAGTCATTCAAATTTTATTAGATAACGAATATCGCCAAACCACAATGGTTGCCGCCCCTGGCGATTTCAAATTAGAAGATGATAGCATTGTAGTGCTTCGTCGCGCTTTTCCTTTCCCCGATAAAGCAGAGCCTCAGCGAGTTTTGCGCTTGCGTTTTAGCCATAATAAGTTATCTCGCATTGAAGATTTAGTGACGGTCAAAACTGTTGATGAATTTCGTCTTGCACCAAAGTTGATTGCGATGTTGCAATCAGACAACGAAGATCGCCTTGCTATTCCTTTGCAAAATTATCCCCGTTTATTAATTGATACATTAATTTTAACGGAAGATCGCCGCTTTTATGAACATAATGGCATTAATCCAGTGGGGATTTTACGTGCATTAATTGCGAATATTCGTGCAGGTCAAACGGTACAGGGCGGCAGTACGCTCACTCAACAATTAGTCAAAAATTTATTTTTATCGCGCGAACGCACCATTACACGCAAAGCCAACGAAGCCTTGATGTCATTGGTGTTAGATTGGCGTTACGATAAAAATCGTATTCTCGAAACCTATCTCAATGAAATTTATCTAGGACAAAATGGCGATACGCAAATTCACGGTTTTGAATTAGCCAGCCAATTCTATTTTGGTCGTTCGATTCGTGAAATTAGCTTAGATCAAATTGCCCTTTTAGTGGGGATGGTCAAAGGCCCTTCACTTTATAATCCGTGGCGTAATCCGCAAAACGCGCTCGAACGTCGCAACATTGTTTTAAAGCTAATGCTTGAACATAAAATGATCGGCGATGAACTTTATCAATTATTAAGTCAGCGACCTTTAGGTGTGCAAAAGAAAGGGCAAATCTCGCGTAAATATCCTGCGTTTATTCAAACTTTACAAGCAGATTTACGCCGTGAACTGGGCGAACACAAAATATCCAGTTTACTTGGTGCACGTATTTTTTCCACAATGGATTTAAAACAACAAGCTCAAGCAGAAAATGCAGTGGTCAATACCGTTTCGCAATTACAACTGAAAATGAAAAATCCCCATTTAGAGGGAGCGATGATTATAACGGATTATCGCACAGGCGAAATTCGTGCAGTAGTTGGCGGTTTACAAACGCAATATGCAGGCTTTAATCGTGCATTAATGGCAAAACGTCAGATTGGTTCTTTAGTAAAACCTTCTATTTATTTGACCGCACTTTCTAACCCAGAACAGTTCCGTTTGAATACCCCAATTAATAACCAACCAATAACAATTAATGTCAAAGGTAGCCCGCCGTGGCAGCCACGCAACTATGACAAAAAATATAGTGATTCAGTAATGTTAATGGATGCCTTAGCCCGTTCTTTAAATATTCCCACTGTAAATATTGGTATGAAAGTTGGCTTGAGCAAAGTCATTGACACGCAAAAAGCGATGGGCTGGGACAACGTGGAAATTCCTAAAGTGCCTGCGATGTTGCTCGGTTCTTATAGCATTTCGCCTTATGATGTCACAAAACTTTATCAAACCCTTGCCAATCAAGGTGGGAGAATTGCGCTTACAACCGTCGATAGTATTGCAGATCGTCAAGGTAACCTAATTTTTCAACACGATAAAAGTGCAAAACAAGTGGTGCCACAAGAAGCGGCATTCCAAACCTTATTTGCAATGCAACAAACTGTTGAACGTGGTACAGCTCGCAGTTTGCAAAAGGATTACGCTGATTTACATTTAGCAGGCAAAACAGGCACAACCAATGAATCACGCGATACGTGGTTTGTGGGAATTGACGGAAAAAATATCAGCACCGTCTGGCTTGGTCGCGATGATAATGGCGAAACAAAACTGACTGGTGCTTCTGGCGCATTGCAAATTTATAAAGATTATTTAAACCGTACAAATATTGAAAAATTAACAATTACTCCCCCTACAACAGTGAAATGGGTGGGGATAAATCAATACGGTGACTGGGATTGTGAGAGTTATCGAACAATTCCTGTTTGGCTAAATAATGGTCAGAATTTCTGTGGCGAAACATCATCTCCCTCTCTCACGCCAACAACTGAAACAGAAACACCACCACAAGAAAGCCTGTGGGACGTATTGGATAATCCCAATCCACCCGCTCAATAATTAATAGGATTTACTGAATTTCCAATAATAAACATTTTCCCCCTATACTTCCCCTAACATTTCAGAGGATTTTTATTTCTTTTTAAAAAATAGCAAACGTTTGCTTTATTTGATTTAAAAGTGCGGTACAATACGCGCCAGTTTTTACTTTCATACAGGTGCAAAACGATGACACAACAACTCCCCATTTTAAGTCTAAAAAAAATCTATTCAGGCAAAGTACGCGATCTCTATGAAATCGATGATAAACGCATGCTAATGGTTGCTTCTGACCGCTTATCTGCCTTTGATGTTATTTTAGATGATCCCATTCCACGAAAAGGCGAAATCCTAACTCAAATTTCCAATTTTTGGTTTAATAAACTTGCTCACATTATGCCCAATCATTTCACTGGCGACAGCGTTTATGATGTGTTACCAAAAGAAGAAGCGGATTTAATCAGAGATCGCGCCGTCGTGTGTAAACGTTTGAATCCCATTAAAATTGAATCTATCGTACGTGGTTATTTAACTGGCAGTGGTTTAAAAGATTACAAACAAACTGGCACGATTTGCGGATTAAAATTGCCTGAAGGCTTGGTGGAAGCGAGTAAATTACCCGAAGCTATTTTCACGCCATCAAGCAAAGAAGAAGTTGGCAACCACGATATAAATATTAGCTATACAGAATGCGAAAAACTTATCGGGGCTGATTTAGCCGCACAAGTAAAAGAAAAAGCTATCGCACTTTATACCGTGGCTGCAGAATATGCACTCACTAAAGGGATTATTATTTGTGACACAAAATTTGAATTTGGTTTAGATGAAAATGGCACGCTCACTTTAATGGACGAAGTATTAACGCCAGATTCTAGCCGTTTTTGGTCTGTGGATACTTACCAAGCAGGAACAAATCCCCCATCATTCGATAAACAATTTGTGCGCGATTGGTTAGAAAATAGCGGCTGGAATAAACAAGCTCCCGCACCAAAAGTGCCAGAAAATATTATTCAGAAAACCGTTGATAAATATCAAGAAGCACTGGATTTATTAACAAAATGAAAATTAGGATTTTTTATGCACAAAGCTAAATAAAGATTTTTGCTTTTAATGCACAAAACACTAGACAAAGAGGAAAAGTGCGGTTATACTCTATCGAATTTTTATTCACAAAAATCGATTATTTATTCAATTCTAATTATTAGTAAGGAAAATATATGTCAAATACTATTCTACAGAATTTACCTAAAGGACAAAAAGTAGGGATCGCTTTCTCTGGTGGTTTAGACACTAGTGCAGCATTACTTTGGATGCGTCAAAAAGGTGCAGTGCCTTATGCTTACACCGCTAATTTAGGGCAACCCGATGAAGATGATTACAACGCAATCCCTAAAAAAGCCATGGCGTATGGTGCTGAAAATGCTCGCTTAATTGATTGTCGTGCTCAGCTTGCTCATGAAGGCATTGCCGCAATTCAATGTGGTGCATTCCATATTTCTACAGGCGGAATTCCTTATTTCAATACGACTCCACTTGGTCGCGCCGTAACTGGCACAATGCTCGTTGCGGCAATGAAAGAAGATGATGTAAACATTTGGGGCGACGGCTCCACTTTCAAAGGGAATGATATTGAACGTTTCTATCGTTATGGTTTATTAACGAACCCGAATTTAAAAATCTATAAACCTTGGTTAGATGCACAATTTATTGAAGAACTTGGCGGTCGTTTAGAAATGTCTCAATTCCTTATCGAAAATGGTTTTGACTATAAAATGTCCGTTGAAAAAGCCTATTCCACTGATTCCAATATGCTCGGCGCAACCCATGAAGCAAAAGACTTAGAACAATTAAGCACAGGAATGAAAATTGTTAAGCCGATTATGGGTGTCGCATTTTGGGATGAAAAGGTTGAAATTAAACCTGAAACAGTCACCGTCACTTTTGAAGAAGGTGTCCCTGTGGCATTAAATGGTAAACGTTTTGATAATGCAGTTGATATTATTCTGGAAGCCAATCGTATCGGTGGTCGTCATGGTTTAGGAATGTCAGACCAAATCGAAAATCGTATTATTGAAGCCAAATCTCGTGGTATTTATGAAGCACCAGGGATGGCATTATTACATATCGCTTACGAACGTTTAGTCACAGGTATTCACAATGAAGATACCATCGAACAATATCGTATTAATGGCATTCGCTTAGGCCGTTTGTTATACCAAGGTCGTTGGTTTGATCCGCAAGCATTAATGTTGCGTGAAACAGCACAACGTTGGGTGGCAAAAGCAATTACAGGCACAGTAACCCTTGAACTTCGTCGTGGTAACGACTTCACAATTTTAAATACCGAATCGCCAAACTTAACCTACGAAGCAGAGCGTTTAAGTATGGAAAAAGTGGAAGATGCGCCATTTGATCCAATTGATCGTATCGGTCAATTAACAATGCGTAATTTAGATGTATCAGACACCCGAGGTAAACTTGGCATCTATGCACAAACAGGTTTATTAAGCGCAATTAAAGATTCCGTATTGCCACAATTAGGCAAAAAATAAATAATAAAATCTGCATTTCAATGACTGATATTTAACATCATGAAATGCAGATCCTTTCACAAAATATTAGTTAGCTAAAAAAACTAGAAATATAGGAAATAATCGTTTTTCCACTTAATATTGCCATAATAATCACAACAAACCAGCCTGAAAAAGCTAAAAAAACAGGGTGTTTATAAGTGCCAACAATATCACTTCTGTAAGCAGCTAACAAAATTAATGCCAATGCAATTGGCAGTATTAAGCCATTTAATGTTCCCACAAAGACTAATACCGCAGCAGGTTTTCCTACAGTGACTAAAACAACAGTAGAAATCACAATAAAAGCAATAATCCAACGATTACGATTACGTTCAATGGTTGGACAAAGGGTCGTTAAGAAAGAAACTGAAGTATAAGCCGCACCAATAACAGATGTGATAGACGCAGCCCAAATAACCACTCCAAATAACACTTGACCAAAATTGCCTGCTACATATTCAAAAGGCGTTTCAGCTGGATTTTTAGGATTAAGAGACACACCTTTTGACACCACACCAAGCACCGCAAGAAATAATACAACACGCATTGTTGAAGCAATTAAAATGGCTGAAACAGAACTACGGCTCACTTCAGCCATTGCTTTTTCGCCTTGAATGCCCGCATCTAATAAACGATGCGCGCCTGCAAAAGTAATATAACCGCCTACGGTTCCCCCCACTAATGTAACAATAGCAATAGGATCAATTTGTTTTGGAATAAAGGAATGATACGCTGCTTCAGCCACAGGTGGTTCAGTTTTAAACATGACATAAAATGTGAGCGCAACCATAATAAAGCCCATTAATTGCGCAAAACGATCCATTAATACGCCTGCTTCTTTACGCAAAAAATCAAAATAGCAATAATACCACTAATCACTGCGCCCATTTCTGGTGCTATACCAAAAATAGAATTTAAACCAAGCCCCGCGCCGCCAACATTGCCAATGTTAAAAGCCAATCCGCCCATCACAATCAGCGCAGCAAGAAAATACCCTGCTTTCGGAAAAACCGCATTAGAAATATCTTGCGCGCGTTTGCCAGACACAATAACAATTCGCCAAATATTAAGTTGAGCACCAATATCTAACAAAATTGATAATAAAATAACAAAGCCAAAACTCGCTAATAAAGTATTGGTAAAGGTTGCAGTTTGAGTTAAAAACCCGGGCCCAATGGCGGATGTCGCCATTAAGAAAGCCGCCCCTAAAACCGCATTTCGTCTGTGAGTAATTGATGCCATAAAGCACCTCCATTGTTAAGTTGATGTTATGTGTTTATTCGGCTTATGCCGTTATTTTGATATGATTTTTTTCTAATTCTTCCACAATGCGTTTAGCAAATTGCAAAGAATGTTGATTATCGCCGTGTAAGCAAATACTTTCTGCTTTTACAGGCACGAGACTTCCATCAATGGCATTGACTTGCCCCTTTGTTACCATTTGTAACACTTGTTGAATAGCTTCCTTATCAGATTTTACCATTGCATTTGGTTGAGAACGAGGCACTAAACTCCCATCAGGCATATAATGTCGATCGGCAAAAACTTCAGAAATGATTTGCAACCCTTCTTCCTCTGCGATACGCAACATTAAACTACCTGCTAACCCCATTAATTTCAAATTCGGATCAAATTGATAAACGGTTTGTACGATTACACGCGCTATTTTTTCATCTTTTGCGGCTTGGTTATATAACGCACCGTGAGGTTTAACATAACTAATTACCGCCCCCTCGCCATCACAAATCGCTTTTAATGCCCCTAATTGATAACGCAAATGTGCGATTAATTCCTGTGAAGACAACGCCATTGCCGTACGACCAAAATTTTCTCGATCAGGAAAACTAGGGTGCGCGCCAATACGCACCTTATTTTCTTTCGCAAATTTGACCGCACTTTGCATTTCCTTTGCGCCCCCAGCATGTAAGCCACAGGCAATATTTGCAGAAGAAAGCAACTGCAACAAACTTTCATCAAAAGGAAAACCCTCTGCAATATCTGCATTTAAATCAATTTTTTTCATCAACAATTCTCCTAATTTGATCAAGGTATATTTCATTTTTACGGCGTAATTTAGCAGCCTCTTGTAAGCTAACCGCTTCAAATTTAATCGTTGAACCTAAACGCACCTGTGCCAAAGCCCCAAGATCGGCATCAATCACATTAGCAATTTTAGGATAACCGCCTGTGGTTTGTGCATCCGCCATCAAAATAATAGGCTGACCACTTGGTGGAACTTGCACACTACCAAACTGAATGGCGTGAGATAGCATTTCCAACGGCTGCTTTAATTCTAATGTCTGACCTTGAAAACGATACCCCATACGATCACTATTACTTTGCAACGTCCATTCATTTCGCCACCAATAATACTGGGATTTTCGTTTAAACGCCTGATATTCAGAAGATGGCAAAGCACGAATAACATCGCTAAGCGGAATCGGCGCAACACCAATTTCGCTACGCAAAATATGATCATTTGCCGTTTGTAGCTGATCGCCTGTCTGCAAACAACGTCCCTCAATGCCCCCTATTTTCGCTCTCAAATCCGTACTACAAGAATTCAATGCTTGAGGCAAAACAAAACCGCCTTGAACACATAAATAACCATACATTCCAATTTTTGCACGAGTCATTTTTAATATTTGACCGGCACGTGCTTGATAACGCCAATAAGCAAAAACAGGCTTATCATCTAACGTCATTTCATAAAAAGCACCAGTCACACAAAAATTCATATCTTGCTGAAATTGCAATGTAATGCCACCTAAAGGCACTTCAATAGCAGGAACATTCTCTGCATTGCCCAATAAAATATTGCCTGCACGTAAGGCTAATTTATCCATTGCCCCACAATGGCTAATACCAAATCGGCGTAAACCAAAACGTCCTAAATCTTGAATAGTCGCACGGGATTGCACATCAAGCACCTCAATCATAGTTCAATCCCCTCCACAATAAATTTCACAGTATCGCCAGCTTGTAATAAGGTTGGTTGCACTTGATTTTTATCAAAAAGTGCTTGCTTAGTATAACCGATCAACTGCCACCCACCTGGCGAAGAAAAAGGATAAATCCCCGTTTGCACACCCCCAATACCAACAGAACCAGCAGGAACAACCGCTCTTGGCGACGCGCGACGCGGCGTGTGTAAATTTTCAGGTAAACCACCCAAATAAGGAAAGCCCGCTTGGAAGCCAATCATATACACAGTATAAATAGGCTCACTGTGCATCTGAATAATCCGCTCTGGTGTTGTCTGATGAAATTTCGCAACGTCAGATAAATCCTGACCTCGCTCTCCCCCATAAATAACAGGAATTTCAATATGACGCCCTTGAAAATCCGATACTTTCAATTCAGCCCAAAGTTGTTCTAAACGTTGCACAAGCGGCTTAAAATCCACGAAAAAATCGGTAAAAACCGTAAGATTATTCATTCCCAAGACAACTTCTACAATATCTTGTTCTGATTGCAATTGACGAGCAAACGTCCATAATTGGCGTTGTTGTTGAATGGAAGCTGGGGGTGGCAAAGAGCAAACCACCGCCGACTCACTGATCGGAACGATATTCATAAGATACCCTTTATATGATGTTATGTGATTTGTTATTTTTTTGTTACAGCTCTCTTTTAGAGGATATTTATAGGTTTTGTCAAGTCTTTATTTTCATCTTTTTAATTCAACTTAAAAACATTACGCTTTAACCATCAAAAGGAAATTTAGCATAAATTCATTTGCTTGAAACAATAATACCTTCCATAAAAAAAGCGGCAAATGCCGCTTTTTAAGAGAGATAATCCAAACTTTACCACTGGTAACCAACACCAGCTGCAACGCCTGTTTTACCTTGACTATTGGTTGTGCCTGACAAGCGAATAATCACTTTGCCATTATCGGAAATTCGTGATACCCCGATAGCTAAACCACTTTGACCTTGATAACTACTTCCCGCAATAGAAACCATTGATTTACCTGACATAGAGGCTTGTGGTAACTGTGAAGCCGCTAACGCACTTGCTGTACCTGCATCTGCACGTTTGCCCACTTTATTCACTTGTCCAGCAAGGTTTGTTACCCCTTTTGCCACGGCATACAACTGGCTGCCGTTAATCGCATCGGTGGAAGTGGCGGAAATTTCGCCTGCCGCGACGTTTTTAACTGCTTTATTACCCGCTCTAATGCCGTCCGAAGCAACTTTAATCTTGTCGGCATCAGTCGCCGCCGCACCATTCGCACCCTTTGCCGGCGTAATGGTCAAGCCATCTTTGTTGATGACAGTTTTCGTATCATTTCTGCCATTAGTTGCACCACCTAAAGTAATACTTGTTAAGCCCGTTAAACTATCTTGCAGTGAATAAGTAAAGTTCGCACCATCCTGTTTCACTTTTAAGTTGTTACCCGCTTTAAAGGTTACTTTATCGCCAGCTTTGACTTCTTGGTCGGATTGACCACTCTCTTCGCCAGTGCCCTCCTTGCCAGCTGTTGCAGTCCAGCTTAATTTATTTAACGCATCAGCTAAACCACTTGCATCAACAAGTTTTTTCTTATCTTCTTCTTTAGTAATTTCAGCTACTTTGCCACCTGTCACAGTAAGTGCGATCGTATCTGCAACGATTTTTTTGCTAGTGTCATCAATCTTCAAGCCGTCGCCAACATTTGCGTTGTATTCAACAGTGATACTACCGTCGCCTGCTTTAGCCACTTCAGCAGTTGTACCTTTACCATCAGCAAAGGTTACATTTGTGCCTGATGTGACAGTTTCAAACTTATCAGCTTGACCTGCAGCAGCACTTGTTGTTTTAACTCTCCAACCAGCCTTATTCACAGCATCAATCACAGCTTTTGCAGTGACTAAACCATTACCTTCGTCTGTATTATCAGTCGTTGTAGTGCTATCAACTTGATTTTTCTCTTTGTTATCTTTTCCAGTAAATAGCTTACCGTCTTTTTCTTTGATAACAGAAGTCTTCGCACCGATTTTAACCTCAGCACCTTTGCCATTTTCTTTTTGGGTTACGGTTACTTTTGTTGTTTCACCATCATCAGTAAAGTTTACTGTGTCATAAGCATTAACAAAATCAACAGCTACTCCATTTCCCTGAAGGTTCCAACCTGCACTCAACACATCTTTTACACTTGCTGCAAGGTTATGATTTTTAACATCTACACCATTAGTTGCAGATTTTGTTGTGCCAGTAATAGTGTCAGTTAAAGTTGAACCAATACCTCTCAATTGAATATTAGTATCGCCATTAACAGCTGTCTCTTTCGCGAAGTTCAAACCATCAACTGTACTGGTTACATTAATTTGCTTGTTACCAGAACCAATAGACAACTTATCACTCACTTTCGCAGTTTTCACATCAAGGTCTTTCTCAAGGGTAAAAGTAACGGTGTGTTTACCGTTTTCAGATTTGGAAGTAACCGTTACACCGTCTTTGCCTTCAAACAACACTTCATCCGCCTGTTTGACTTGTTGGCTTTTCTCATTTTCCTTGCCATTTTTGGTTGATACGACCCAGCCCAATTTACGCAAATCGCCTACGGTCGCAGCAGTATTGTCAGCCACCAAGAGTTTTTTATCTGCTCCTTTTTCATTCAGATTTAATAAACCGTCATAAGCACCATTAGCATCAAACTGTCTAGCTAAATCAGTTGCAGAGTTACCTGCAGCATTGAAATTCGGATTATTCTCATGTCCATAAGCCTTCAAACCACTTGTAACAGTTTGACTGTTACTCGCCTGAACCGTTGCGGACAACAGGGTTGCCAATACGGCAACCGCCACGGTGGCGGAGGCGCATTTGGTGTGGGTGCGAGTGAGTTCAGATACGACAACCCAAGTTTGAGTCACAACATTCCAAATAACGTTAAAAATTTTGTTCATTTTTATTTACCTTATATTTAATAAAATTAATGATAAATATACTTTTCTTAGTGAAATCGTGCACATTCTATTCTATATTTGGAGAATAAAAAAGTGATATTTTGCGAAAAGTTTAGCCTCAAAAAAAAAAAAAAAAAAAAAAAAAAAAAAAAAAAAAAAAAAAAAAAAAAAAAATAAGAAAAACAAACACTTACACAAAAATCAAATATTTTCAGATAAGTTAATTTATTTTTTATTTAAAATAAGGTTTAGGTTTGTTTATCTTTTATTTCTTTTTAGCAAGAAAAAAGATTAATCATGACTCATTTTAGGTATTTTTTGTTGAAAAGTGCGGTAAAAATTAAAAGAAAAACCTACTTTCTGGCATTGAAAGCAGGTTTTAGGCAAAAGGGAACGGCAATTTATTGAACGATTTCGCCGACAATGCTGCGTGTGGTTTCTTTCACTTCTGTGAGTTTCACTTTTACCATGTCGCCGATTTTATAAGTGCGGTCGCCTTTTATGTAAAGAGCGAGTTCATCAGGATTTAGTTGTATTTCTTCTTTGTTGTTGTGCAAGGTGGCAGCAGGAATGAATAGCGATGCGCCATTTTCGAGCAGTTGTACGCGTAAGCCTGCCCGCATTACATCTTGCACTTCTGCATTAAATTCCACATTTTCAGCCACTTTCGGCGAAAGATAACGGCAATATAGCCAATCGGCAATATCACGTTCGACGAGGCGATTTTGGCGACGGGCCTCTTGCAAACGTGCCAAAACTTCATTTTGTGGTTTTTCGCAAGGCTGTTGGGCAAGCACGGCTTTGATTAAGCGATGATTAACCATGTCAGAATATTTACGAATTGGGGATGTCCAAGTGGCATAGCCCTCTAGCCCCAGCCCGAAGTGCGGTGCTAATTCTGATTTAAATTCGGAGAAGGTTAAATAACGGCGTAGGCGTAGGGCTACATAATCACTTTCTAGATGGTCGATGTCGTGACGCATTTGGCAATAGCCGTTTAAGGTTGCTAAATTTTCTACTGAATAACGCACTGCAAGTTCAGCTTGATTTTGTTCATTAGCTAAATTTGCCATTAAGAAATGATGCGTATTTTCTAAGTATTTTTTATCAAAACCGCTGTGGGTGTTGAAAATGCCTGTTTTTGCGTTTTCGTGTAAGAATTGGGCGGCGCAGATGTTGGCGATAATCATTGCTTCTTCCACAATTTGATTAGCAATGCGGCGATATTCTGCTTTGATTTGTTGCACTTTGCCGTTTTCTGCCAGCACAAAGGCGTAATCAGGTTTTTCTTTAAAGAGTAAGGAATGGGTTTTACGCCATTGTATGCGGGCTTTGGTAAATTGATGTAACCAATGAATTTGTTGTGCAATTTCTGGCGTTTCTGGCTGCCACGCGTTTTGGGTTTGGTCTAAGTAGTCTGAGACGTTGTTGTAAACCAGTTTGGCTTTAGATTGCACATAAGCGGAAACAAAATGCGGTTTGGCTGTGATGTTGCCTGCAAGATCGGTTTCGATATAACAAACCAGTGCGGGGCGAGTTTCATTGGCGATTAAGGAACATAATTCATCGGATAATTCACGGGGTAACATTGGAATGTTAAAGCCCGGTAAATAATTTGTGAAGCAACGCTGTTTTGCTTCTTGTTCAATTTGACAATCTAAGGCGATGTAAGCGGTTGGGTCAGCAATGGCGACCACGAGTTTCCAGCCTGTTTGTGTGCTGTTTTGTGTGATGGGTTCGATATATAAGGCATCGTCCATATCCATTGTGCTTTCGGAATCAATGGTTACAAAATGAAGTGCGGTCAGATTTTCACGTGTTTTTTGATCTAACATTTCATAATGTTCTACGCCTTGCACGGGATAGCGGGATTGTTCGTGGCGTGCCAATGTGACCCACCAAGGGGCAAGTTCGTCCTCGGCACGGCAAATAAATTGATTAATTGTGGCGTAGAAAAAGCGATCGTCACGCAATGGATGGGTTTTTAAATTTGCGACGACCCAGTCGCCCTCTTGCAGTTCTTCTTTTACCGATTTCGCCTGTTGCGCGCCAATGGGCTGATTAATGCTTGGATGATCGACCAAAACTTGTAATTTGTTGTCTTTATTGAACCGCACTTTTGCGATAAAACGTGTGAGCATTGGCTCAATTAAGGCTTCTGGCTCGGCTTGTTCTTTGTCGCCTTGTTTTTCAATGGTGGCTTTGATTTTGTCGCCGTGCATCACTTTTTTCATTGATGGCGGTGCGATGAAATAGTTTTTTTTATCGCACTCTAAAAAGCCGTAGGCTTTATCTGTGCTTTTTACCACACCCTCAACCTGTTCTTTGCTGTCGTGGATTTGTTGTTTAAGTTGTGCGAGTAGAGGATTATCTTGAAACATAGTTATTTTGAAACATAGTTATATTTTAAAAAAGCGAAAAGGCAGACTGAAAAACCTGCCTAAAAAGAATGGAAGAAAACTTATTCTTCGCCTAATTCGCCCATTGCAGTGATGCTGAAACCTGCATCAACGTGAACGATTTCGCCTGTAATGCCAGAGGCTAAGTCAGAACATAAAAATGCCGCTGAGTTACCCACATCTTCGATAGTCACAGTGCGACGTAATGCAGCGGTTTTCTCAAAGGTGGAAAGCATTTTTTTGAAGTTTTTAATGCCTGATGCCGCTAAAGTGCGGATTGGGCCTGCTGAAATGGCGTTTACACGAATGCCCTCTTTGCCTAGATCTGCTGCCATTACGCGTGTTGCGGCTTCAAGAGAGGCTTTTGCGAGGCACATTACGTTGTAATTAGGAATTGCACGTTCTGCACCTAAGTAAGAAAGGGTTAATAATGCTGAATTTGGGTTTAAATAAGGGCGTGCCGCTTGTGCCATTGCGACGAAGCTGTATGCACTGATGTCGTGTGCGATGCGGTAGCCCTCACGGGTTGCGGCATTGACGTAATCGCCGTCTAGTTGATCGCCCGGTGCAAATGCGATTGCGTGAACAAAACCATCAAATTTTTCCCAGCGTTTGCTTAATTCTGCAAAGCAAGTTTGAATGCTTTCATCAGTTGCAACATCTAAAGGAAGCACGATGTCAGAGCCAAATTCTTTGGCAAATTCTTCTACTCGAGGTTGTAATTTATCGTTTAAATAAGTGAAAGCAAGTTCTGCACCTTGTTCTTTCATTGATTTTGCGATCCCGTAAGCGATGGAACGATTGCTTGCAAGACCAGTTACTAAAATGCGTTTACCTGTTAAGAAACCCATAATTTTTCCTATGTTGTTAGCGTAAAAAACTTGCGTAGTATAAGCGAAAATTTGTTTTTATACAAAGCCGACCAATTTTTAAATTAAACGCGTGGGCTTACGCCCACGCGGTGTTCCATTATAAATTTGTAAAATTGTAGGGTTCTATATAAGGTGTTTTTGCAAAACACGCTATTTTCAAGGATAATACGCCGATTTTTTAATACAATTTGAATGAATAAGAGAAGATTATGGCTTATCCTCAAGAAGTAAATAAACGTCGCACTTTTGCGATTATTTCCCACCCTGATGCGGGTAAAACAACGATTACTGAAAAAGTACTTTTATACGGCAATGCAATTCAAACCGCTGGCTCGGTCAAGGGCAAAGGCTCGGCGGCTCACGCAAAATCTGACTGGATGGAAATGGAAAAACAACGTGGGATTTCGATTACCACTTCTGTAATGCAATTTCCTTATAATGATTGTTTAGTGAATTTGCTCGATACCCCCGGACACGAAGATTTCTCTGAAGATACTTACCGCACTTTAACAGCTGTGGATAGCTGTTTGATGGTTATTGACTCTGCCAAAGGGGTGGAGGAACGTACGATTAAGTTGATGGAAGTCACACGTTTACGTGATACGCCAATTATCACGTTTATGAATAAACTCGACCGTGATATTCGTGATCCGATGGAATTGTTGGACGAGGTGGAAAATGTGTTGAAAATTCGTTGTGCGCCAATTACTTGGCCAATTGGCTGTGGGAAGTTGTTTAAGGGCGTTTATCATCTTGCAAAAGATGAAACCTATTTATATCAATCAGGGCAGGGTTCAACCATTCAGGCAGTTCGTGTTGTTAAAGGCTTGAATAATCCTGAATTAGACGTTGCTGTTGGCGATGATTTGGCACAACAGCTTCGTGATGAATTGGAATTGGTGCAAGGCGCAAGTAATGAATTTGAGCAAGATGCCTTTATTAAGGGCGAGCTTACCCCTGTATTTTTCGGGACGGCATTAGGCAATTTTGGGGTGGATCATTTCCTTGATGGCTTAACGCAATGGGCTCCAAAACCGCAATCTCGTCAAGCGGATACAAGAACGGTGGAAAGTGCGGAAGAAAAATTCAGTGGTTTTGTATTTAAAATTCAAGCTAATATGGATCCGAAACACCGTGACAGAGTGGCGTTTATGCGTGTGGTTTCGGGAAAATATGAAAAAGGGATGAAACTTAAACACGTCCGTATTGGAAAAGATGTGGTTATTTCTGATGCGCTGACTTTTATGGCGGGCGATCGCGCTCACGCTGAAGAAGCTTACGCAGGCGATATTATTGGTTTGCATAATCACGGTACCATTCAAATTGGCGATACTTTCACGCAAGGCGAAATGCTGAAATTTACAGGCATTCCAAACTTTGCGCCAGAGTTATTCCGTCGCATTCGTTTGAAAGATCCTCTTAAACAAAAACAACTGTTAAAAGGCTTGGTGCAACTTTCTGAAGAAGGTGCAGTGCAAGTGTTTCGTCCATTATTAAACAACGATTTAATCGTGGGTGCTGTGGGTGTGTTGCAGTTTGATGTGGTGGTTTCTCGTCTAAAAACTGAATATAACGTGGAAGCAATTTATGAAAATGTGAACGTTTCCACGGCTCGTTGGGTAGAATGCACCGATGGGAAAAAATTTGAAGAATTTAAACGTAAAAACGAGCAAAATCTAGCCTTAGATGGCGGCGATAATTTAACTTATATTGCGCCAACAATGGTAAATCTAAATTTAGCCCAAGAACGTTACCCCGAGGTAGCGTTTTATAAAACGCGGGAGCATTAAAATAACAAAGTGCGGTAAAATTCTACCGCACTTTTCCAGAAAAAAAGCGTTGAAATTTAATTCAACGCTTTTCTTTTATTTAGAGACTTTTTCTTGTTTTAATCGCCAAAGTTGATAAATATTTACTACAACTAAAAAGGCATTTAATAATGCAACGGGGTATGCTGTGATAATTACGCTGTAAATAACAAATAAAATAGCGCCGATACTATTTACAATGCGTAAATGCACAATAGATTTAAATAAGAAAGATGCAGCAACAAAAAAAGTCGCCATATAACCTAAAAACTCAATAAAATTAAAGTCCATTATGTTGTTCTCTTTGATTAAAAATAAAACATTGGCTATGATAAAAGATTTTTAATGCAAGGAAAAGATAAGAAAAAGAAGCAACCGTTTGCAAGGGAAAATTATATAAAAATAAGTTGAACAAGAGCCATATAGAAAAGTGTGCCTACGGCAATAGATAGAAACATATTTTTCTTCCAGAAATGTAAGCCAAGCACGACTATCCCTGCAAGCAAATCAGGAATGCCGTGATAGCCAGTTAAAATATCAATATTTTTATAGCAATAAACGACAAGCATACCAAACATTGCTGGAGGTAAAACTTTTCCGAGATAACGGATATATTGTGGAATGGGGCGATTAACAGGAAACACAAAAAATGGTAATAAACGTGTAAATTGTACCGCGACTATACAAATTCCGATGGTAATAATTTGTTCTGTTAGTGTCATTTTGTTTCTAATTTAGCTATTCGCATAGTTAAAATTAACCAAATGCCAATTAATGTTGGAATTAAAAAATATTCTTTTCCTATAATAAGTAAAAAAGCAAATGCGATGCCTAAACCTAATAGAGAGCTTTCGTGGGATTTTTCTTTTAGCCAATTTTCTGCAAAAATAACTAAGAATAGTGCTGTCATTGAAAATTCCACGCCTTTTAAATTAAAAGGTAAAACAGTGCCAAATAAGTTACCCATTGCTGCACCAAGCACCCAATAAATATGCAAATATAAGCTCACAAAAAACATATACCAGCCTTTATCTAAGTGCGGTGGGATTTTTGCCATATAATTTAAGGAAAAAGATTCATCTACCAGTGTTGTGATTAAATACCAGCGTTTTTTTCCTATATGTATACCATATTTTTCTAACATTGATATGCCATAAAAAATTTGTCTGGCACTAATCATTAAGGTAATTAATAATACGCTGATTGGAGAGAAAGGTGCGATAAGTGCGCCTGCCGCAATAAATTCAACAGAACCCGCATAAATCAGTAAAGCCATTAAAGTGGGATATAAAAATCCGAAACCAAGTGCTTTCATATAAATACCGTATGCTATGCCAAGAAATAAAAATCCTGCAATCATTGGTACGCTATAGGGAAAAGCAGCCTTAGCCGCTTCAGTAATTGGGTTAGGCTGTTGATTTTGTTGAGATAAATCCATTAATTACGTCTATAAATTTAAAACAGAAAGTCCGGGTAAAGTTGAGAAACTTTGAGATTTGACTGTTTGATAAAAATCTTCTAAATAAGAAAGGGATTCGTCTTCTTTGCGAATCGCGGCATATAAGTTGCTGTATAAGCCACTTTTTGTGATTTTTCTTGCTACGACATAACCTTTTTCCAAATAAGGCAAGGCAGCCCAATAAGGCACTGTGGCAATACCGCGTTTGCTCGCAACAAGTTGAATCATTGCAATAGTAAGTTCTGTTGTACGGCGAGTAGGATTAATGCCTTTTGGTTTAAGCACTTTACGCCATAGATCTAACATATCGTCAGGTACGGGGTAAGTTACCCAAGTTTCATCAATAAAATCTTCTGCTTCCCAAATGTCTTTTTCTGCTAAAGAATGATTTTTTGAACAAATTCCAACCATTTCATAAGAAAAGAGCGGTTTAAAAATAACATCATCATTATGCTCTACTTCTGATACTATCGCCCAATCTGCTCGATGGGAAAGTAATAAGCCAACGGGATCCGTATGAAAGCCAGATACAATATCCAATTCTACTAGCCCCCAATGCTGACGAAATTCGTCCATCGCTGGCATTAACCAATCAAAACAAGTATGGCATTCCACCGCTATACGTAACTGTCCTGCATCGCCGTGTTTTACGCACGCAAGATCACGTTCGGCATCAATCACTTTTGGCATTACTTCATTCGCAAGACGAATTAAACGCTCTCCCGCTGAAGTAAAACGAAGTGGATTACTTTTACGCTCAAATAAAGGTAAACCAAACTGTTCTTCTATTAATTTAATTTGGTGAGAAAGTGCTGATTGGGTTAGATATACGCGCTTTGCAGCTAGAGAAACACTGCCTGTCTCTTTTAAAGCCAATAAAGTTTTAAGATGTCTAAATTCTAGAAAGGTTGGTTTCATTAATAATATTCATATAAAATTAAGAATTAGGGAATCAGTATAATACCTTAAAATTAGAAATATGCTAATTAATAAAATTAATTATTTGGATAATTATTTTAGTTAAAATATAAAACCCCAGTCCTTAAACTGGGGTTCTTCTGTTTTTATATAATTTAGATTTGTATTTGATAACCCGGCGGTGCCCTACTCTCACATGGGGAAACCCCACACTACCATCGGCATTACAGCG